>CAJHXZ010000190.1_pt1 | contig 28100 bp, 33 predicted proteins | sample 9198621 | NCBI WGS metagenome assembly CAJHXZ01 (sample SAMEA7708352, study PRJEB35096) | sediment metagenome | biome: marine neritic benthic zone biome [ENVO:01000025]; feature: sediment [ENVO:00002007]; material: shallow marine sediment [ENVO:03000034] sea grass bed [ENVO_01000059] ...
AATTCATTTTTTGATAATCTTTTGGTACCCTTAGATTCAACTCTTCAATTAATTTGCGAATCTCATCAACGCTCATAAGTTTCCCATAAATATATGATAAAAAAAGCTAATCCTTTTCTTGATTTTGCTTTTTATGTTCTAAAACATGTTTTAGCCCGTCAGTCATACTCAATGAATCTAAATCAATGTCACAATATGGGCATTTCAAGATTATAAGCTATCAGAGTATTTTTTTACAATAGGAAAACAACTATCAATAATTCTTAAAATTTCTGTTCGAATTACTTTTTTATCAATTGAAATCCATAACCTGATTTTACCTACTGCAAAGGAGATAATTTGGACTTTTTCTCTTTCTTCCCAAACAAATTGAACTTGACCCAAATTTTCATCAAAAAAGCTTTCCAGATCAGTCTTTATGGCAATATGTGAGAATTGGTATTTGGTACTTTTTTCATCTAGTAACGCCTCAAGGTCTGCTCGTCTTTTATGAGCTATGAGCTTTCCTTGCTCGCTGATTATGCCTACAAATCTAATGTAGGGACTTATGCTAGCAATGTTTTCACAAATTAAAGTGTAATCTGCTTTGTCCAATGGCTTTGGTCTGAAAATATGTTATTTTAATGATTATACTGAGAATCTTTGTTCCTGAACTTCATCATTACAATGAAGACTGCTTTTGAAAAAATTAATTCTAGCTTTCGCAAATTACTTGACTAGTTTTTCCGCCTGTGTATAGATGTACCAATGCATCAATGTCACACTCTGAAATGTATGGTGCAGGTGTTTGAATTACTGGATACATCAAGTCTTCTGGAGCTGTGGAATGTGCAAGACCTGTCACATGGCCGAACTCATGTCTAATTATAATTTCCATGTGCTCATTAGATAGTTTATCGGCTTCGTAAATTGTAACAAATGATCTAAGGATAGTCTGTTCTTCATCGTCTACCATAGAATTTGTAACACCGGATAAACCTTCTCCACTTTTTGCATTGGTAAGAGTGATGATAATGTCAGCATCATCTTTGTCTATGAAAGAGATTTCTAGCTCTTTGTCGATTCCTCTAATCTCTCTAATGTGATCAATTGCTCCCTTCCAACCTTCCCAGTATGTGGATGTTCCTTCATCTCCTTTGAAGACGAGATAGTTTTCAACTTCGACAGTTTCAGTTGACAGTATTGCCCTTTTGACTGCATCAATCTTATCTTTAGGATAATTTTTTTCGTTTGCAATATGGATTTCAACTTTATCTCTTGGTTGCCAAGAATACCATGTCTCCATTGCATCTCCTTTTAGATTCTGAACAACATATGATGTTTTGAGAGGTTTTATTTGAGATACCTCTTCAATTGTTGAAACTGTTTTTTGGACTGCTAAAAAGTCTAAGGCAAAACCAAAGACTACCAAACCCATCACAATAATGACAAGGTACTGTGTTTTACGCACTGAATTTTTTAATTTATTGTACTCATCCAAATTCTAAAATCACCTAAAAGAAAATAAATACTGGGACAATAAAAACATCTCATTGAAAATCCTGTACAGTTATTACTCTAAAAATTTTTTAGCCCTGTTTGCAATCATTCCTTTTCTATTAATTGGCACATCTAGCTCTTTTGGTGAAACCCTCTCCCCTCTTGAGCAGATAAAACAAGGGGTACCTGCAAATGAAGTTGCATGCAAAGAAAATTTTGTATTGATGGTAAGAGAATCAGGAAGTGCTGTATGTCTTACCCCTGCCAGTTTTCTAAGATCTATTGATAGAGGTTGGGGTGTAGCTGACCTTGATTTACTTGAAAAAAATCCTGAACAGCTAGATTCAGTTATTGCAACCATAATGCAAAATCGTCAATTAAGAGACCAAATAATTGAGCGAGTCTCGGAAAACCCTCAAGCACTTGAAAAAATAAAATCAAATGAAAAAATGATGAATGTTCTTGAAGGAAAAGGAATGGTAGGTGAAGGTCAAGCAGGAGCTCAAATGGGAGGAATGTTTGGATCTTCTGAAGCTGGCAAACAGATGGAACAAGCAATGTCAAGTATGGGATTTAACATGGGTGGCGATTCAAAAATGGGCAACATGATAGGAAAAATGGTCGACAAGATGATGCCAAAAATGATGAATGGAATGGAAAATTCACCATCTATGGGGGCTCAGATGAGAACCAGTGATAATCTAATGGGCAAACTCTTAAAATAACAATCGATCAATTTTTCAAATTAATTCCTTGTAATTTATGATTCCGATTGAACCAAAGATGTGAATACCTAATCCCTATTCGATTTTATTAAATAATCCATTAAATGTGCTTGAAGTGTGGATTTTGCAGCCATATTCCCTTTTGCTCCTGAAGTAGGCTATATTGGATTAACTTTGGTGAGTTTTTTTGGTTCTTTAATCCCCTTTGTTCCTTTACCCTCTTTTCTCTTACTGGCCACTATGTCGGTGGGGGATTCATTTAACTTGCATGTTCTGGCTATAATTTCTGCAGTTACAGCTACTGCTGCAAAAGTTATTGTATTTTCAGTATCCTATGAGGGCAGAAAAATCATTGGCGAAAAATCAAGAAAACGAATGCGCCCATTTGAGCGGCTTGTAAAACGATATGGTGCAGGGGCTGCATTTTTTGCAGCTGCAACTCCTATGCCTGATGATTTAATCTATGTTCCACTGGGTCTTGCAAAATATAATCCAAAAAGATTTTTCATTGCAACACTGACAGGAAAATTAGTTCTAAGTTATGCAATTGTGTTTATTTCCCACTATATGGGATTGTCCATTGTGGAACCATTCCTTGAAGATGTGGAAGATGTATCTACTATCTATATTGGAATTGCAGTTTTTGCCGCAATGATGACATCGGTTGTAATTTTATTACTCAAACTAGATTGGCAAAGAATAATGGGACGGTTTGCTCCTTGGACACTTGATGAAAATAATAATGATGACGATTAACTTTTGGTTTTTCAAATAGATTATAACTAAATCATGGCTCTGAAAATTAAGTGCGATTGTAAATGTAATTGTTCTGAAAAATTTGAACCAATAGATAAAGAATTACTGTTGAATTTAATCACTCACGGTAGAGTGGATTCCAAACGTGCAGAATACCTTACAAAAAGAGTAGGAAGCACTGTTTGCAAAAATTGTTTTACCGGAAAACACTTTTTGAAAAAAAAATGCGAATGTTATGATTGTGCTCATATAGGACACAAAAATTGTGGATGCTGTCGATAATAAATTAAAATCATAAAATGAATTAGAACAACGAGGATAATCTGGAAAACTCTATTCGAAATTAAGATGCTTCCATCTTTTTCGTGTTTTCCTTTCCTATCTGTCTGCCTCTTCGAAGCCTTTTCTTTGATTCAGCAGGTATGATAGTTTCCTCGTCATAAACTATACGCAAAAACAGAATTTAAGTATTTCTAGTAAATATCTTATATTTACATGAAAATATAACTAAAAACCATATATATTTACACTATTTTTGATTTTATCCTTGTCTTTTTATACTTGGTTGGTAAAAATTTAACATGGTAAGAGAGGCATCTTGTCCTAGCTGTGGAATGAATTTTTCTGATGTACAGCGATTAGAAAGACATCAAAAAAAGGCACATCCGCCCAAACGAAGAATTGATCCTGCTCCTTCTGCTGATTTTAATCATGCATATTTTCCAATGTGATTCAAACTAAATTAAATTCAAAAATTATGAATCTAGCAAAATTTTAAAATTCCATAAATTATCCAATGCAGTTTTTATTCCAATTCTTGGTGTTGCAATAATTTTTCTTCGTTTTTGTAATCCTTCTGTAATAAAGAGATCTGAATTTGAAGTCAGATCTATTCCGTACTGTTCTTTTGTAATTGATAATGCTTGGGTTAATTTTGCTGGCCCATCTGTTAGGTTTTTCTCAGTTTCTTTACGTCGGCTCTTCTTCATAAACTCTATTCCTGTTTCTGGTTGAATTGCACGAATCAGAACTGCACCAGCTCCTGTTTTTGAATTTCTTGCAACTACGTTAAAACAAAAATACATTCCATAAGTAAAATAGACATACGCACATCCAACTTTCTCAAACATGGCCTTGTTTCGTTCAGTCTTTCTTCTAAACGCATGACTTGCAGGATCATCTGTGTGACGATATGCTTCAGTTTCAGTAATTATTCCTGATATTTTTTGATTATCTATTTTTCTTATCAATTTTTTACCTAAAAGTGCCTTGGCTACTGTAACTGTATCTCGTGAATAAAAAGACCTAGGAAGAGAATTCAATGTCCACTGTAATTTGTTTACCATTTTTTAATTCTCTGATCAAACCAAATAATTTTTTTATATCTTCTTTCAAAACTTCGATCAATCCTTGATTGTAAATTGTAGCCGCTGGATGAATTGTTATAAAATACAACTGATTTTCTTTTTTGCCAACCTTCCCACGAAATTTTGTAATCTCTGTCCCGCCTAAAATTGAGCCAAATGCCGTATTTCCTAGCACACAAATAATTTTCGGTTTTATTAGTTCAATTTCCTTTTGAATATACTCTGCACATGTCTCTCGTTCTATTTTTGTGGGAACTCGATTTTTTGGAGGTCTGCATTTTACAGTATTTGTGATGTATACCTCCTCTCTAGAAATTCCAGCGTTTTCTAGAGCTAAAGATAATTTTTTTCCTGCTACTCCGACAAATGGCTCTCCATGAAGATCCTCATTTCTTCCTGGAGCTTCTCCTACAAAAATTACATCTGATGAAAAATTACCTTTTCCAGGAACTGAGTTTGTTCTTGTTTTGCATAGGTCACATTTTGTACAGTTAATCACATTTTGTTTTACTTCATCTAGTTTGGATTTCATGATTTTAGTTAACGCTTTTGACTATTGCTTCTCCTCTAATGGATGGACCTCCATTACCCATTATCATTGATTGCATTGGATCTCCTTTTCCACAATTGGTAATTGGTCTTACTGTAAAGTCATTTCCACATGCATCAATGGATTCAAAAAATTCAGGAGCCGTTCCCATGACGATCACATCTCTTAGTAAATCTGTAACTTCGCCATTTTCGATTTTCTCTGCATATTGACATGATATACTCCAGTTGTATCGTTTCATATCAATTGAGGGAATCTTCATGTTTGAGATAAGATATCCATTTTTTACTTCTTTGATCATCTCATCTACTTCCCAATCTCCTGCACCAATGCAGGTACATGCCATTCGTATCAAGGGAACAAATCTGTAGTTTGTTGCCCTCATGTTTCCAGTAGGTTGGGAGTCAAACATTGATGAGGTTTCTCTGTTTTGCATATGATTTTTCAAAACTCCATTTTCTACAAGTGTTGTCTTTTGAGTGGGTACCCCTTCATCATCAAAATAATACCATCCCAGGCTTTCCTTAATTGTTGGATCATCAAACACATTAAGATTCTTAGAGCCTATTTTTTCTCCAAGTTTATCTTTCCACCAGGCTCCTCCTGCCCAAGCCATTTCCTTTCCAAGGACTCTGTCTGCCTCAGATGGATGTCCAAGTATTTCATGGGTAAGTAATGACACAAAATCTGGATTCATTACCACCTTAGTTTTTTCTTCTTTTGCAGGTTTGGCACCCAGTAACTCTATTGCTTTTTTTGATATCTTGTTTGCACTGGTTTGAGCTTTATGGTTACTAGTTATTTGCTCCATTCCTCCTCTTCCTCCCTCTGTGATGTTTATTGATTGAGTCAAACCTGATTCATGTGCAGTGGCAACCATGTCAATTATCACATCTGTAAAGTTTTGCATAATTTCAGAACCTTCACTGCTTGCAAAGTATTTTAAATTTTTTGTATACCTGGGATTTGTGATTGCTTTTTTAATTTGTGGTTTTTCTGAAATTATTTTACTACACTCTAATCCAATATTGATTAAATCTTCCAAATTCGGATTTTCTAATACTGGATAGTCCTTTGTAATCTTGGTTATCGAAATAGGAACTAGGTTTGTCTTATCATCTTTTTTCTTTGAATAATGATTAACATTTTTGATGGTGTTTTGAATCGATTCTTTGATTTCTTGAAAAGATTTTGGATTAGAAAATGAGCAAAAACCCCATGCTCCATCCTTTAGAATTCTGATTCCTATTCCTCTATCTGATTTGTCTCTGACATGTTCTACCTGATCATTTTCTATTAACACTGATTTTTGCGTCTGCATTTCTGCTCTTGCATCACAATAGTATGCACCGTTGTCTCTTGCATATTCAATTGCCTTGTTTGCAAATTCTAAAAGGTCCGAATCCATACAAATTCAAGAATTTAGGAGATTGGTAAATCTTCTGTATTTTTATCTACTTGAAATTGCAGGCATTGTGAAATAGTACTCATCCTCAAACTCATAGTCTGCTTTGCCCTTGTGGCGAAGAAACTCAAAATATGCAGTACAATTTGAATAAAATTCATCATTTCTACGCTCGATACTCTCATCCATAGGAATTGATGCCTAGAAATCCATTTTTTAGCTAGTGTGAGCGATTTTAGTTCTCAGAGTTTGTTTTGTTTGATCAATATCTGCAGGAAGTTTTGGAATAGTAAACGTGAATTTGGCTCCTTTGCCCTCCTCGCTATCAACTGATATTTCACCGCCATGATTGTCGATAATGCCCCTGCATATGGCCAGTCCCAAGCCGCTACCTCCCCTTTCTCTTGTTAGGGTGGTGTCTACTTGATAGAATTTTTTGAAAAGATCTTTTTGTTTATCCTGTGGTATGCCAACGCCATTATCTTTTACAGAAATTCGGATGTCTGATGGATGTTCCTCCATGGTTACCTCTATTTTTCCTTTTTTTGGCTCTACAGCAATCATTGCATTTTTGATCAGGTTTGTCAAAACTTGCTTTATTCGTTCAGAATCATGATGAAGAACAAAGTGTTTGGTGTTTGATGTTAATTGAATTTGTTTTTTTTCTGCTTGAGGGGATAATGCATTTATTGATTTTTCAATAGACTCCTTGATATCTATGTCGTCTTTTTTCATACGCAACTGACCAATCTCTAATTTTTGTACATCCAATAAATCTGAAATAATGCCTAACAGTGTTTCTGAGCTTGATTTGATTATAGAAAGCCGATTTTTTTGTTCAGGTGTAAGTTTTCCTAAATGTTCACTAAGTAAAATATCTGCATATCCCTGAATGGGAACAAGTGGGGTTTTTAGCTCATGTGTTATCATTGCTAGAAATTCATCTTTTGCAATGTCTGTTTTTTTTGCTTGCTCTTCTTTTTCTTTTATGGTGTCAGACATTATGTTAAAGGAGGTCACCAACTCCCCAATCTCATCTTCTGAAGTGTATTTTATTTTCTCACCATACATTCCTTCTTTCACTCGGGATAAAGCTTTGTTGATTGTATCTAATGGTGATAAGGATTGCCTGATGACTACTGGAACCAAAAAGAATGTTGCAATGTCTACTGCCAACAAAACTTGAATTATTGTTTGCTGGTCAGACCCCGGGCCAAATATTCCTGCCTTTTCATCTTGATAAAGCAAAAATAAATTAAAAGCAGCAGCTACGATTAAAATTCCAATTAGCATATACAATTTACTTACTATCTTCACACTTAGAAAAACTAGGCATGAAGTATAAAAAGAGGAGATGTTATTTCTTGAACAGTCATGTCTGATGAATTCATAAAAGTAGCTACTAGAGAAATTAACGATGAATTATCTGGGATTACAACCATTCTGAAATCCTGTAGTAATGATGATGATGTCTCAAAAAATTCTGACAAAATTGAACAGCATATGCATAAAATCAAAGGATTGGCTCCCATGATGGGGAAAGAAAATGTAGGTATCGTGGCCAAAATTTTGGATTCTATATTAAAGAAAATTGTATCAGGAACAAAAGTTGAAGGATTCCACATATTGCTTTCTACCTCAATTGAACAAATGAGTATGGCCATGGAAAAGAATCATGACCTAAATGAACTCCAAAAAAATGTCTCTGAAATTGCATCAAAAATTGTTGATTGATTATTTTTAATATGGCAACGCCGGAAATGATCTAAATGGCAAACATTATGGTTGCAGATGACTCGGATGCGATTCGTCTAGTTTTAAGAGATATTTTGGCTATTGGAAAACATACTGTTGTGGCTGAGGCAGTTAATGGTGATGAAGCAGTAGAATTATTCTTCAAAAACTCTCCTGACATACTGTTACTAGACCTTGCTATGCCAAAAAAAGATGGACTAACTGTCTTAAAGGAAATCATAGAAAAAAATCCTCAAGCTAAAGTGGTCTTGATTACTGCAAGTGATGACCAAAAAATAATCACTCAATGCTTGCAAATAGGTGCAGTCTCCTGCATTTCAAAACCATTTGATTTTAACGAAGTTCTAAAACAAATTAATGCCTCTTTAGAATAGTGCTTGAAATTATGCAAACTAATTTAGGGACAACAATATTCTAAAAATCAGAGAAAGTTTTGTCAAAGATTGTTCTTGATACAAGTGTAATTATTAACGGGTTGCTAAAAACCCAGATAGACTCTGGAAATATTCGCAATTCTGAGATAATTATACCTCAGGCAGTCATCGATGAGCTACAGTCTCAGGCATCTCAGAAAAAAGATCAAGGATTTTTAGGATTACAAGAAATTAAAGAAATTCAAAATCTGTCAAAGAATTTTGGATTGGAAATATCCATTCAGGGAAATCATCCTTCTTTGGATGAAATCCGTATGGCGGGAAAAGGAAAAATTGATTCTCTCATTATGGATATTGCAAAACAGCATCAAGCAACTCTTTACACCTCCGATAAAGTTCAGCATTTGGTTGCACAAACCGAAGGCATCGCCTCAGTATTTTTGCAACCTGCACTCAAAGAAGAAGAACTTGAATTTCTAAAATATTTTGATTCTGAAACAATGAGTGTCCATCTCAAAGAAAACCTTCAACCATTAGCAAAAAGAGGAAAGCCTGGCTCTTTTGAATTGACAAAGATTAATGATGAAATTCTAACCCACGATGATCTTGAATTTATGGCAAAACAAATCTTAGATACTCCAAAAACTTCAGATTCAAGTACAATTGAAATTTCGAAAACTGGTGCATCTGTGATTCAGTATAAAGATTACAGAATAGCAATAACAAAACCTCCCTTTTCAGAATCTTTTGAAATTACAATTGTTCATCCAATTGTAAAACTAACGTTGAATGACTATTCTGTTTCTGCAGAATTAATGGAGCGCTTTACAGAGAGAGCGGAGGGTATTGTCATCTCTGGCCCTCCTGGATCTGGAAAAAGTACATTAGCATCTGGTCTTGCAAATTTTTATCATAATCAAGGGAAAATCGTAAAAACTTTTGAATCTCCTCGTGATTTGCAAGTTGATCCTGGCATAACTCAGTACAGTAAACTTGATGGTAGTTTTGATAATACGGCGGATATCTTGTTGTTGGTAAGACCTGACTATACTGTCTTCGATGAGGTTAGAAGAAGAGAAGACTTTCACACGTATGCTGATTTACGACTAACTGGGGTTGGAATGGTTGGAGTAGTTCATGCAAATTCTCCACTTGATGCCATTCAAAGATTCATTGGAAAAATCGAACTAGGAATAATTCCTAACGTTCTTGATACTGTCGTTTTTGTTAAAGATGGGCAAATTGAAAAAGTCTATGACTTGGAGCTCAAAGTCAAAGTCCCTACAGGAATGACAGAATCTGATTTGGCAAGACCTGTAATTGAGATTAGAAACTTTGAAAACAACACACTAGAGCATGAAATCTATACATTTGGTGAGGAAAACGTAATTGTTCCCATTGGTAAGAAAACAAAAAAAGTGGGAATTGAAAAACTAGCAGAAGATAAGATAAGAGATACCTTCAAGCGATATGATCCACAATCTCAAGTTGAGATTTTGTCTGATAGTAGAGTTAGAGTACTAGTTGACAAACAAGCAATCCCCTCCATTATTGGACGGGGTGGATCTAACATTAATGATATTGAAAAGTCCCTAAACATTCACATTGATGTAGTAGAGAGAGATGCCATTTCTCAGACAAGTACGGGGGATTTACCCTTTTCCTTTTCCGAATCTAAAACCTCACTTTTGTTGACAGTAAGTAGAGAATATACCTCAATGCATGCTGATATTTTTGTAAATGACAAGTATGTTACTACTGCAAGAATTGGTAAAAAAGGCCAAATTAAAATTCCACGACGCTCTGATGCTGCCAAAGATCTAATGCATCTTGCATCTTCACAAAACGAAATTCATATCTATCTTAAAGATTTTTAAAATTATCTAGAATTTTAGGATTTGATTTTAGAAACGTTATGAATTTTCTTAGCTGTTTGATTGTTTTTGGATTTAGGTGGTGCTCTACTCCTTCTGCATCTTGATTGGCAGTCTCATACCCGACTCCTAGAATCTCAAAAAACTCTAGCAAAATTCCATGTTTCTGACGGATGGTATCTGCAATTTGACTTCCCTTTTGTGTTAGATTAATTCCATGATACTTTTCATATTCTAAAAATCCATTTTCATCTAGTCTTTGAAGCATCTTGGTAACACTTGGTGCACTAACATGCATGTATCGTGAAATATCCAAAGTCGTGGCGTATCCTTTTAGTTCTACTAGCTCTGATATGATTTCTAAATAATCTTCCATTCTTGTGCTAAAATTTGTTCGCTCAGATTGATGAGCTGCCTTAATTGACTCTAATCTCTTGGCATTTTTTTTCAATATTGTGTTTTTTGTGCCTACCTAGTATAATTGGATGTCTTTTTCAATCAAATTTGGTTACTTGAAATTGACTTGAGGGTGCCCGGTTTTGATCTTTGAAATTTAACTAATTTTTTCTAAATGAAATTACTGTATGGCAGATCCTCTAAAGGCACGACTAGACAAATTACGTAAAATTCATGAGACTACTCATAGAAGAGCTAGCCTTTATTCAGATGTGGCAAAAGTCCATCATGGTCACACCTCGAAATCATTTGGGTCTCTACAAAAGGCCTCAGCACCAGGGAAAAAACTCCAAAAGGTAGGATTTCTTATGTTGTGGGTACCTGAACCCACTGGAGTAACTTGTGCTATTGGTGGTCCAATGATTCTTGCTGGAAGGTATCTTGATAAAAAATACAATGGCTCTACGATTCATGATATTGGGCATGAGACTAAAAACACAATGTCTTCAATTAGCGATTTTAAGAAATCTATATTCTAATATCTTTAATTTTTGTTCATTTGAACATGCATTTTCTTAAGTAATTTTCAAACCAATCTCTAACTAGGAAGTTCACGGCAAGAGCTCTAATTAATGCCCCCTCTAGGCCTTGCGTGAACTACCATTAAATCTTCTATATCCGTGGTTTTTCCTAAAATAGAATCTATTGAATACTAGTTCATGTATTGAAAGTTATGGTTGAGAAGAAAAATGAAATCGAAGAATTAATTGAAAATATGATTTCAGGAGGAGATGATTTAGTTGATCATTTAAAAGAAGTATTGCCAGACTCAATAGCAGAAACTGTTGTAATGTTTCATGAATCAAATGTAGCCAACCTTAACAAGATTAAAGAATTTGTAAAAACTAAATAAAAAATTAAAATCTGTATTTGGTAATTGGAATAATTTTAACAATGGGCAAGATACTTTTTTTATGTTAGTGATTTTTTATTTATTTTTCTTTAAAATCAGAAACTTTTTCTTGAAACTCTTTTTCTCTGATTTTATTCATCATTCGTATGGTTATTGCCATGACTAGAATTGATTTTTCACAATAAGAAAATGAGGTTGTTCAAATGAACGAAAATTTTTCAAAACGAGTCAGTTTTGATCGGGGTATTTTGACATTACCTAGTGTATTAAGCCAAATTTACGCATAAAATCAAGTGAATAAGACACTGCTCCAGTATTATTGTGGTCATTGTAATGCTGTTCTCAAGGAACTAGATTCTGAAATTAATTTAGTTCATAGTATGGAACCATGCCCATTTTGTGGTACTCTTTTGAGTGACTCATTACAACAACGAAAAATGCCGTACGAATTTTATTCTCCTAGAATTGTATTTCAAAAAGCATCACAATTACCTAAACTTACATTTGATATTGATAAGATTGATTCTATTTTACATTTTCTTACGCCAAATCAAAAAATCTGCCTTATGGGAATCCATACTCAAAAACTAGTGGAGCGATTATGTGTTAGGGCACAACTCCCGTGTCGTTATGGTGGTCTTGATTCAAAAGTACTGCTAATTGACGGTGCTAACAGTTCTGATCTATATCAATGCGTTGATTTTGCACAACAATATGGATTGGATGTAAAAAAAATTCTAAATGGAATAATATCATGTAGAACATTTACTGTTTATCAACTTGCAAACCTCATTGTAAATGAGTTACATCATGCAATAAAACAATATGATGTAAAAATTGTGATAATTACCCATCTACTTCACTTTTTCACAAATGATCCTTATCTGAATATACATGAAATGCAACAAATACTAAAAACAGTTGTACAAACTTTGAAAAAAATAGAAAACTGTCTAGTTATTGTATCTCTTGGATTGCCCACTCAGTTTGATGATATGTTGTTACAATTATTTTCAAAAACTATCAAAATAACACAAAGCTACAATACATTGTCTGTTCATATTGACGATTTGAAAAAGAATCACTCTGTATTTCTAGATGAAGATATGCTAGAAACTATTCCTCAACACTAGGTGATTTTATGGGCAGAACTGTTCCTTCATTTCGTATTGCATTATACCAAGAAGAAAAGAAATGGAAAAAGTTCCGTTCATGTCTTGATAAGAAAAATAAATTGGTATTTGATGAGTTGTTTTCTACTGCAAGATTATACATTTCTGCATGTATGATGGCTTGTAGACCTATTAGATTGGATGCAATATTCATGGCAATAATTTTTCATCATTTTAAGCAAATTTTGAGCCTAGGTGAGTCAAATTGAGCCTATTCCCAGACGATGATCTGCTTTCAAAGGAGATTGAATCTTGGAGATCATTTGGAGACAGTCTTAGGATAGAGGATAGAAAACTTTTCAACAAAATGATTCGACAATGCTATTCATACATCAAGGCAATCAATTCTAAAGGTGAATCATACACAACACAGTCATTAATGATGTCGCTAATTTTGATACAGCATCAAATGATACAGTTCTTGTTAAACAAAAAATGATTGATGGTTGGCTTTTTGATGTATATCCATTAGGCGACAAGATAATTTTATGGATTAAAAACAAAAAAACACATCGAATAGAAAAACAATGGACTCCTTCTCTTTATGTTGCCTCTAATACTAGGTATCATCTAAAACAACTAGAAAAAAATTCCAAGATATTTTCTTTAATCAAAAAATACGCATGGGTAAACAAAATTGAAAAAGTATCTGATATAAAAGAATCCAAGGTCTTAAAATTCACTGTTAAAAATTCATCAGACCTTTTGAAACTAGGAAGGATAATAGAATCACTTGATAAATTTGGTATCTATCGATTATACAATGTAGATGTTCCATCATCTCAGACTTTTATGTATGAACATGATCTGTTTCCACTTGGAAAATACAAAATATGCAATACGTGGGAATCCCAATCAAACATTTTGGATACTGATTATGTCTTACCGCCATTTACAAAAATAAATTTTCAAGTAAATGCAAAAACATCTAGAAAAATCCCAAAATTCACTGATAAAATCGAATCAATTCAAATCAATGATGTTACTTTGGAATCCGATTCTGAGTCGCAAACTATTCTTGATTGTGTTCAAATGATAAAAAATATTGATCCGGATTTTATAGTCACAAAAAAAGGAGATTCTTGGGATTTTCCTTATCTTGCTTTTAGGGCAGCCAAAAACAATCTTTCTAAAAAACTTGTTTTGGGTCGAGAAGCAGACTGCCCTCTTTTGATACCAAAAAGAGGTGGCACGTCTTATTTTTCATACGGGCAGATTCATTTCAAGCCTACATCTGCCCAATTATTGGGTAGAATTCACATTGATCGCTCAAATTCATTCATGTGGGAAACTGAGCAATCTCTTCAGGCAATCTTTGAGATTGCACGAACCTGCAGACTTCCAATTCAAACTGCTGCAAGAGCTTCTATTGGAAAATGTATGAGTTCAGTCCAATTCTATAATGCTGCAAAACGTAATCTCTTGATTCCTTGGAAGCCAACAGTATCTGAGATATTCAAAACAAGAATGGATTTACTAGTTGGAGATAGAGGCGGACTTATTTTAGAGCCAAGAATTGGTACACATGAAAATGTTGGAGAGATAGACTTTGTATCATTATTTGGAACAATAATGCTACAAAAAAATATTTCAGCTGAGACAATAAACTGCAAGTGTTGTCCTGATTCTACTGAAACTGTACCCGAACTTGGATATCATATTTGTAAAAATCTGGGTATTGTGCCGCAATCTTTGTCTGTATTGCTGGAGAAAAGAAAACAGTATACTGGACTAATAGAGACTGCTAAAAATAAAGACATGTCTGAAATATACACACAACGCAAGGCAGCTTTAAAATGGATTTTAGTTACATCCTTTGGATATCTTGGATTTAATAATGCAAAATTTGGAAGAATAGATGCACATATGGCAGTATGTGCATTTGCAAGACAATTGTTATTGCATGCAATAAAGATTGCAGAAGAAAATGGATTTATGATATTGCATGGCATTGTAGATTCCCTATGGCTCTATAAAGAAAATTCTACTGTGCATGATTATGAACAAATAAGAGATACAATTGCAGCAAAAACTGGATTTGATTTATCTTTAGATGTGTATCGCTGGATTGTGTTTTTACCGTCCAAAAACAATGTCAGTATACCTGTCGCAAATAGATATTTTGGAGCAAACAAAAATGGAGAGTTGAAACTCCGAGGTATTGAAACTAGGAGACGTGACACACCACAATTTTTTAAACAGTGTCAAATTGATATTTTGAATTTATTTGCAAAATGCAAGACTGTCTCTGAGGTGAAAGAATCTATTCCTGAGGCTAAATCTATCCAAAATCAGTACGAAAAGAGACTATTTGGGCACAAATTATCTATTGAAGATCTGGCATTTACAAACAAGGTTACACGTGGAACAGGGCAGCACAAGAGCCAAACAATACAGGCTGATGCTGTAAACCAGCTAAAGTGGGAGGGCCTTGATATTGAACCAGGGCAAAAAATTCGCTATGTCATAAGTGATTATTCCAGAAAAATTTCAAATCGTGTTACTCCAATAGATTTTGCAAAAAAATATGACGCAAAAAAATATGTAAAACTACTTGATGAGTGTTGCAAGTCTATATTAGAACCATTTGAAAATTAAAACTCTAGCTTTTTTTGCTTTTTTTCATCCCAAATCAACTCTGGTAATTCTAACTGTATTCTCAAAGTATTAGCAGTAGCAGGTCCGAATCCCTCAAAGTGGTTGTTGGCCATAATCATTGCAAGTCCAACTTTGCTTTTTATTTTTTTAATTCTGTTTGTCCATACTTTGATGAGTTCTTTTCTATCTATGATGACTTTACCAAATTGTGATTCGTTAATTGTTCTATCTCCGATTAATCGAACATATGTGTAATCAGATGTAATCTTTGCTGGATTTTTCACTCCTTGGATTTCATTCCATACCAGACACAAATTTCTTTCTTTTAGATAATCAAATGCTTCCTCTGAGAACCAAGATTCATGACGCCCCTCAATTGGATATTTGAAATCTTCTGGAAGATATGAAAATAATTCTTCTAGTTTAGGTTTTGCTTCTTGAAATGATAATGATGGGGGAAGTTGCAAAACTAGCGCAAGAACTTTTTCGTACATTGGAGTAAGTGATGCTAGAAATTTGAAAACATCTTCTTTTACATTTTTTAATTTATTTTCATGTGTGATGATTGAGGGAAATTTTGCTGTAAATCTAAACGACTCTGGAGTATCTGAATTCCATTTTTTTGTAATGCTCTGATTTGGGATTCTGTAATATGTTGAATTTATTTCAGTTATCGGGAAAATCTTGGAATAATATTGAAGCCAGTCTGATTTTGCTAGTTTTTTTGGGTAAAATGTGCCTGACCAGCCATCATAACTCCAACCGGTACAACCAATTTTTAATTCCATGAAAAGCATGATTTGTATTAGAATAAAATCTTGAGCTCTAGTTTGACATATACATAGACAAGTTCGATGATTTCTCAATCTTTGGTTTTAAATTTGGTAAAAATTTGGATATTTGGCTAAATACTATTCTTTTGAATTGAGTTTAGGAATCAGGTCTTCTCTTCTATTGCCCCTCTGATTGGACTTGGTTTCTTTTTTTCTATACACTTAATTTTTTCATACTTGTTTCTAGTGCATTGAACAAATGGATAATAATTTCTGTAATAGTCGTATTGGCAATAATTGCAATAGTTTTAGGATTGACTGCATATTCGTATACTCTAATTCATGTTTCCTTTAGTGATGTATCATCAGTTGGTATTGAATTGGAGACTCTAACATTATCTACTTTGATAAAACTTGGCCTTGACGCCCTGTCAGGAAACTGGATTGCAAGTGCATTAAATGTGATTGAAAGCATTAACTTGGGATTGGTCTTTGATTTAAGCAACAATGGATTCCTTCCTGTGTATATCCCTGAACTGACATACGATCTGTCAATTAATGACATTCTCATTGGCCAAGGTTCTAGTGAAATTAATACAACAATTAATCCTGGAGAAACAAAAGAAATTTTAATTTTGCAAAATTTTCAAAAAGATGCTTTCTCCCCTGCTATTGAATCTGTTATTGATACCGAAGGTATAATGGATATTAGCGTTAATGGAACTGCTTATTTTGAATTTTTAGGACAAAGTATACCTGTTCCTTTTGAATCAACAAGACAAATTTCAATTGTTGATGAAATTCAAAATCAACTAAACCAACAAACCCAAAATTAGCGATTAATTGAGCCTATCTGTCTGTCAAAATTAAAACAGATTTAAAAATAAATTGTAATTATCTCTTGGTTCCTCATGGATAAAAAGAAAAATCTTATTGAAATTACTGACTTTGATTCAAGGTCGTGTAGTCCCAAATGTTGGTGTAAAAAAATAACTGTTGATTATATTTTTAAAAAATAAGTTGCTGTCTCATGAAAAATTAAAGTGTAATATTGAAAATTTTCACACTGTAAAAAATCTACAGTACAATAAACTATCAATAAATAATCAAAATGCCTAATCTGTTATTACATGAAATTATTTTCTCTTTTAGTTCTGACCCTTATGGTTAGTGTCTCTATGTTTACCGCGTACGGTCAAGGTTCTGATGAATTAAAAACCTCTATGGTTCCAATTGTTGAAACATCTGAAAAGATTGTCTTAGTAAATTTTGATTTCATGACTACTGATTTACAAGAAATTCAAGAACACGTTGATTACACTCTCACTGTCTCCAAAAATGCTGTTGTTATTTTTGGGCCTACTCCTATGAGTCATTCTTCAACCGGAAAAGTGTCTCTTCCTATATCTGTCAATAACTTTCAGCAATACGATGTCCTAATTGAAGTACATGGAATTCTTTTTAGAAGCATTCCTGTAGAAACTTCATCATTTTCTATCTCTCCTGGCATGGGAGATATCCAATCTCAATTTACAACAAAAAAAGGATTGAAAATTAATTTAGCAGTAAACAAAGACCCATCCATTTCTGAAAAAGTAATTCCTGATTGGATTAAAAACAATGCAGTTTGGTGGGTAGATGGAAAAATTAATGATGAAACTTTTGTTCAAGGGATTCAATACCTGATAAAAGAGAAAATAATTGACATTCCAAAATTGCCCTACCCATCATCATGGATGGACAAGAATGTACCATCATGGGTCAAAAACAATGCAAGTTGGTGGGCAGGGGATTTGATTCATGAAGATGAATTTATCAAAGGAATAAAGTATCTTGTGGAAAAGGGACTAATTCAGGTTTAATCGCTTTTCGTTTCTTTGGTTATTAAGCTATTTTAGAAGGAAAAAGAATAGACCTTTGTGACTAGTAGAACTCAGGCATTAATTCCAATTTCAATAGCTGCTGTGATTATTGGGATTGTTGGAATATTATCCATTCCTAGTGACAGTAAATTAGAATCGGTGGAATTTCCTCGTGGAACTATTAAGGTGGATGACACTGTACTTGAGGTACAAATAGCTGATACCGAACCAAGACGCGTTCGTGGATTGATGTTTCAGGAGCAGTTGCCTTATGATCAAGGAATGATATTTGTTTTCAATGAATCCGGACTTTACTCTTTATGGATGTTAAATATGCAATTCTCCCTTGACATGATTTGGTTTGATGTTGATGGTAATATTGTCCACATTGAAGAAAATATTCCACCATGCCAGACTGCAACTGAGATCATGGCTTGCCAAAGTATTGTGCCAAGTGGAGATGCCAAGTATATTTTAGAGGTAACTTCAGGATTTATCGAAAAATTCAACATAACAAAAGATTCCAAGCTAAATATTATCTCCATTTAAAATTGCAAAACCTTATCTTGGAACAATAACTTTTAAAGAAAATGAACAAAAAAATCCTGGTTCCAGTGATTGTTGGAATTGTTTTTGTCGTAGCCATTTCTGCTTTTATGATTTCTTCGTCTGAAATTTCTCCCTCTGAAAAATCTGACTCTGCATCCTTATCTATTTCATATGTTGACACAAACAAAGAGATTCAATTGCAGTTGGCAAGTCAAGAGATAGCAATGTCTTCACCTCTAAAATTAAACGGATTTTCCATAAAGCAATACTGTACGTTTTTTGCAGATGAATCTATACAAAATGCTATTGAATATTGTACGTCAACTGAACTTTTAGATTCAGAACGTGGGTATCTGGGAAATATTCACATGGTTGGAGTTCCAAGCTCTCCAAAATATGTAATAGGTGTAATCCAATCAGATCCGAATCTATCTCAATTAACTGACATCAAAATTGTTTATCAAACCATGATCGAGTCTCTTGTATGTGATTGTTGGGAGGAGGAAAAACCTGGTGGCTTTGAAACAGTTTCTGACTGGATTGAAACTGCAAAGAATCATCATCTGGAGGCAAAAAGAATTACAAGTAAATCTGAGATAAGTGGAATTGCTCAAAAGGACATACTCTTAGAGATTACCACAAACACTGAAGGATATCTGTGGAAATTTATCATTCCAAACTAAATCCAAGATGTAATATACAATAAGATTGTCTGATTGACGTTTACAATGATTGATCAATTATGGTTAATTCCATTAGGATTTGCAGCAGGCGTATTGGGCTCTATGATCGGTTTGGGTGGAGGAATTATCATAGTGCCTGTCCTGACATTTTTTGGATTTTCTCCAACACTTGCTGCTAGCAACAGTCTTTTTGCCGCATTTACAAATGCTGTTGCATCTACCATTTCATACTCCCGACAAAAACGTGTGGAATTCTCCCTTGGATTAAAACTTGGATTACTTACTATTCCTGGTACTGTTTTGGGAGCTTACATATCAAGTGATGTAACCCCTGAGATTTTCAAGATTCTATTTGGGTTTGTACTGGTTGCATCTGCAGTTTACATTTTTTTAAGAAAAAAGATAGAGAGCAGAGAAAAGAATTTCTCAAAACAGATGGTTGTCTTTGCAATAGGTGCAAGTTTTTTTGCAGGAATAATTTCGGCATTTTTTGGAATAGGTGGTGGAATAATCTTTGTTCCATTAATGGTAGTAGGAATGGGAATGGCGATGAAAAAGGCAGCACCGACATCTCAACTGATTTTACTTTTTGCCTCCTTGTCTGGTGTTATAGTGCATACCCTACTAGGTCATTCGGATTTCTTGCAAGCAGGATTGTTAGGTGCAGGATCATTTGTGGGAGGCCTAGTTGGAGCAAGATTGTCAGTTGACATAAACGAAAGATACTTGAGAATTTTGGTATCTGTGGTAATTATTGCTGCTGCAATCAAGTTGTTCTTCGATTCTCTAAATGACAATCTTTTTTTGATTAATAGTTAATCTGCTAGATAAATTAGCCTCAAAAGAAAATTTGATGCTTTTATACTAATTTTGCAATACAGATTGTCTTCTAGGTTTCAACTTTCTAGGAGCTGGAGAGACAAGTCGGCTCTCCAGTTTTAATTTTATCTTGGTGGTTCCTTTTTGATTCTATACAGATTTTTACGAGAGACTAGGACTGTTTCTCCTTCTTGATTTTTCCCCTCAAAGTCTACGGCAATCTTTCCAAATTCATCATCAATCTCTTCTTTCCCTGAAATTGTATATTGTAATTTCAAAACATCATCTGTGTGAAGTGGTTTTAGAAATCTTGTACTTCTATTTTCCCAATCCGGATCACCGTCTGTGCCAATAAAGATAATATGGTTTCCATAAATTTGATTTAGTCTTGTAAACTCTCCTTCCATTCTAGATAGTGCGGCTCGTCCTGAAACCATTTGTTGTTTTTTACTTCCGTATTCTTCCAAGAATGCATTTTTTACTCGAGAGAAATTAAAATACTCATCAAGCTCTTTTTCTGAAATACTGCAAGTTGAGAAAAATTTGTCTCCGACTCTAAACTCTGAGAATTTTTTCATTCTTATCTTGCTTCATCAACACAAAATGTAACTTCAGATGACGAAGCCGCATTTTCGGATACCAGGAAATTCAAAGCTTGTGCAATGTTTTCATTGCTTGGTTCTGCTCCTGCAACAGATCCTGGAAATACCGAAAACATTCTGATTTTTGATTTTAGAACGTCGCTAAGTTCTTGGTTTACTGTAGTTGTAAATGGTCGTAAGGCGCCACGGAATACTTCTACTTGTGCTCTTTGAGTTCCTGAAACTTTTCTCCCTGATGGCAAATCTGGACCAATAATCATCATTGCACCTTGTGCATCCTTGTAAAGTCGTGGATCTTTTGCACCACCTGGGACAAACTGCTCAAAGGTTCCTTGTGCAACAGTAGCTGGAGTTGTAATGAATTTTTCAATCAACTCTTCCCATCCTGCTCTGGTTAATTCTGTTAATTTTGGAATTTCAGGTAGTTTACCAGTAACATGAACTACTGCTAGAACCTTACCTAGGTTGGTGTTCGCCGTGTTTAACCACTTTGCCACCTCTTCAGGGTTTTTGATATTTACAATATGAGAGTGGAATTTACTGCTAATTTCATCTTGAATGTCTTTAGGTGTGGATTCTGAGATAAAGCAGGCTACTTTGCCACCATTTTTTTCAACATGTGATGCCAAATATTGGACTCGTTCAGAATCTACTTTGTCTGTACCATCAATTGTAAAGACAATAGCTCTTCCTGTAAAGTCTGGTTGATGAACTCCTGGTGTAGTAGTTCCAATGTGTGGTTTTACTGGATAAAATACTCTATCTCCTGGAATTACTTTACCGTTAATGATTTTTGCAATCTCATCATCACACAAATTCAAGACCGATTCTGCCACTTGTGATTGTGATAAGAATTCTTGATTTGCAATCATACGTGATGTATTGCTTTGAACTTTTTCTGCAATACTTTGAATTTTGTTTAATAGATTTGTTAGAGTATCAGTTAGTTTTGTAGCATCTTTACCATTTTCTTGTGATAGTTTTTGTGCTGCATCTGTAATTCCTTTCTTTACTGTTTCATCACTTTCTCCAAGTAATGGTAACAGTTCTTTGTTTGCAGCATCGACTTCAACTGGTGTCAAGTCTTCAAAGCCACTTACTCGCATAAATTCTGAAGCTGCTTTTGGATAAACTGTTTTGTAAATTCTATCAGAATGTACTGGACCAGGATTCGTTGCTATAGATATTATTCCTTTATCTGTTAACTCCCATGACATTAATTCCGCTAGTCTATTTTTTGCACCTTGTGATGCAGTGTATGGACTTCTAAATCTGTATGGTCTTTGTTCTAACGGTCTTTCTTCTGTAAAGAAAGTTGAAATTGTTATTATTTTTCCTCCTTCTTTCATTACTTTGAGCGATTGAACAGAACCCCAAAATGTTCCAGTTAAATGAATTCCAACTGTACTTTTAAAATCATCTAGTGGTGCATTTGCAAAACAAGTAACTGGACCAGAAACTCCTGCATTGTTTATGATATAATCAATTGTTAGGTTTTCATTTTTTATGGCATCAAACATGGCAGTCATTGCAGACTCATCTGCAACATCTACTCCTGAGAAAATTTTTACATTGGCCCCACTATTGTTTTGAGAAATTATTCCCTCCAGCATCTGTGAGGTCTCATCTAACGGCTCTCGTCTTCTACCGAGAATTATTACGCTTGCACCATTTTCTACAAATTTCTTGGCAATTGCCTGGCCAATTCCAGTACCGCTGCCTGTGATTAATGCTGTTTTACCTTGAAATTTTAGCATAGATACCAGAACAGCCTCAAAGTATTATTTAATTTGATTGCTGGGAAGGTAATTCCGTGTTGGCGAATCTTCTAATTTTTCAGCGATCACAACTGCATTAATTTAATTTTCATTAATGAATTATTCTAAAGCCTTAATTTTGTTTGAGACCAAGAATATTCATGAACACTGCTCCATATTGGAATAAGAAAATTTGCTCTGATTGTAAGAGGGTGCAATGCCAAAAAGGATGTCTATGTGATTGCCATCAATTACGAGACAGACCCTACTAGAAATTTTCAAAATTTTCTTGATATCTTTATTTGTGGGTAGAATTCTAGTTTTTTTATGCATGATACGGAGTCTGATACTTTTGTTTACCAGACTTGGCCTGAAAAATTTGTTGATATGCTTTCTGAAATTGGAGTAGAATCTGAAGCAAAAGAAATTGCAACAGTAGATTTGGAAAGTGGTGATTATTACAGTAGGTATTTCTCTCAAACCCCACGAATGGTTACAAACAAGGGTTGTCTTGAAGTTAAAAATTCAAACATTGACGTAATCCAGATTATTCAAAAGGGATAGCAATGCAAGATCCAAATCCACTTCCATGGGGTGCTGAAAACCGGTTTCAAGCCCACTTTATTGTCAGAAAAGATCCAGGTCGGGCCCTTGGAAATCATACTGCAAAAACAATACTTACAACGCAAGGACATTTTGGAACAAAAAAACTAACAAAAGTTGCATGGAATGGTAATGGAAGTTTGGCTGAAAAACTCAATGAAGACGATGAACTTAATGATATGATTGCAAAACAATCTATCAAAGATGCTACAATCTTTGTAGAGCCAACAGAAGGTGCAATAAGAATTAGAAACCAATGGAAGAATCATTTAGACTTTGGAATCTCTGAAGAATTATTTTGGATTTATGACCGTATTGCTGGTCACATAAAACAAGTTTAGGCTTTCCACCAATCAAGTGCTAAAAAGTCAACTTTGTCTTTACCTTTTGGTATTGCTAAAATGAATTGTTTTCTCACCGTTGTAGCAAGGCGTCCTGCCAAAACAATTGCAGTTGATGTAATTGGGTCACTCCTGTTGTACACTTGAATTAAAAATGGTGCGTGATCAATTCCAGGTCCTTTTTCATAGACGGCAAAATCGCATCCAAACTTTATTCCGGGATTAATAATGTAGCCTTTGTCTCGGAAATTTTTGTAAACTAAATATTTTTTATCAAAGTCATGGTATTCTTTTTTGCAAATTTCAGTCATTTTATCTACGGTGACTTTTTTCTTGTTGTTATAAATTGAAATTTTTTTATTTTCCAGCAAATACAATCCTTCAATTAAATCTAAAATCAACGGTACATCAATTTCTTCAGGCTTTGGTTTGGGAATTCCAATTGGTTTACCATAGTACCCACTGCTGAAAAGCTTCCTTGAATCTTCAATATTCCATACAATCAATCGATTCTCAACAAGATCACACTTCATCAAATCTCAAAAATAATCTACGTATATGAATTGTATATTCTAAAAAACAAAAATATGAAAAAAGAATGTATTATAGGCTTAGTGCTAGCAGTATGAATGAATCAGATACTCGCTGACATTTGTCTGCCATCTCCTCGATTCCTTCAATTACATCTTTCATTAGCAAAAGCTCTTTTGTGTTTGTGACTTCTGATAACAGTTTCATTGTAGCTTCTCTGTATTTGAGGTCAATTTCACGCTCAATTGTTTGAGTTTCTTGTGCTAGTTCAATTGCACTTGCAGTGTTTGTGCTAAGACTTCTAATGATCTCATTTAGTTTGTACACTTGATCCACTACCAATTCTATTAGCTTTGTAATGTCTCCGTCAAGTTTTGAGCTCTTTAGAGTTGTTGCCTTTACATTTGATAACTTGAATGAAATTCCGGTAATGTAACCTGCAATCTCATCCATTGTATAGGCTGTATTGAGAAGATTTTCTCTGTTCATGATTAATCCACCAACATCTGCTACTTCGCGTGTGATCTTTCGTCTAAGGTTTTCTACCTCTTCCTCAATTGTGGAGATTTGCTCTAGTGTATTTTTGATTCCAGTCTTGTCTTTTTTCATCATCAATTCTGGAAGGGTTGCAAGTTCTCTTGAGGCGTTGAGGATTCTGTTAATCTCGTCTTGTAAAACTGCTATTGCCTTTCTTTTAGCTTGAACTTCTAGTTCCCCGCTATACATAACAAATTCCTAGCATGCTCTAGGTAATTTAAATCCTCGACGAAATTAAGAGTGCTCTGTGCGTAACTTACATCAGACTTTTATCATGTGCAATTTTTTTCTGACCCTTATACAGAGAAATTACTTCCTCATTAGTTGATGCATCTTCTGCAAATTTCTCCACACGGATTTTTCCAGTAAACTTTGGAAATCTTAATGCAAGACCTGTATCTTTTCTCATCTCATCTTTTGCTGCTTTGTGGATTGGACTTAGGGTGATTTCAGAAGCTACTACCTCAATTACAAGTTCGGGCTCAAACCAAACATCTGCTTCCATCTCACTGTCTATTCTTGGATTTTTCTTTATTGTTACCTTGTCAGATAGTATTTGGTATAGCTGATCTAGATATTCATCAGTAAATCCAGTTCCAACTTTGCATATGCTAGTAAAAGTATCTGTATCCTCATCATATGATGCCAAAAGTAATGTCCCATATCTTCCTGTTCTTCTTCCCTTTCCAAAGAATGCACCAATTACAACGAGGTCCAAACTATCTCCGAGCTCGTTTCTGTATTCACGTTTGAGCTTTAACCAATAATTTCCTCTTGATCCTGCTTGGTATGGTTTGTCTAACATCTTTAGCATCAATCCCTCACATCCAGAGTTGATGCTATTTTCCAAAAAGTCCTCAATTTCATTTTCAGACTTTACTATTTCCATTGGAACATGTTTTGCATATTCATCTTCTTTTACAATTTTTTCTAGTAATTCTCTTCTTTCTTTGTAGCTTTTTTCGAGACAACTTTTGCCATTATAGTACAACACATCAAAAAAATTCACAGTAATTGGATATTGAGATACTGCTTTTTCTATTTTGTATTTTCTTCTTCTATGCATTAGCTCTTGGAATGGTAAAAATTCTCCTGAGTCCTCATTAATTGCAACGGCCTCTGCCTCTAGAATTACCTGGTCTGCTACTATTGTCTTGGGAATTTTTTCTATAATGTCTGGATAATATTCTGAAATATTCTCAAGGCTTCTTGAAAACAAGGCAACTTTTTCTCCTTCGACATGTAATTGTACACGTTCACCATCTAGTTTATACTCTGCTGCAAACTCTTCTCCCATTTTTTCAATTGATTCTTCCTCACTCTTTACACGGTCTGCAAGCATTGGTCTGATGGGATTAAACAAAATAATTTCAAATTCTTCAATTCCTTTAAGGCCTTTACTTGCAATGGTTTCTGCTACTTTTCCTAAATCACTTGATACGTTGTATGCGTGCTCTAATGCTTTTCTATTTTCTTTAGTTCCAGAAAATGCAATTGCCAATGCATCCATTACGGTATTTTCTGCAACTCCAAGACGTAGTGTTCCAAGTAGAATTTTTAAGAGATAACTTGCCTCAAGCGGTGTGGCATCATTTAGCAGACTAGAAATGTATTTCATCTTCATGTCTTGTGACCTAGAGCCTTCTAGTTTTGCAATTTTGAACAAAGTTTCATAGACTCGCTCAACTGTAATGTTCTCTACAAGGAAGGTTGTCTGTGTTTTTTGTTCTAAAATTACCGTGGCAGCTTGACCTAAATCCCCACTTTTTCTATATTCTTCTTCAATCTTTTTTGTGGTAATACCAGATGATTTTGAAATTGCTCTTATTGCAAGTTTTTCTGCAACTCCTAATTCAATCCCTTCAAAGTCTGGTCGAAGCTTTCCCTGTAAAAGATAAACAATTCTAGAGATAACTTCCTGTGGGGTATTCTCAAACAATTCCACTAAGTGCTGTGTTAACTCTAATCTCTTTGAAGTAGACTCCATTTTATTTAGAGATTCAGCTAGGATAGAAAACTTCACTCTAATCTTGTGTTATGATCCAAAATAAAAGTTTGAATCTATACTAGAGTAACCCTGGACCTGATGAATGACTAGGTGGTGCACCTTCGTAATGAATCAAAACAAAGATCTGTGATTTGTCATTTTTGTTTAGATGACTGGTTATTTTGATATCAATCACCTTTACATCTTTGATAAAGTTGTTAATCGATTTCTCAACAACATGCTCTACTCCGCTAAAGATCTTTACTGGCATGATTGCTCTGTTATTTTGAATTAATTATTTGTTTTCTGATCTAAATGTACTTGAAGATAGTGGGCTTGTCCTGTTTTGGCTGTTTTGATACTAGAGCAAAGTTGTATAGTGGATAGTCTTCCTTGTATTGTTTCATAAAACTCCATGCAACATCATGAGTCTTAAACTCTGTACGAATGCCATCAATTTTGCTTTTACTTCCATATACATCAAATACCACAACATCGTATTTTTTGGGCCTATTGTGAGGTCTTGCTTTTACCAACCATGCTATCGCAAATAAGAATACAGAGGCTAAAATCACAACTTCACCTGCATTTCTAAAAAAGGTCATCATTACATTTGGAATTGTCTGACTAAACAATTCCACAACTATATTTGAAAATCCAATTACTGCAATTGCTGTAAATGTGTATGTTTTCCAATCAAAGATCTTCAAAATATCTTGCATTAGTTACACTAGATTACTTCTTGTTTTCTTTTAACTATTTCCCAAAAATTATTCATCAAAGAAACAGATTTTTTTAATCTGGATCTTCGTAATTTTCTTTCTTTTCACCACTTGATTCACTTCCCTCAAGTGGTTTCATCTTTTCTTCAAGAACACTCATTCTTGCTTTGTATCCTTCAGCATATTCTAATTCTGATGGTACAAGGGTTGCAGGATGAACAAAGCCTTGGCTTCTCATTGCAAGTGCTTTTTTGGTTGCAATCTCTCTTACATAGTCCCAATCTGGAGTTGAGAATCCATCAAATGGTCCTGTGAATTTGCCATTATGCATACTAAAGACTAGGGCTTGTACGATTGGAATGCAGAAATTAATTGTAGCTGCTGAGTTTAGTTTAACAGGCATTAATGGCATATTGTGACTTCCTCTTGTGTTTCCTGCAACATAATGTGGATTGTTAAAAACACTACCAACTTCTTCAGTAGCTGGAAAATTCTTTTGTGTTCTTACAACACAAATTGGATCGTCTTTTCCAACATAAGTTCCTGCAATGTTATGAAGTCTGTCGGTGGATGATGCGACAATTGGTTCCCCATCTTTTGTAGTTACAGTTGATACTACGTATCTTCCCGGATACATGAGAGCAGCTTCAATTGATGGTTTATCTTCCCACAATGACAACTCTGCAATCTGTGCTTTTTCTACATCCATGATGTTTATCTTTACACCGCCTGCAAGATTCTTGTTTACAATTAGTCCTGTATTGCTTAGTGCATCTACAAACATTCTATAAATTGGATAGTTAAATGCGCCAGGCTCTGTTTTGTCTGCTGCAAATACTGTAAATGCCTCATTTGGTCTTTCTTCAAATTCCATCTCTGCAACTCCTGGTCCCATTCCTTTTACATTTCCTGAGAAAGAGTCTTTTAGCAAATCTTGTCCTGCGCCATACAGTCCCTCTTCTTTTGCCAC
>CAJHXZ010000167.1_pt1 | contig 25004 bp, 25 predicted proteins | sample 9198621 | NCBI WGS metagenome assembly CAJHXZ01 (sample SAMEA7708352, study PRJEB35096) | sediment metagenome | biome: marine neritic benthic zone biome [ENVO:01000025]; feature: sediment [ENVO:00002007]; material: shallow marine sediment [ENVO:03000034] sea grass bed [ENVO_01000059] ...
AGATGCAGCACATCCACATGCTGCTTCTTCAGCGGCTGGTTCTGATGTTGGAGGAGCTTGTTGAGTGGATTCAGCCTCATATACACTCCTAGTTTGCTCATAACTAGTATCATCTTTTAATTGAGCCTCACCTCTGTTGGTTTGATAACCACCTGATGAGGAACTAGTTTGATATCCAGTTAATCTACTAGGATCAATTCCAGTTTGTGCAGTTTCTTGATTCTTGAGTGCTCTACTACTAAATATGAAAAATCCTATTCCTCCAATGGCTGCCATACCTGCCATGCCATATACAATAAGAATTGGAAATTCACCTGTAGATGTTGTGGCATATCCTTCCGGAGCTGTCGGTGTAATTCCTACAATTTCAACACCATCTAACATATCAAGGGCGCCAAATCCAATTGATGAAAGATTTGCCGCATCTGCGGATTGAACACTTCTAACAACATAATTTTGATCAGCAGATACTTCTGCTTCAAAGACTCTTTCTACTTGTCTACCTTCTCTAATGCTACTTTCACCCATAGTCCAATGTGACACTACAAAGCCTGAAATTGATTCATCAAGACCAAATCCGCTAGCATCAACATTAATTCCAGTTGGATCAAACAAAAAGTGATAGTTTGTCATTGGCTGTTCCAAAATAAATTCGGCATCAATTAGATTCTTTGATAGGATTTCTTCTGCTTCATTGCCCTTTAGAATGTCATAGACCACAGGTTCTTTGTCAATTAGTGCAGAAATTGGATGATTTATCCCTACTCCATTAATTATAATTTCATCAGTAACTGTCAAACCTCTCCAGCCCATATCAACAAGAGTTTTAGTTTGATCTTTTGAAATAACGTAATCAGTGATGCTTCCTTCCAAAATTACTTTGTAATCAATTGAGGTGTTTAGATTTCTTCCCTTAAGGTGAATATCATAAGTTACAGTAAGATCTGAAACTCTTGCTTGACTGCCATCACTTGCAATTTTTTCATTTAGTTTGTTAATTAATTCTTGAACACCAGGATTGGAGGAATCTGCCGTTCCAGCTTCTGTCCATTCTTTTAGACGCAATTCGTCAAACAAAACTCCGCCATTTGGGTACTCAATAAATACAGTTTTTTGATAATTAATTTTAAAGAAAGATTCTTCAGAATTAGGATTTACACGGGCGTCCATTTGAGCTCCCCATGCAGCTGAACTAGTACTAACTACAAGAATGCCTGCTAACAAAACGGTTAAAAGAACAGCCCTAGTCACAGGGGAACTTTTCAAATAAGAGTAATAAACTTATCCTAAAATCCAGATCGGTAAATTTTGAAAAAGTAATATGGAGTGAGGTTTGCAGACTTAACGTTTTAGGGGAAATAAGATGATTACAATATTAGCCGGTGGAACAGGATCTGTAAAGCTCGTTCGAGGTTTAGTCTCTCACGAAGACAAAGTAAACGTAATTTCTAATGTAGGAGACAATTATTGGCTTTACGGTCTATACGTATGTCCAGATATTGATACTATAATCTACGGTCTTGCAGATTTACTCGATCAAGAAAGAGGTTGGGGAATTAAAAAAGACACCTTCAATTTTCTGAGACAGATGGAAGTTTTTGGAGAAGAAACATGGTTCAGAGTTGGAGACAGAGATGCTGCAACTCATTTGATTAGGACCAATATGCTCAAAAATGGAAAAAATCTGAGTGACATTACAAAATGGATGTGTGAGAAATTTGCAGTAACTGCAAATATCATTCCAGTTACAGATAACAGCGTAGAAACTAGAATTACGACAGATAAAGGCGAATTACACCTTCAAGAATATTGGGTAAAACATAGAGGAAAAGATCAAGTTCAAGGTATCCAATATATTGGTGCAGAAAAAGCAAGACCAAATCCTGAGGCAGTCAATGCAATCCATGATGCAGACATGATAATCCTTGCACCTGGAAATCCACTAACATCTATTGGTCCCATGCTTCAAATTAAAGGAATAAGAAAAGAACTTTCTAAAATCAAGAAAAAAGTTGTTGCAGTTAGTCCCTTAATTGGAGAAAAGGCAATCACAGGTCCCGCTGCAAAATACATGGAGGCTGCAGGAATTGAAGCCAATGCTTATGGTTTGGCAAAAATGTATTCTGATGTTTGTTCAAATATTGTTGTTGATTCAAAAGATAAAGCTATGATTAAAAAAATACAAAATCTAGACATGAAAGCATATGATACAAAAATAACTATGAAAAACAAAATGGGTGAAGACGCATTAGCCAATTTTATTTTAAAACAAATTCACGTATAGTTTGAAAACTGCAGCAATAATTCCTGTGAAAACTTTTTCAAACGCCAAAACACGTTTAGGTTTAGAACCAGGTAAAAAAGAAAAAATTTGTGAAATAATGTTAGAAGAAATTCTATACACCCTATCAATTTCACCTCAAATTGATAAAATCATAATTGTTACCAAGGATAAAACAGCTCTAAAGATTAGTAGTAAATTTGACGTTTTCTCCATTGCAGATAATAAAGAATCAGGAGTTAATGATGCAGTAGCCCTAGCGGATCAATATCTTTTAGAAAATGATTTTGATACATCTATTGTTTTTCCTCAAGATGTACCCTATATCAAAACACAAGATATTGAATTTATTTTAAAATTTAAAACAGATGCGAACTTTGCAATTATTGTTCCATCAAGAAGATTTGATGGAACAAACGCATTGGTTAGAAATCCTGTTAATTTGATGAAAACCCATTATGATGAAGATAGTTATAAAATCCACATGAGTACGGCAAAAGAAGTGACTAGAGAAGTATCAATGGTTTTTGTAAAAAGGATAATGTGGGACGTTGATAACATGGAGGATCTAAAATTTTTGCTGTCCCAAAAAGACAAACCTGAAGTAGCAAAAAAGATCCAATCTGTTTTAGAGTCAAAATAATAGATAATTTTTAAAATTATACTGTTTCTGCCCATCGATCATCAGAAAACTTATATATGATGATACAGTAATGGTTAAATATTATAATTAAACGAGTCAGGAGTTAAAAAAAATGGTCGAAAGTGTAAATCAAAAAGAAAGATGCCCCAGATGTGGAAAGGGGACACTAGTCACAGATGCCAATACAGGTGAGAATTTTTGTGGAAAGTGTGGATTTGTAATTACCGAAAAAGTAGATGAATCAGGGCCAGAATGGCGATCATTTTCTAACGAAGGTGAAAATAAAAGTAGAGCAGGAGTTCCAACATCCTTGGCCATGCATGATATGGGATTGGCCACAGTAATCAATCCTCAAAACCGAGACGCTACAGGAAAACCTCTAACTGCTGCGATGAAAAGCACCATTGAAAGATTAAGGACCTGGGATAGTCGAAGTCAAGTTCATGAACCAGTTGATAGAAATTTTAGACAAGCCTTTAGCGAATTAGACAGACTAAAAGACAAACTAGCAGTAGGAGATTCCGTAATTGAAAAGGCAGCTTACATTTATCGTAAAGCATTAGAAAAAGGTCTAGTTAGAGGAAGATCAATTTCTGCATTAATTGCATCTGCACTTTATGCAGCATGTCGAGATACAGAAACTCCAAGAACACTAAAAGATATTGGACAATCAAGTAATATCAAACGAAAAGATATTGCAAGATGTTATCGTTTATTGTTAAGAGAACTTGAACTAAAAATGCCAGTGGTAGATCCGGTAAAATGTATTGCAAGAATTGCAAGTAAAGCTGGACTGTCTGAAAAGACTAAAAGAAAAGCTACCAAAATTTTACAAACAGCAGAAGAAATGAAAATTTCTGCCGGAAAAGACCCCATGGGTTTAGCTGCAGCAGCACTGTATGTAGCATGTGTTACAAATGGTGAGAATAAAACGCAACGAGATGTTGCAGAAGCTGCAGGAGTAACTGAAGTAACTATTAGAAATAGGTATAAAGGCCTAAAAATTGCACTAAATCTCTAAAGCAGGTTCTCGCTTTGAATAAAAATAATTTATTACCAAAATACTGACTGACAATACGCCTGAAATTAAAAATATAATTTCCATAGTGCTTATCAACGAATGAGAAAATGCCTCCTCTACAGAAATGAAACTAATCTGGGAAACAAAATTTACGTATGAAAATACAAAATAGTTTGTCGCCCAGTGAACAAGGATAGCTGCAACCAATCCAAATCTAAAATATAACCAACCTAAAATAATTCCACTGGCAGTTGCTTGTGCAAATTTTCCATTACTCCATGACTCTCCAGAAATTATATGAGAAATTCCAAAAAAAGTCGCAACAAGTACTATCAAAAGTATGGCTCTTCTTGAGTTTACAATGTGTAAATTATCTGATGGAGACCATAATGATTTGAAAAAATGTTTTATTGATGTTTTTTGAGAATAAAACGCAAACAATGGAATACCTATCAAAATCACTCGAAATCCAATCTCTTCAGTTAAAGGTGCAAGACTAACGTAAAAAAACTGAGTAAGATCATTTTCAATGGTTGGAGGAATTGTGGAAACTCCAAAGAGTTCTTGAGAGAAATTAATTATTGCAGAAGTTAATATTAAAATTGAAAACCATTTGGTAACTGCTACCATATAGTTTGATTTTGTTTTTAATTTTCCGTGAGATAAGAGCGAAGACATTGTTTTTAGAAAACCATCTTTAGGACCCATCATTGCAATAGTGAAAAAAATAACATAAAAAATCCACAAGACAATGAAAGCATCTCCAACTTCAACATTTATTGGAATGTTGATTCCAATCCCTGCTAAGAAAATATCCACTTGATTTAGAGGAAATTGAAAATTGATATCACCGCCTAAATCGCTGTTAAACATTACATATGCCCCTAAGGGAAAGGCAAGAAACATCATTCCAAAAATTACAGATAAAAGTGCAGAATGAGGAATTCCAATCCCCTGAAGAATTTTGTTTGGACTTTCCAATTTTGGTCTAATGAAGTTCAATACTTGCTTCTGGAAATCCCAAGTTGATCAAAGTTTCTTTAATGGTGTCTCGATGATCTCCTTGCAAAAATATGTAACCTTCTTTGGCAGTTCCACCACATGCATATTTGTTCTTTAATTCTTTGGCAACATTTTCTAAATTGTTTAATTTTGAATCCAATCCCTCAATCATAGTTCCTTTTTTCTTAAATCGTCTAGTTTCTAGTCGAATTATGATTTTTGTACTGTCTTTTGCAAGTTCACCACAAGCACAGAGATCTTCAGGAAGGCCACAGATATTACAAATTACCGCCATTCGTTCGAAACATGTTGCGGTTACGCACTATTAAGCCTTCTTAGATAATTTACCACATGCATAAGACAATTGGATTTTTTAAACACATCATGTAAGAAATGCCATGTCAGAAGACTTGACAAAAAAAGCCGCAGAAATGTTGCTTCAAGGGGCCACATTACTAAAAGAACCATGTCCTTATTGTTCAGGGGTAAGAGTAATGAAAGAAGGTCAAGCATTTTGTGTAAGTTGTGGTAGAGAGCCTGAAAAACGAGATATTCCCCAGCAAAACAATAAAGAGCAAAAATCACAATTATCTGAAATATTAGAAAATAAACTCCAAGTACTCTCAAAAGAATTAGAGCAGGAAACAGATCATGGTAAGCAACAAAACATACTAAAATCGATCAATTCCCTCATCGAGGCCATAGACAAAATAAAATGACAAGAATAAAGTATTTATGTCAAAATCAAGGTCTTGAAAATTAACCATGAGTAGTAGTAGTAAAAAATCAGCACCACTTCCTGCCTCAAGCGGAGGTTTGATGAGATTCTTTGAAGATGAAACTAAAGGATTCAAAATAGACCCAAAAATCGTAGTCAGCATTCCAATTAGTCTAATTGTCGTTTCATGGGCAATTGAAATATTCATAGCTCCGTGATCAAACCATGGAAAAAGCAGAAGACGGAGTTTCAAATATCCATAACAGGTTCTCCCTTACTCTAATCAACCCATCATCACATTATTTCTCTCTTGTAGTTTCACTACTTGTTGCAACAACAATTACGGCCATAGCTCATCTACTATATCTTGGGACAGATGAATTATGGTTTAGAATTCCAGCCGTAGTTGCAACTTTAGGAATTGTTCAGTTAATAGATACAAAATTTACAAAGAGAAAAGAATATTCAAAATCACTTCATGCATCCCTTTTTGGAAATTTAATTTGGCTCTTAACCTTAGTGATGGGAATTGCTGCAAGCATTGTATTATCAAAAGAGTTATCATTGTTTTTCATTACTTTTGGAATGTTCCTATTTGCAAGTTTTAGAATAGGAATTTTCACTACCACATTGGGAGTAAGTCTAAGAAGAGGATGGATGATTTGTCTGGTACAACCACTTTCAATGTTTTTAGTTTTAACTCCCATCGAATTATGGACACCAATGCTAAGTGAACCAGTAACACTAGGATATGGAATTTCATTTTTGATAATTGCAAGTGTATGGTCTTTCTTAACAGATAGAGCAGGAAGACCTGGAATGGAGAGTACTCATAAAACTATTCAAGCATATCTTGCATCACAAAAAAATGACTTTACTGAAGCTGAGGAGATAATGGAAGAGCGCTCAAGTAAGACTAAAGTTGCAACCACACAAATAAGACTACACTCCACTGCACACCAAACAGATTTTAGAATGGTTTTACCTGAAATTCATCCAGGACCATATCATCCAGTAGGAGGAAGTAACATCCCATATCTAATTTACAAGAATCTAGATTCCTCAGCTATGGTAATGCATAGTATTTCAGACCACTCACTTAATCTTCCATCAAAAGATCAAGTTGAAAATTATTTAAAAAATCTAGACAATAGTGTTACCAAAGAAGAAGGGCTAACCTGTACAGAGCCTGTAACTGTTCAGATTAACAAAGCACGCGACATAGGATTACTTTTTGGAAATAATCCATTATTGTTTTTATCTCTGTCACCACACGGTATGGAAGACATTCCAAGTTTTATGAAAAAAGATATTGAACAATATGCAAAGAACAGGAATTATTCAAAGCCTCTAATTGTTGATACACATAATGCGATGGGAAAAGAAATATCCCAAGAAGATGCTGAGAACATGTTAAAGGCCGCAAAATCGTGTCTCGATACATTAATCGGAAAAGATAGTCACCCCATAGAATTTGGATATGCAAATTCTGATGACATGGATGTCTGGACAGAAGATTTGGGAATGGGAGGTCTAGGGGTTATGTGTCTCAAGATAAAAGAAAAAAAATACTTTCTTGGATGGGCCGATGCTAACAATATGGAAAATGGTGTAAGAGAAAAAATTGTACAAAATTTTGCAGATAAGAATTTAGATCTTTTAGAAATATGCACATCAGACACTCACTTTGCCAGAGTAAAGGCAAGAAACAAAAATGGATACTATCAACTTGGATTAATTACCGGAGCAGACAAGCTATCAAAATGGTTATTAGAAATTGCTCAAAAAGCAGAGGACAAAATAGGTACAGGGAAATTTGAAATTCTTGAGAATGAAACAGAAGTAAAAATTATGGGAGAAGGTATTTTTGAAGATTATTCTAAAGCACTAGATAACTCGCTAAAGATCACAAAAGGATTCATGATTGGCTGCGTTGGCCTCTTTTTGACTAGTTTGTTCCTATAGATTTCAAAGCATTCCCAAAAAACAAACTCTTAATTTTTGTTAAAATTTATTTTTCATTTTTAGAGAAACATCGATGGCATGCTTGCTTCCATCCGGATGAATACAGATTCTATCAATATGGATATGATCACTAGTATCATAAGCAGAACAGTTTTCAGGACTACAATCACATGCTTCTTTCATCATTATTTTGTATGACTTGATTTGAAATAATTTTTAATCAGCTCAAATGATGATTATTGGGCATTTCAGCTAATCAAACCTAATGACTATTACCCTTGATTTAATCAATGATGACAAAAAATGGAGATAAAATTCAAGATTTTTTAGAAAATTTTCAATATGAAACATCAATTGGATGTGTGAAAGGAGGGCACAGATATTCGCCTAATGGTACTATATCGTGTATAAGGTGTGGCAAAATAAAATTAGATTAGGGGGAAAACATCGGTTTCTAACAACAGCCAAAATCATTGTTTAAAAAAGTACTTGGTATTTGAAAGACTATTCTTCAATAGTTTTCATTGATTCTAAATTACCATAAAATTCATCTACAAAAGAAGAAAACTGAAAGATTGGAACTATTGGAACACGGTCAATAAAGTCAATTTTGTCTTGATATAGCGTAACTATCACAGGAACTGCAATTGAGCCTGGAGTTTTTGAGATATACTGTTTGGTTCTCTCTACTTGTTTTTTTACAGCCTCAGATAACGATGAAGAACTGTATCTTTTCCAATGTTTACAATCAATCAACATTGCAACACCCAATCTTATTCCGATTACGTCAATTTCCATTCTAGGTTTTGTAAGAATAAGATTTTTTATAATTGCAAAGTTTTTTGATTCTAAAATTTCAGCAGTTAATCCTTCAAAATCCCGCCAGTTAAGAGCAATAGCAATCTCATCTAGTGGAAATCCATTTTCAATAAGCATTATTGCTAATTTTAATTTGTCACTTTCTTCAAAATAATACTTATTTTCTTTTTTTGTTCCAATATCAATTTTAATAAAATTCTCTAAAATCTTTTCTGATTCTTTATCATTAATCTTTGCAATGGCTGAAAAATCTTTTGCAGAAATTCCACCAGGTATAATTCCAGGCAATGTATCAATAATGTTTTTAGTAAATTTCAACTGAAAAGAGGTTATCATTTAAGATGATATAGGTTTTAGCAGCTAATAATACAAGGTTATAATGAAATAAGTTTTATTAAGACTATCTCAAATTATGAACATGAAATTATTGCTAGTACTGATACTAGCTTTTGCAATTACGGTTTTTGGATTTAATGAGGTTTATGCAGAAAAAAATTCTTATTTTGATTCTGTGAGATTTATTCAATATCTGGATGAAAATACTGCTCTTGAGGAAGTAAGAAATGGAAATCTGGATATGTATTATTACAGAATTTCCCCAGACAGATTAGAAAACTCAAAGTCCAGAGAGGGATTAGACGTTTTTGATTCCTCAGGAGGATCTTATAGTATTCTTGTAAACCCAGCTGAAACTGACAGGTTCAATCCCTTTTCAATCAAGGAGAATAGATTTGCCTTGAATTATCTGGTGGATAGAAAGCTTATCGTGAATGAACTCATGTCAGGATTTGGTGCACCCATGATTTCAAACTATGGCCCATTCGATCCTGCATACCTTTCCATTATAGAGCAAATAGAGGCATTTAATTTTAGATACAATCCAACTTTGGCTGAAGAAATAATTTCAAAAAATCTCAAAGAAAAAGGAGCAAACAAAGTTGATGAAAAATGGCAAATTAACGGAGAGCCAATCGAGATAACATTTTTTATTAGAAGTGATGATCCTGTTAGAAAATCAATTGGAGAGATTTTAGCATCAGAATTAGAAAGAATTGGACTAACCGTGAAAAAAGATTTTGGTGATTTGAATAAAGCATTTGTTATTGTTTATGGCTCTGATCCTGCGGATTTGAAATGGAACTTGTACACAGAGGGGTGGAACAAGTCTGCGTTTGTAAAATATGATTCTGTTGGATTGGGTCAAATGTATTCTCCATGGTTTTCAAATATGCCCGGATTTAATGTCCCCGATTATTGGAATTATCAAAATAATTACATAGATTCCATATCACAAAATATCTATACTGGGAATTTTAGTTCATCTGAAGAAAGAGCGAATCTAATTCAACAGGCAACTGTTGAAGGTGTAAATGAATCAGTAAGAATTTTTCTAGCAAGTAAAGTAGATCAATACGTTGTAAATCAAAAAATAAACGGAGTTGTTAATGATTTTGGTGCAGGTGTACCAAGTAGGTTTACCCCCATTAATGCTCAAAGTGACAAAGAAGAGTTAGTTATCGGCGTAAAACAAATCTATCAAGGGGCATGGAATCCGATAATGGGATTCAGTGATAGTTATAGTAGACAAATTTGGGGGATTTTATCTGATCCTGTAACTTTTCCTCATCCCTTTACCGGGGAGATTTTTCCTGTTAGAGGGAATTGGAACGTAGAAACTTCTGGGCCAGATGGAATGCTAGATTTACCCAATGATGCCATAATGTGGGATCCTGTGACTCAAGAATGGAAAAGTGTGCCTGAGAACTCCCAGGCAATAAGCAAAGTTACCTTTGATTTTGAGTTTAGCAATTGGCATAATGGTCAGAAAATGGACATGAATGATGTTTTGCATTCTTTGTATTTTACTGTGGAATGGGGAACCCAGACAGATGAAAATGACAAAACCGTTGATGATGAATTTACTCCTCGTGCTGCACAATCTGTTCAAACTCTAATCGGTGTAAAACCAATTGATGAGGATACAATAGAAGTGTATGTTGATTATTGGCATTTTGATGAAGGGGAAATTGCTGATTGGGCATCCTTGTGGAATACAATGCCGTGGGAAATATACTCTGCAATTGAACAAGCAGTGATTGACGGTAAGGTTTCAATTTCAAGGTCAGGTGTTGGAAGTAAAAATATCAGTTGGGTTTCTTTGATAATTCCAAATGATGCACTTGTAATTCAAAGTTATTTGGATGAATTTAAAAAAGAGAAATTCATCCCCTCACCGTTAAAACAATTGGAATCAGAGTTTGAATATTTTGATAAAAGGTATTCTGCATCTTCTGAATGGATTTCAAAAAATAACCATGCAGTAATTAGTAATGGACCCTATTATCTAAATGCATATTCACCAGAGTCCAGAACCATAAGTGTGTCAGCCTTTGATGATGATTCTTATCCCTTCAAAACAGGTCATTGGTCTGCATTTGAAAATACAGAATTTCCAAAGATAACCCAGATTCAAGTTCCAAGTTTAATCCAAAAACAAGAAGAGTTGAACATTTCTGTAAAAACATCTCAGACAGATTCCATTCTGTATTTCCTGAATAACAATCAAGGTGATTTGATTTCCTCAGAAATAATCCTAGTTGAAGAAAACCCCACCGTCATTAAAATTTCAGGTGAACAAACAAAACAGCTAGGATTAGGCGCAAATGATATCAAGATATTTGCCATATCCGATTCAGTCCTAAAACCAGACTTTTACTCCACTAGTTTCCTAGTTAGCGATGTAGAAAATCAATTACCACAAGTCGCTCAAAGTAAAAGCCCATCCATTGACAGTGAAGACATGGCCTTGTGGGTGGCACTACCAATTATCGGGGCAATTATTGGAGTTTTGATTTATCTTAAAAAAAGAAAATAACTTAATTTGCCAAACCATAATCTTTTAGAATACTTTCGATTTGTTCTTCTGACTCTAGCTTAGAATAGTCTTCCAAAAGATTCTGATTTAACTCATAGAAGGTATGACCCCACTTGAATTTATCAAGTAAATCAAGTGCATTTTGTTTAAAACCTAAAATGAACAATGATGCGGCAAGTGCCTCAGCTGTGGTAAGCTTGTTTAATTTCGAGTAATTTACTGGATTGCCTGCTAATAATGGAGGGAGTTTTCTTTTGACACCGATGAATTTTTTTGAAAAGGCTTGGTCTGCCAAATTCCATGAACAGTCAATTCCCACGATTGAGGTTATGAGAGATTTATCTTTTGGAAGTAATACTTTATCTGCAAAAGGATCCAAAACAAGATTTTTTTTATTTGTGTTTCTGACATCAGATGCAATTTTAAATTTCACCATTTTAGCAGCTGTGCATTTTTTTGGATCATCTTGATTGAATCGTAAAACGTGTAATCTCAATAAAATATCGTAGAAAAATTTCTATTTGGATTTTACTCTATGGGGGAATAATTAATTTTATAGTAAAGACGCGATGCTTGACTGTCTTTTATTACTTGGATATCCCAGGTAGTATCAGGCAACATCTCTGTGGAAGATTCAGGTAAAATTGAGAATTTTTCAACTCGTGCATCAGGTCCACTATACCTTACCTTTAGACTAGTTCCATCAACTTCCACAATATCATAAATCTCTCCAGGTTTTCTTGTTGAATCTTGAACTAGACAATCAGATTCCTGACCAATCACACATACTCCAGATTCTGAAACTATACGCAAGTTAACGTTAGGTTCCTCACCCCTAGGAGATGCGATAAGTGAGCCCAATAACACTCGAGGGCCTGCCTCAACAGTATCAAAGTCTTTTTGCATTGTATCTACAAGGACATTATCATCTGGAATACTGTTGACTTTTTCAATAATTGTTTGAGTGGGTTTTCCATCAGAGATTCGTTCTACAACATCAAATGTTAGTTTTTTTGTTTCAAAATCAGATTCTACTGTTATCTCATACTTGCCAACACTTGATACAGAATCAGGAATAATAAATTGATATGAAAAAGAGCCGTTTGGACTTGGCCTAATGGTGGATACAGGACCTTCGTGAGTTCCACAAGTAAATGAACCACAAGTAATTTCTACACCTGTTTTCTTAAAGACACTCACATTGTATTCCTCAAGATAGATTAGTTTGTTTGGTTTTCCAGTTACAAACACTACGTCACCTGGATGATATTGTGATTTATCAGAAGATATCAGTAGGGTTACAGGTTCGTCTAAACCAAATGTAAAGTCATTGGCAACACCAAAAGAATAATCCATTTGCTTTTTCAAGTAAACAGCTTTTACTTTGTATTGCCCCTCACTGAAAATTGTAATTGGTAATTCAAAGAAGCTTTGGAAATTTCCACCTTGGTCAGGATAAACAAATGCCTCATGAATTGGTTTAGTTGGTAATTTTTCAGAAATGATTGTAAGATGAACTCTTTCTGGAACAACTAGTCCTTCATCTCCCTGGTCTCTTGCAATTACCGAACCAACTACATTGAGTGTATCACCAGCTTGGTAGATTGGCTTTTCAGTTGAAACAGATATTGGCAGAATTGTAAGACTATCGTTTGCAGGATCTAATGAGACCTTAAAGAAAATATCTGTCCCATAAGTATCAGTGGAGACATGGATTTTGTATATTCCCAGATTTGTCTGTGAAAATGACCTATCATCTTCAGCTTTTATGGCTTGCTGAGTTTGAGCGATAGGAGTCACCCATTTCCAAGAAAACTGTTGGTTATCTACAGATGCACCAGAGTTGATTATACTTCCATCAGGTTTTGTAAGAGAAATTGAAACAGCAGCATTACCAGTTGGGGGAATGGTACCTGAAAGGACAACAGTCTCTCCTAAACCATATACTTCTTTATTTACAGACACTAAGGCACCATCATCAAGAGTAAGGGAATCAGATACGGTAAACATTTGAGAATTTGAGAGTTTAAGATATTTTGCAGTCACAAGGTATTGGCCCTCCTCAAAAATACTTCTGTTAAGATCTGTTGAAACAGAATATCTACCAGACTGATCTGGTACTGCAGTGAAATCATATGAAACAACAGAGCCAGTAGTTCCTAATCTTCCACCACCAGTTCCTCCAACAATGGTAAGAGGACTACCGTCTCCGTCTTTTATCGATACATTAACTACTGGAACATCAGAAGTAGATGTACTCAATTCATCTACAAAACCACTGATTGTAATTTTATCGCCAAAGTCATATACAGTTTTGTCTGTTGAAATTGAGAGAGGTTCTCTTGGTACAAGTAACTCCGAAGGATCATCTACAACACTAAATGTCTTGTATGCAGTCCCTACTTCTTTAGATACTTTAATTCTATAATCACCCAGACGTTCTATACCGTTTGGAATTGAAAACGAGTATTTGAAAGAGCTATCACCTTCTAGTCTTACAGCATCTAGAATCTTGTATGCAAAATCTCCACCATTATAATCTGTTCCAAGTGCGGTGTTTCTGGTTTGAAGAATTTCCAAATCAAGTGAACTGACCCATAAATCATTTAATCGTCCTGTAATTGAAACAACATCGCCTATTCCATATACATCTTGATCAGTCCATAAGGAAATTAGAACATCTTCTTTTACATCTTCAACTAAATCAAAAGAAGTGGTGGTTTTATCAGAATATTCAGCAGATAAAACATATGTTCCAAAAATTGGGTTGACAGTAGTTAGAAAAATAGAGCCTGAAAACTCACCATCAGTTGGGTACAGAGTGCCTGATTCAATAATTACACCATTTGGATTTTTCAATTCAAATTTTAATCCCTCATACGGAATTACTTTATTTGTAATTCCAGAAATAACTAGAGTCTCACCGGGAAGATATTGGGATTTATCAGTTACAATTGCAAAAATACTTTCATCAGGTATTTCTAATTCTATTATCTCCTCTCCAACAGAGAAACTAGTTGAAGAAGTTGCACCTGCATATGTTGCAGACACTTCGTACACACCTTCATTTATTCCTAAAACAGGATGCAAGTTCAAACTTGTTTCAAAATTTAAATTAAGATCAGGATAAAGTAAAACATCAGAATTGTAACCGGGTCCATTAATTGTAACGGTTATGGATTCAGGTTTAAAATCACCTTGTTGGACTTTGAATACTTCTTTAGAAATACTTCCTTGAAGTATTGCAGTATCACCAAACACATAACCAGATTGTGTAGAATCTATGAATATTGAAACATCCTCAACATCTTCAACTACTGGAATTTTACCATTAGATGATCCAGCATTTGAAGTTTCAAATTTCCAATCATCAGTACTATCAAGGTCAAAACCATCATAGATTCTTTGCCAAGAAGTAAAATCACTGCCAATATCTGTCAATAGAGGGGTTGCATCAACAAGAAACCCATTATCATCACGAAGCTCAACTATTTCATTAGTATCAGTAAACCAAACGGTCTTGTACGAATATGTTGAAAATTCTCCTGCTTCAAGGATAGTTCCAGTTGGAACAGTGAATTTTTGTTTTAGAACCGTGGTGGATGCAATCGTCCATCCCCCAATATCTACATCAGAATCAGTTGGGTTGTAAAGCTCCACCCATTCAGATGGAGAAGCTGAATCGTCTCCTGGGGGATTGGTATCAATTTCATTAATTACAACATGGTCAGCTAGTGTGGATTGGGCATTTACCGGATTGACTAATGCTACGAGAACTAGAATGGAAAATAAAATAGTAACGTTCCTAATCATTGCCTTTTCCTATATGGAATTCACTATTAGCCTCTTTTTAGAATGGAATAAAGCAAAAGTTGAGCTAGTTGTGAAAGTTGACCTAAGAAATCTTACCTTTTGGATGTTTTTCATGCGTAAATTGCAACTTTTTCCTATTTAGAGAGTGCGTATGATTGATCTTAACATGAAAAAGAAAAAGAAAATAATTTGTTTATCTTACTGAAGAGCGTTTTTTGCTTGGTCTGCGTGCCAGGCGAACTGGCTTTCTTGATTTTAGTTTTGGTTTGTCAGTAGTTAGACTACGACCCTTCTTTTGCGCCTTTCTCCTAGAGATGATTCGAACCTTCTCTGTCCTTTGAAGTCTTTTTAATTTCTCAGATGGGATTCGTCTTGATGTCTTTGTAGATGTTTTTTTCCGAGTCGACTTTGCTGCATTTTTACGTCTTGTTATCCATCCTTTTCTTGATGCCTCACTTCGTTTTTGTGATTCGGATCTGGATGTTCTTTTTGTTGCCATAATGATTTTCTGTTATTTGCACTTACTAAAAATCATTTATTTTCCAGATCACAGTTAGGACATTTGTCATCTATAATTTTAAAACCGCACTCTAGGCAAATTCCCTGTCCAACATCATCTTCGATCATTTTTCTTTTTCTTCCAACATACACTTTAATTCCAAAGTACAGCAATATTCCAATTATTGCAGCATAAATTGGTGCCATGAACGGAGTTAGTCCAATCATTACAAGAAATATTCCAAGAATTAAAATTAAATCTCGCTTTTCAAATTTCAATTAAATCAAAATTATCAAGAATTGATAAAAACGTGCCGGAGCTCAGAGCTATTAGGTTTACTTCATATCAAAGTCATTACTCTAACTCTTCTTCATTGCTCGGCACTACATGTACGGCACTATTTGATAATAAGATAATGATATGGTGGGATCGGCGAGATTTGAACGCGCGACCTCTGCGTCCCAAACGCAGAATCATACCAAGCTAGACCACGATCCCAACGAATCAAGAAAAATACCCAATTTAAGCTTGACAGGTAATCATTTTAAAGGCAAATCAAAGAACAAAACCGTTGCAGATAGAAGACTACATCAAAGCAGGAAAGATTGCATCTGAAGTAAGAGAGATGGTTCGAGTAAAAGACTGGATTGGAAAAACTGTCTATGAAATATGTGAAGAAGTAGAAGGTGAAATTAAAAAAAGAGGAGCAAAATGTGCGTTCCCAGTAAATGCCAGTATTAATGAGATTGCAGCTCACTATACTGCTGAACCCAACGATCCAATTACAATTACAGACTCAGATTTGGTAAAAATCGACCTTGGAGCACAAATTAATGGCTACATTGCAGATACTGCAGTTACCGTTTGCTATGATCCACAATACGATGGCCTAGTTCAAGCAGCAGAAGAGGCATTAGAGAAGGCAATGTCAATGGCAAAAGTTGGTGTCAAAGCAAGTGATATGGGAAGAGCGATTGAAACATCAATTAAGCAAATGGGATTCAAACCAATTGCAAATCTAAGCGGTCACTCATTAGACAAGTATACAATTCATGCAGGCAAAACAATTCCAAACATTTGGTCAGTTGGGGGTTTTACCTTATCAGGAGATTCAGCATATGCATGTGAGCCATTTGTTACAACATCAGAAGGTGGAGGATTTGTAAGAAATGGAAAAATAAAAAATATTTTTGCGCTAAACTCTAGGAAAAAAACAAAAAACGAAGATGCAGATAAACTACTTGATTTTATTTGGGAGAATTTTAACATGCTTCCATTTGCCCTGCGTTGGATTACAAAGCAATGGGAAGAAAAAAAAGCAAGAGAGTTACTTGATCATCTCATAAAGAAAAAGGCAGTACAAGCATATCCTGTTTTAATTGAAATTCATGAGCAAAGAGTTGCCCAAGCAGAGCATACCTTTATTCCAAATGAAACTGGAGCAACAGTAACTACTATTTCTCAATAGCTTCGCCAAAGATTTTCTCTATTTGCATTTCACCTTGACAAGAATCACATTTGGATGATTCTGCAAACAAATAATCACCTTCTTTGAATTTTCTTTTTCTTTCCATGTCACATGATTTGCATTTTTCAATTGTATATGCGACAATGATTTCTTCTTTTGAGAACATTATTGTGGAACCCCTATAGTATTTCCTACTCCAATCAGTAAAACAGTCTGTCCAGGAGTGGTATTATCTTGAATCATTTCATGTATTTGTGAAGTTACATTCTCTGCTTGGTTTGCAATGTCTTTTGTCATCAAAGTAATTGCCTCTTTTATGGACTGTTTAATCACAATAGCAAAGATTGGAATATTATTTTTGGTTGCAATATCCTCAATTTGGAAACGCTCAGTTCCAATACCACCAATGGCTGCCCCAAATCCCTGTGCAGTAACTGCAGAGTCTTCTCCTTCCATCTTTAGTGCAGCATCAATCATTATGATGATATCTGGCTTGTTTTTTTCCACAATACCTTCCACAGCATCTCCAGGTCTACCAACAGTTGAGCCGGGGCCTTCTGCCTTTAACAAGAGCAATTTCCTTCCATCATATTCTTTTTCACCAAGTACAGTTTGAAATGCCACAGTTTCTTTTCTGGTATCTAACATCATTTTTCCTACCACCATAGGTCCAATTCCATCGCCGACAGGTTGTCCCTGCTTGAAAGCTGGAATAGCTTTGGTAATAGCTTCTGCCTCTTCCATGATAAATGGCAAAATCATTTGCAATGGTAAGATCAAGGGATAGTTGTTTTGCTTTTTTGCAGTCAAAAACATGTGATTAATTATTTTGTAAATCATGTGAAGAGATGATGCAATTTCTAAAAGTGTAATGACTTTGCTTAGTTCCAGTTCATTTGTATCCGGAGACAAGGATTTTACATGATTTCTGGAATAATCCTCTCTTGCCCTTACAGTATGTTTTACCTTTTCTACTATTCCATTAGGATCCATATCCACAGGCATTATTGTAAAATAATCTAAAAAGCGGTCAATTTTTTTAGTCGGATCTTCTTTTGGATTCATGTTTTTCTTTACATAGTCAATTAGTTCTGTTCGTGACTCGATTCTGTATGCATCTAGTTTTTTGATGGCCTTTTTGATTTCACCTGAGGTAACTTGAAGTTGAATTCGCTGGCCATAAAAAACGAAAAGGATAATCGGGAGAATCCAAATTAGCATCAATAAAGGATTGGAATCATCACTAAAACCAAATAATTGATCAAGATCAATGTTGGTAAAATCTACCATTACCTCTGCGCTTTTGGGATCCAAATTAAATCATTCGTATAATTTACCACAGATAGTAAAATTTCAGAGGAATAGGCACAATTCATTCCAAAACCATGATTTTTGATTAGAACAAGCTGACAGGATTGTTGTAAAATTATTTAATCGGACTGCCCAAGGGGACATCCTCTTTAACAGTTAACCAAAATGGTTTATCATCAACATCTGCTGCAAGCAACATGGCGTTTGATTCAACTCCAGCCATTTTCTTTGGTTCAAGATTTGCGATGACTATCACAATTTTACCTATCAAATCCTCGGGTTGATAGTATTGTGCACCACCAATTATTACATCTCGTTTATCCTCACCCAGATCAATTGTGCCCTTGATAATTCTAGACTTTCCGGGTATAGGTTCTGTGTCTATTATTTTTGCAACACGTAGATCTAATTTTGCAAAATCATCATAGGACACCTCTGACATGAATTTCCCTTTAATTCCCGTTTAAAATGAATTTCGAATGATCACATGACATCTTTTTTCTGAATACCACTAGTTTCAATATCATATCTTAGAGGAGCAGGTAATTCCAAGTATTGCTTGTTTGCTAAAATGAGTATTTGGTCTTCTGGCACATTTACTTTTTTTAGTAATTTTCCGCGTTGGTGTGCATATGCATTTTTCCAAAATCCCGCAGCATCAAAGGTTCCAATTTTTGTCATTTGTTTTCATTATCCATTTTATTGAAATGACTGTGACGGAAGAATGGCATATGCCGTTAGAACTGGAGTTACTGTTCTGGATTTTAGGCATGATGCCCATCACAGTCTTCTTTCATACGTAGTGTAATCTAATATATTTACTGCGAAAGTACTATTTGGTAGTCATGGCAACAATTGAAACATCTATTGAGGTTAATGCTCCAGCAGAAAAGGTTTGGGAATTAGTATCAGATATTGACAATGAGCCCAAATATTGGAGGGGAACAAAAGAAGTTCATAACATTTCAAAAGAGGGAAATGTCGTTAATCGAGAAATAATAATTGCCTTTAGAGACCAAAAATGCTCACAGGAAGTTACCCTTTACCCCAAAGAAAAAATTGTAGCCATATTCACAAAAGGAATTATTGCTGGAAGTAAAACAGTTACTCTACAAGAACATGATTCTAAAACTACCATAGATGTAAAATGGGATATAAAGATGACAGGAATAATGGGCATGTTCACAGGGATGGTCAAAAAACACATCAGAGATGGAACTGATTTGGCATTGCAAGGAATCAAAAAAGAGTTAGAGAGTTAATTCAAAAAATGATTGTAGATATTTTCAACTATTCTCTTACTGCTATTTTAATTGGTGTTTGCGGTGCTTGGATTTTTTTATTAAAATCAATGTTGATTTCATTTAGATTAACGCCGTATCTTGATAAATTTGAAAAAAAAGATCATTCAACACCAAAGGTATCAATTATTCTTCCTGCAAGAAACGAAGAAGAATTTCTTGCCAAATGTTTAGACACACTAATTGATCAAGATTATCCAAATTATGAAATCATTGCAATCGATGATTCCTCAACAGATGCTACAGGGGAAATTATTTCAGAATATGCAAAACAGAATTCAAAAATCATCCCAGTTTCTGCAAGACCAAAACCAGATGGATGGATGGGCAAAAATTGGGCATGTATGGAAGGATATCAAAAAGCAACAGGAGAATTATTACTCTTTACAGATGCAGATACAAAGCACGCCAAAAATGTAATCTCGCTTGCAGTCTCACATCTGCTTTCCTTAAAACTAGATGCACTAACTGCCATCCCAAAAATGATTTCAATTGATTTTTGGACAAAAATAACTCTGCCAATGATTTCAACATTTTTGCATACCAGATTTTCAGCGGTTCGAGTAAATGACCCAACCAAAAAGACAGGGTATTTTTTTGGTAGTTTTTTCATTATCCATAAAAAAACGTATGAAGAAGTTGGAACCCATGAAAGTGTAAAGCAAGAAATCATTGAAGATGGAGCTCTTGGAAAAAAAGTCAAAGACTCTGGCTACAAAATGAGGATGGCCAGAGGAGACCACCTAATTGATGCAATATGGGCACGAGACAAAAGCACACTTTGGAATGCCCTCAAAAGACTAATGATTCCATTGTATCTGCAAAGCCAAGGAATTGCAGTTGGAATATTTTTTGCGGTGTTATTTTTACTATTCATGCCATTTCCAATATTGGCATATTCTTCAATTCTTTCTTTTGAGACATTGTCTAATTCAATGGTGTTTGTATCGTCTTTGATTGCATCAATATTGATCTATACAGGAGCTGTAATCGAAGTCAAAAAAGGCTTACACCTTAGATTGATCCATGCGTTATTTGGTCCCCTAGGTAGCTTGGTGGTAGTTTTGGGATTCTTGAGTGGTCTCCTTCAAGCAAAAAAAGATTCTTCTGTTTCCTGGAGAGGAAGAAAATACTCAATGAAAGATCACGTGCAAGATTCAATTAGAATTTAGGAGAAATCTTTTTAGTTGAAAGCAAGGAACTCAAAGTCTCATGGATAAATCAGGGGTCGTTGTAGGAGGAATTGCAGGAGCAGTAATTGTACTAGTTGTTTTTGCTTTCATTATGGTGCCACCTGCAAGCATACAAAAACCTGAAATTGTTGTAACTAATGGACACGATGTCAGTACAGTAGGAGAAATCACTCCATCATATTCTAAATCTCTTTCATTGATTGAGATTTTTGAAAAATCAGAGGCAGGAGTAGTTAGAGTCAATGTCCAAAAGGCAGAAGAAGCACTAGTTCCTGCAGGAGTGGGATCTGGATTTGTTTTTGATAAAAAGGGGCACATCATTACAAATGCACATGTAGTTGAAGGAGCAAAAAAAGTTGTAATTACATTTTTGGATGGAAGGTCGTATAATGCAGACATTATTGGTGTTGATACATTCACAGATATTGCAGTAATCAAAGTTAATGCAGATTTGTCGTTGTTGCATCCTTTATCCTTGGGTGACTCTTCAAATCTTCAAGTAGGAGAGCCCATTGCTGCAATCGGAAATCCCTTTGGATTATCAGGTTCTATGACTTCAGGAATTGTAAGTCAACTTGGACGATTACTGCCTACTGCCATGTTGTATTCTATTCCAGATGTGATCCAAACAGATGCTGCAATAAATCCGGGAAATTCTGGGGGTCCTCTACTTAACATGAGAGGAGAAGTTGTTGGAATAAACACAGCAATCCAATCTGCAACAGGAGAGTTTACCGGAGTAGGATTTGCAGTTCCTTCTCAAACTGTAGCTAAAATTGTTCCAAGTCTAATACAAAATGGAGAGTACAAACATCCATGGATTGGAATTTCAGGAAGAGATATTGATCCAGATTTAGCAAAAGTTTTGAAACTAACTGATGCCGTGGGTTTCTTGGTAGTTACTGTTGTTCCAGATAGTCCAGCATCCAAGGCAGGACTACATGGTTCTGAAAATTCAGTGGATGTAGATGGAGTGCAATACACCATTGGAGGAGACATCATACTTTCAGTTGATGATGTAGAGGTAAGAAAAATATCAGATATTCTCATTCACCTTCAACGACAAAAATCAGTAGGTGATGAATTGGTTTTGGAGGTCCTAAGAGATGGTCGTACAACTAACTTTACCGTTATTTTAGGTGAAAGGCCAAATGGCGAATAAAGCAATACAAGAATAAATACTTCTAAAAATGCATTTTTCTATTGAACAAGCTTGTCTTAAACTCTGAAAGTTTAAACAATGTTTTAGAAAATAAATTAATTTCAAATTCAGATATTTTACAAATTTACCAAGATGCAAAAATTAATCCGGCAGAGTTGTTTACTGCCGCTCAGAATCTAAGAAAAAAATTTAAAGGAAATACAGTCACATTTTCAAAAAAAGCATTTTTCAATATCATAAACATGTGCAAAGACACCTGCACATATTGCACATACAAGTCAGAACCTGGAGAAGAAAAACTATCTCTAATGTCAAAGCAAGACACAAAGCAAATGCTGAGTCTGGCTAAAAAATACAGATGTGTGGAGGCATTATTTGTAACAGGAGAAAGACCAGAGCAAAGATATCAAGAGGCAAAAGATTGGCTTGAAAAAAATGGTTTCAAATCCACTGCAGAATATCTTGTTCATGCCTCAGAGTGGGCCTTAGAGGAAGGACTATTCCCTCATACAAATGCAGGGAACCTCACCTATAATGAAATGAAGGAATTGCAAAAAACCAACGTATCCATGGGATTGATGTTAGAAAACAGTAGTGATAGACTTTCTCAGAAAGGAATGCCCCATTATCTAGCACCAAGTAAAAATCCAAAAACAAGATTAGAGGTTTTAGAAAACTCGGGGAAATTAAAAATTCCAATGACAACAGGAATACTTGTAGGAATTGGAGAAACACCTGAGGAAGTTATCGAATCAATTTTTGCAATAAAAAATTTACATGACAAATATGGAAACATACAAGAAATAATTTTACAAAATTTTCAACCAAAACCAGATACTGCTATGAGAAACTCGCCATCAGCTGAGGAAAATTATTTCAAAATCATTGTTTCATTAACTAGAATTATCATGCCAGAAATGAATATACAAATTCCACCAAACCTATCACCAAAATCCTATCAGAGTTTTCTCTCAGTAGGGATTAATGATTGGGGAGGAATTTCCCCACTAACTCCAGACTATGTAAATCCAGAATTTGCATGGCCTGAAATTAAAAACATTGATGAAAATTCCAAAAAGGCAGGATTTGATCTTAAATGTAGATTTCCGATATATCCAGAGTTTTTCTCGTTTATTAGCAAAGAGTTAAGAGATAAGATGTCATTAATTGAAGATGAAGAAGGAATGGTAAAGGAGGAATACTGGAGATGAGCCTGAACATTGATTCATTGTTTAAAAATGCAGATTCAGAAATTTCAGATATTCTAAACAAGGCATTATCAGAAAAAGAAGTAACTGCAGATGAAGGTCTGGCACTTTATAATGCTGAAGGAACGGAATTTCATCTGGTTGGACTAGTTGCCGATGAATTAAGAAGAAGGCGAGTAGGAAATATTGTAACATATGTGGTAAATAGGAATATCAATTTCACAAATGTCTGTATTAAGCAATGTGGGTTTTGTGCATTTAGTAGAGATTTTAGAGAGGAGGAAGGGTATTTTCTTCCAACTGAAGAAATCGTACGCAGAGCAAAAGAGGCACATCAACTAGGTGCAACTGAGGTTTGCATTCAAGCAGGCCTTCCTCCAGATATGGAAGGGGATTTGTATGAGAAAATTTGTCGTGCAATCAAAAAAGAGATCCCCAAAATTCACATTCATGGATTCTCACCAGAAGAGGTGCTTTATGGTGCAACAAGATCAAATGTAACAATAGAAGAATATCTCAAGAGGTTGAAGGAATCTGGTGTAAACACCTTGCCAGGTACTGCAGCTGAGATTTTAGACCAAAATTTACGAGATAAGATATCGCCAGGGAGAATTAGTGTAAAGGATTGGGTAGATGTGATTAAAACGGCCCACAAAATCGGAATAAACACAACTTCAACAATGATGTTTGGACACATTGAAACTGCAAGAGATAGAGTTGACCACATTGCAAAGATTCGAGAGATTCAAAAGGAGACTAGAGGGTTTACAGAGTTTGTTCCTCTTGACTTTATTCATAGCGAGGCTCCAATGTATAAGCATCAACTCCATGAAGGAATCAAACAAGGAGGAAGTGGAAAAGATGTGTTACTGACTCATGCTATTGCAAGAATAATGCTAAACAACTACATTGACAATATTCAAATGTCTTGGGTAAAAGAAGGACAGAAAATGTCACAGCTGTTGTTAATGTGGGGGGCAAATGACTTTGGTGGAACTTTGATTAACGAAAGCATTTCAACATCAGCAGGTTCTGAACATGGTCAGATATTAAGGCCAAGAGAAATTAAAAAAGCAGTAAGAGAGATAGGTAGAATTCCAGCAGAAAGAAACACCAATTATAAAATTTTAAGAAGATTTGAAAAATTTGACAATACAGAAGAAGAGTTAGATAAAATAAAAAACACTGCACAGTTTGGTTCATACACAGAATTGGTAAAGATAGACAAATACAAATACAAAAATCCAAGAGAAGAATAATTGTCTGCCTTAGAGAAGGCTTTAGATCATTCACAGAAATTAAAGATAGATGAGTGTGAAATTGTACATGTTAAACGAAAAATAACAACAGTTCGAATTACTGACTCTGAAATCTTTGAGTTAAAACAGAATTTAGATGAAAATTACGGGGTTCGAATTATTCATGACAAAAAAATATCATCAGTTCAAACAAATAATGATAAAGAAATTCAAAGAGCCATTGAAGACGGCATTCAAATAACATCCCATCTAAAACCAAGAGAATTTTGGAAATCTCTCCCTCATGAATTGAAATCAAAAAAAGACATCGATGGTGTATATGATAAAAAATTAGAAGAGATTTCAGGTGCAGAGGTCACGGATATCGCACAAAACATGATAAATCACACACTAGACCAAAAAATTAATGCGATATCAGGTTCATTGAATATAGTTTCTGAGAATTTTGAGATTGTTAACTCTAATG
>CAJHXZ010000025.1_pt1 | contig 24244 bp, 34 predicted proteins | sample 9198621 | NCBI WGS metagenome assembly CAJHXZ01 (sample SAMEA7708352, study PRJEB35096) | sediment metagenome | biome: marine neritic benthic zone biome [ENVO:01000025]; feature: sediment [ENVO:00002007]; material: shallow marine sediment [ENVO:03000034] sea grass bed [ENVO_01000059] ...
AGCCTTAAAAACCGCATTTATGGTATCCATATGATTTCTATGTCCTCGTTTTGCCAAAGTTGCATCATGAACATACATGCCCAAAGAGGTACCCAAAGTAGCATACTCTATATCATGAACTGCCAAGGCGTTTCCAGCTAGTACACCATGAATGTATCCTCTTTTTATCATGTCTGCAACAGAATTTGCAGCGCCAGTATGAACAATTGCTGGCCCTCCAACAATGATAATCTTTCCACCTTTTTTGGTAGTTTGAACTATGTCTTGTGCCACTTTTTTTGCAATATGTTGTGTTGGTCTTTCACTTGAACTACTACTTCCCATAAATGCAAAAATATTTGCCTGGTCTCGTGGTCTTTGGGGAGGATTTACCTTAACTCCAATTTCATCTACTACTATCATGTCTCCTTTTTTTACATCCCTAATTGGAACACAATATGCATGGTCTTTTTTTACAACCACACACTTGTCCATCATTTGGTTTTCCACATGAATCCATTTTTTATTATGAAATATCCAGGTTTCATTATTTGTTGTACTGTAAAAATTATCAGGCATTACCATATCTTTAATTGCTTTTTTTAATTTGACTTGCTTTTCATTATGAGGGATAGCACCGTCTCTATGAATATCATCTGTAATCTCTTCAAGATGCTGAGCATTTTTTCCGGTAATGCGAAGTTTAGCATAACTAGAATCCTTTTTCTTTTTTCCTACAGATAACTCTAATATCTCAAATTCTCCTCCGCGATTCATTATTTTATCAAATATTTTTGTTAAAATCATCGAGTCAATAAGGTGACCATTAACTTCAACCTCTTGAGAATACTTTTTCATTATTTAATTGCACAGATATTCAGTCAAAAAGGTTTGAAGATAAATTTAAGGACAGGATTTGTTAATTTATCTATACAGGCAAAATCACTTTACCTTTGTATTCTGTGATTTTATCTTCTTGAAACACTTTTTCCATTTGTTCTTTTTGCTCTTTGGTTATTCCTTGAGCGATTGATTTTGAAACCCCATTTTTGTCTACTAATGCTAAGATATATCCACTTGTATCAGTTAAAACAAATCCTGCAGTTTCATCTACAAAAGCATACAAATTTTCCTCTCCTACCGGATCCCACACGTTAGTTTTGTTATCTCTCAATGCTAATGCAGGCATTGCCTTACCATCTGTGATTTTGTTAAGATACTCTCTAGATTCAGCAACTCGTTTTTGACCAACCTTAAGAGCTTGAAAATATTGCACATGTTCTAGAAATTTAAGAGAATATAAAAACAATCACGTTTCATAAGGATTCTATCAAAAGTCAATAATGGAAAAAATGTTTATAAAATTTAATTTGTAAAATTTTTAAATTTGGATTTAAAAAATAAGTTTAGATAACATGATGATTTAATCACAAAATAAGAAAACCATGCCTTTGACAAACAATGTTATCATAAAATTAAACGAAATCACTATGCTAGTTGAAGATAAAAATAAACTGAAAGACTCAGAAATCGATGAGATAAAAACTATTTTCAAAACCATCATAGATAATGGAGAAACATATGATCTTGATGATATTGAATCATGGTTTGAAAATGAAGGAACTTGGAATGACAAATCCTCACGAGTTAGAGTCACAAATCTTGCTCACTATGTTCAAAATAAATTTCAGCAAACCCTAAAACTCAAGATAATTTCTGATGATGATTGTGGATGCGGAAATTAGTTTTCAAGTTGCTCTAATAACCTGCCCACAATTTTAGCATTCTCGCTTCTTTCTGATAATATTTTTCCTAATCGATCCTCATTTGTCCTTGTTTTTTCAGGCAAAGAAACAATCTGGAAATACTCCTCATCCAAATCATTATTGGCTTGTAGTCTTTTTACTACTTCAAACAGTATACCAATAACCTGTTTTTGTGCTTCAATTAATTCGTCTTTTGAGGTTTCTGACATTTTTCTAATGTTATCTATCTGTTATTTCCTTGAATATTTTTAAAATATTTGGATCCGAAAGTTCTTGCTCAGCTGAATCATAAAAAGACGAGATTTCGTTTGTAGAGTCGTATTGTTTTGAATAGATTTTAGCTTGAAGTGCCATTTCTAATTTATCAATTTGATGAACAAGATTGGATTCTTTTGAGCTGTTTTCTTGATATTCATACCAAATATTGCGATATTGCTTTTGAAGATGCTCAGACAAATTATTTATTATATTTTCAAATGTTTTGTTTTCTAAAATTATTTTCTTATCCTTGGATATTTGGCTTGGAGTCAAATCCCCTATGATTGATTCTGCTAAATCATGCAATAGAATCATTTTTAATATTTTTTCAGTATCATAATCCTTACAGTCCGATAAAACCATTCCAATAATTGCCATAGAGAAGGTATGATCAGCGACAGATTCTGGGTTATCTAATGACAGTCTATCAATCCAACCTTGTCTTTTGATAGTTTTCAAATTTGCTGCAGTTTTGAAAAAATCCAATATCAATATGGGATAACCTGATTCATAGGATTAATCAATTTTGCTCGTATCTATAAATTCGAACAACATAATAGGAATTCAAACCCTACAAGAATATTGAAGATTTATACCAAGACTGGCGATGAAGGAACAACTGGCTTACAAGGTAATAAGCGACTATCAAAATCCCACCCACGAATTGTAGCGTACGGAACAATAGATGAGGCAAATGCATCCCTTGGAATAGTACTTTCAAATCAATTAGATGACGATATTGCAAAAGTTTTAACACAAATTCAAAATGAATTGTTTTTAGCTGGCGCAGATCTTTCCAATCCAAATTTATCTGAGAAAAATAACAGGGTTGAACTATCAATGGTTGATCAAGTTGAGAAAATAATTGATTCTTATGAACAAGAATTATCTCCATTGACTAATTTTATCCTGCCGGGAGGCGATATTGCTGCCTCTCATTTACATTTTACAAGAACCATTGTAAGAAGAGCCGAAACATGTCTTGTAGAACTCAGAGAAACAGAAGAGATCAATGAAAACTGTATAAAATACATTAATCGCCTATCCGATCTATTATTTGTCCTATGTCGTGTGATTAACAAGAGAAAAGGTCAAAACGATATTATCTGGAAGATCTAAAAAGACAAACTTTAATTTTGCATCTAAAAGAATTTTCAATGTGCCAGGGTAGCTCAGCCTGGGAGAGCACTCGGCTGAAGACCGGGCTGTCGCGCGTTCAAATCTCGCCCCTGGCACTTTTTTGTTCACTGTACCATTCTTCATAATTTTTATAAACAAGGCCACCTCTTGATTTTCGACTTTAATGGTAGAAAAGAAAACCGCAAAAAAGACTGTTAAAAAAACATCAAAAGCAAAAACCACCACCTCCAAAGCTAAAACTAAATCAAAAACTAAAGCTAAAAACAAAAAAGCAAAACAAGAAGATTATGGAGATGGGATTGCTATAATTGATGATGATCTAACCATTGATCAAGAAAAAATTAATGAAGAACGAAGAGCCTATCTTGAAGAAGCAAGATCTCAAGAAGCATCAGATTAAGCAATCTTTATCCGATCCTTATTGACATACTAATACATGAGAGCACTATGCCTAATTACAGTAAAACCAGGCAAAGTCGATTCGGTAGTTCAAATTCTAAAGAAAAAACGAAAGATAATCAAAGATGTGATGGTAGTAACCGGTCGAGCAGACATTAGTGCCATTATGCGTGGAACTATGGATGAAATTAATCAAATGGTAATTGATCTAAAAAAAATCAAAGAGATAGTTACTACAGAGACATTAATTGAAGTGGAGGTAGATTTAGGCTGGTAAGGGCTATAATTTTAGTAAAATCTCCAAAAAAGCTAATTGCAGCACGCTTACGTAAGGTGTCGTTTGTTACTGATTCTTTTCCAACAAGCGGTCAGTTTGATGCAGTAGCAATTATTGATGTAAAAGAATTAGGAACAATAAAAGACGTTGCAACTCAGATTCAGAAAATCAGCGGCGTTGAACGCACTGAAACTATGGTTGAAGTACAATAGTTTTTGATTTGTTGAAAAGTTAGAAATAAAATTTAATCTTAGACTATTGTTTGCATCATAAATTTTTCCTTCTCCTATCTACTTCTAGGACTCCATCATAATTTACTAATACAACAAGGACAAGTTACCCCATTCCATTGATTGAATACATCGCAGAAATTACATCTTTTTTGTCCATTAGCGTATCGTCCATTTGATCCTACTGGCTTTTGAGGTGTGTAATTGCTATAATTTTTAGTATGGTTTTCATATTATGTCACTGTGTAATTCTGAATGGATGATATCGGTTCTAGGTTTCAATACTGTATTTAGTGATTATCAAAATAGGGTATATTGAGGATTCACGAAAAATTCTTAATTTTAAAAGAAGATTAATCGCTATTACTAAATTAGAAAAAAGCCACAGCAAATATTTGAAAAAGTATTGCAGCAATTGCAAAAATTACAAGTTTATGCCCAAACTTCAAATTCATTTTATTTGCTCACCTTATTGTAGTGACTTAAGGATATAGGAATTTCAGTAGAAAATCTGCAAAAACTTGAAAAAATCCTCAACAAGTTATTAGACCGATTTACGTAAATAACAAAGAATTTAACATACGGATACAGAGGGGTTATTGTGAATATCAAAAAGGTAGGAAATGTCATTTTAGCAGTACAAGACATTGACAAATCTTTAGCGTTTTATCACGAATTAATAGGCCTCCCAATTAAGAACCAGAGAAGATCATGGGTAGATTTGGGAACATCAGGAGCCCTTTTGAGTTTACATCCAGCATCACTTACTGCTGAGCACATAGGAAGCTCTATTGAAAATGGAATTACAATAGGATTTCTTGTTGGAGATGTAAAAACAGCAGTAGAAGAATTGCGAGAAAAAGGTGTTAAAATATATCGTGATATCGTAGAGCGAGATGCAGGAAAAAATGCAGTGGTTCAGGATCCTGACGGATATCTAGTATCATTGTTTGAACCAATTTTCAGAGACAAAGCCGAGCAAACAGGCGGCTATCATGGATTTACCCCTGCTTAAATTATCTTTTTAATTTTTGAAATTATTGCACTGGTATTCTTTTCTTTAGAGTCTATTGAAACATAGAAAGTTAAATTATTTTTTTGAAAAATTATGATTGATACTTTTTGATGATCAAGCAAAACATAATTTAATTTCCCAACTGCTTTTTCAGATTCTTTTCTGAGATTCATCAAAGTAGAAAGAATAAAGAACTCATTTTTGATTTGTTCTGATTTGAGTAATGGCTTTACATCTGGCCTAACAATTCCAGTTAATGTTCTGCCATACGCATTGATTATACCTGCATATCTGACACTTTTTGAGGACTCTATAATTTTCTGGCATTTTTTTCTGTATCCAATAATAGTTGCCTTCCATTTCTCTGCAGGGGTCTTTGCCATGATGAAAGTTATATTAGAAATTAATAAGGATTCGCACTTGGTTTTACAAATAAGACATTTTGAAATCTAAGATTCTGTTTTTTCTAGTTTTTTCTTGAGTTCTAAGTTTTGTTTGAATAGTTTGTCATTTTCTGCCTTTAGGGTTTCAACAGAGTCTTTTTGAGAATACATTGGATGTCCTGGTGGAATTATTGATGTAGAGTTCATGGACATCAATCCTGAGACATGTTGCTGATACATTTTTTGAAATCCATCTAATTTTTTATTCAAAGAATTTGCATTTTGAACAAATTTGGCTTTCATTGGATTCTCAAAAGTTTTGAACATTGGATGAGTCAAGCCTAGTGGCAATCGTGGAAACTGAAATGCTCTGTGAGGAATCTCTGGATTTTGCTCGTAAAGATTTCTCAGGTGATTAATTACCGTATCATCCATGCATTGAGGCATTTTTTGCTATATTTTTGCCTTGCTTTAGGCGTTTGATATACTAAAAAGTGTAAATTGTGTCAGTTTTACTCAAATTGAGCTGATCGCAGATCCTTATAGAGTACCATCTTGGATCGCTGATACGAATGACTGCCTCAACAAAAAAATGTCTTAGATGCAAAAAAGAAATCAAAGAAAAAGAATTACACAAAATTGTAATTTATGTAGTTCAAGAAAGATTTACAGAACATCATTATGAACACGTTGAGTGTCCTGACAAATTTACTATCTAAGCATTGTATTCATAAACTTTGTAGACTTCACCAGTAAGCCTTGAGCGATATTTCCATTCATCTTTTTCCCAGATTTTTTCTTTGAAATTTTCTTGGGTTGTTGGATGAATTCTCTGATAGACATCCTGACCGATTAGGATTTGATTGGGTTTTGCCATCCCTTGAATTTTTGATGCAATATTCATCACAGGTCCCATCAAATCAACATGAGATGTGGTTTCATTTGCACCATATCTTACTACTATGCTTTGTCCGTAATCAACACCAATTTTTACCATTAAATCTGGATAGTCGTATTGGTTTAGAATTGGATTGATTCCTTTTTCAATTACTGTAATCATTGATTTTGCGCAGTTTACAGCATTATCCGAAACCAATAGAGCGTTATCTGCAGCATTAAAGTAGCCAATCACAGCATCACCTACAAATTTTAAAACAAATCCATTATGTTGACGAATTACTGATGCCATCTCTTGTGAAAATGAGCTGATTATGGTTGCTAATTTTTCTGCAGGTAATTCCAAGGTCATGGTAGTAGAACCAACTAAATCTACATACAATGTTACAATGTTAATTTTTTTAAAGACGTGTTCTCGTAGGAATTTTTCAGAATCGTTGGTAATCCCAGTATATTCATAGCCTTTTTTTAAAGCTCCCCAAACACGCTTTTGGGTCTCCATGATCATAGTCTCTGAATCAATTACCGGTTCTCCCTTTTGTTCAAAGAGCCTATCTACAACATCAGGGGTTTTTTTTCCAGATTCAGGATTGTTTGATGACATCTAGAAATATTGGATTAAAGTCATTTTTGAATCTATTCTAAGGGGAAATCAACGCCACAAATAGGGCATTTTCCACGATTTCCGGCGTATTTTTCATGAAAATACACTACTATTTTTGAATAACAAATTTCACAAGTAATATCATCCTCTGCCATGTGTGTAAGATTAGATTTTTCTCTCTAATAGCATTTTCAGGGTGTAAGGTTTAAGGACTGTAAAAAATCGATATTTTTGTGCGTCTTGGTAATCGATCTTCGAATGAATTTATTGAAACTTTAAACAAAAAAAATGAAGATATTCAAGAATCATTTCTTGAAAAAATCAAAGAGATTACCGCCCCGATTGAAATCCAAGTAATGCTAGGTGATGCAACAATTACTGAACAGAAGACTTTTGATCCTCAACTAGTACGACGTTTTTATGAAAATTTGATTGGTAATCTAAAAGAATGGGCTGTTCAGGAAGTGTCTGTTTCAAATAATGAGGACCTAAGAAGAATCTTTACAAAGTTTGAGATAAAAGAAGGGAACTATTTGATTTCAGGACACCTGTCATTGCAATATCATGTGTTGTTGTTTTACAAACCTCAACAAAGGGTCGTTGATGCTCAGAAAGAACTAGCAGGAATTATTGATTTGACAAAAAATAAAGAACAAGAATTATCAGATAACAATGATCAGCTTGTACTAGATAGATTAAAGGAAATGGGATACAAAGACTACGATCATCAAAAATTATTTGAGATATTTTTTGAAAACGATAAATTAAGAGAACAGATCTACAATGAAATCGAGGAAAAGTCCGGTACAAATTTTCAAGAATTGCTTATAAGAAAAAAAGAACTGATAGAAGAATTAGATAATTTGTTAATTGAAACGTATCAGACTAGTTCTGTATTAATTGATGACGCAAAATTAGTTACGGGTGAGGAAGGTTGCCTGTGTACTTTTGACATTGAATTTGTAAAAGATGGAATAAAAGAAGGCTTGTTTGACCCAAGGAAAATTTCAGATCAAATAAAACAAAATATCCAAAATCGAATAGATGAAGTTTTAAAATTAATTAATTAAGCCTGAATCTAGAATCTCAAAATAATCCAAGGGCATAATGAAAGAAAATTTACAGGTCAAATCTTAGAAACATCAATTTACAAAATCGAATTCTCTGATTCATTCGTAAAATTTGATTAAAAATGTAATTTTTCAATGGAAGAAGTCAAATATATCGCCAATATAGCAACATCTCAAATGAATCCAACATACGATGACATACTAAAGGCGAATTCTACTAAAAGTGAAAAAATTCGAAAAACCCCGTTAGTCTATTCACCAACATTTAGCATGTTATCTGATTCCAAAGTTTATCTAAAATCTGAATTTCAACAAAAAACAGGTGCCTTCAAAATACGAGGGGCGTATTATAAAATACAGACCTTAACTGATGAAGAAAAACAAAAAGGAGTAATTGCAGCATCTGCAGGAAATCATGCACAAGGAGTAGCATATGCGGCAAACGCTGAAAATATAAAATGCACTATTGTCATGCCCAAAAATGCATCACCTGCAAAAGTTTCTGCAACAAAGTGGTATGGAGCAGATGTTATTTTAGAAGGAACCAATTATGATGAAGCATCTACAAAAGCAAAAGAAATTGCAGCACAAACAGGTGCAATCTTGATTCATGCTTTTGATGATCCAGAAATTATCGCAGGTCAGGGTGTAATAGGTTTAGAAATTCTAGAGGAAATGCCAGATGTTGAGGAAGTTTATGTTCCAATAGGAGGTGGCGGATTAGCAGCAGGTGTTTTAATTGCAATCAAAACCACACATCCAAATGTAAAGGTGATTGGTGTTCAATCTAGATCATTTCCTTCAATGTATGAATCTTGGAAGAAAGGCTCCATAACAAGTGTGGGGGGAGCCAGAACGATTGCAGACGGAATATCAGTTAAGGTTCCAGGACAAACAACCTTTTCAATAATTAATGAGATGATAGACGATATTGTACTTGTAGATGATTCTGAAATAATCAAAGCGATGTTTTTGTTAATGGAAAGAATGAAAGTAGTAATAGAACCTGCAGGTGCAGTTGGATTGGCACACTTAATTGCGCATAAACCATCCCCTGGAAAAAAAGTAGTATCCATCCTAGCTGGAGGAAATATCGACATGTACTTGCTAGGTCAAGTTGTAGACAAGGGCCTTGCAGCAATGGGCAGATTACTAAAAATTTCAGTTTTATTGCCCGATAGGCCAGGTGCATTCAAGGAAATAGTAGATGAGATTAGTGCAGCCAATGCCAATATTGTCGAGGTAGTTCATGACAGGCTAAGCTCAGACATTAACGCAGGTTCTGCTTCAGTTACCCTAAGTTTAGAAACTGCAGGTAAAGAACAATCAGACAAGCTAATAGAGGCATTTCAGAAAAAGAATATTCAATTCCAATTACTTACTTGAATTTTTTTTGAACGAACTTAGAAAGTCCATGTTTTTTTAGCTCATCAGATTCTTTTAGAACTGATTTATGTTGAGTAAGTTTTTGCTGTTTTAGTTTTGTTTTTAGTGCAGGAAATTCATTTGCTAAAATTTTCATAGCATAAATTCCTGCATTTCCTGATTTGTTAACGCCAACTGCAACAACAGGTGAACCTGTTGGCATCTCAGAGATAGAAAGTAATGAATCCAATCCACCAAACGCAGAAAATTTTGAATTGTCAGTTTTTTTTGCTTGCTTGTCATTGTATACTAGGATTGGAACTCCGATTACTGGAATAATTGTATGTGATGCTATCATTCCGGGTAAATGAGCTGCACCACCTGCACCTGCAATAATTACTTTGAATCCCATTTTTTCTGCGTGTTGAGCATATTCAGATAGTCTGGATGGAGTTCTATGAGCAGATACAATCTGATCTTCATGTTTTACTCCAATTTGATCAAGAATTTCTGCAGCACCTTTCATTATTCTGCTATCAGAACTTGAACCCATAATTATCCCAACAAGAGGTTTTTTGGAGTAACTCATGTTAATCAAATCTTAATCTCATTTATTATCTTTAATAAATAAAAAATAAACGACAAAGACGTAGAAAAAAACATTAGCTATTTTTAATCCTCAACAAATGATCTTTCAATGAGTAAGATTTTGGGAATTATCGGAGGAGGGCAATTAGGCATGATGATTACAGAGGCTGCAAAAAAAATGCCAGAACATGTTTCAAAAATAATAGTCCTGGATCCAACTGAGAATTGCCCTGCCTACCAAGTAGGAGCAGAACAAATTATTGCAGATTTTAAAGATGAGAAGGCAATTCAAGAATTGGCAGATAAATCAGACATTATTACATATGAAATTGAGTCTGGAAACAGTGACGTACTAAAATCAGTAGAAAACAGAGCTGAGATAAATCCCTCACCAGAAACGCTAAGAACAATTCAAGACAAATTTTTACAAAAAACATTTCTTTCTGAAAATAATATACCAGTGGCAGATTTTATTAAAATAGAATCTATTGATGATTTAAAACAAGGACTGCAAAGTTTTGGATATCCTGCTCTGTTAAAAGCAAGACGTGATGCATATGATGGACGAGGAAATTTTAAAATAAATTCCTCCGAAGAAATTCAAAAAGCGTTTGATTATTTTAAAGGCCAAAAGTTAATGCTTGAAAAATTTGTTCCGTTTAAAATGGAAGTGTCAGTTATTGCTGCAAGAAATACAAAAGGCCAAATCAAAACGTATCCTCTAGTTGAAAATATACATGAAGATAATATTCTACGGGAAACTATTGCTCCTGCTAGAGTAACAGAAAAAGTACTAGAAAAATCAGAAAGTATAGCTAAAGACACAATGACTGTTCTTAAAGGTGCAGGAGTTTTTGGAATTGAAATGTTTGTAACTCAGGATGATAAGATCTTGATTAATGAGATTGCTCCTAGAGTTCATAATTCTGGTCACCATACTTTGCAATCAAGTAAAACATCACAATTTGAACAACATCTAAGAGCAATTTTGGGTTTGGAACTAGGCAGTGTTGAACTAGTGTATCCAACTATAATGTATAATATTTTAGGAACAAAAGAGTTTGTTGGAGAATACAAACCCATTGAAATTTCAGAGGAGAATGTTTTTCTAAAAATGTATGGAAAGAAAATCTCAAAGCCTTCAAGGAAATTGGGGCATTTCAATTTGGTAGGACATAATGATGAATCTGTTGATACATTGTTAGAAAAATTAATCAAAATAAAAACTAAAATTCAGTTTACTAAAATCAATAATTAAAGTGGACCTGAAACGGTTGGTAACACAACTCCTACTATTGTAGCACAAATCCAAATTGCGATAGCAACTACAAGAGATCTTAGAAAACCCATTTTGTACAAAAATACTAGTGCAAAAAGCCATACGATTCCGGCTACTATTGCGGCTATCCAGCCTGTTTGAATAATATCGTAAACAGCAGTATAAACGACAGTACCTATAAGAGCAGTGATTATTGCCCTGAAGAGACCTTTAGATTTTCCAAATAATCTAGTTACAAGGTAAATAATAAGGGCAGAGACTAAAAGCCCAATTAAAAATACGATGGCAGTGTCAAGTTCATTCATTTTTAATTCCCTCCTTTAAAGTTCAGTATTGATAATTTTTTTACATTACAATAAGCTTGGCTTAGATTACTGAAAATACGCAGAAAATAATTCAGAATAGAAATTGACTTCTAAGATGGAATCTAATAGGTTTATTAATAAATCTCAAAGAACGTCAATCATGGTTTCAATTCCTCACGTTCTATCAGGAATCTCTATAGTACTTTTGGTAATTTATGGAATTGATGTTCTTGTTGGTGGCGGAGGTGCCGGTGACGGATTTTTACCATTTGATGCAATGACACGTGGAATTGGGTTTGGATTTCCACCAATAATTTTATCATTTCTTGCATTTTTCATTTCTAAAAATCCTCCCTTCAAAGGTTTAGGAATAATGTTGATAATTACAGGAATTTTAATTATCATTGGTGGGGCAATATCCATATCCAGTTCAGGTGAGTCCGAAAACACCGAAAGAATGGTAGGAGAAGGAGGCAGTTTGATTGCTATTGGTGCAATTATCATTGGACTTGGAGTAATAAAGATAAAAAAATCTCAATCAAAGGTTCCATAAATGACAGTTTGCAAAAAATGCGACACTGATGTTTCCAAAGTATATGATTGCGAACATACCAAATTTGAAGAATTTTGTAAGGAGTGCTACACCGAGCTCCATTATTACCTAACAGAAGAGACCTAAAGAATTATTTTCTTGGTCTCCGTCGTGGGTTTTTTTCATAAAATTTTTCAACATTTGTGTTCCATTGTTTATTTTCTGGTAACCGAGAACGAGCGTGGGGTCTTTTTCCATTATTGGAAAGAATTTCACTAAATTTTTCATAGAAACTATCCGCCTCAGTAATTAAGACGTCAAGAAAATCAGAGGCTTCTCGTGCTTCTTTTCCCTTAGGATCTTTATGAGTCAGGATGGAATTTACTAACGTCTCGATCTTTGCTGTTTTTATCTTGTATTCACTTAGAATTCTATGCTCAAAAGAGATCAATTTGATTTGAGGTATAAGACACTAGTGTATGTTCATTTCGGATTCTGATGAGACTAATGTAATTGGTTACTATTCTGATTTTTACGATTCTTTTTGATGGATAAGTATGAAGAAAACCGTCTAAATCTAAAATTTATAATGACTTCAAGAAAAAAGAAAAGAATTGAAAGCAATAATTCTTGCTGGAGGAAGAGGGAAAAGACTAAGGCCGATTACAGATTATGTCCCAAAACCATTGGTCCCATTAAATAATTTACCGATAATAGAATGGCAAATAAAATATTTAAAAAATTTTGGAGTAGATGAAATCATTGTATGCACAGGCTACATGACTGAAATGATTCAACATTTTCTAACTATAAAAAAAAATTTTGGGATTAAAATTAGGTTTTCAATTGAGAAAACCCCTCTTGGTACTGGAGGAGCGATAAAACAAGCTGGAAAAATAATCAAAGATAAATCATTTATTGTAATAAATGGAGACACCATTACAGATATTGATCTTAAAAAATTAATTAAAAAACCAAATTCCATTGCAGCGATAGAACTTAGAACTAAATTTGGCATAATGGAGACAAAAGATACCAAAGTTACAAAATTTAGAGAGAAAAAAGAAATTTCAGACGTATGGATGAATGCTGGAATATATCACCTTCAAAAAGAAGTGTTAAAAGATCTGCCAAAAAAGGGCGATATTGAAAAAACAGTCTTTCCAGATTATGCAAAAAGAGGGTTGTTAAACACTGTCAAATTTGAAAATACAAATTGGTACTCTATTGATTCCTTTAAGGACATGGAAGAATGTGCTTTACATATTCATAAAATAATAAAATAAAATTTGGTCCTAAGCTCCTGTTCGATGTAACGTTACCATCATGTAAGCTATTTCGCTTACAAACTCATCGTCATTTTTTGTAGATGCGGCATATTTTGTAGCCGTGCTCCAAAAAGGACTGTGCTTAGGAGAGTCTTCTGTAAAAATTTGTTCCGTCATATTTACTATCAAAAAATATAATCATAATGTTCGACCTCAAGGATATTTTACACAGTACTAAAAGAGTTACACCAAAAAAATACCAAATAAGGAATCCAAAGGAAACACTAGAATATCCATTTACAATACTATTCCTATGAGAATAGCTTGTAGTCTAGGCTCACTTTTGTCGATTAATGAAGTGTTGGATTGTACTGAAATTTTGGCAAAAACTCAAGTAGAAACGATTTGGATTCCCGAAACATGGGGAATGGAAAATTTTTCAATGCTGACAATGGCATCACAAAAATCCTTTACTAAAACAATTGGTTCCTCTATCATCAACATTTTCTCTCGAAGTCCAGCTTCAATAGCAATGGGAGCCGCAACAGTCGATACAATCTCAAATGGTCGACTAATTCTAGGTTTAGGTACAAGTAGTAATTCAATAGTTGAAGATTTTCATGGGTATGAATTCAAAAATCCTGTTTTAAGAATGAAAGAATATGTCGAAATTATTAGACTTGTCTTATCTGGAACTTCTATTAGTTATTCTGGAAAAATTTTTAATCTAAAAAATTTCAAACTACTAATCAAACCACAACGAGATGTAATTCCAATCTACCTTGCGGCAGTCAATCAAAAAATGGTTGAATTGACATGGAATATTGGAGACGGTGTAATTTTTTATTTACGTCCAATTGAAGAAATGAGACGAACTATAGAAAAAATGCAATCGAAAAGAAAAATTGATGTTTCCTGTCAAATAATTACATGTGTTTCAAATGATTCGGAATTAGCATTAGATCGATGCAAAAAGACCTTAGCATTCTATGTGTCTGTTGGAAAAATTTACAGAGAGTTTTTAGCTGTCAATGGATTTGAAAAGGAAACCAAAAATATTTTCGAGGAATTCAAAAAATCAGGATTTACATCAAATCATGAATTGGTAACAGACCAAATGTTGGATGCTTTGACCATTGCTGGAAATCCAGAAAGTTGCTTAAAACAACTTGAAAAATTCCGAAATGCAGGCGTGGATTTACCAATAATTCAGTTCAATCCAATAGGAGATGTAATTGATTCATTCCGGCTATTTTCAAAGACCTTTTTTGAGGAGAAATAATGTCAAGAGTTGCAATTGCAGGTTATGGCCAGGTCAAATTCTCAAAGGATGACTCTAAAATAGAATCAGTTTTGTTAAATTCAACAAAAAATTTGTTTGATTCTACCAATAATTTAACTCAAAAAGATATAGATGCGGTTTTGGTGTCTTCTAATGATAATTCAAAATACTTGTCTGCAATTTTATCCGAAATGTCAGGGATTCAACCAAAAATATCCCACTCAATTGAGAGTTTGTGTAACTCTGGAACTAATTCTATTGTTGCAGGTTACTCTTACATAGCGTCTGGCCTAGCAGACGTAGTTTTAATTTCAGGTGCAGAAAGATATGATAGTCCCGGACAGATTTTACAATGGGATAACCTTCGAGGAGAGTTTAAGCATCCAATTTTTTGGGCATCAATATTTTCCAAATCTTACAAGAGAAAAAACTCTATATCTGACGAACAGTTAGCATTGGTTTCTGTGAAAAACCACAGACAGGCAAGACATAATCCAAATGCACTTTCGCAAAAAATTTTTTCTGTAGAAGATGTTTTGAAATCAAAAAAAATAACAGATGATTTAAGGTTACTTGATTGCTCTCAACCTTGCACGGGAGGATCATCTATTTTATTGGCATCAGAAAAATTTTGTAAAAAATTTACTGATGTTCCAGTATGGATTACTGGTATTGGTCAAAAAACTACTTCAGCAAGTTTTACAAAAAACACAGAATTCAGCAACATGGAGTCAACTACACAGGCAGCACTAAACGCGTTTCAAATGTCAAACCTTCAACCTAAGGACATTGATGTGATGGAGATTCATGATGCCTTTTCTGTTTGTGAGCCTATGGCTTTAGAATCTATGGGATTTTCAAATGAGGGAATGGGAATGGAACTAGTTAAGGAATCATATGAAACAGAAAACTCAAAAATCAATCCTCGTGGAGGGCTGATAGGTTCTGGTCATCCTCTAGGCGCAACAGGGATTGCACAGACCATAGAAGTAGTACAACAACTCCAATCAAATGCAGGTAAAAGACAAGTAGATAGTGTAAATACAGGATTGGTCCACAACATGTCCGCTGCTGCAACTTCTACAACTGTTTTGGTGCTAGAAAAATGAATTTTGAAACAGAGCTTAAAAAAGGTAATTTGTTAATTTCAGAATGCAATCAATGTAAAAAAATCGTTTGGCCCCCATCAGAATGTTGCAATCAATGTTTGGGATCTACAAAATGGAGGGAATCTTCAGGGATTGGAAAGATTCTAGAATTCTCAAAAAAAGAGGGAAAATATTTTTGCGTCACTGAAATTGAGAAATCGATAAAAATAATTGCAGAATTGGTTTCAGGCGAACCCAAAATTGGAGATAAGGCGAATATTGTCAATTGTGGAATAGAAGACAAAAACTATTTTTTTAAAATAGCGCTATAAATTTTAGAAAGAACCAGAGAAATTTTTGATAGAATTGAATTTAGAATTATTGAATTAAATTTTAAAAATTAAAGAATTCCATTAGACATTATTCAAAAAGATACAGCAGATGGTAATGTCATTATTACCTACCCTACTATATCTTTGAGGAATAACTTGAATTCATGATATCAAGTTCAAAAACCATTGCAGTATTAAAAGCAAAAGAAAAAAAGAAATCAAAAAACCACAAAAAAGCTGCTCGTACTAGAAGACAAAGAGGATATCATTGGGAGGACACAATAGTTAAACGATTTAATTCCACGGAGAACTGGAGTGCATTTAGATTAGGATCCCCCAGCACTGCGCTGCCAGATGTCTTGGCAGTAAATACGCAAGAGAGTACAATTTTTACCATTGAGGCTAAATCTGGCACTACAGGATCATTGCCAGTTCCAAGTGATCAAATTGAAAGATGCCTAAAATGGATTGAAACCTTTGATATTTACAAAAAACGTGGGGTATTACTTGCATTCAAATTTCTTTCAAAAAAAAGAATTGGTTTGGCCACTTATGAAAGTCGAGAATTACGAGAATTTTTCAAGGTCTGGAATACAGACATTCCAATTACCAACTGTGCTTGCACCTATGAGGGAAAAGTCTTTGGTCAAATCAATGGGGAAAGAAAGGAGATTAAATTACAAGACTGTAAAATGCCTTTCAAAACAAAATTTAGAACTAGTGCCTAATCGTTAAAATGTTAATCAGATCATTTTTTAATGATAATTAGATAAACCAGCATATGGCTGAAGACAAACCAGAATCTGAAAAACCAAAAATTGAATCCATACTGGATTTAGTTTCAGAGGCAGAAGATAATGTAAACTCTAGAATAAGTTTTGAGGAATTTACTGACGAGCGATTATTGATTAGTCATGATGCATCAGGGACTAAACAAATGAAAATTAAAGTTTTAGAAGTATCAGACGAAAATCCACCATCCAAATGGAAATTTGGAGATCGAGTAAAAATTAGCAAAATCCTAATCACCATTAAACATCTCGAGAGTCAAGAGATTGAAGAAGGGGAATTTGACATAGAAGAAATAGAACGAGAATTAGCTGAAAAAAGACACTACACCTCCACTAATAGATGGGTTCCTGCAAATGATATCAAAAATGGATATGTTATCGGATCAATGCATACACGATTGATAAGTGATGCATCTGCATTAGACTATATTGTTTTCTAGTTCATTAAAAATAGATACGACAACTAGTCGAAATTCAACTAAAAACATTTAAGCATCGAAATTTGAATTCTGAAATATGAGTTCAAAAGAAGTGGATGTGAATGGAACAGAATACAGAATAGTTCTGACAGAACAAGTAATTGGGCACGTCAATAATTTAAAAAATCTCTATAATGCAGCATATGAAGATCCTGAGAGTTTTGAGGATGTAAGTGCTGAAATTTCAAACACGATAAATGAAATTGCTAGTACTGTCGAGCCTGAGGCAGAAGATAGTGACTTGGATGGATTAATTCAAGAAATCATTAAGGCAGTTGACAACAAAGCTGAAGAAATTGAAAAAGAATTAGAGGCAAAACCCAAAAAAAACACAAAAAAAACTAAATCAAAATAATAGGATTTTCAATTAAACTATATTATTTGCGATATGTGTGACAAAGTCAAAAACCAGATAATTTAAGAATGATTACATCATGTGTTTTTTATCTTGGTTCATTACTATGTGAATAAAATAAAACCTGTGGCAAATAGTCCTTCTGTGTGTGTATTTTGTGGTAAAGGTGAACTTAAAGAAGATGCTGTTTTGGCAACTACAGGACCTTCACAAAAAAATGCAGATTATGTGCAATCAGTTCTATGCCTCTCATGTGAAACTTTGATGGTAATTACAGAAAGGCCTGGAGCAGTTATTGGAATAAATCATTCTTCAGGAAATCAAGTCACAGTACGAGGATCTGAGTAATCAAAAACAAACACAAAAATAATTTTTTATGGGTTTAGATTTTTGAATTCAAGACATTTTGAATCATATTCATTTAGATATTTTTTGCCGTTAAATTGAGAATCTTCAATGTATAGTTCACAAGTTTCCGAATCTATCAAAGTACTGGCATTATCATTACTCATATACTGCAAGACAAGAATGCCAACCAGAATAATTATTATTATTATTGGAAATTTTCTTGAATAAATATCCACAAAGTTCTCTAAATAATTTTAAACTTAAGAGTATCTTTCATGTTCACAAAACAAATCTTCTTTAGTTTGTTTGAGGAGATTACCTGGTTTCTAAAATTTGTAAAAACTATTAGAATAGGCTGAATTTGAGTGCAATCTTGTTAATTTTAAACACTTGTGGTCAGAACCCATAAAAGAGTAGATTTCTTGACCCGAAAATCATAAAAAATTGCGTGTTATTTTTATTGTAAATAAAGGAACCATAAGTGAATGACTAAAAGTTGTGAATGTGGAATTTGTGATCATTACACAGAACAAGAATGTATTAAAAAAGAATGTAAATGCTGCTTAAATTTCCATGAAAGGTCCGGACCTAAACAGAAATAACCAAATTTTCAATTTTATCAGGATTTGTAACAAGAGCATTTTTTTGCCATATGCCTAGAACATCCAATTAATCGATGATCTTGACATCCACATAAAATACATTTTTTCATATTTTCAGGCAATGTTATTTTTCCAGCATCTCGTCTATTTTATCAATTAGTTTTTTATCTTCAAAGGCCTCTAGAATTTTTAATCTTATATTTTTTAGTCGATCCGGATCATCTGAATAAAGAGGAGACATTGTGTCAATCTCTTGAACAAAATAATAATTATTCAAAAAATGTTTAATTTTTGCTTTTAACTCCATTAAATCTCTTGATTGGAAATTCTCAGAACCTAATTTTTTTATCAACACTGCAAAAAAACCATTTATTTTCAACAATTCCTTTTTAATGATATCAAGATCACCAGAAGCCCCTTTAAGGTTACGAATTATATCATACGAATCAAAAATCTGCTTCAATACTTTTTTTACATAATCATCATTTAAGACCATATTTAGTTTTGAATAGTAATTTTCTAATCTAATAACCTTGGCTAAGAAAAATAATCATAATGTGTCAAAAAACTACTCTTAACTTTAAATTATCATTATTTTCTCAGAGTGACATTGCAAGATGACGCATATCTAAAGTGCATTGATCCAAATTGTGGTCTAGAATATCCAATAAAGAGTACAAATGTACAATGCGATAAAGGTCACCTTTTAGATGTAAAATACAAAAATAAACCCTCTGAAAAATTAAAAGAAATTTTTGCGAATCGTGGGAGAATGGATGGAGATATTATTTTTAATGAAAGTGGGGTTTGGCGATTTAGAGAATTATTAAATTTCTGTCAAATAGATACTGAAAATGTAGAAGAATGTTCAAAAGTTTTAGTTTCACTTGATGGGGCAGAAGGAAGACAATCAAAGCCTTACCATATGACAAAAGCATCTTCTTTTATTGGAATTTCAAGTGACAAATTGTGGCTTCAACCTGAAGGATACAACCCAAGCGGATCTTTCAAAGATAACGGTATGGCAAGTGCAGTTACTCATGCTAAGATGGTAGGAGCAAAAAAAATTGTTTGCGCATCAACTGGAAACACTTCTGCATCTGCAGGAATGTTTGCAGCAAATGAAGGAATCCAATGCGATGTGTACATTCCAGCAGGACAAATCGCTCCTGGAAAACTCAGTCAAGCATATCAATTTGGTGCACAGATTGTAGAAGTTAACGGTAATTTTGATGATGCACTTAAACAATCACTTGATGATGCCAAAAATTATGATGGCTACACCGTTAATTCGGTGAACCCATTTAGAATTGAAGGTCAAAAGACCATTCCTTTTAGAGCATTAGAATATTTAAAATGGGAAGCACCAGATTGGATTGTTTATCCAGGTGGAGCTTTAGGCAATACATCAAGTTGCGGTAAAGCCTTGATGGAATTATACGAATGGGGTTGGATTAAAAAAATTCCACGAATTGCAGTTATTAATTCTGAAGGCGCTAGCACATTATCTGATTTGTATAATGGAAAGTTTCAAGGAGAAGAATTACGCTGGAATCAAGGAAAACCAAACACAGAGTTAATCACTGAATACTATAATCATCTAGATAAGGAAGGAATTAGACCAAAAACAAAAGCCACTGCAATTCAGATTGGTCGTCCGGCAAATATTCTGAAGGGCTTAAGAGCACTTGACTTTACTAATGGAGTGGCAACCACTGTTTCTGATGCGGAGATGCTAGATGGAATGTCTGTTGTAGGATTGAATGGTTTTGATTGTGAAATGGCCTCAGGTGCTTCAGTAGTTGGAATCAAAAAATTAATGGATGAAGAAATAATCAAAAAAGATGATGTGGTGGTAGGAATCTTAACTGGTCGTCAAAAAGATGCAATGCTTCCAGTAGAGTATCACAACAATCCGAAAAACAAGTTTGCGATTCCTCCAAAAATTTAGCCTCAAAAATACATCTTTTAATCAGAAGTGAACATCTTAAGCCTTAATAATGTGTTTTACAAAAATATACCAACCAAGAGATGGTGTATAAAAAATAAAATGAATAACCGGTGTTGTTGTTCTAAAGAGATTTTCCGGGGGATATCATGGTAGATCTTTGGGTTGAAATTGCAGCGCTAGCTGTGCTTATTGGATTATCAGGATTTTTTAGCGGTTTAGAAGTTGCATTAGTAGGAGTAAGAAAATCCAAGGTAATTCAATTATTAAATGATGGACAAAAAGGCTCGAAGGCATTACACAAACTAAAAACAAATCCTAGCTGGATGATGTCTAGTGTAAACCTTGGTAATAATTTAGTGAATGTGGGAGCATCTGCATTAGCTACAAGTCTTGCCATACGACTTTTTGGTGATGATGGGTTGGGTATTGCAATCGGTGTTATGACATTTTTAATCCTAGTATTTGGAGAGATTACACCCAAGACATATTGTAATGCAAATTCAACTAAAATTGCACTACGATATGCCCCAATCCTGTTAGGATTTAGTTATTTGTTTTATCCCGTCGTAAAATTTTTTGAAATTGTTACAAAAGGAGTAGTAAAAGTTACTGGAAGTAGCTATCTACCACCACCAATAACAGAAGAAGAGATCAAAGGGGTTATTGACCAAGGTCTAGCTGAAAAAGCCATAGAAAAAGAAGAAATGGAATTAGTTCATGGCGCGTTAAAATTTGATGACACTGTAATTCGTTCAGTAATGACTCCTAGAACAAAGATGTTTACCCTAAATGCCAAAACTATACTTTTTGAAGCCTTGCCTGAAATTAACAAAAATGGTTATTCTAGAATCCCAGTTTATGGTGAAAGTCAAGACGATATTGTTGGGTTTGTCCATGTTAGAGACGTCTTAAAGGAACTTGAAAACGATAACAAAATGAAGAGTTTAGAGCAAATTGCACGAAAACCAGTATTTGCATCTCAAGAAAAAATGGTAAGTGCGTTACTAAAAGAAATGAAAGGAAGGAAAACTCACATGGCAATTGTAGTTGATGAACATGGAGGTGTTGAAGGATTGGTCACCCTAGAGGATTTACTTGAGGAAATAGTTGGAGAGATTGAAGATGAAAGTGATCTCTCAAAACCCACGGGTTACGAAAGGATTGATCAGGACACGATCATAACAAATGGAGATATTGAAATTGACAAAATAAACGAAATTTTTAAAACGCAAATTCCTGAGGGTGATGATTATGCATCATTAAGCGGTTTACTCCATGAGAAATTACAAGACATACCACAAGCAGGAGATAAAATCGAAGTAGAAGATCTTCGAATAGTTGTGGAAAAAGTTCTAAAAAACGTTCCACAAAAAATTAGAATAGAAAAAATAAGAACTTAGCTTTTTTGAGCAAAGTGTTCTTCTAGTTTTTGTTTTTTTTCTATCATGTGGAAAATAGATTCAGTGTGAGAAAAAGCTTCTTGATAAGATTTTCCAAACAGCATAGATTGCATTAACATATGGTTTTCTGGAATTACAATCCCGGTTTGATCATCAGAATACATCATTTGTACAGTGTCACCAATTGAAGCAGTCATGTTTGCGTGAATGTGAATCATATTTGTGTCTGTAAAATTAAAACCCATGGTATCAGCATATTCCCGTACATCTTTGGTTCCTTTTGCAGTCCAAAGGGTTGCCACACCAAATTCATTGATAAAAATTTCATGGATATCGGATGGTTTTGGCGCCTTTTCTTGAAACCTAATATCCATTATGTGAAGATGCATCTGCCTTGTAGGAACTTTGATTGCCCTTACAAACAATGGAGATTCTTTCCCAAAGTAAGTTTTTACATCTTCACCATGATGAGGTTTTTCAGTCATTTCAATGGTGTCTGTTACCTTTTTTTCCGTTTGCTCTATATCTGCCCAACGTCTCACCAAAGTAACATCAAATCGAATTATTTTATCACCAAATTTTTCTCTGAGCGGTTCTAAAATTCTTCCCATGCCTGTAACATTGCAGCTACCTTGCATGACATGTTTTTTACCTATTGACAAATCATAATTTGCGCGAGAATTAAACAATAAATCCGATACAGCCTTATCACCTTCAATAGTTTCACCACCCTGATAAATTGCCATCACCTTTTTTGGTTCATATAGATTTTTTTTGTTATTATATCCATGTCCACCAGGAGCCGCATCAATTACCAAATCACAGTCATCAAGAATTGATTCAATGGTCCCAGAAATTTTAAAATTTTTAAAATCATTCAGTTTTTTTTCAGGTACAAAAACATTCAGTCCTCGAGAAATTGCAAGATTTACTTTGTCATCTGGGGAATATTTTCCTACCCCAATAATCTGAATTTCATTATCATCTTTTAGAAATGATGTTATCCTACTACCAATAGATCCATATCCATTTACAAAAACCTTTTTCATAATCTTGATAAAATAATACCCGTTTATTTAGATTAGTTTAGCATCAAATATCAATTATGATGATTCCTTGAGTAACAAGATAATTTACACCATAGATAAAATCGTCATCGGATATTTTTCCATCAGCCCACCATCCAGCGTTCTCTTTAATCCATTCAGGTATTTCAGAACCGCCTAAACCTTGGGTCGTGGGTGGAATTTGTAAAATCCCTTCTTTAATTAAAAATTGTATTCCTTGTACGAATGAATTGTCATCTATATGGCCATCTCTCCACCATCCAGCATTATTTTTTATCCAAACAGGAATGGACGTTGACTCGGAAGGATTTTTGTGGATATTTGAAACTACTTCGATTTTTTGATTAATATTTCCTACAGGAACAATTGTAATGTCTTCTGCCTTTAATTTTTCAATAAGAGTTTCTAATTCTTCAAGTTGTTTTGAATTGATTTTGTTTGTATATTCTCCTCCTTCATAAACTGAGAATTCTTGTGGATGGAGGGTAATTACCCCAAATCCATATGTTTCAAGTCCTTCCCATACTTCTGAAAAAGTTCTGTCTGAAGAAATTCCTAAAATTCTATTTTGCGATGGAACATATTCTCCAGTAGTAGCAAGCGCAGGAAATCTGTAAAGAGATTCATCTTTTAATGGAAATGGTGGAGAGTCGCTTAAAGTGCTGGCACTCAAATGAGAATATCCATGTTCAATCAGCACCTTTTGGGTATCTTCATTGAATCTGTTTTCTGGAGGGATGAATAGAGTAGTCGACACATTCAATTTATCATAGATTTTTTGTGTAGACTCTTCTAACATTTCACCTTGTTTTTGTTTATCAAAAATTGTAAATGGAGTGGAATCAAGTCCATGATTTGCAATTTCTATTTCATCGTTTTTAATTTTCTCTAATACAAGATTGAAAAGATAAGGATCATTTCCAAATGAATCAATAATAACTCCTGCAGTTAAAGGAATGTTATTTTTTGTAAACATGTTAATTAGATCATATTGTACATTGTTTAACCAATAATCCTGAACACCATCTAATCTGAATGAGACGCAATTACACGATAAAATATAATTTTTAACAGAGGGTTGATAAATTACAGGTTCAGATACAGGTTCAGATACAGGTTCAGATACAGGTTCAGATACAGGTTCAGATACAGGTTCAGATACAGGTTCAGATACAGGTTCAGATACAGGTTCAG
>CAJHXZ010000004.1_pt1 | contig 21629 bp, 19 predicted proteins | sample 9198621 | NCBI WGS metagenome assembly CAJHXZ01 (sample SAMEA7708352, study PRJEB35096) | sediment metagenome | biome: marine neritic benthic zone biome [ENVO:01000025]; feature: sediment [ENVO:00002007]; material: shallow marine sediment [ENVO:03000034] sea grass bed [ENVO_01000059] ...
GGGAATGTCATTGACTGCTGAAGCATCAGAAGGATCAGATACGATTGTAGTCCGTGGTCAAACAGCATCTCAAGTTACAGACATTACATTTTCTGTTACCTCTCCTGACGGATTTAATAGACTGGCAGTAGATCAGTTAACTCCTGATGCAAGCGGAAACTTTGCAACAGAATTTAAAATTAGTCCATTATGGAAACAAAATGGATTCTACACCATAACTGCTATGCAAAGTGTACATGATAATTCATTATACACAATGTCAGTAGCAGTAGAAGTAGTTAATGAGATGGCAATGGAAACCCTAGTAACAGAATCAAATTTGGAAACAGGTTTATTTGTTCCAGAACTTGAACAACTTACAGTCAAAGGACTCAAAATACGAGCAAACGCAATGGAAGGTTCAACTACAATTGGAATAACAGGTCAATCAGATAGAACCAACATAGATGTAACATTGAAAGTTATTGCTCCAAATGGTAATGTTGTTTCTGTAGAACAAATTACACCAAGCTTAGATGGTAAGTTCGCTAAAGACATTACAACCGGGGGTCCCCTTTGGACTCAGGACGGATTCTATACTGTAACTGCCCAACAAGGTGAATCTTCAGATCATATGTCATCAGTAGAAGTTGAAATTATTGATGGAGTAGTTATACCAGAATTTGGTGCAATCGCAGCTTTGATTTTAGCTGTAGCGATCATGTCAATAATCATAGTTTCTGCAAAATCAAAACTTAGCATTATGCCAAGATACTAGATCGATTACTTTTTTCATTTTTTAAATATACATAAATAGAGATTCTTGTGAATCGCATACAAGATGAACAACCGTACGTCGTTCGCGCTACTAGCCATTTTGACTGCAGTCAGTACCTTAACTGTGTCATCAGCATATGCGCAATTATCATGTCCAGATTGTGAATTAGACGATCCAAGAATAATAGCTCAGCAATTATTACTTGATGATATTCCGATTTCGCTTTGGACTGATAAAGAAACATATGATCATAATGACATAATTACGGTAGAAGGCCGTGTAGCAAATGTAGTTTCTGGGGTTCCAGTTACACTTACTGTAACGAGTTCTTTGAATTCCATAATCACAATTGATCAAGTATCTGTTGATGATATGGGTAATTTTAGAACAAGTTTCAGTACAGAAGGTGATCTTTGGAAGTATGATGGAACATATTTCATTAGAGCCAATTATGGAAGTGCTGAAAAGAGCAACAAAGTTTTGGTGGAATTAATTAATGGAATTAACGCCAAACCATCCACCGGAGAGCCAAGCATATCATGTGGTGACTCAGAGTTATCTGTAAAAGGTAATTGTGTGCCATATAGTATCACAGGAGGAGTAGTAACAGGTTCAGCTGTAAATACTAACGATAATTCTCTTATCGTGAAAATCAGTGCAAATGAAGATGGAACAATAACATTAAACCCATCAAGTAAAGTTCTTGACGGTGCCTTTATGGTACTAGTTGATGGAGAAGAATGGGATGATGCTGATATTAACGGAAATGAAATCACCGTAATGTTCCTAGCAGGTGCTGAAGAGATTGAAATTATCGGTACATTTGTAGTCCCAGAATTTGGTGCAATCGCAGCTTTGATTCTAGCAGTAGCAATTATTTCAATAATTGCAGTTTCTGCAAAATCAAGACTAAGTATTATGCCAAGATACTAGACCTACAACTTTTTTTCATTTTTTAATTTTCGATAGTAAAGGAGATATAGAAATAGGAATGATTTCTCTTTGTGAAGGTCAAGATTTTATTTCTATCTGTTTTCTGTGTTTTTTCAATAATACCAGCTTTTGCTCAAACTGACGAGATACCATTTCTTTCAGTAAAAACAGATGACAATCACTATGATGAAGGCGATACGGTTGTAGTATCGGGTCAAGTTGCTACTGTTATTGTGGATACCCCAATAATCCTTCAAGTTTGGTTTGAAGGAAACATGATTGATATTGCTCAATTTTTCCCCGCACAAGATGGTAGTTATTCTCACACAATAATTGCAGAAAAACCATCATGGAAGAATGAGGGAGAGTATTTGATTAGAGTATCATACGGAGAAGGAAATATTGCAGAATCTACCATCACTTTTACACCAAAACAGGAATTTTTGGAAATTAAAGACAGTTTCGAGGTAGAAATTCCAAATGGAGGGACCTTTGATGCAGAATACACAATATTAGGAGGCACCGTAAAAGATATGATTCTTGAGCCAGATAATTACACTCTTCGAATTTTAATCGAAGCACCAGATGAAGGATCAATTTCAATTAAACTACCCAGAGATTCAATAGATGCCGAAAAACCCAATGGTAAAGATGAGATCTTCATAGTACTAATTGATGATATTCAAGTTCCATACGAAGAGACTGAAACTAATGCACAATTTAGATTAATTACAATTAATTTTGAAGAAGGAGATGCCGAAATAGAAATCATAGGAACATTTGTGATACCAGAATTTGGTGCAATGGTAACTTTGATTTTAATTTCAGGAATTATTATTACAATTGGATTTACTAGGAGTAAATTTCAATTAAAAATATAATTTGAAATATTAAAAAGAATATTTTTCTTTGAAAGGAGAAACTGACCGAAGTTCTTTTACTACATTTTTTAATATGTCAACTGTTTTATCCATCTCCTCTAAATTATTAGAGATTCCAATCGTTAGTCTTAGAGAACCAGTAATTTGCTCATGTGAAAATCCCATGGCTTGAAGCACATGGGAAGCTTTTTGAATTTGCACAGAACACGCAGACCCAGTAGATGCGGCTATCCCATTTTCATCTAATTTAATTAAAAGATCCTCCCCATTTACACCAAGAAAAGTTAAGTGGATATTATTTGGAAGTCTATTTTTTGGATGACCGTTTAGAGTAACTTCAGGAATTTCTTGCATGATTTTATTGGAAAGATAATCCCGTAAATGTTCCATTTTGGAAATATTTTGCAAGAGATTAATTCTTGCCAATTCGCATGCTTTTCCAAATCCTACTATATTTGCAACATTTTCTGTTCCTGAACGAATTCCTTTTTCTTGACCACCTCCAAGAATCATAGGGTCTATGGAAAGTTCATTTTTGATAAATAAGGCACCAATACCTTTTGGACCATTAATTTTATGAGAAGAAATTGATAGCATGTCTAATCCTAATTCTTTAACATCTACAGGAATTTTACCTACGGCTTGAACGGCATCAGAGTGAAATACAATTTTTTTTTCTTTACAAATTTTGACGAGTTCGGATATAGGTTCTATAGTGCCTACTTCATTATTTCCCAACATTAGCGATACTAGAGAAGTGTTTTCAGATAGATTATTTTTTAAAAATAAGGGATCTATGACACCTTGATTATCCACAGGCAAATAGATTACATCAAAGCCCTCTAGTTCCAATTTCTTACACGGTTCTAAAATAGCATCATGTTCTATAGATGAGGTAATAATCCTAGATTTTGGATATTTTTTTGTAATGCCATAAAGGGCCGTATTATTTGATTCAGTTCCTCCGGATGTAAATAAAATTTCAGAAGGGTCAGCATTGATTAATAGAGCCACTTGTTTCCTTGCCTTCTCAATTGCTTTTTGAGCAAGGCGCCCATATCTATGGATTGATGAAGGGTTTCCATATTGTTCTTTTAGAAAAGGCATCATAGATTCTAAAACCTCAGGATGAATCTTTGTTGAAGCTGCGTTATCAAGATAAATCAATCTGCAATCACATTAATTTTTCCTGGAGAGTAACCATCTAGATCAACTATAACATCGATAAAACCAATTAGTTTTAATTTTTTTGAAATTTCCTCAAAAACTTTATCATTGGTTAAAATTGGAATTTTTTCGTTTTCAACTTCTAATTTGGCAATACCTTTAAGATCCCTTACACGCACCTGTTTTAATTTTGTAATCTGCTTGATAATTTTTTCTCCATACTCTATTCTAAGCAATCTTTCAGAAGTGATTTTTTGGCCCCATGGAATTCTAGAGGCTAAACAAGAATTAGATGGCCTGTCATAAACAGATAATCCTACAGTTTTTGCAAATTCTCTAATTTCTTTTTTTGTTAAATTATTTTCTACCAAAGGACTTCTAATTCCATTTTGTTTCAATGCCTCTATTCCAGGCCTATAATCCCCTAAATCATCTAAATTGGTCCCATCAACGATAAAATCCATATTTTTTTGATTTGATAAATTCACCAATCGAGTTCCCAATTCTTGTCTACAGTGAAAACATCTTTTGGAGTCATTTTTTACAAAGTCTTTATTTTCAAGTTCATCATAATCTAAAAGAATTTGAGAAATTCCTATTTCAATACAAATTTGTTTAGCCGTTTCAAGTTCTTCAGCAGATAATGTTTTGTAATCAGCAGTAACAGCAATAGCTGATGAACCCAATTTTTGGTGGGCTGCATATGCAACTAATGCGCTATCAACTCCTCCAGAAAGAGCTACAAGAACACTATTTTTATCACTAAACCAATCAATCAGGTTTTCTAGTTTAGTCATTTTGAATATCCTTTAGAATAATCTCTTTTCTAATCAAGGATTCTGTTTCTTTTATTGATTTATTTAGTGAGTTTGATATGTTTTTCAGATCTTCGAATTCAATTTTGAATGTTGATTTTCCATTAAATGACGAAACTTTGTAATTTACATTAAAGACTTTATTTTCCAATACTAATTTAATCTCCTTAATTTTTCTTGGAACAGTTAATCTATCAGAAGAAGTTATTCTAATTCCTAATGTTCCAGTTTCGGCAATCAAGGTTTCAATTATTTTATCCTGGGTTTCATTATCGCATAATACGGATACAAGATTTGTAGGTCTTCCTTTTTTGGTAATTCCATGATAAATTGAAGCATCTTTTGCACCATCAACCATTAATTTTTCAATAAGATTTCCCAAAATTTCTCCAGATACATCATCCACATTAGTTTCAAGCACTATAACCGAATCAGATTTAAGATTATTTTTTTTGCATCCTTTAACTATTTTCAAAACATTTGAAAAGTTATCAAAATCTGCAACACCAGCACCATAACCAATAGAATCAATCTTAATTGATGGATAAAATTCAATTGGATTATTTGTCAAATTGACTAAAATGCTAGCTCCTGTAGGAGTGGTTAATTCATTTTTTTCTTCATTACCATGAATCAACAAGCTCGAATTTTTAAAAATTTCAAGAATGGCGCTTGCAGGATTTGTCATTGTCCCATGAGAGAACGTTATTGTTCCACTACCAACACAAATAGGCATAGAAACGATTTCTTCCTGAAACAAATCCAAATCATCCATTGCAATTCCCACTCCAAGAATGTCTACAATCGTATCAAAACTAGAGGCTTCATGAAAATGAACTGATTCTGAAGATATTCCATGAATTTTAGATTCCGCATCGATTAGTGTATCAATACAAGCAATTACAAATTTTTTAGTAGATTCAGAAAGTTCAAGATTATCTGCTGAATTTTTTATAGCTTGTTTTATTTCAGAACCCTTTCGTTCATGAGTGTTTTCTTTAATATCTAAAATTAATCCCGTAGACTCTATTCCATGTTTTTTTAATTTAACAAAATCAATTTTTTCAATTTTCGATCCTGCAAGAAATTTTTCAGATGATTTTATTCCTTCAATAATTTTATCTTTATTGGCACCTAGATCGACCAAAGAGCATAATATCATATCTCCCGATATGCCAGCCACATATGGATCAATGATGACGACCATTGATAAAAAATCACCAAAAATGCATATAAATTCTGTCTAAATGGGTTATCAATTTCATTAGATTTAATTATTGAAAATTAACGCTTAATTTCATGATTACCATTATTGGATCAGGAAAAGTTGGTGGAGATGCAGCTTTATTCTCTGCATTAAAACGATTAGACGACAAGATTTTACTTCTAGATGTTGTTGACGGCCTTCCTCAAGGTGAGGCAATGGATATCAATCACATGTTATCTGAACAAGGTATAGATGTAGAAGTCACAGGTTCTAATAACTTTGCAGACATGGAAGGATCCAATCTTGTAGTAGTTGTTGCAGGTTCTGGAAGAAAGCCAGGAATGACAAGAATGGATCTTTTGAAAATCAATGCAAATGTTGTAAAGAGCGTTGTTGAAAATATAAAAAAATATGCAAATGATTCTATGATTATTCCAGTTACTAATCCCCTTGATCCTATGGCATATGTCACCTACAAGGCATCAGGATTTGATAAAAGTAGAGTATTTGGAATGGGAGGAATGTTAGATTTATCAAGATTTAGACAATTTATTCATGAAGCCACAGGACATTCTCGAGATTCCATCAGAGCTCTTGTAATAGGTGAGCATGGTGAAAATATGTTACCTTTGCCTAGGTTTTCATCAGTCTCAGGAATTCCTCTTTCATCATTTCTGTCTCAAGAAAAATTAGATGAAATAGTTCAAAATACAAAACAAGTTGCAGCCAAGGTAATTGAATTAAAAGGTGCCACTGTACATGCACCAGGAAATGCAATTTCAGCGATTGTTGAATCAGTTGTAAGGGACAGAAAACAAGTAATTCCTGTTGCTACTTACCTTGACGGTGAATATGGACATTCCGATGTCACCATTGGAGTTCCAGCAATAATAGGTAAGAACGGGGTTGAAAAAATTATAGAACTAGATCTTAATGATACTGAAAAACAGGCCTTTGATTCAGGAGTAAAAAATGTCAAAGATGCAATAGCAGGATTAGAAATCTAAGCATTTTTTTATTCAGATAAAGATTAATCATTGTTGGAAATTCAGGAAATCTTGGAATCATTGGAAAAAGGAAAAATTTCTTCAAATACTGCAAAGAAAATGTTATCGCTTTATTCAATTGAAGAAATAGAAGGAATTGCAAAAATAGACATTAACAGAAGAAAAAGGAAGGGGATTCCTGAAGTTATTTTTGCTGAAGCCAAATCATTAGATGAGATTAAAAAAATTCTTAAAATCACTATAGGTAAAACTAATTCTGTAGTAATTTCAAGGATAAAAAAAGAAGATTATTCAAAAATAATTTCTTTTTGTAAAAGATTAAAAATCAAAATAAAAGAAGGAAAAAAAGCATCAACAATACTATTGTATAAAAAACCAATTAAATTTCATGGAGGAAAAGTAGGGATTATTACCGCAGGAACTTCAGACATCGGGGTAGCAGAAGAAGCCAGATTGATGTGTGAGGCTATGAATTGTAAATGCATTACAAGTTATGATGTAGGAGTTGCAGGAATTCAAAGAATATTTCCCATACTAAAAGACATAATAGAAAAAGATGTGGACTGTATTATTGTTGCAGCAGGAATGGAAGGTGCCTTGGCAACATTAGTTTCATCCTTGGTAGAGGTTCCGGTTATTGGTCTGCCTACGTCGGTTGGATATGGATATGGAGAAAAAGGAATTGCGGCTCTTGCTTCAATGTTGCAAAGCTGCTCCCTAGGTTTATCAGTTGTAAATATCGATAATGGGATTGCCGCAGGAGCTATTGCCTCAAATATTGCCAACCGAACTGTTTTCAAAAACCCTAAAACCAAATAATCAATATTCGAAAATATTTTTAAATTAATTGTGGGTGAATGATAGTTTTAATCTCGTAAATCATATATAAGATGCCAAGACGATTCAGGGTAACATTGTCGGGTAAAAGAATTGTTCTTACTGCAGATCGAAGTTTAATGACAAATTATCGAGGGAATTTTCTTTATGGATTTATTGCATGCGGTCCTTACGAAGTACTTCCAGAATGGGTTTTTGACAAAGTTTTCTGTCCTCCCGTAGAAACGGATCCCATAACAGGAGAGTCAAAAGTTGCCCAGGTGGGTTTGAGAAGAGTAGAAAGCTCTCTACTTCAAGGATACAAAAGAGATGAAGTATTTATCGCAAACCCTGAAATGTTGAATAAATCGATTGGTCCAGATACAAAAGTAGTTGGGATAAACGTCATGGATCCTCTTGGAATGGCACCAGTTACAACAACAATGTCTCCTGAAAAATTATCTTATGTCGCAATGAAATTCAAGAAAATGTGTGCAGACATTATTCAACTCAAAAAGAAATATGATTTCAAAGTTGTAGTTGGGGGAAATGGGGCATGGGAATTAGCAAAATCAGATAGAATGAAAATTCATGGAATAGACACAGTAGTTGTTGGAGAAGCTGATGAATTAGCCTTAGATTTGTTCCACGATTTAGAAAAGGGAGATGCCCCAGAGTTAATGCATTGTTTTGTTAGAAATATACAAAATATTCCAACAATCGAGGGACCTACAATCAATTCCTTAATCGAAGCTATGCGAGGTTGTGGTAGAGGGTGTGATTTTTGTGACGTTAACAAAAGATCCAAAAAAGATCTTCCCCTAGATAGATTACAACATGAAGCAAAAATAAATTTGGATTATGGTTTTGATTCAGTATGGTTGCATTCAGATGAAATGTTACTTTATGGATGTGATAACAGAGACTTTGTTCCAAATAGGGACGCAATAACAGAGTTATGGAAAGGTCTAAAGGGATTAGGTGCAAATTTCATCGGAACAACACATATGACTTTCTCTGCAGTTGCAGCAGATGAAAAATTAATGCAGGATATTTCAAGAATTAATGAACAAGACAAGACAGGAAGATGGCTTGCAACAAATCTCGGAATTGAAACGGTAGCACCCAACTTAGTGAAAAAACATCTCGGTGTAAAAACAAAACCATTCTCACCTGAGGAATGGGGAAGTGTAGTAAGAGAGGGAGCCAAGATTTTAAATGAAAACCACTGGTTCCCAGCCGCTACAATAATCATCGGTTGGCCTGACGAAACACCGGATGATATTCAATATACAATTGACATGATTAGTGATTTCAGAGAAATGGATTTCAGAGGTCTAGTTGCACCTTTACTTTATCAAGATTTTAGTGAAAAGAATTCAATGCATTTTGGAAATCTAAATGAAGCCCAATTTACGTTGTTTTGGAGATGCTGGGAAAATAATCTACGTGTGATTAATGATATTATTCCAATTATCCTTAGAAACAAAACATATGGTCCGCCAATGAAGATATTCATGTATGGAATTCTAAAAGCTGGAACATGGGCAATTATGAGATATCTTAGAGGATTATGCAAGGATCTGTTTAACGGGCGTACTCCTGATGAAATTATTGACAAATATGCACGTGCAAGATCAGTTTCTGCACCTAAAATTCAAACAAAGAAATTATAATTTTCCAATTGCAACATCTGCAATTGTATTTCGTTTTGGAGTCAAGGAAATGAAGTAATTTTTATCTGCTCTTTCAATTGAATCTACTTTTTTGAAAGATTTTGATGTAAAGTCAAATTCATAAATTCCTGCATCCAGACTGCCCTTGGCAAAAATCATAAGATATGTATCTCCCGCGTTAGAGCTGAGAGGAATAAAAGACATCACATAACCTTTGTAAGAATTAATTGGCATTGTATTTTTCATAGGTGGTGCGGCTGAAGCCATATACATGAAAACATCCTCAATGGTATCAAACTCTTCATACTCTATATGCATAATTTTGGTGAAACTTCTTAGTATAATAACTTAGAGTGAAAATTATCAAAAAAAATAGAATTACTTTGAACTATTTTTAAACTACGGATTTTTTTTATCTAGTTTTTTATTTTTAAGGATTTTAACAATTACAGCTATCGCAATAACAATGATTGTTGCAATAAATGCCAATACACCAATTTCAATAGTATACAAGAATATGTCAGAAAGAAAAAATAGTAATAAGTTCATGTTAAAGAGTTTTGAATATAGAGAAATTAATTTTTGGATTTGATTTGTCTATGAACCGTAAATCCAATAGCTGCAGGTGCTGCAATATACATTCCCAAGTTTAAGGCAATTACAGATAGCCCCAAACCTAATACTTGAGCATCATTTCCATCTTCAGCAAGTGTCATTATAGATAAACTTGAAATCATTGGAGTTATGAATACTCTAACTGCATCTTGGAAAATAGGATTCTCTCTTTCCATATCTGCAATAGTTGGTGAGAATGAATAATACAATTGATTAAATCCTGTCATAAATGCTGCACCAGAGGCTGTACTCATTACAGTGTTGTCTCTAATTTCTCTTAAGAATTGAACTTGTGGTGCAAGTTCTGTTCCATATGCTGCAGTAGCAATTAGACAGCCACCTCCAGATGGCTCTTCATCTCTTACAACTTGACAAATTCCATTCACCATTTCTGTTCCTGGTCCACATGTTGGTTCTGGTTCGGGTTCTGGCTCAGGTTCTGGTTCTGGCTCAGGTGCAGGACCAGGTTCTGGCGTAGGGCCAGGAGGAAGGGGAGCTTCAAATTCCCCACCTGTGTAAATCATTGTAGTTTCACCTTTTATTGAACCAAAGAATAATTGAATAGTGTAATCGCCGTTTTCTTTAAAGAGAGATCCTCCAGAAATAAAATTAAAGTTAAAGTTACCACTTGAATCGGGCAAAATTTGACCAATAGTTACAATATTTCCTGTAGGATCGGTAATACGATAAGTCAAAGCGGTATTAGAATGTAGGTCAGAATCAAAATCTCGAACAAAACCATCTACCAAAACTCTATCTCCATTTTCATAAGTGGGTAATTCGGTCTTAGCCGAAATAGGTGGGATATTATGTGAATCTCCAAATACCGTACCATTAAATCCATAAGACAATATGGATACGGATAAAATTGCAAACATAAGAAAACCAGCTAATCTCATTTTCATTTTCAATCAGGCCTGAGGGTATTTATGTATTAAATGAAAGAAAAATTGACCAGATCATATTCGAATTATACCTTTTTTAATCAAGTACTCAATTGACATTATAAACTCACCATCAGAGATTTCATTCTCTGACCACCATTGTGCAGTTGTTTTTATCCATGAAGGAACATTTCTATCCGAAGTTAGAGAAGATTCCGTTGAAGGAATCCTAATGATTTTTTTATCAATTAGATCTTCTAAACCGTCAATAAACTCCGAATCTGAAATTGCATTAATTGACCACCAGTTTGCATTGTTCTTTACCCATTCTGGAACACTTGGAGTTAAAACCGTGAATGAAATATTTCCAGCATCAAGTCCGTTATGAGATAAATTGATTTGATATTTTCCCCATAAAGAATTTTCATTTATTGAAAACATTGCCTTATAATTTCCATTTTTCAAAGAAGCCTCAAAGTGTTGGACTGTTCTATCAGGATGTCTCAATTCAACTATCAATGGAAGTCCGGTTTTGGAATTTGGAATATTTCCTGAAAGAGTAATTTCCTTTAGATTTCCTTTTGAAGGTAAAATAACCTCATTTTCACTTAATTCTGGGATGTTTGAATATGGACTTGGTTGATTACTACTTGAAAGACTGACGATATTGGATTCTCCAGATGCGTCTCTGGCGTCATAATATTTTGCATCTAGACTCCCTCCTGCAGTGGAAATTAAGTTACTGCCTGTTTTATCACACATTTGAGATGGCATCTTGAATACGCCCTTAAAAATACCAGTATCATATCCTGATTCAATTAAGCTAAATCCTGTAGAAGCCAAACCCCCGTTTTCACTCCCACCAATGGTGCATCTTTGATATCGAATATCTTTAATTAAAATTTCCAACAAAATATTTCCATCCTTTCCAACAGTATCAACATTAGGAGAGTTAGGATCGTTGATTACTTGATATGTATCAATTCTGTCACTTTTCAAATTAAGATCAGAGTCAATTAAGGTAAAAGTCACTGGTTGACCAAATCGAAATGTCGATGAATCTAAAAATACACGACCTGAATTAGTTTGAATGTCTGATTTTGCAGAGGTCGTAATTACTACTCCAACTTCGTCTAGATCTGAATAATTAATTGAAATGCCTTCTTCATCAACCATTCTATCTGTTACAATGAATTTAATTTCATCATCTATGGTTCTAATTGATCCAATAAAATTTGGGTCTAAAATATTAAGTTGATTTGTAACTGCATATTCTAAGTTTCCTTCAAAAATAGAAGAGTTATCACTTGTTTCTTCTAATTCAAATCTATAAATCGAATTATTGATGTCATTATTAGATACTATTCCAAAAGAAAAGAAATCAAAAACTATAGGTTGTTTATTTTCTTCATTTGAAATAGTTCCTGCTTTAAAACTATCATCAGATGCATCAAAATTAATTACAACAAAAACAGAGCCGCTTTTAGCCGAAATTTTTTGTACATCTGAGTCATCAATTTGGATTAATCCTTTTGATGTTACCTCGCCTTGTGGGACTATTGTTATGGAGTCATTTCCCAAACTTCCAAAGGAGAGTTCAATTGTTGTATCCGAAAAATCATTTATTTCTAAATCATTTGAAAATGATCGTAGATCATAATTTAGCCAATTAGTACCGTCAGAGTTTGACTTTGAGGAATCAATTAAAATGGATTGTAGTTTTGAGGCAGAAATCCCTAGATTGAAAGAGATTTTTTCGAAATCACTCAATACAACATTTGATGTATCAATAATTAGCCTATCAGAGTTTTTATCAGGCACAGAGGAATTGGCTGAATCGCCCAAAGTTAGCAAATTATCGTTTGCATCTTTATAAAATTGCACATTTGAAGCTGCTTCAAGAGTAATTGGACGTCCTATTTCTAACGTAGGGATTAAAGATGAATCTCTAAAGACATCCAAGTCATCCTTTGCTCCGGAGTTGATATTTTGATCCTCATCAGCCAAAATTACTGGAAATTCTGTGCCAGCCCTTAGAGAAGTTGTTCCATCTCCAATTGTTAAGGTGGGTCTATCAAAACCCACAGAGGCGGTAGAGAATGCGGACAGTATTGAAACAGGCTGATCATTATATTCAATTCTACCTGTTTCTCCCCTAGGAGCATTACTAAGAATTTTGATTGTGGATTGATCATTATCATCAGAACTATCAAAAATTCCAGAGTACGGACCTTCCTCAACTAGGGTAATTATTTGAGAAAAGGAGTTACTGCCTCCATCTGTAATAGTAGTATCTTTTTGCTCAGCATTTGTTGTTAATTCTCCAATATTTCCTAAATCAGCAGACAGACTTCCATTTTCCTCAAATCCCAAAGCAGTAAGATATGATTTCAGATTAACTAAGCCCGAATTTCCGTTTGCAGCATCTTGTCCATTATTGTCATATGCTTGATAAAATACGCCTATCGGTGAATCAATATTGAATGTCCAAGAATCTTCATCTGTAGGGTCTTGGTTTAATTGAATATCACTTACAGTTACAAAAACTTCTGAATTTTGAGGATAATCATCGCGATCAATTTCTAGAGAAATATTTGGAATGTCATCATATTCAAGATCTACCTGTTGCACACCACCTCCTGGATTGTATTTGATTGAAACATCATCAAAAGAATAGAGTTGAATTAGTGGCCAAGCATCTTGGTCAAGTCCTATTTGTCCAATTAAAGGAGAGTTTGTGTTTATTGATTTTGCTTTTCGGACAACGTTGTTTAGGTTATCAGAGTTTGTTGGAGTTCCAGTACAGGAACTAAAAGAAACATCACCATTAGTAAAGCCAATCAAACCATCAATGCGAGGAACAGCTACACCATCAGTCTCTGAAAGATTAATCCCTAAAGAAGTAGTATCCCTGCTACAAAAAACACCAAAATCCAAACCATTTCCTGCATCTGGGTCTGAGGGAGGTAATGCAGTAGAATCAGCTATTTTTGCTTTATCCACATTTGCAAAATATGCATACCAATTTCCATCAGTAGCTTGGACCATTCTTAGTGTTTTTCCATTAATCGTAACGTCCGGTTCTCCTTTTCCTTCATCGGTGTCACTAATACCTGAATCTCGAATTACAACTTCAATTACCATAGAACCTGAAAAATGGTTGTTAAATTTTGAATTTTCAGCAGAGACAAACAAGTTTGGATTCATTGCAGCTTCTGCGTCCAAAAAAGGTACAAAAAGTAAAACTGAAAAAAGTATTAAAAGAATTCCCATTATACGCATGATAAAGAAGGTTCGTTTTTCATAACAAATAATCTTGTCGTATTATTCCTCTTTTTAGAATACATGTAATAGACAGAAGTGACAACTTGAATAAATGGAAATGTTCGTCCAGAGGACAAAGGTTCTTAAAATTTCTCTAGCTGCAATATTTTCGGCTTTTCTCGTGGAATTATCTTTTGGACTTTTTTCCAATAGTCTTGGCCTAATTACAGACAGTATCCATGCGTTGCTAGATAGTGTTGTTACACTTATTCTACTTTTAGCAGCCCGAATGGCGATAAAACCTCCGGATGAAGAACATACCTACGGTCATGGAAAAATTGAATCGTTAGGGGGTTTGATTGGTGGAATTGCAATATTTTTAATTGCAATATTTTTCATTTACGAATCCATACATCGTTTACAAGGTCCACCTCCAAGTGTTTTTCCTGGAATTTTTGCAATAGTTGGAGGTCTATATACAATTGGAGTTGATATTTTTAGAATTATTCTTCTTAAACGTTCTATTGCAAAAATAGGGGGAACTACTCTCAAAGCTGATTTTTATCATGCGTTTATGGATTTGGGGTCTACCCTTGTTGCAATTATTGGGATTCTTTTAGTTACATATGGATTTTACAGAGGCGACTTTGTTGCTGCTTTAATTTTAGGTGGACTTTTGGTAGTTCTTAGTTTAAAATTAATCTACAAAACATCTCAGGAACTAACAGACATTATTTCGCCTGAACTTGTAAAAAAGGTAAGATCCATAATTATCAATACAGAGGATGTTACTGATGCAGGATCTATTTTGATGAGGAGATCAGGCGATACAATATTTGCAGATGTCACAATTTCAATAAGAGGAGACACCAGTTTTGATAAGGCACATGAAATTAGTAGCAGGGTTGAAAAAAATATCAAAAAAGAAATTTTGAATTCTTCAATTACGATTCATTTTGAACCTAATTGGGAAAATGTTCCATTAGATGCCAAAATTTTTGATTTGGTAAAAAACATTCAAGGCGTAAAGGGAGTGCATAATGTAAGCACTCACAAATCTAAAGGAAAAACATACTCAAATTTACACGTAATGGTAGACAGAGAAATTAATTTAGATTTAGCTCACAAGATCTCTGAAATTGTAGAGGGAAAAATTCAAGAGAACATACCTGAAATAGAGCATGTTACTATTCATTTAGAGCCATTTCTAAAAGTTCCAGAAAATTTTAATGTTGAAGATAAAGTAACCGAAGAAAAAATTAGAAATATTTTACAGAAATATCCTGAAATAAAAAAAATTGGTCGTATCATTTCTCTGAATTTTGAAAATATATTAAAAATTGATATTGATTGCTCATTTGAAAAGGATTTGTCTATTGAAAAAGTTCATGATCTGACTTCGGAAATTGAGCACCTAATCAGAGGCGAAATCCAAAATGCAGTGATTACCATTCATCCAGAACCGATTTGAAAACTTAAACCAAAATGCTGGTAAGATACATTATCAACATTCCTAAAGCGAATCCAGAAACTACTGCCCCACTTGAAAAATTCTTGTCACCTTCCTCATGAATCCATTTTAGAATAATTACAATTACTTGAAAAATAGCACCCGCCCCAATTGAGAGAAAAATTACAGCAGAGATTGGTGAAAAAGCAAAACCTCCTACCCATGCGCCAAATATTGCAGGAGTTCCGGCAATCAAACCTAATCCCAATAATTTTCCAATCATTGTTTTTCCACGCGATAACGGTGCAGCAATAGCTAATCCTTCTGTTGTGTTATGTAACGCAAAACCTACGATTAGAAAGGTGCTAAAAGCAATAGAGCCCATCCCTACTGCTGCCCCTATTGCTAGACCCTCACCAAAATTGTGCAATCCAATTCCAATAGCAATCATTAAACCAATTGCAACAGGTTTTGAAATTCTTAAAGAGTCAGATTTTCCAGTTAATTTCTCTGAAGTGTAATACAAACCAAGAAAAGATAAAACAATTGTTGTGGCGATAAGTAGTCCTCCATTAAAACTTGAACTTAGATTCTCCTTTTCAATTTCAAAGGCTTCTTCTATTGAATCAATTCCCAAAAATAGTAGTAGACCTGCTGTTAACGCCAAAAAGAAATGATATTTACTTTTGCTGATTTTTCTTATAAAAGGTAACCAAAGTAAACCAATCATTACAGGAATAATCCCTACATAGGTTCCAATTATTGCAAAAAATCCAGCAAACTCAAGATCGGGTTTTAGAGAAAGAGCAGCAGCATCAACCAATCTTTCAAATCTAGTTCCATCCTCTATTGTTAATCCAATAATATATGGTTCAGCTTCATTCCATTCAAAAGGAATTCTCACAATTGCTGTTTCATATCTTTCGAGGAATCTGTCAGGTTCAATTGCCGCAGGTTGTATCCTATCATTGACATCTGCCATTACAACTTCAACAGGTATAGGTCCAGTATTTCTAACCGTTACAATAATTTCAGATTCTATAAAATCAATTTTTTCAAGAGAAATTTCAGGTAATGGAGTTCCCAAATCCAGAAGATCAGATCCGGGACCAAAAATGTATGCCACCATAATTATTAGAAAAACAAAAGGAATTAACCCCCTTGCAATCATTTTCCCTGTTGAGGATCTTTTACTCAGTTCCATAACTCACTCCATCTTGGGATGTTTTGTTGGAATTATCCTTTGCAAGAAATATTCCAACCCATCCTTTTTCAGAAAATTCTACCTTGTGAGCATGAAATAGGTATTTTCCAGGATAAGAATACTCAAACTCCATAATACCACGCTCAGTCTGAGACAAAGTAATCATATCTGTGTAAAATGATGGAACAGAATCAGTTCCAGTTGGATAATAATGATAAAGATTTCCATGTAAGTGGAGATTATTTATTGGATCAAATTCCACCATATTGACTACATAGACTCGGATTAACTCATTGGTATTGATTTGAATTGGATGATGTTGATAGTAAAATGGGATTGTATTTGCAGCATAGAAATTATTTTCAGTGTCAAAGTCTGTGTCCAATCCATTTAGAACCATTACCATTTCATCTGCTTTTTCTCTACCTTCTTTTGGATCAACAATGAAGACTCCATACAATCCATGAACAATATGTTCTTCAAGTGGCATGACATGACAATGATAGGGATGAACACCCACTGGTCCTGCTTCAAATTCATAAGTGAATCTACCTCCTCCAGATCCTACAATTTCAAATACACCATCCATCTCTGCTGGATGGATACCATGAAAATGCATGGTATGTTCTTTTGATCCATTATTAATGAAATTGATTCTTACGATGTCCCCTTCTGTAGCTCTAATGGTGGGACCAGGTACTGTTCCATTAAAAGTCCACACATTATAAAATACACCGGGAGATACCTCCATTATTTTATCATCTTCTGCAATTATTGTAAATTCTCGAAGAGTGGTTCCATCATCGAGCTTGGAAACTTTACCGTAGTTAAATTCCCTCAAGTACTCCATAGGATCAAACTCCATGGTTGATTCAACATATACTGGATCGATGATCTCACCCGTTGTAGTAATTACACCTCCAGTATGAGTAAGAAACACTTTTTGTTCTGATTGTGCCTCAGAAATGCTTGGGAAAACTAAAGCTGCTGAAATTCCAAACATGAAAAGTAAAATGAATGCCATAATAGTGGATCTGCTAAACTTCAAAGTTATTTATCAAAAACAAAATTCCATATTTATTATTTAGCTTAGGCTAAATTTGTTACCCTAACCTAAATTTGTTATATTAGGCTAATTTTGATATATTTCAAAAAACTAGGTTTAAACTAAAGAATGTGAGTTCGAAAACGTGAAAAAATCAGGAATTTTTTTAGTAATTGTTGGCGGATTGATAGGTGCAGGAATCATCCTCTCATTTTATGGAAATTATGTAATTTTTGAAGACCTAATCAAAGGAGATGGAGATGTTGACTCTGAACAGAATCTGATAGTTGAAGTAGAGTTAGACCAAACAGAGACCAAAACTGGAATTTATGCCGTACAGATAATTGATTTTGAAAATAGCGTAGTTAGTGCAAGCATCATAGATCCTCTTGATACAGTAATAGAATCTCAATCTATTAATGAAGAAGTGTACGAAGGATTGTTTGACGTATCCGCATCTGGAACTTACAAATTACTAATTGAAAATAGAGGTGAGCAAGTAAAGATCTTTGGAGTAATTGGGCCGGAACCAGATTCTGGCAAAAGATCTCTTGGATTTATTTCCTTATACATATTGATAATAGGACTGATAGGAATGGTAATTTTGGCAGTTTATCTTGTAATTAGTCGAAAAAAGAAATCTAGTTGAGAAAGCTATCCATTTTTTCTAAACCTTCAATTGCGGCCCCAAAATTTTCACCGTTTTCTATTATTTGAGATAGTTTGTCAAGATTTGCCGAAAATACTGAACCATCTCCAATTTTTTTTTCAAAAATAAAATCATGTTCAACCAAGTAGGATAGTCGTTCACAAACCTCTGTTTCAGATATGGATGATTTCTCTGCTAAATGCAAAGAATTTTTTTCTCCATCTTCAAGCTCTGCGATAATTGTAGAGGTGATTGGATCTAACATATGCTCTATTACCTTTTCTCGATCATAGGAATCACTCATGATGATTTTGGATCAATTGTGAACTAATAACTTTTCTAAGATTGTGGAATTCTCTGTAATTTCAAACAACATATTAAGAAAATTATCTTAATAGAATTATTGCAAAAATTATGTAGTAAAGATCCCTCAGGTAAAGGAACACATTGTTTTTGTATAGAAGTAGATTCTAGAAGTGGAATTAAGAAATGTTGCAAATGTAACCAGTGGAATATTCAAGGAACGAATTGGACAAAGGACTCAGACTTTAGGTAGAATTCCCCAGCACAATGAAAAAAATCCCAAATTTTGAGGCAATTCACCTTTATTCACTCAAATTGACGCCTAGCATGGTTTTTATCGGGGAAATCTAGAATTTTTGAATACTTGAGTGCTCAAGAATATAACCACATTGTAAGAATAGTAGGAAACGATATTCCTGGAGAAAAAAAGATAATCATAGGATTAACTCAGATTAAAGGAATAGGATACAATTTTGCTACAGCCATTTTAGATTCATTAAAAATCAATCCAAATTCAAATGTAGGATACCTAAACGATTCTCAAGTTCAATCAATTGAAAAATTGATAACCGATCCTAGTTCTTCAAATTTTCCTTCCTGGTTTCTTAACAGAAGAAAAGATGTGGAGACTGGAGATGACAAGCATCTTTTAACTTCAGACATTGATTTTACCCTTAGAAACGACATTGAACGAGAAAGAATAACCAGTAGTTGGAGAGGATACCGACATATGTATGGATTAAAGGTTAGAGGTCAAAGGACCAGATGTACTGGAAGAAAAGGCGGAGCTGTTGGAGTTGCAAAAGGAGGAAAAGCAGCTCCTGTAAAATCATCAGGACCAGCAGGTATAGCAGCGCCAACTGGTGAGACAGCTGCACCAACAGAAGCTGCAGCAGCTCCTGCAGAAGCTCCAGCGGAGAAAAAAGAATAGGTGAATTAGATGGGAGATCCAAAATATCCACGAAGAGCATGGAGAAAACCTAAACGACCACTTAATTATGATTTAAAAATGGAGGAATTAAAAACTCTTGGAACATTTGGTTTAAGGACTAAAAAAGAATTATGGAAAGCACACACAAAATTATCTAGGGTAAGACATCAAGCAAGATCTTTGCTTGCTTTACAACAAGACGTAAGAGAAGAAAAAGAACCAATTTTAATGAAATCACTTGCAAAGATTGGATTGGTAAGTAATGAGTCAACATTAGATGATGTGCTAAATCTTGAAGTCACAGATTTACTAACCAGAAGATTACAAACTTTGGTGTTTAAGAAATTTGGATTCAAAACTCCTTATCAAGCAAGACAAGCAGTAGTTCATGGTCACATAATGGTAGGAGATAGAATTGTAAATATTCCATCTTACACGGTAACAACTGCTGAAGAAAGCAGCATTAAGTTTACACCAGAATCAAAATTCCCAGAAATTTTAGAAAAAAGTAAAGAATCTCAGGCAGAATCTACCACAGAAGTCGAAGAGAGTACTGAAACTCCAACTGAAACTCCAACTGAAACTCCAACTGAAACTCCAACTAAACCCGCTGAAACGAAGAGTGAAAAACCTTCAACTGAATAATAGCAAAAATAAGCTAATCCGTAAATAACCCAATATTTGCAATATCAACTATGTGCTCAATAATAGGTTACTCCGGAGATGATAGTGCTGCTCCCATCATTGTAAAAGGATTACGAAGAATGGAGTATAGAGGATATGATAGTGTAGGGGTTGCTACAGAATCAGAGAATAAAATTGGATTAAAGAAAGGAGTTGGAAAAGTATCAGAAGTAAACTCCAAATTTCATCTTGAAAAATTACCTGGAAAAACAGGAATTGGTCATACTAGATGGGCAACTCATGGAAAAGTTACAGATGCCAATGCCCATCCACATCCTAGTAGTTCAGGAAAAATTGCGATTGTACACAATGGGATAATTGAAAATTTTGAAAAGCTAAAAAATGATTTGAAAAATGATGGATATGAATTTCAAAGTGATACAGATAGTGAAGTAATTGCAAATCTCTTACAAAAAAATTTTGAAATTTCAAAAAATGTAAGGGATGCAATGATGAAAACAGTTTCAGAATTAGAAGGGCATTACTCTTTTATTGCAATGTTTGAAAATGGTCAATTAGCAGCAGCTAGATTCCATGAGCCGTTAATTGTAGGAGTAGGTGAAAAAAACTATTTTCTATCAAGTGATGTATTGGGATTCATTGAACAGACAGATAATGCAATATACTTAGATAATGGAAATTTGATTTTAATTGATAAAGATCAACTGCAAGTTTTAGATTTTGATGGAAACACAATAAAACCTGAGATTACAAAGGTTTCAAAAGAATTTGCAGATGTTTACAAAGGAGATTACGCACATTTTACTCTAAAAGAAATTTCAGAACAACCAGAAACAATATTCAAAGCAGGAGAAAATACCAAAGAAGCCATTAAAGAATCCTCAGATTATTTAAAACACGCAAAAAATATCTATTTGACAGGTAGTGGAACAAGTTACAATGCATCACTAGTAGCAAAGTATCTTTTATCTAAATATGCCAAAATAAAGGCAGAGTCTATAATTGCAAGCGAAGTGCAATTTTCTCCAGACAGTATTGAGCCTAATTCAATAGTAATTGCAATCTCTCAGAGCGGAGAAAGTGCAGATGTCTTAGAGGCAGTAAGCATTGCAAAAAAAGCAGATTGTAAAATAATTTCAATTATTAATTCGTTGACATCTACATTAGCTAGAGAATCAGATATAGTAATTGGGATGAATTGTGGGCCTGAAATTGGAGTTGCTGCAACTAAGAGTTTTACATCACAATTAATTATCCTATTCAAAATTATTCAACAACTTAGCAATGAAAAAGTCGAGATTGACTTTAATGAGATTTCATCATCTATTTCACAAATACTTGCAGAGCATAAAAAAAAAAAAAAAATTGCCAATGAGATTA
>CAJHXZ010000106.1_pt1 | contig 19919 bp, 24 predicted proteins | sample 9198621 | NCBI WGS metagenome assembly CAJHXZ01 (sample SAMEA7708352, study PRJEB35096) | sediment metagenome | biome: marine neritic benthic zone biome [ENVO:01000025]; feature: sediment [ENVO:00002007]; material: shallow marine sediment [ENVO:03000034] sea grass bed [ENVO_01000059] ...
CAAGAGAATTTGAAAAACTGAATCTTGAGGATGAGGCATTCTTAGCAGCTCAAGGAGTGTTAATGAAAGACATGGAGAAAATCAAATCTGATGCAAAAGAAAACAAATGTTCTGTTTTTCACCAATTTTGCCATACTGAATTTGAACAAAAAAATAAAAAAATTAGATAATTTCCATTCCCTCAATAAAATCAGAAATTAATTTTCAACAAACTCCTAGGTAAACAGTTTTGGAATTTTTTGAAATAAAACAAATTTAGACTACGAATTTGAATATCATTGCTTATTTACTAGAAATTAGTCATCCTTTTTTGTATTGAAGAGATGGGCTGATTATTTAATTTCTGAAGTCAGTTATGACAAAGACCATCTAATCTCAAAAGCCAAAAGACATGTAGATTCTGATAATGGAATTGGTAGCGGAAATTTTGTAGATCGTATCAAAATTTCTTCCGATATCAATAATGGATTATCTTACTTTACAATTTATAGTAAAATTTCAACTTGGAGAAAAGGAAATAAAATTAAGTTTTATCGGCTTGATGGAGAGCCTTACCTTAGAATTGATAAAAATAAAGTCAATCAGGATTATTTGGGGGATATACCTGAAATTAAATCACTTACTATTCCTGAACCGGAGGAAGCTACACCAGAACAGATAGCTCGACTAGAGCAGCTAGAAAAACAAATTGCAGAATTAGAATCACAACCAGAACCTGAGCCAGAAGAAGCTACACCAGAACAGATAGCTCGACTAGAGCAGCTAGAAAAACAAATTGCAGAATTAGAATCACAATAAGAATCTAGATTACTTCAATTTTTAAGAAAATTTTAATTGGATTATACTTGAGCTGATTTCCAGGTTTCATTAAATCGTTTTATAGCTTCTTGATATGCTTTGATCGAATCATCTCCAGAAGTACTCAAAAACTTTTCCCATTGATCACTAAATTTTTTCATGGTATCAACATTAGTTTCTTTGAAAATATTTTCAACAAGTTTATTTTGTTGTTTAATGTATTGAGGACCAATTTCTTCCCAAGTTTGTTCCCAACTTGAACTGACTTTTTTCAATAATTCTGCATCAGTTTCTAAGGCTCTTTGACAAGCATCATGATAAGTCATTAAGGTATCATTTGTGGCTTTTTGCCATTGTGCAAGGGATTCCTTCCACATATCCAAGGCTGAATTGTAATCTTTCCAGGCTTTATCAAATTGTGTTTTTTTTGATGGTGCCTTTGTAGGTTTTTTTGCCTTTGGAGCAGCCTTTTTTACCGGTTTCTTTTTTGATTCGGCCTTTTTCTTGGCAACCATAAAATAGATTGAAAATAGTAGATGTTAAATCTTTCAATAATTCTAAGATTTTAAAATTCTAAATTTTTTATAATTTGGAGGCCTTGTTAAAATTTGGAATATGTATCTCATCTTTATTTTTAAATAAATTATAGTGATGACTACAAAGATTCCGTTTTTCTTTAAATCCAATTTTTACTGTCTGAATTGCCTTTTCTTTACACTCTGAAATACTACATTGCACTATCTTAGGTTCTACTTTTTACTAATAAAATTTTGAAATTATATAATTACCCACAATGCTAAATTTTTATGATTGTTATATTTTTAAAAAATTATGTCTGAAGACGATAAAGGAAAAAGATTTCTTGAATTAATTGATGAGCAAAATAACTTACAATGGAGTATTATTGAAAAATTATCTTTTCTAATTAAGGAAAAATGGAATTCTGTTGATATTCAAACAGAACTTCAATCATTAGTAGAGAAACACTCTACAATCACAAAAGAACTAAACAGTCTTGATGTAAATAACAGTATTCTATAAAGCAGAGTCTACCATTAAAGCGATAAACAATACTGCCAAATATGGACTAGAAAATTTAAACAATGTCCATGCAGCTTTTTCCATTGGTTTTGCAATGACCCAAGATGATAATGCAACCATTACTGCGCCTGAAGCAATTGCAGTCCATAAATAAACGCCACCTACCATTGGCTCATTGTTTTCAGTTACCATAAAGAAAGGTGTTATTGAAAATAGCACCATGACAAAAGTTGAAATTGCAATCACTCTTGATGAAGTCTTTTCTGACTGAACTGCAGTTAACATAGGCACATTTACTTTATTGTAATCTTCTTTAAAATGCAAAGTTAATGCCCAAATATGCATTGGAATCCAAATAAACACCAGTCCTGCCATTGCAAGTCCCATCGTCCATAAATCTGACATTGTAACTGCTACCCAACCAACCATTGGAGGAGAACCACCACACAAGCCACCTAAAATAATATTTGTCCTAGAATTTCTTTTCAATGCATAAGAATAAACAAGAACATTATTTGCCAGACCAAATGCAATAAATCCTGTGGCCCAAAGTCCTTGTTCTAGTGTTGTAGTAAACGAAATTGCAAATGCAAGTACAAGTGATATCCCAGCTAATACTAGTCCAAAATTCCTAGCTTTGATTGCTGGATAGATTCTTTTTGAAGGTAAAGGTCTGTTTTTTGTCCTCTCCATAATTGCATCAATGTCTCGATCGTGATAATTAGTCAAAGTATTAGCAGCGGCTGATCCTGCTGCAACTGAAAATAATGCCAATGCCCAGGTTGCGGGAGAAACTTCAATTCCGTAAATATTTGATGCAGTTAGAATTGCCCCAAAAGCCGTAAACACTAACAGATACCAGATCTTTGGCTTTGTCAATTCATAGTATACTGCTACACGAGATTCAGATTTTTGTTTTTGCAACGTCACTCCTTATCCTTTGACGGCATATATGGCATTGCCTTTTGCCTTGATTTCATTTCAATAAATGATTCTGATGATTGTATTCCATCAATTCTACCTATGTTCTCTGATACCATTTTATGCATTTGATCCAATGATTTAGAATACATTGTAACTAAGATATCAAACCGACCTGTAACTTCAGCAACCTCTCTTACTCCTTCAATTTTGAATAATTCTTTGATAATATGATCGCGTTTTTTTGTATCCATGTTTATTCCAGTTAATGCCTTTACATTATATCCTAATTCTGCATCATTTACTATTATTGTAAAACGTTCAATTAATTTTCGTTTTACCAATCGCTTTATTCTAGAATATACCACAGAAGAATTTACATTGATTTTTTTTGATAGTCGTGGAATTGAAATAGATGCATCATTTGCTAATTCTGATAAAATTTGTAAATCTAGGTCATCAACTTTTGCCGTTTAAAACACCTGAAGCGATATGGATTTCTACATCTTATAAAGTTATTATTGAAAAAATTACAAAAAATATCTAAATTTTTCCTTTTTTGTGGAGCATTTCTGCTAGCAACACTGCACCTTTTGCTGATCCCATTTTTTTGTTATGTGAAAACAACATGTACTTTAACCCATTATCACACAACTCTTCTTTTTCAACTCTACCAATCGTTGTAGTCATCCCTCCTCCTACTGTTCTTTCCATTCTTGGTTGAGGTCTTGTAGGATCTTCATGGAATGCATAGTAGTCTTGTGGAGCTGAAGGTAAACCAGCTACTGAAATTTCCTTGTTGTATTGACCATAGGTATTTTTTGAAGAACTTGGATCAATTTCTTTTTCGATTTATAAAAAAACAGATTCTGTATGTCCATCAATTACTGGAACTCGAGTACAAGTACAACTTACTTTGATGTCTGCATCTTCAATTTTTCCATCTTTTAATTTCCCTAAAATTTTTCTTGTTTCTATTCTTACTTTTCCTTCTTCTTTTGGAATATATGGTAAAATATTATCTGTAATTCCCATTGCAGAAACTCCTGATTTTCCACCACCGGAAATTGCCTGCATAGATGTCATCATTACTTTTTTTGCTCCATATTTTTCAAGTAATGGTTTTAGGGTAATTGCTAAACCGGTAGTGGTACAATTTGGTAAAGGTGCTACCCACCCCTTCCAGTTTCTATTCTTTTTTTGGATCTCTAGTAATTCTGACTGTTCATCGTTTACTCCTGGAATTAGGATTGGAACATCTTCTTCATACCTATAAGCAGAACTAGTTGAAATAACCGGCAAATCCGCGGCCATTTTAGTTTCAATAGCACGTGCAGCTTCAGATTCAACTGCTGAAAAAATAAGATCTAATTGTGAAATATCTAATTCGTCAATTCTTTTTACAGTCATATCTTTGATATATTCTGGAATTTCTCCGCCTACATCCCAGGCTACTATACCACTTGGTTCTCGAATTGCCTCTAGGTATTTCTTACCTGCAGACCTCTCTGAGGCAGCAATCTGAGTGACTTCAAACCAGGGATGGTTATGCAAAGATTGAACAAATTCCTGCCCAACAGAACCAGTAACTCCAATTATAGCCACGCGTTTTTTATCCATACCACCAATCACCTTATTCAATTAATAATCGTTATCTGAGTCTGACCAAAACACACTATATTAGGAAATGGTATTTCCAAGCGTGAAACTCAATCCGGTTATTTCTTCTCATAAACCTGTATCTCATGGAGGACTATATTCACTGGGTAATCAAAGAAGTGATTTATTGGATTTTAGCTCAAATGTTAACCCACTTGGCCCAAGTCCAGAGGTGCTAAAAACTATCAAAAACCAATTAGAAACAATCCAAATTTATCCTGATTCTGAATCACTTGAACTCAGAAAAAACCTTCAAAAATATACCAAAATTCCATCCTCTCAAATTGTAGTTGGAAATGGAGCTACAGAAATCATCTATAATTTCTGTAAGGCTTTTTTATCAAAGAAGACTCCGGTATTGATACCAATTCCTACTTTTGGAGAATATGAGGCTGCTGCAAAAATGGCAGATGCAAAGGTTGAATTTTACAAAACAATGGATCTTAAAAAAAATCTTGATAACTTTATTTCTAAAATTCCAAAAAATGGATGTATTTTCATTTGTAATCCAAATAATCCTGTAGGTTATCTAACTTCAAAACATTATCTTAAAAAAATAATTATGGCTGCCAACAAAAAAAATACTCTAGTTTTTGTTGATGAATGTTTCATAGAACTTGTACCAAATTATAATGAATCTATAATTTCTTTTGTAAAAAAACATTCAAATCTATTTGTTTTAAGATCATTAACAAAATCATTTGGATTAGCAGGTATTCGTATTGGATATGCATTAGGAGAAAAAAAACAAATTTCAATTTTAAATAAAATAAAAATTCCTTGGAATGTATCTGGATTATCTCAATATGCAGCTTCTACTGCACTATTGGTTCCCAAATATTTAGATAAATCCAAAAAAATAATTGAAAAAGAATCAAATTACTTAAAAAATAAAATATCAAAATTAGAAAATTTTGAGTGTTATGATTCGGTCGCTAATTTTATTTTGATAAAATCAAAATTAAAATCTAAACACTTGCAAAAAAAATTATTAAAAAAGAAAATACTGATACGTGATTGTACTAGTTTCCGTGGATTAGATGGAAATCACATTAGAATTGCAGTAAAAACAAGAAAGGAAAATCAAAAACTAGTACAAGCAATGGAGGCACTATGAAATCCTTAATGGTTCAAGGAACATCCTCAGGTGCAGGCAAATCAACTCTAGTTACAGCATTATGCCGAATATTTTCAAATAAGGGATTTTCAGTTGCACCTTTCAAATCCCAAAATATGTTAAATTACGCCTACAAAGGAGAAGGATTTGAAATTTCTCGTGCTCAAGCCATTCAGGCCATAGGGGCTAGGTGCAAAATTACACCTGATCTTAATCCAATTATGCTCAAACCTCTTGGAGATTATTACAGTCATGTGTACTTGGAGGGCAAAAAATTCAAAAAAATGCATGCCACAGAATACTATCAAAAATTTGTGAGAGTTCAGGGATTAAAAACTGCCGTAAAATCCTTTAAAAAACTTGAACAAAACCACGATCTCGTTATTTTAGAAGGGGCAGGATCTCCTGCAGAAATTAATTTATCTAAATTTGATATAGCAAATATGAAAATGGCTGAAAAAGCAAATTCTCCCGTTTTAATTGTCTCTGATATTGACAGAGGAGGGTCATTTGCAAGTATGGTAGGCACTTTATCTCTTTTAGATAAAAAATATCAAAAATTAGTAAAGGGCTTTATCATAAACAAATTCCGAGGAGATGTGAAAATCCTTAACCCTGGTTTTAGAAAAATTAAAGAAAAAACAAAAAAACCTGTCTTGGGAGTTATTCCAATGTCTAATTTTGATCTTCCTGAAGAAGACTCGTTAAATGTAAAAGCAAAAAATATTGCTTGGACTAGAAAAAACTTAGATAAAATTGATACAGAAATTGACAAGCTAAGCAAACTCGTCTATTCTAGTTTGAATTTTAAAGAAATTGAGAGAATTATAAAATGATTTTCGAATCAATAACTGTAATATTTTTTGCAATAGCAATTGATTTAGCTTTAGGTGATCCAAAAAATAAATTCCATCCCACCGCATGGATTGGAACCTTAATAGCAAAATTAACTCCTTCCTTGAAAAACTCATCACAAAATTTAGAAAAACTTGGTGGAGTTTTTCTAATTTTAATCTCTTGTGCTATTGTGACATCACTAATAATTCTCTTAGATGTGGGAATAAGCTTGATTACTGTAGATTATCTTTCTGTAATAATTTCAGTAATTGTAGGAGGAATTTTACTTAAAACAACGATAGCAATAAGGGGTATGGAAAAACATGCCATAGCAGTAATGGACTCTTTAGAAAATAATGACATTTCATCTGCTCGAGATAACCTCTCAATGATTGTAAAGAGAAACACCAAAAATTTAGATAAAAATCACATCTTTTCAGGCGTAATTGAGAGCATCAGTGAAAATACAGTTGATGGTATTACTGGGCCTTTGTTCTACTTTGGATTATTTGGTTTACCTGGGGCATTTGTTTACCGTGTGATAAATACCGCAGATTCTATGATAGGATACAAGACAAATATTTTCAAAAATATTGGCTGGTTTGCTGCAAACAGCGATAAAATATTAAATTATTTACCATCTAGACTTACAGGCCTTGCTATGATTTTCAGTGCAATGATTCTAGGAAATGATTGGAGACGATCATACAAAATTATGATTCGAGATGGAAAGAAAACTGAAAGTCCAAACGCTGGATATCCTATGGCGGCAATTGCAGGTGCTTTAGGGACAAAATTTGAAAAAATTGATCATTATTCCTTAGGCGATGGCAACGTTTCATTTTCAAAAAAGCATGTAGTTGCAAGTATTAATTTGATGAAAGCTACTTCGATTATTTTTTGTAGCATGATAGTTATTCCAACTGTACTTGTTCTTTCATATCTAGGATGGTGGATTCATGCTTAAAGAAATAGGATCTATCTTTTCATTTTTGACAATAATCCCCACTAGTAATGCTAATCTTGAAACGATTGCAAAATACATGTATCTATTTCCAATTGTTGGAATTGCAATTGGGTTGCTTGTCGGGTCCATAGGTTTTGGCTTATCTTTCTTTTTAGATCCTTTGATTGTAAGTCTACTGGTAGTTGCAAGCCTTGCCTTGGTTACTGGCATCCATCATACTGATGGTTTGGCAGATTTTGCAGATGGTTTGATGACCAAAGGTACTAAAGAAAAAAAACTTGCAGCAATGAAAGATTTAGCAACAGGTTCAGCTGGTATTGTTGCAATAGTTTTGTATTTGGTAGGGTTGATTATTGCAATCTCTCTTTCTTCAGGCTTTCAATTATTTTTAGCAATTCTTCTTAGTGAAATTGTTGCAAAATTTTCTATGGTTCTTATGGCTAGTTTAGGAAAATCAGCATCTATAGGATCAAATTCACCTTTTGTTGAACTGATGAAAAATCGAAAAAAACTTGTTTTTACTACAATTATCACATTAATCCCTTTGATTGTCTTGGGAGGTACTACAGGCTTGATTATTTTTGCAATAGGCACAACTTTGACTATATTTTTAGTTGCAATATCAACTCGCAGTTTTGGTGGAATTACAGGTGATGTTTTAGGTTCTTCAAACGAATTGACTCGCCTTGCCTGTCTTTTAGCATTTGTATCAATATGATTGGAATCATTATGGCAGGTGGTAAGGGCAGCAGAATGAAGTTACCTGAAGAAAAATTATTACTAAAATACAAAAAACCTGTTGTTTTACATGTTGCAGAAGCTCTATCTAACTCTGGTTGTTTTTCCAAAATTATTTTTATAACCAGTCCAAATTCTCCAAAAACAAAAAAATTACTACAAGAAAATAATTACGAACTTTTTAACACTCCTGGAAAAGGATATGTAGAAGATCTAAACTTGGTTTTGAAATCATTAAATGATCATGTCTTTATCGTTTCAGCAGATTTACCTCTTTTAGATAGTGAAATCATTAAAAAAATAGTAAATCTTTATGATGCAAATAATATATGGATGACAATTCTATTAACAAAAAAATTCCTAGAATCAATTGGAATGTCTTCAAAATATCAAACTACCTTTGAAAATAAAATTTGTAACTTTTCTGGAATTTCTTTGATTAATGCTCAAAAAATTTCTAATTTAGAAAATGTTAAGGAAAATTTTATGATTGTAGATGATAAACGAATTGGATTTAATGTAAATACAAAACAGGATTATGATTTACTCGGCACTGCCTGAAATCTTACCATTAATTTTTGCTTTAGAGCCTGTTGGCTCTGCAATGTTATTTCCGCAAGAGTTGCAAGCAATAGCAGTTGATGCATGAGAATATACAATTTGTTGTTCTCCACATTCACTGCAATCCACCTTTTGGAATTTACTTGATGGTTTTGGGATTTCAATATGATCTTTTTTCATGCTGCCACCAACTCAAATTTCTTAATTCTAACACCTAGTTTATTGTATTTCTTTTTACAAACAGTACATGTCATTAAAGGAGTAACTTTCTTCGTAACCTTTGCAGGTTTGGCAAGTTTTGGGAATTTCTGTCCGCCATATCCTTGCTTACGCTCTGCATGTCTTCTTTCACCACGAGCAGAGCCTCTTCTTTTCCCAGCTTTGTAAATTGATATTTTCTGCTCAGTATGCATTTTACATTTTGGACAATACTTACGCATAGTCTTGGGAATGTTCATATCAAAAAAACCGACTCCACGGTAATTTAAGCATTGAATCTATAATAGGCGCAAAGTGCAAAAAAATTTGTGACTAGCCATCTTTCAAAATCAATTTCTTCATTAAATTCCGTAGCCATGGGAGATAAGAAAGCCGATCTTGTGTTAACTAATTGCTCTCTGATATCAGTATACACAAGAGAAATTATTCCAAAAACACAGATCTCAATTGTTGGAGATAGAATAGCCTATGTAGGCCCAGATGCAAGTCATACGGTCAATCCACAAACAGCTGTCATTGACACTAAAGGAAAATTTGTTTGCCCCGGATTTGCTGATCCTCATACTCATATTGACCAATTTGTCTTGCCATCAGAGCTTGCAAAAAAATCACTTTTATGCGGAGTAACATCTCTTTTTTCAGATCCAATCGATATTGTAAGTGCAGCAGGATACAAAGGATTCCAAGAGTTCCTAAAACTTGGAGAAAATTTACCCATCAGAATTTTCCAAGTAGTCCCTGGAGGTCTTCCAGTTGATAGGAAATTCAGTAACAGTAAAACTCTTTCACCATCACAGGAAAAAACTGCAATCAAACATCCTAACGTTCTAGGCTTAGGAGAAGTTTTTTCCTGGACAAAGGTTACCTTACGAGATTCAAAAACAATGAAGTCACTATCTGTAATGCTTGATAATGATTGTATCATAAATGGTCATACGGCTGGTGCTAGTGGAAAAAAATTAAACGCCTATGTTTCATCTGGAATTTTATCTTGTCATGAACCGACAAACTTTGATCAAGTTTTAGAAAGATTGCGTTTAGGAATGTGGATAATGATTCGTGAGGGTTCTATCAGACGGGATTTAAAAGAAATAATTCCTAAGGTATTAACTCAAGGAACTTATCTTAATCGCTTGATGTTTTGTTCTGATGGACTTGATCCTTTAGACATTAAAAAATATGGACATATTGATCACTGTATTAGAGAGGCAATAAAACTTGGACTCGAACCAATAGATGCAATAACTATGGCATCCAAAAATTGTTTTGATTATTATAATTTGGGAAAAGATTTAGGAGGAATTGCTCCTGGTAAATTAGCAGATATTCTAATTTTCAATGATTTAAAATCTGTAAAACCTTCCAAAGTCTTTGTAGGAGGAAAATTAGTTGTCTCAAATGGTAGTATTGTAGCACCCATAAAAAAGAAAGTTATTCCATCTTGGATTAAAAATACTGTAAAACTAAAAAAATTCTCAAGTAAGGATTTTGAAATAAAATCAAAAAAGAATACCGTTATGGCAAATACAATATCTATGCAAACCGAAATAATCACAAAATTAAATTCGACAGAATTAAAAACATCTAATGGAAATGTCTTGGCATCAATTGATAAAGATGTATGGAAAGTAGCGGCATTTGATAGAATTCATGGAACAAAAAATCATGTTGTTGGATTTCTGGAAAACTTTGGAGGAAATATTGGAGCGTTTGCATCAAGTTGGAGTTTCCATGAAAACGATTTGATAGTTATCGGCTCAAATGAATCTGACATGGCTTTGGCTGCAAATACACTTCAAAAAACTCAAGGTGGATTAGTTGTAGTAAAATCTGGAAAAGTTCGGGCATTGTTACCTTTACAATTGGCTGGAATTGTTTCTACAGATCCTTTTGAAAAAGTTTCATCAAATTTTGAGAAAATCAATAACACCATAATTGATTCCGGATGCAAGTTTTCAAAACCACACTTAATTCCATTATTCTTACCTTTCTTGGCACTCCCTTCGATTAGAATACTTTCCAGAGGAATTGTCGATGTTAAAAAAAGAACATATCTCAATCCGATCAACTAAGTAATATTAAAAAGGGGCATTCAGGGGATTTAAGCTGAATCTTAATGGCATCAATTCAACAAGGACCAAATGGACCAGTATTAGTTCTAAAAGAGAGTGCTTTACAACAAAAAGGTAAAGACGCTCAACAAAACAACATAGCCGCAGCAAAATTGGTTGCAGCCTTGGTCAAAAGCAGCCTAGGCCCACGTGGTTTGGACAAAATGTTAGTTGATTCCTTAGGTGATGTTACTATTACAAATGATGGTGCAACCATCTTAAAAGAAATTGATGTTCAACACCCAGCCGCCAAAATGATGGTTGAAATTTCAAAAACTGTCGATAATGAGGTTGGTGATGGAACTACATCTTCAGTAGTTTTTGGTGGTACTCTTTTGACAAAAGCAGAAGACCTACTAAAAAAAGATGTTCATGCTTCAGTAATCATTGATGGTTATCAAGCAGCATCTGAAAAAACTTTAGAGATATATTCTGAAATGGCAAAAAAGGTAAAACCTGATGACAAAGAATCTCTTTTAAAAATTGCAGTAACCAGCATGCAATCTAAATTAATTTCAGAAGACAGTGACATCCTTTCCAAAGTAGTAGTAGATGCAATCTTAAACATAACAACAAAGAAAGGAGACGTTTTCGCAGTAGATCTTGATAATATTAAAGTAGAAAAGAAAACTGGTGGTTCAATTACAGATACACAAGTTGTAAAGGGAATTGTTCTTGACAAAGAAATTGTTCATAGTGGAATGCCAACAAGAATTGATCATGCAAAAATTGCACTATTAAACACCGCTCTTGAAATTGAAAAAACTGAAATGAGCTCTGAAATTAGAATTTCAGATCCTACACAAATGCAAATGTTCTTAGAAGAAGAAAATAGAATGCTCAAAACAATGGTTGACAAACTTCATGATATAGGATGCAATGTCTTAATTTGCCAAAAAGGAATTGATGACATAGCACAACATTATCTTTCAAAATATGGTATCTTAGCTGTTCGTAGAGTAAAAGAAAGTGATATGATAAAACTTGGAAAAGCTACCGGTGGACGTGTTTCAGCTAATCTAGATGATCTTACAGAAAAAGATCTTGGTTCAGCTAATCTTGTTCATCAAAAGAAAGTGGAGTCTGACAAATGGGTCTTCATTGAAGGTTGCAAAAATCCTCAATCTGTAACCATGCTAATTCGAGGTGGCTCTCAGAGAGTAATTGATGAGGTAGACCGTTCTATTCATGATTCCCTTATGGTTGTAAAAGATGTGATTGAAAAACCCGAGATTGTTGCAGGAGGAGGCGCACCAGAATCATACGCTGCATCCCAGCTCAAAGATTGGGCAGATACTTTTGATGGACGAGAACAACTTGCAATCAAAAAATATGCTGAGGCCCTTGAAGTCATTCCTCTTACAATAGCAGAAAATGCAGGAATGGATCCAATTGATACCATGGCAAAACTAAGAGCAAAACAAAGCCAGGGTAGAAAGTGGACTGGAATTGATGCTAGAAACACAAAGATTGCAGACATGTTAACAATTGACGTAGTAGAACCAATTGCAGTAAAGGAGCAAATCATAAAATCTGCTACAGAGGCTGCTTGTATGATTCTTAGAATCGATGATGTCATTGCTACAGCAGGCGCACCTGGTGCCGGTCCTTAGAAATTAATTCCTCAAAACTTAAGCATTCCATTACATTTGTTCTAGTGTGTATAGATTAGGAATAGATTTAGGTGGAACAAAAACTGAAGGGATCTTAATTGATGATTCATTAAATGTGATTGAAAGAAAGCGATTAGCAACTCCTGAAAATAACTATCAAGAAATTATACAGACAATAACTGATCTTGTAACCGATATTACTAAAAACCATAAAGATTTTACTGTAGGAATATGTACTCCAGGCGCAATTTCTAAAAAAACTGGCCTTTTGAAAAATAGTAATACTCAATGTTTGATTGGCAAGCCATTAAAAGAAGATTTGGAAAATCAATTGAACAAAAAAATTTCAATGGAGAATGACGCAAACTGTTTTGCAATAGCAGAGGCTACTTTAGGTGTCGCCAAAAACCATTCATTTGTTTTTGGTGTGATTATGGGCACAGGTGTCGGAGGAGGGATTGTAATTGATGGTAAAATTCACCATGGTAGAACCAACATTGCTGGAGAATGGGGACATCATACTTTACACCAGAATGGAAACCAATGCTATTGTGGCAAGAAAGGATGTGTTGAAACTTACATTTGTGGACCTGCATTAGAGAAGCGCTGGGAGGTAATTACAGGCAATAGAAAATCTCTACCCGAAATAATTAGTGATTTTGAGAATCCTAAATTCTCCCAATGGAAAGAAGAATTTTTGTCTAATTTTGGGACGTCTCTTGCAAATGTAATAGATATTATCGACCCAGATGTTATTGTCCTTGGAGGGGGACTTTCAAATATTGAGTTTCTTTATTCTGATGGAGTCAAAAGTGTACATGATAAAGTTTTCAGTGATCTTGCAGATACTCCTATCTTACAAAATAGTTTAGGCGATTCAGCAGGAGTTTTTGGGGCAGCTTTACTAAACTAGGTTATTGTGGACATCCTTCCATTTTAGCTATAAAAAATCCGTCTGTCATTATTTCAATTTCCACTTCCTCAGGCACTGATTCTGAGTGACAAAAACGACATTCCTCCAAAGTCACCTTGGATTCTGATTCACCAATAGATTTCAACCATGTTTTGGCATATTCAATTGCCTTTTCGGTTTCTTTTTTGTCTGTAATGACATCAAAATGCATCGTATGACCATCCTTTGCTTTTACATAAGTATCAAAAACATGAAATTCCATGTCAAATTGCAAAGATTTTGATTATTTATTGGATTACTTTTCAAATACTTGAGTAGAATCAATGTCGGATCCAATACTCATATCTGAATATTCTTCCGGATTTAATGAATAACACACTTTAACTTCAAATTGAATCAGTTCAGCTTCTTTAGTTGATAACGATTTTACTTTCTCTGATGGATTTCTTTCAAGCGTATTTTTAATAATAGAATTTTTAATTTCTGTTTTTGTAGGCTCATCTGTAATAAAACTAACAGTTCCACGAAATTGGTAACCTTTCAGATCTTCTTTGTTAAAAACAGCTACAGTAACCCATGGATTAATTTTGATATTTTTGAATGATTTATGTTTGAAAAAATCAAGCCAGTAAATTCTATCATCATCAATTCTAAAAAAGATTCTCGGTGAAATATTTGGGAGATTACTTCCTCCTATAGTTCCCACAACAAAAACTCCCTGTGATTCTACAAATTGTTTAATTTCGGTGGGAATCTTTACCATGTATTTTCTTTGTCAACTTTGTATTAAAGTCATTTCACTTTAATCTGAATTAAATTAATTTTAATTTTGAGAATATTTTGATTGAATTGCCAAAACTTTATCGACAATTTCATGTACATTTGCATCTAATTCTATACTAACCAAAATCAATCCAGCTCCTCCAATAGGTATAGTTAATCGATATATTTTTTCATACTTTGCCATGGCAAAAATAGGTTTGCCAATTTTATCTGAAGTCTTTTTTCTAGTAGACCACCGATAAACTGCATGAGATAACGAAATTTCTGTTTCTTCTCTGCTAAGATAACTTGAAACTCCTGCTTTCATCTTACCATAAAGTTCTCCATAATCATAGATTCCTACATACCTTATGTGATTATCACAATTTAGAATATCATCACATATTTTTTCATAATCCATAAGGACTCATTTTTGTACTCAAATAATAATAATTACAGAAAAAAGCTAAAAATTTAGGCTATTTTTTTTATTGAGGCTCAATTGTGGCAGGAGGTTTGCTTGAAATTGTATAAGTAACCCATGTCACATCTTCAATTTCATTAGTTATTCTATTACTAATTTTTTCTAATAGTCCGTGCGGAAGTCTAGTCCAATCTGCAGTCATTGCATCAATTGAATCCACAACTCTGACCATTACAATATTTCCATACTTTCTTTCATCTCCTACCACTCCTACTGCTTTATCGTCACCAACTGCAGCATAAGCTTGCCAAACATCTCTGTAAAGATTTGCTTCAATCAACTCTTCTTCTACAATTTTACTTGCAAGTTTAGAGATCTTCAGTTTAGTTGGAGTTACCTCTCCAATTATTCTCACAGCTAATCCTGGACCTGGGAAAGGATGACGCATGAATAGTTTTTCAGGCACTTCCAAAATTTTTGCAATCTCCCTTACTTCATCTTTGTATAATTCTTTTAGTGGTTCTAAAATCTCTAGATTTAACCAATCAGGAAGACCTCCCACATTATGATGAGATTTTATCACAGCTGCTGGACCTTTTGAAACTCCACTCTCTATTACATCTGGGTACAAAGTACCTTGAGCTAACCATTTGAATGGCCCATTTTTTTCTGCAAATTCTGTAAAAACTGAAACAAATTCTTCACCTACAATTTTTCTCTTTTTCTCGGGATCCTCTACTCCTTTTAATTTACCCAAAAAAGATTCTGCTGCATTTACCGCAGAAAAATTTACTTTGAAATTATCTTTAAACATTTCCTCGATTTCTTTTTCTTCATTTAATCGTAAAAGCCCATTATTTACGAAAACACACTTTAATCTATCACCAATAGCTTTGTGTATTAACAGAGCAGCAACTGTTGAATCTATTCCTCCACTAACACCACAAAGCACATTCCCTTCAATTTTTGAGAGCTTTTCTACTTCTGATTCAATAAAACCCTCCATAGTCCAATCTTGTTTTGCACCACAAACTTTCAACACAAAATTTTTGAGAATCTCCGTTCCTTGTTCTGTGTGAACAACTTCTGGATGAAATTGAATTCCATAGATTGACTTTTCGCTAGATGCAATGGCTGCAGCTTTTGCACTTTCAGTGTGGCCTATTACCTGAAATCCTGGTGGAATTTCTTCAGCTTCATCTCCATGACTCATCCAAGCTCTGACCGATTCTCCTACCCCGTTTAGAAGATCCTTATCACTATCAATGGTAAGTAATGAAGAACCATATTCCTTGTTTGCGCGTTTTACTTTTCCACCATATTTGTTTACTATCAATTGATGACCATAACATATTCCTAAAAGTGGCAAATCCAAATCAAAAATTTTTTCTTCTGGAATAGGTGCATCTGAACTGTATACACTAGACGGACCTCCAGAAAAAATTATTCCTTTTGGATTATGTTTTTGTAATTCTTCTAAACTTATATCAAAAGGAACAAGTTCCGCATAAACTGAAAATTCTCGAATTCGTCTACAAATAAGATGACTATACTGGGAACCAAAATCTAAAACAACAATCGTATCCATTTAATCACTTTTTGATATTTTCTAGCATTCGAGTAAAGGACCAACTTGCCGTGTTAATAATTTCATTGACTCTTTCTTTTTCTTTATAATTTTTAATTATTATTTCACGAATGTCTGATCCACTTTTATTAATTACATAATCGATAATGGAATCTTTTTGTATTTTTCCACTATCTACATCTACCATGTCTTTTCGTTTCATTTCCCCAATTATCCTATCTATAAAAAATGACTTGAAAGGTGGAACATCTGCTGTAATCCCCATATCGTTTTCTAGAATTATTTCAACTTGTTCTGGTGTTACAAATGCATTGGCAATAACTTTCCCATCATTCCCACTAGTTATGGGAATGGATTCTTTTCCTACTGGTTTTTCCTCGGAGGGTTTTTTTGGATTTTCAATTGATGACGCTTTGGTAAAACTAGATTCTTTTAGAGCGGAATCCAATATTGAGAGTCTTTTTTGAAGAATTTCTATTGCCTGAGCATGCTTATCGATTTGTTTAACTAAATCTTCTCTCCAACCTACTATTTCTCTTAATTGCTCCTCTGAGTGTTTCATATTTGGACTCTGGTATAGATGGCTATTAAATGCATTCTAGGTAATTATGTTATCCAGATTTCTATAATGGATCTTTTTAAATCCAGAAACAGGACTTGATGTTGTATATAATTCAGATTTCGTGTTTAACGCAAGCCACCTCAAAAGGTATTTTCCTTTTTTTAATTTTTTTAATTTAATTTTTCTTTCTGATGGTTTTGTATTGGAAAATTTCCCAATTCTTTCCCCAAAATCCATTCCAAACAAAATGATTTTTTTTGCATTAAAATAACTTGCAAGGAAAACAGATCGATCTCCATCCGTAAACCCTCCAAAATTGTATATTTTTCCAAAGGCCCTTGTTTGGGTTGTTCCTACACAATTTTTAAAATTTTCAATTAAATTTAATTTTGAAATATTATCCCCATGTGCATGAACAACAAAAATTATTTTTGATTTGCCAATTTTTTTAAAAGTTCTTGTATCTCCATCAAGATCAGTTACAACAATATCTGGCCTTATTCCATTTTCAATACAAGGTTTGACTGCGCTATCTGCAACAATTTTTAAGATTTTTTTATGATGTTGTAATATGGGAATTGCAGAAGATAAGGAAGGGCCAGCACCAATTATGAAGACGGTTTGATTTTCAATTAGATTGCTAATTTTCTTCAATTGATTATCATTATCTAACATAGATTCCAACAATTTTGCAGAATCCGTATCTTCTTTCTTATCAAAGCCGAATTCTTTTAGGATTTCTTTGTATCTTGAATTCCATCCTGGAATCATCATATGACTCAAATTAGTATAGTTCATCATAAATCATGTGACAAAACTTGGAAATGTAGGCGTAGGAGGTAAAAATCCAGTTCGAATTATGGGGATTTTAAACACTAGTCCTGAATCATTTTATAAAAAATCTGTAAAAACAACCAAACAAAGTGTTTCAAATACCATAAAACAAATGGAAATTGATGGAGCTGATTTTATTGATGTTGGTGGCATGTCAACTGCTCCATATCTTTCAACACTAGTTTCTGAAAAGGTTGAAATTAATAGAATTTCCAAAGCCATCAAAACTATTCAAAACACATCAAATCTTCCAATCTCAGTGGATACTTGTAGAGCAAATGTCGCAAAATCCGCATTAGATCTTGGAGTAGAAATCGTCAATGACATTTCCGGATTAAAATACGATGATGAAATGATCAAGGTTGTTTCAAATTACAATCCTTCAATAATTGTTTGTGCATTTAGTTCAAAGATAGTATCTGGAAATAATATTACTCAAACAAAAAACCTTCTAAAAAAGAGTACGGATCTTTTAAAAAAAATAGGTTTCTCAGATAACAAAATTGTTGTAGATCCATCAATAGGATTTTTTAGAAAATCTGGAAATGGTCCTTTCTTTACAAAAATTAGATCTGATTTTGTTGAACGTGATATTGAGATAATACAGAATCTAGAAAAAATAACACAAACTTATCCTATTCTGATCTCTGTTTCAAACAAATCCTTCATAGGAAAGCTTTTGAAAAAAGAAAATCCTTCTGATCGGTTATTTGGATCGATTGCAGCAGAAACAGTTTCTGTTCTAAATGGTGCAGATATTATACGAACTCATAATGTTTTAGAGACAAAAAATGCAATTAGCATAGCATCAACACTGTCAAAAAGAAACAAAGGCTTATAATCAATATTTGACTTTCTTTACAAGGTTTAGTTGGAATTTAAAGAAGGATTAACTTTTGATGACGTTCTTCTTGTACCCAAATATTCTGATATTACTAGTCGATCTCAAACGAATCTAAGCACAAAATTATCTCGAAATATCTCCCTTAACATTCCATTTATCAGCGCAAATATGGATACTGTGACTGAATCTGCTATGGCAGTAGTCATGGCTCGTGCTGGCGGAATAGGAATTATCCACAGATTTTTAACAATTCAAGAACAAGCAAATGAGGTTCTTAAAGTAAAAAGATCTGGTAGTATAATGATTGAAAATCCCTATACTATCAACGAAGAAAAAACTGTACAAGACGCAATTGATTATGCAGAAGAAAAAGAAGTATCTGGACTTTTAGTTGTGGATTCTAGCTCTAAACTAACAGGAATTGTAACTGATAGAGATTTATTATTTGAAAAAAATACATCTCATCTTATTAAAGATGTAATGACCAAAGATGTTGTCACAGCCAAACCTGGAGTAAGTTCAGAGGAAGCTAAAGAAATTTTACATAAACACAGAATAGAAAAATTACCAATTACTGATGACTCTGGGGTAATCACTGGTCTTATCACAAGTAAAGATATTACAAATATTGAAGATTACCCATCAGCATCAAAAGACAAAAAGGGAAGACCTCTTGTTGGAGCAGCAGTTGGAGTTAAAGGTGACTTTTTGGAAAGAACAGAAGCACTGTTGGATGCAGGAACTGATGTACTTGTAGTAGATATTGCACATGGTCACAGCGAAAATGCAATTAGTACTGTTAGAAATATCAAAAAGGCATTTCCAGATTGTGAATTAATTGCAGGAAACATTGCCACAGCACAAGGAGCTGAAGATTTAATCAAAGCTGGTGTAGATGCAGTTAAGGTTGGAGTAGGATCTGGTTCTATTTGTATTACTAGAGTAATTACTGGTTCAGGTGTACCTCAATTAACAGCAGTAATGGATTGTGCAAAGATTGGTCGTGATCATGGAATTCCTATAATTTCAGATGGTGGAACTAGAACCTCAGGCGATGCAACAAAAGCATTGGCATCGGGAGCATCATCAGTAATGATTGGAAGTATGTTAGGGGGGACCGATGAGTCTCCAGGTACAGTTTTGACTAAAAATGGAAAGCGCTTCAAAGTTTATCGTGGAATGGCCTCACTTGGAGCCTCTTTAGGAAGAAAATCAAAAGATTCAGGCTCGGTTGCTTTTGATGATGATCTTAATGATTATGTTGCAGAAGGAGTAGAGGCGATGGTTCCCTACAAGGGAACAGTAACTGATATTCTAAAACAACTAACAGGCGGGGTTCGTTCTGGTTTGAGTTATTGTGGTGCTCATACTATTCCTCAAATGCAAGAAAATGCAGAATTTATCAAAATG
>CAJHXZ010000043.1_pt1 | contig 19532 bp, 22 predicted proteins | sample 9198621 | NCBI WGS metagenome assembly CAJHXZ01 (sample SAMEA7708352, study PRJEB35096) | sediment metagenome | biome: marine neritic benthic zone biome [ENVO:01000025]; feature: sediment [ENVO:00002007]; material: shallow marine sediment [ENVO:03000034] sea grass bed [ENVO_01000059] ...
TGTAAAGGAGACAGATTATGATTCAGAAAAATACTATGATGTGTTTGGTACTGGATCACCACTAGTCTACAGAAATTCCTCTAGTCCTGTGCTAGATTATGATAACTGCGACAGGTACGCCTTTTGGCTTACAGAGCACCAAAAAGAGAAAATTGATTTGTATGAAGACTATCCAAGATATCCTCCCTGGGGAAATCAAATCTTCCCACTAGTTGACTATTGTATGGAAAATGGCGATTTGCTAAAGTTTGAAAACTCGGGCAACATTGAGTGGTCATTTTACAGGATTTCAAATGGAACCATGCCTGAATTGGAGGAGAAATGAGCCTCGTCGAAAAAAGACCCTTGGGAATTACGATAATTTCTATTTGGTTTGTTTTGGAGGGAATTTACTTTTTTTACCAAAATTCAGTTGGGATGTTTGGCGGTCAAGACTTGACAAATCTTTTTGAAGGCACAATTCTTGAGAATTCATTTGCAGCTTATGGTCTAGTTTTGGCATTGTTTAATTTTGTAATGGCTTGGGGTTTTTGGGAGAGAAGACCTTGGATAAGAATCCCGACAGTAGTAATTTTATCAGCTACACTTGCCATCACCGTGGTTTTGGCCTCATTCAGACTGGCTGGAATATTTGAGACTGTCCTTAGTTCTGTCTTGCTAGGTATTGTAGTAATTTACCTGATGAAACCTAATGTTAGAGAATACTTTGCCTACAAAAAAACAGGTGCTCCAATAAGATGAAGACTAGTATACCTGGGATAATTCTTGGGATTGCAGTTTTCTTTGGAATTCAAATGATAATGCCATTTCCCTATGGAATAGTTCTGGGAGTTTTGATTGCAGGAATTATTATCTGGTATACAATAAAACATACTTCAGCAGGAAAGGATTCCTTGCTAAATTATAGAAGGACAGATCCCATAAATGAAAAGGAAAAAGATCAAAATGATGAAGCCCTAAGAATTTTAGAAAAAAAGTACATTGAAGAGAAAATTTCCAAAGAAGAATACATGAAACAAAAAAAAGAATTTGAATCTATAGAGTACAATCCGAAAAGATGTGAGGTCTGCGGTTCAGAAGAATTTGAGTTTATTTCAGAGAAAAGAATTGAAGAGCCAGGAGAACCAATCTCAGATGAAGGGTATTACAAATGCAAAAAATGTGGTGCAAAATGAAACCTCAACTGATACTATTTGCATTGCTGATAATTACAGTAACAATTCCTACGACAACACTTGCAGAAAATCATGTTTTTTGCCATTTTGGGAGCGATTCTACGCCTCTTGAGGAAATATTTGAGCGTGATGTGGCCGTAATGGCGTTTTCTGAGAAATTTCCAGATTCCATAAGAGATGTGGAAATTAAACAATCAGACCCGCTTTTGGGACAAATCAATTTAAAGACAGAAAACAAAAATGAAAAACAGGCATTACTGATAAAATTCAATCAAAATGAAAATGGTTGTTACAGGCCATACAGTTATCACTATTCTTACAATGATGGATTAATTGATGCAACAGTTAAAAACACAATTGGGGATTTTACTGAAATTATTAATCTGATAAAACTTGATGAGAAAAAAATTGAGGATTTCTACACAAAAAACTGCAACACCATACAACTAGAGTTTGTCTCAAAAGGAGATTCAGAGGCCCACTTTTGTAAATATGACAAAAGTAATGCAATAGAAATGTCATTGCAAAAACATGTTGGAGGAATAATCGAGTTTCATATTCCAGATAAAGCCTATGATGCCCTTTTTTACAATTGTGCCATGAATGATGAGTTTATTGTTCTAAATAATGGTGAGGAAATTCATTATGAATTGATTGTAAATGAGGATGAAAGGGTTTTCAAAATCAATCTCCCTCAAGGATTCAATAAGACAGAGATAATTGGATTTACCAACCTTGGCAACAATGAATTTTGCGGATCCATATGGGATGGAGTTTCCCGTTACATTTCCCCATTATTGCAAACAAAGATTGGAGTAGAACCTCAGATGGTTCAATGCAATGATGAACTAACATTAATTTTAAAACCTACAGAGTTTACAAAACCACTCTGTGTTACAGAAGTAACTAGAGAAAAATTGATTCTAAGATGGAGTTAGATTCCTTTGAGTGCAGTTATTGGAACTGACGAGGAATAAAAATTTGCAAGATCATCTTCTGAATATCGTAAAATATGAGAATAATTTACAAAAAATTGTATTAATTTTAAATTTAAGTTAATTTTGTTAAATTCCTTATTATTTTACATAAATTCAAGAAATCTTGTACAATTGTTAAAAAATTCCCTGATTTTCTTTGTCTTTATATATCTGAAATTTTAATTGAAATCTATCTTGGAGATTGAAAAATAATGGCAGAATTAGATCTTGGAATACTAACAGTGCAAATTATTGGAGGAGTAATTATTGCAGGAATTATTCTATCAGGTATTAGAATTATCAGACCAACACACAGAGCAGCAATTGAGACTCTAGGAAAATATACAAGATTTCAAAGATCTGGAATTACATTTATTCTTCCATTTATTCAAAAAATGTATGCTGTAAACATTACTGAACAGCTAGTAGATGTAATGCGACAAGAAGTTATTACCAAAGATAACCTGAACTGTACAGTTGATGCACAAGTTTACTTTAAAGTTGGAAATACAGAGGACGAACTCAAAAATGCTCTTTACCAAGTCAATGATTATACTATCCAAGTAGTACAACTTGCAAGAACCACACTAAGAAATGTAATTGGAGATAATGTCTTCAAAGATGTAAACTCTCAGAGAGGAGTGTTAAACCAACAGGTCTTTGATACCATGGAGACTGAAACAAAGGATTGGGGAATCAATATTGTAAGGGTGGAACTCAAAGAGATAGAGCCTCCTGATGATGTTCAAGAAACAATGAACATGGTAATTAAAGCAGAAAATGACAAACAGTCAGCAATCGATTTTGCAAACGCTAGAGAAACAAAAGCAGACGGTGAGCGAAGAGCAAGCATCAAAGAGGCAGAAGGTGTAAGACAGGCATTAATTTTAGAGGCTGAGGGAAAATCACAGGCAATAGAGCGAGTCGCACAAGCCAGAGCAACAGAGATTCAGCTTGTTAACGAGTCAGCAGAAAGATACTTTGTTGGCAATGCAAAGGATCTAAAAAAATTAGAAGTCACACAGTCTAGTCTGCAGGAAAACTCTAAAATCGTCTTGACAGAAAAAGGAATTACACCAACACTTGTTCTCAATGAGACTCAAGACAAGGTAATTCCAACCAAGAAGAAAGAAGAATCTAATTGATTTAGGCACAAATTAGGCCTAAAATTGGTAAAAAACAACAGAGGTAATCCCAAATTATTTCCAAAAAATGATTATTGATTCACATCTAAAGTTAGAACTCTTTATGAGCTTCTAAAATTCAGTTTGAATAATTATGAATGGTGTAAATGTACTCTTTGTAATTAGTTGCATCTTTGTGCCTTTGATGTTCATATCGATAAGCTATTCCACCATCAGTGATTTTTATGAATATTCTGTCCCATTGAATACTCTGATAATTGACAGAAATACTTTTTCAGATGATCCTGACATTTTTCAAAAAACAATTCAAAAAGAAGATTCAATGTGCTATACTAGTTCTAATGGGAATCTTTACTGTTATGAAAAACCTCGAATAGATGATAATGCTCATGGAATATCGTATGTAAGGGGAGAGAATGGAATTCAAGGAGAGCTGCATTTTGATCCTGTAGAAAAGGGTGTTAGTTATTTTACAATGAAAAATATGACCAAACTAGATAATGAGAAATCTATTCTAACACTTGCTGACAATAATTACAATGCTGTGGATGTTATTGGGAATGTTATACATTATGTAAATGAATTTGAATATTCTGTACTGATAGAAAAATTTGATACATTCATTTCGCATTGTCGAAATAATGAGGGAACCCTAGTCAATCTAGTACAATATCTAGGAATTGAAACAGTCGATGAGTCAGATTACTTTTTGACCTGGCATACCATTGCACACTCTGACAAAGGAGTCAAATGCACTTATCCTGAAATTATTCAGCACAGTTTGAATCATGACTTTGGGATTTAATTTTCATGCCTACTTGCCTACATGTTTCTCCTCAAACATGGTTCTGGCCTCGACAGGTGGAATCTTTTGTACTTTATCTTTAAATCCAATAAATCACTATTTTTTTTGTGACTAGATACCAAAACAAAAAGTCAATTGGTCTGACTGCCGTAATGGCCCTGTTTGTCTTGATGGCAATGGGTGTCAATGACGTATTTGGAGACCATGAGGCAGAAAACCTAGTTCACGAGTTTGGAGAGCTTCTTGAAGGTGTAGAAGCTGAGATTCTAAAAACCCCAAATGATATAGGATCTTTTGCAGATACAACTGATACATTGCAAACTGGAGAAATTTCATCGCAGATTGCATACATCCAAGCCTTTGACGAAGTAATTCGAAAACAAATTCTCTAAAGTACTCGTAGTCTTTCCCTAGTGGAAACTAAATTTTGAGTACTTGGTTTTACATTGATTTTTTTGTAGCTAGTACTCAAACCCTCTTATTTTTTCTAGAAAAAAATCAAAAATTATTTTATGATGGGGATAAAATCTATTGGAATTTCATATTCCATTGAGTTGACCATCGTCGGATAAGATAGATTGCAAACAAAACTGTTCCGGCATGAACTATTATGGAGAAGTAAAAGCGGTTCTCATCTACACCATAATAAAATATCATAACATTATACATTCCCTCCAACACATCCTCATCTCCTGGAAACAAAACCCCTGCAATTACAGATACTGGTATTCCAACTAAAACCAGCATTACTACCAGATATCTCCGAAGCCGCTTTACTCGGTATGCAGCATAAATGTCCAGAATTGGAATGAGACAATAGATGGATTGTCGCATTATGCTAACTGGCTCTTCTTTTACCATAGGTAAATAGCAAAATTAGTTCTTCATATAGAATGCTATCCTTTGGATTGATTTGAAATTATTTTGGGATTTCTTTTCTTACCTTACTGTACAGAACAATTTGAATCGCAATTATTATCCCAAAAATTGCCAGAGCCACGCCTAAGGTAAAACTATACTCTGAGGCAGGATACAAAGAAGAAAGTATCATTTGAATGACTAGTCCTATAGATGCAATGAAAATCATCAAGAGAATTTTTTTGTTCACAGCATTCCAAATATTGGTAAATATTTGAATTTCACTGCTAAATGCTTTCATTGTTGTACCTAATGTTTAGATTAATCTAGAAATCTAGAGTAGGATTTCAAAAATTTAAGAGATGACTTTTTTTAACGCGCTAAAGGCTTCATTATATCTTTCAGGTGTAAGCCATAGTCTCTTGTAAATCTTAAAATCAGTTTCGAGGACAATTGCCTTTTCTTTTTTAGGTCTTTGAGCATCAAAGTGAAACCAGTCACGAAAGTTTCCAGTTCCTGAAATTCTATGTTTTCCTGAAAAAGTACCCATTTTTCTCTCTGAAATTTTTTTAATGTGTTTGACTTTGACTTCTTTTTTGCCCCAAGGCAAGCACCATGCCTTAAACATTATTCTATCTTCAAAAATTTGGAGATGTTTGTCATTGTATAATGCCTTCATTGATTTTACTAATAATCCTTGGAATTTAAATTATTTTTTTGGGAGTCTTATTACAAATGTAGTAGGATTTTCCCTAACCTTGATTGCGCCCCCATGATTTTCCACTATTTGTTTACATGATACCAATCCCAAGCCTGTTCCTGTTTGTTTGGTTGTAGATAACAGATCAAAAATTCTTTTTTTATCAATAGAAGAAAAGCCAGGTCCAGTGTCTTCAATTTCTAAAAAGATGTTTTGCGAATCATCTTTTTTTCGTACCGTGACTTTGCCTTCTTTCTCACCAATGGCCTGAATTGCATTATTGAGAATATTCCTAAAAACAATTTGAAGCTGATATGCATCTCCAAAAATAAATTCATTATTTGGGGGCAAAACTATTTGGATATTTTTTGGAACTGATAATGGCTCAATACTTTCATTGAGGAGTGAATTTAGGCTCAATTTTTCCTTTTTTAATGGGTGTATTCTGATAAAATCTAAAACATCGTCTACTTGGTGAGAAATACGCCTCAGGTTTTTTGAAATTATTTCAAGTTTTTCTTGGGTCGGTTTATCAAGGTCTAATTTTTTGTTATTTTGAATTGAGTCTAGTGCCATGTTAATGTTTGATAGTGGATTTCTAATGTCATGAGAAAATCTTGCAGATAATTCCCCAATTGCCACTAGCTTTGATGTCGATATTTCTTTTTTACGTTGTTGTAATGTATGAGCTAAAATAACAATTCCTTCTGCCAAAATAATTGAGACGATAATAATTATTGGGATTACCGTGTCATAAATCTGGTACAAGGTAACTAGATTCGATGCGTTGTGCAAAAGGATATCCTTTGAATATTGAGAAATTTCAGCATCCCCTTTTGAAATTACTATTCTTTCATTTGGATTATCAATAAAATCTTGCCAAAATGAATGATAACTGACGATTTGACCCGTAATGGGTTCAACTTGATAGATGGTTGTTTGGTCAGCATAGATTTCTTCATTTTCAAATTCAGCATATACACCAGAAATATCATAAATGTTTGTGGCCATAAATTCATAAATTTCTAGGTCGTTTACTTGTTCAGTTTTTACAAAACTAAAATCATGAGGCCTGTCACCAAAAACTCCAAATTTGTAATTTTTTTGATCTGTGTTAAGTGGAAATAGAAAATAAGAATCTGTTTCAATACTTTTTCTAGAAAATCTATCTACTACAGTTATTTCTTCAAAATCCCAATAAATTTCATTAGAGACAATATCAGCAGAATTCTCAGAATATTTTAATTCAAGTTCGTTACCATTTTTTTTTAGAATTTCAAGTTTTAATTCCCCCTTGGCAAATTGATCTTCAAATTGATCAGATTCTAATGATTCACGAATTTCCCAGTGCTCTAATGTTTCTAGTCTGAGTTCATAATTTTGATCTGAGTTTTTTAATTCTGGTGTGATTACTAAAAGCCAACTTGCCAATCCTATTGAGCCCACACACAATACAAGTAAAATTGGAATACTCTTTGAAATCATCACTTTTTTCTTATTTTTTCTAAAATTTCAAAGTATTTGACTGTGTAAAAGATGAGATAAGTTGTAAAATTCAGAGTCTTTAACTTGGCCAAAAATGGTTTAATCTCCAATTGATTTTGGCTTGTGGGAAATTATTTTTTAAAAAAGATGAAATTAAAAAAATTCTAATTTGTTGGATTCATTGCTGCAGCCCTATCTTTTACTTTCTGGTCTACTACTGCGATTACCATTTCCCCTTCCTGGGTCTGGCATGGGCCGATATTAACTGCAAAACCATCCATGGTTTCTCCGATACAACCTGATTCAGTTACTGCAATCACCTTTACCCACTCTGAAGTTTCTTCTGGAGCAGTATAGAACATTAAATATGCAAACAGTGCAAGTCCAATGGCTGCCAAAACCCCTGATACTATTAGCAATGATTTTTTGTCCGATGAACCTTTGGTGTCTCTTTTGATTGCTGACATGTACTAATTATGTGAATCTCAGATTTATGTCCTAGAGATATTATTCAAAAATGATTTTTGTAGATTAAAATCATATTAAACTTGTATAACCATCATTTGAGATTTTTTTTTGGGATCGAATGTTTGTTAATTTTCAATTGGATGAATCTAAGAGTGATTCTTTATTCGCATAACGATTTGATTTAGAGTGCCTGAGCTATATTCAATACCGTGTTCTACCATGGAATGTTTTTGAAACCTGTTAATTGCATCTGAATCATTTCCATCTACCTCGAAGGAACAGTCAAAACCATAGTTTTTGCAGCTAATTTTTGCCATAATTCTTTTACACATTTCAGAATAAAACTAAAAGTGTGTTCATAGCCTGACAACAGTCTCAGGCTTGGTCTTCAAAAGAAATTATGAGTTATTTTTTCTTTGATTTTACTTGTATTTCGACTACCATCTTCCTTCTGTTTTTGTTTCTTCGATTGGCTCGTAGTCGAGTCTTGCAGCATGGACATAGATAAGATTCAGTTATGATGTATTGCGCACACAAAGCACACCACTTTTGCCCATTAGAGTATCGTAGATTTCCGGGAATTAATTTAGAGAATTTTTTTAATTTCTCGGTTCTTGATTCTTTTTTGAGCCTTTCACAATATCCAGAGCATACCTGAGCCATTTTTCTCAAAGAATTATAGAATATTTTCAATTAATATACCTCACCATGTCCAAAAGGTAACTACGTTTAGAGCTGAAATTATTTCTAGGAAAAGACTGATACTTTACACATCAGACATTTTCATTTTATAATTACCACTAGTCAAAAGTCTTAGAGAGTCTTATTAGAGATAAAAATTAAAAAAATTTCATGATTAGCATCCCTAGAACTAAAATTACAATTCCTGCAATAATTGCAGCAAGTATTCTCTCAATTGCATTGATTTCATATTCGCCAATGGATGTTAGTGCTGAAATGGATAAATTCTCTATTCCAGAAATTTCAGGAACCATTACTGTACTTGATGAATCCCAAGATTATTCTGATGATGCAAGTATTTCACTAAGTGCTGCAATGGAAGTTGCAGAAAACTCTGTAGAGGATTCAAAAGCAATGTGGGGTAAACTTGATGTTGTTCAAGGATTTCTTGTTTACAAAGTAGGAGTTTTAACATCTGATGATGTTTTTCATATGGTTGTAGTTGATGCAGGAGATTCTGAGACACTATACGTCTCTGAAGGAGTAACAAAAGGCAACTGGAAACATTCTGATAGTGAATCTCACAAAAAATGGAAGGATCATTATGCTAACTTAACCCCAGAGGAAAGAGAGCTGAAAAAACAGCAATGGGGCGAGGTAAAGGATGCTTTCTTTGCATTATCAATTGATGAGCGAGCAAAGATGATAATGCATTTTATGTCGATGAAAACACAATGGGATTCTTTGTCTGATGAAGAAAGAGATGCTAAAAAATTAGAAATGAAATCAATGATGGAAGAACTATTGCCATTATCAGTTGAAGAAAAAACTCAAAAATTGCGTGAATACTTGAATTCACTTTAATTTCATTTTTACACGTACCTCTGCATTTAGGCTTAACCTGGAGATTTCTAGATATGGTTATTATTTGGATTAGGAAAAATTTCTGATATGGGATTCAAAAAAGGTATCCACAAATGCGTAGAATGTGAGAAGAAAATCAAAGAAAACCCAGATGATACAGGAATGTGTAGCAAATGCGGTGCAGCAGAAACGCGTCTTGAAAAAACAATATACAAAGAACTAATCGATGATGGAAATTTTCCATAATTAATAAAATGAGAGAAATGAAAGACATAGTCTTAATTCCGGGCATACCCTTAAGTTCTTAAACAAAATAGAAGGGTCATGAGGATTTCATTAGGGGATTTTATTATTAAAAAATCTTCATCATCTGACATTAATAATATCAAATGGACACAAAAAAACCCCGTTGATCATGACAAACAAAAAAAGAAGAAAATAATTAGAAACACTTCCCCGTTGAATATTATTTATTCTTCCAACCCCCAAAAAGTCAAGCCAGCTACGAAAAAATTTGTAAAAATTGAAAAAATTAGTAATACTAGTTCAAAAAATAAGAAAAAAACAGGAAAAAAATTTCATAGCTCATCTGCTTCTAACTGCATTATTAAGCAGGGATTTACAAGACCTGGAAGGTAAATCCTAACAGAAAAATATCAAATGAAACCAAGTTTGCTCTCTTTGAGTTGGTAAAATGAATCTATTATTGGAGAGGAGGACTATCTGCGTCTCATTTCATCCCATTTTCGTAGCTGAATCCCCGCGTGCCCATATTTGTTCCCAAAACAGTAGCAGGACCCAAAACGATTCAGTCTTTTGAAATTATTTTTTAAGAGAGTCAATATACAAAAAAACTAACATACTTTAATTCTGATCTGAGGTTATCCTTTGAAGAGTAAATCAAAAGTCACTATAATCATTGTCTGTCAAATTGCACTTATTTTGGGAAGTTTTCTAACTTTGGCCATTTTTGAATCACAAACTGCATTATTAGGTAATTCCATTAACGTTGCAGGAAAAAATCGATTCTTAGCCAGTCAATTGGTAGACGAAATAAAGGATCATGTATTTTTGGAAAATCCTAGTGCAAATCCTGACAACAAACTAATTGCACTTGAGGAAAATATTTTTCTTTTAAAAAATGGAGGTATGTTAAATGAAAATCAAATCCCAAATCTTGATAAAAAATTTGAAAAAGATTGGATTATAGTACAAGAAAGTTTTATTGGGTTAAAAACCGAATATGTGGAATTTAAAAATAGAGATTCTTTGAATCTGACTTTTCAAGATATGGAGGGAATAGAACTTGAATTTAATTTGTTTATTCAGTCTTCAGACAATCTTGTAGAAGAAATGGCAGCTGATGTAAAAGCATTAGCCGATAGGTTAGTTCTTTTGGAAATTATTTTGTTGATGATCAATGTAGCTGTTCACATTGGGCTAATCATTCTCATAATCAAAATATTTGAAAATGAGTTCAAACGAGCTCGAAAAGTGGAAAAACTTGCAACTATAGGAGAACTTGCTGCAAGATTGGCTCACGACATGCGTACCCCCCTTTCGAATCTGAATATGAGTTTAAAATTAATTGGGCAAAAAATAACTGAAAAATCAGAACAAGAAAAATTAAAGATTATGGAGAAGGCAATTGAAAGACTTTCACATCAGGTTAACGATGTAATGGATTTTGTAAGAACTAAGGATCCCACCCTTAGTATTTGGAATTTAAATTCAATTTTGGAAGATTCCATTTCCACAGTCCAGATTCCCAATGAAATCAAGATAACATTACCTGAGCAAAATTTGTCAATTGTCTGTGATAAGGAACAATTTGAAATTATGTTCATAAATTTGATCAAAAATTCTATAGAGTCTATTAAAGAAAAAGGATTCATAAAATTTGATTTTGAGGAAACTAAAGAGGAAATTATAATTAAAATAGAAGATTCAGGAGGAGGTATCCCTGAAGAATATCTTGATCAAATTTTTGATCCCCTTGTAACTTTGAAAGATAGGGGTACAGGTCTAGGACTGGCCAGCTGCCAAAACATAGTGAAAGTTCATGGTGGAACTATAAGTGCAAAGAATAATCCCACCACATTCACAATAATTCTTCCAAAATCCAGCAGTGGTTTTAGTCATCGTTTTGCTCAGTAATGTTTCGTGGTTTGACTTTTTGTAGTGGGACGTAATAGGTTTGAATCAATTTACATTGATTTACATCAGTCTGAATTTACCAATATGTATAGGTGGTTTTATAACAGGTGGGCTGATAACAAAACCCCAACATGGAGGAGTTAGTTGTTAAAAAAGATTTTACAGATATTTACACCCAAAAATTTCCAGACTCTTATCTCAAAGAGATGAAAAAACTTCACTATCGTATTCCGGATAAAACAAAGCCACTGTATTTGTCATTGGCAGAGCATCTTATCAAAAAACTATCAAGGCCAATCAATATTTTAGACATTGGAAGCTCTTATGGAGTTAATTCTGCACTTATGAAGTATGATTTGGAAATGTCAAATCTGGATGATTTCTTTTTACAAGAAGATTGCACTACCCTAGAAAAATCCAAGCAATTTTTTGAAAAAATTCCCTCAAACGACAACCTAAATTTTTACCAAATTGACATATCAGAACCCGCCCTCCAATTTTCAGAGCAAGTAAAACTATGCAAAAAAGGAATTTGTGTTAATCTAGAAACAGGTAACCTCCCTATCAAAGAGATTCCTTCTTTTGACATGGTAATTGCGACAGGTTGCATTGGATATATTGGATACAGAGCTTTTTCAAATCTCTTTGAGTTAATCAAAAAACAACAATCAAAAAACCCTGAATCCGAGATAAACAAACCTATCTTTGCCTTTTCAGTTCTAAGAATGTTTGATATGGAAAAAATTCTAAAGACTTTTGATTACTATGATTATACTCTCGTAAAAATAGATTTAAACCCGATTCGTCAGAGGAGATTCTTTGATATTGACGAACAAAATCAAACAATGTCTCTTTTAAAAGGTAAGGGAATAGATACAAGAGGATTTGAAGATGATGATCACTTTTATGCGAACTTTTATGTTGCAAGTCCAAAGAAATTAGAGAATCAACTATTTTCAATGTCTAAAAACATGGAAAGACATTCCAGAAAACAGACATAAACGAATTCAAAAAGTCAAATTCAGAAATTATGGATTAATCATTCTTGACGTCAACAGTGGTTTTAGGAATCTGGAAGTATTTTTTTCAGAAAATGAAACCATGGAATCTTTGGATATCAAAGTTATTGATCATGTTGGGGTAGGTTTTTCTGGAAAAATCCCCTGTGGACGATACAATAATACCGCTAGTAAAATTATTCCAAGTAGTAAAAAGTCAAGCCAGACAACATCAAAGGGAACAAAGCCTTCTAGTGAGTCTTTGAAAAATATGATAAGCTTTCGAATAAGTACAAAGATGAATGTTCCAACAATAATTCCTTTGTTGTTTGCAAGACCGCCAATGAGGATCATCAAAAACGGCCAAAATGTCCAGCTAGCTCTATCATATGCAAACGCAATGGTTCCACCAACATAAAACGCGTATAATGCACCACCAATTGCTGCAAGTGCAGCTGAAACTATAATTATTTTGATTCGAATCTGTCTTGAATTTTTTCCTAATGATTCTGCTGCTACTTCATTGTCTCTAACAGCTCGCAATAGTCTTCCAAGTGGTGAGCGAATCATTCTTTCACTAAACACAAAAACTGTAATTGCAATTAATACAAGACCCAGTGTAGCTACTGGAAAACGAATATCATCAGGCAAGAATGATAATGGGTCAGGAATTTGAACTCCAAGCGTACCTCCAACTAGAGGAGTAAAGTTGTTACCAACAATTCTAATACTCTCACCAAATGCCAGTAATGTAATTGCCAAATAGTCTCCGCGAAGTCTTATCGCAGGATATGAAGTAAGTAATCCTAGTCCACCACCGACAGCAGCTGCAATACCTAAAGTCAAAAAGAACACTGCAAAGCCGATTCCTACATTGTCAACTAGCCAGACATTAATCTGCGAAACAATAAGCAGATTATCTAAAATGTAATCGCCTTCAATTCCTGCCATTTCTGCAAAAATCCTCCCAGGGACAGCTGCTGCCACAAAGGCGCCAGCTCCTACTGCTAGAACTTTACCAAAATTAGGAATTCCAGTATAGCCAAACTCTAGATTTAGGCTCAAATTTACAATAACATATACTGCAAATATTGCAAGCAAATCCACAATGAATATAGTCTCAGGACCTAGCGCCATTTCTCCTCAACTTCGACCAATTAATTCCTGCAAGACCTCTTGGGGCAAGCAACAATGTAACTACAATGAACACAAGTGGGATAAGCGGCCTGTATGCAATTAGCCACGAGCCAAACTCGCCTGCCAAAAACCGAGTGCCCAAGACTTCAGTTAGCCCAACTAGAATTCCTCCTGCAATTGCACCATAGATGCTAAAAAATCCACCAACAATGCTTGCTGCAAACACACTTGGAATAATTTGCGGGCCCAAGTTCGGATCTCCCTGAAACCACAAAGACATCAAGGCACCTGCAATTCCTGCAAATCCTCCACCCATAATCCAAGACACCCCGTAGACTAGCTTTACATTGACACCGACAATTTCTGCCAAATCTGAATTTTGAGTAGCTGCCCTCATTGCAATTCCAAACTTTGTCTTGCGCAATATTACATGCAAAGTAATTGCCAAAATTGCAATAGCTATTGGCGCTACAAAGACAATCAATGGCATGCCAAACAATTCTGCATCATAGCTGCGCAAAGTAAAATCTCGTGATGTAACTTGAAATGTCTTTACGATAAAATCAGCGGTAATGTTTAGCAGCGCAATTACAACTAGGTCAAATGCCAAAGTTGCAACCATCTGAATTGCCTGAGATGAGCCTTTTCGAATTAATGGTTTTAAAATAAAATGATACAAAGACAAAGCAACTAATCCAGATACCAAAAATGCAATTGGAATTGCAATGTATGGTGAGCTCTCCCAGACCCTAGTTGCAATCAATGCAATGTAAACTCCAATTGTTGCAAATGATGCATGTGCAAAATTTGGCACTCTAGTTGTAAGATATGTCAAGGTAAGACCAATGCTGAGAAGCCCCAAAAGACTAGCAAAAATTATCGCATCTGAAAAGATTGGATCAAATATCATGCCTGCTCCTCCATAGAAAACCCTTAACTTTGTTTATTTTGAAGTTGTTTTAAATGAGTATCCTATCCATTTCTGACGTCAAAAAACACTTTGGAGGCTTGACAGTACTTGATGGGATCAATATGGAACTTGAGCAAGGCAATCTTTATCAGCTAATTGGCCCCAATGGAAGCGGAAAAACTACCCTGATTAATGTAATTTCAGGGCTACTCAAGCCAAATTCAGGCAAAATTATCTTTGACGGTACAGATATCACAAACAAGAATCTTTTCCAGACTTACAAGACTGGTCTTGTGCGAACATGGCAAATCCCACAACCATTTGTTAATTTGACAACTGGTGAGAACTTTATGGTTTCAAGTAACAAAAATTCTGGTGAATCGTTTCTGCTAGCTCCACTAAAACCAAAATGGAAAGCAGATGAGGGCAAAGTCTCACAACAAGCATCAGAAATAATGGAGATGGTAAACTTGACAGAAAAAAAAGACATACAAAGTCAAAACCTCTCAGGGGGACAACAAAAGCTGCTGGAGTTAGGTCGTGCAATGATGTCTGGAGCCAAAATGATTCTAATGGATGAACCAATTGCAGGAGTAAACCCAACACTAGCTCATGAAATATTTAAAAAAATTTCTCAGATTTGCAAGGAGCAAAAAATTACATTCTTAATTGTAGAGCATAGACTAGACATTGCATTGCAATATTCAGACAAGGTATTTGCAATGGATAGAGGGAAAATCATTGTACAAGGAACTTCTGATGAGGTAATAAAACACCCAAAAGTTATCGAATCATATCTGGGAGAATAAATGTCACAAGAAACTATCAAGTCCATAGTTCAAGTAAATGAATTAAATTCTGGATACGCAAATAGTCACGTACTTTTTGGAGTAGACTTTGAGGCAAAAGAAAAACAAATCACTATAATTGTTGGCCCCAATGGAAGTGGCAAAAGCACGCTGCTTAAAAGCATCTTTGGGTTGTGCTCAATTTATTCAGGCCAGATTAATCTTTCAGGGAATATAATTTCAGGACTAGCCCCTCATGATATTGCAAGAAAAAAGATTGCATATCTGCCACAGGTGGACAATGTATTTTCAAATCTAACTGCAAAGGAGAATCTCCTGATGGCAAGCTACACTCTAAATTCTACAGAATTTACGCATAGATTACCTGATATTTATGAGACATTTCCAGTTTTAAAAAAGTACGAAAAGACAAAGGCAGAATCATTGTCAGGCGGTGAACGGCAGATGCTTGCAATGGCAATGGCTCTAATTCGACAACCCAAGGTAATGTTATTTGATGAGCCAACAGCTAGTCTATCACCCAAACTTGGTGATGAAGTACTATCAAAAATAAAACAGATACAAAATGACTTTGGAATTACAATTATTCTAGTAGAGCAAAATGTTAAGAGAGCACTGAAGATAGGGGACTATGTCTATCTTTTAGCAAACGGCAAAAATGTCTTTAAAGGAAAACCAGAAGAGCTATTGGGACATCCTGAACTAAGCAAACTATACTTGGGAGTTACCTAAGTAATCAAACTTGTTAATAGTTGCATTTGCTTTCTCTGTATTGGTTTATTCTGTACCAAGATTTGGTGTTATAGAATCTGTTTCAAAAACGTAAATGTCAGATAGCACCCAGTTGTTGTCAACTATACTCCAAACTCCATAGTTTGCACCACTGAGATCACCTGCTTCATTTAGCCTGACAGAACCGAGCGCACCAGAATAGTTTTCAGTTACTTTTGGAAGTACCTCTTTGATATCATCTACGTTGGTTCCTTTAGTCTCTAAAATGGAAAGACCAAGAATCCATACTACATCATAAGATGTGTTGATGTATGCATAACCTTCCCTTCCAAGAGCTTCTAAGACATGAGCATCAATCTTTTTAGTAATATTGTTCTCACCAATTGAAAACTGGGCAGCAGAAAATGTCACCTTGTTTGCAAACTCTGATGCGATTGGATCTTCGATGAAAGCAATCTCTTTTACATTAGAGTCTCCTCCATACCATGTTACCTCACCGAGTATATCGTATTGTGAGGCGGACTGCATGATATTAACAGTCTCACCAAATCCAAAAACTGCAACTGCAACTTTATCCTTACCGTATTGATTGATTTGTTTGTCTACCTGTGAGGCCAACAAAGATACTGATGCAGAAAATTCTGGAGACTCTGGGTTGTATCTTACTCCGTCTGATGTGGCAAGACCACGCTCCTCAAATGATTTTACAGTAGATTCTCGAAGTCCATCACCCCAAGCATCCCCTCTCCAAATTGGAACTAAGACTTCTATGCCGTCATGCTGAATTTTTTTGGCAATTGCTGTTCCCTGAAATGTGTCATTTGGAACCAGGCGATATACGCTATCTTCTGGAATTGCTAGGGCAGGTGCAGTAGAACAGCAGCTAAAAAGTAACATGTTGTTTGAATCAGAATATCCCTTGATATTTCGAATGTTGGAGCTTGTTTCAGGACCAACTACAATATCAATTCCCTTTGCCTTTAGAGACGAAAGCTTTTCTAATGCTACGACAGGATTTGTTGCAGAGTCTTCAGATATTATTTTTAGTTGCCAGGACTCTCCAATCTCTTTTAGATACTTGTTAAACTCTTCTACGCCGAATTTTGAGCCTTCCCAGTTTTCGTGACCTTTGTGTGCAAGATCACCTGTTAAAGGGAGAATTAATCCGATTGTTACTTCCCCTGAAATCCCTGAAGTAGATAATTCAGTTGTGTCTGCCTCAACACTTACCTTGATTATTCCATTGTTGATTAACCACTCTAGTCCCACTGCAAATTCATCATTAGAAATGTCTCCTTGCACCCAAAATTCAGAATTTGTTTTTATCCAACTAGGAATCGAAGCTGCAGATTCACCCTCTGGAGATTCAGCATATGGTATTGCAATAATCTCCTGTTGAACCAAGTATTCAATTACTTGAACGAAACCCTCATCATCTATTTGATCAGTAATCCAAAACTCTGCAACTTGTTTAACCCAATCTGGGATTTCAGATTCAGCAAATGCTGAGAGTGGATTTATCATAACAATTATCATTAATACAGAAAGAAAATAGAATTCTCTTTTCACAAATATGGTTTTTTTAAATTAAAGATAAAAGTATTGCATATTCTGTTAAAGAGAATTCCAAACTCAGGCACAAAAAACGAGGTACAATTATTTCAAAATCCACCCCTATCAGGGAACCAAACTTAATTGTTTATTCCTCCACTTGGAACTTTTGAAAGAATAAATTGAAAATCAATAATTTTCTTGTTAATTGATTTTTTCAGCAGTGATTCTAAGTTGGAAATTAGACTATCGCTACAAGTCTTAGAGGAGCGCCGCTTCCTCCTTTAATCTTCATAGGTAATGCGACAACCGAAAATTTGTTGGGAGGTAGTTTATCTAGATTAGCTACATTTTCAAAAAATGGAATGTTGCTTGAACATAGAATACGATGTGTTTCAAATAATTGTGATTTACCATAATCAATACTTTGAGTATCTATTCCAATTGCGTTAATTTGTCGATTAGCAATTAGCCATTTTGCCGCTTCAGGATCCAATCCAGGAAAACGTAATTCAGATAATGCCTCAATTCCTACTTTATCAGTTCCAAGATAATTTTTACGATTAGGCCATAAATTTCCGTATCCAGTGTACAAGAAAACAATAATTCGTGATGATATTTCCCCATATTGTGATTCCCAATTGGAAAAATCATTAATTGTTACTTGGTAATTATTATTTTTTTGACACTCTCTTGAAACATCAACTACAATACCGTTTCCAACAAGTTGTTCCAGAGGGATTTGATCAACGGTATTTCCATCCTGTGCAAAATGAATTGGAGCATCTATGTGTGTTCCACCATGTTCTGGTGCAGAAAATTTTTTTGCAGAATAGTAATAGCCTTTTTCAGTCATTCCGTCAAATTCCTTTTCAAGCTTAAAACCGTCTTCTGTTGGCCAATAGAGGGTATCTTCTGAATAATCATGAGTAAGGTCGACTAGATTCCCTTTAAGAATTGAAAAATTATTACTCATGTAAACTCATTTCGGGTAGATGAATATAAAAAATTAAAGGGGTTAAGCATTAAAATATTGATTGGGAATTTTTAGTAAAACTTGAAATAATCAAGTAAATTTTTCTAAACCAAAACAGGGGTTTACAAATGAATTTGATTCATGAGAGTTTTATTGACAATTTACAAAATTACAGTTAAAAGATAATTCACTGGCATCAAATACTTTTTTTGCTCTATCTGCTTCAGATTTAATTTTATTTGCAAATTCAGAATGATGTCTAGTTTTAGATTCCCCAAAATCCTGGAATCTCTTAAATTCGTAGCCAATCTGTTTGAATGAACCAAAAGTATTCATCTCAAATATTCTTCCATTATTAGTAGTCCAATACTTACTATACTTTTCATTTTGGGTGACTTTGATCAAGCCTTCACCTTTAACTGGGGATGGAATCATTTTAGTTGGCATGGGATTAAGAGAATCACCTGATATATCAAATCCATCATTAAGATATGTTGTATGATCTCTAAGTTCAAAATCCATTGCCTTTATTGCCATTACTTGGTCTCGTAGAGGTTCTAAGAATACTGTAGACAAAAATGTAGTATCACAGTTTTCTTCAATATCGGATTCTAGACATTTTGATTTTTTGTGTGTGACAGTTAGACTTGTCCTGTCAATTACTTCAGTATCTTGAAGAACTTTAACTTCTTCAATTTTACCCTCATAGTCAAACCATACCTCAATTCTTATTTCGGCTAAATGTCCTAGTCCTATTCCAGGCACACCAAAGAGGAATTCTTGGACTTTAAGATCCTTATCTGCCCAAACAGTTGCTCCAAATGAGTTTACTGCACCAATTTCTATGGATTGCTTGTCAAATGGAGTATAGTGATTGTCAGTTATTGTAAAGGAGTGATCATTGAAAATAAATCCTCTATCAACCATCATTGTTTCACGTGTTTCATGGTTAACTCCAAAGGTGGGTCTTGTATCCCACTGATTATCACCTCCAGAACCATCATCGTCAAGTAAAATTACACATTCGTTGCCAACTAGTTCCTGTCCAGTTGGACATTCAATATCGACACATTCGTTGCCAACTAGTTCCTGTCCAGTTGGACA
>CAJHXZ010000009.1_pt1 | contig 18662 bp, 23 predicted proteins | sample 9198621 | NCBI WGS metagenome assembly CAJHXZ01 (sample SAMEA7708352, study PRJEB35096) | sediment metagenome | biome: marine neritic benthic zone biome [ENVO:01000025]; feature: sediment [ENVO:00002007]; material: shallow marine sediment [ENVO:03000034] sea grass bed [ENVO_01000059] ...
GGATGGAATTGTTGATGTAATTGATTCTTGTCCACTAACCCCTGAGGTTTACAACAATTTTGAAGATTCAGATGGCTGCCCAGATAATGTTTCAGATGATCTCACCACATATCAATTCCCAGATACTGACGGCGATGGAATTGAAGATAGATGGGATGCTTGCATTAATGAACCTGAGAATTTTAATGGTTTTCTAGACCATGATGGATGTATCGACGTGAAAGGTGCGGAATCTACCGTCTCAAATAGGATTGATTCTGACGGTGATGGATTTTATGATGCTATAGATTCTTGTCCAACCACTCCTGAAACTTGGAACAAGTACAAAGATTATGATGGTTGTCCAGATACTGCTCCAGAACAGCAGAGATTTGTGCATGATGATGATTTAGATGATATTATCAATGACAAAGATTCCTGCCCACTAGAACCAGAAGACTATGATGGAGACCGTGATACTGATGGATGTCCAGATCCATAGAGGCTTGATAAAATGAGAAAATATTCTATTATTACAATTCTTGTGGTGTTAATTGGAAGCATTGGTATTGTATCAAACGGTGTTTTTGCTGAACAATTGGGAGATTTTGATAAAGATGGGGTTTTAGATGAGTTTGATTTTTGCCCTAACTTAAGAGAAGATAACGAAGGTACAATTGACGGTTGTCCTTCAAATTTCGTTCCGTGGTATGACCAGGATTATGATGGAATACAAGATCATATTGACCTTTGTCCTGAATTAAAAGAAAATTATAACAAATACATTGATTATGACGGCTGTCCGGATTCTTTAATAATTTATGATTCTTCTAGATTAACGGATACTGACCAAGATGGGTTTGATGATTATTCTGACCATTGCCCAAATCAACCTGAAACCTTTAACAACATATTGGACTCAGACGGTTGCCCTGATGATTACATCTCTCATATGGATAGAGATAGAGATGGATTTCCAGATGCAATAGATGCTTGCCCACAGGTCTCTGAAACTTTTAACAAATTCCAAGATGACGATGGTTGCCCAGACAGAGTACCAGAAATCTTGTTAGATTCAGATAAGGATGGTATTGAAAATTCCAAGGATGACTGTCCTGCAGAAAAGGAAACTTTCAATGGATTTGAAGATCTGGATGGTTGTCCAGATAGTAATATGACACTACCTGATTCTGATGAAGATGGTGTTCCAGATGTGATGGATCTATGTCCTAGACAAATGGAGACCTGGAACAAGTATGTTGATTATGACGGTTGCTCTGATTACATCCCAATTAGTACCAGAGCGGCTGATACTGATAGAGATGGACTAGATGATGATGTTGATATGTGTCCAAACGAACAAGAAACATGGAATAAATTTGAAGATAAGGATGGTTGTCCAGATATTGTTCCTGAACAATCACGATATAAACACGATGCAGATTTAGATGATATTATTGATGAAAACGACATGTGTCCTCAGGAACCAGAGGATTATGATGGAGACAGCGACAAAGACGGCTGTCCAGATAGGTAATAATAGATTTTTTCTATTTTATTGACATAGTAAATATATTCCAAAATTAAAAAAACTAAATGCTCCCCAAGTTTTCCAGCAGAGCCTTTCTGGCTCCCATGGCAGGCGTCAGCGATCCAGCACTTCGATTACAATGTAAAAAATTAGGAGCAGGATTGGTCGTAACTGAATTTACAAGCATTCATAGTATAATTGCAAAAGAAGAACAGCTAAAAGAAAACAAAAAAACTATTCAAGAATTTATTGAGTTTTCAGAAGGTGAGCGCCCATTGTCTGTTCAATTATTTGGATCAAATCTTGATGCATTGGAAAAAGCAGCTAAAATTGTTGAGCCCTTTTTTGACATAATTGATTATAACATGGGATGTCCTGCTCCTCATATAACTCAACAAATGGCGGGAGGTGCTCTTTTACAAGAATCAAATCTCACTAAACAAATTTTCACTACTTTGGTAAATACCGTAAAAAAACCAGTCACGCTTAAAATTAGATTAGGGGTAACTGATGCCAGTAGATATTTGTTTAAAGATATAGCTGAGATTGCAGAAGACGAAGGTATAGAAATGATAACTCTACATCCTAGAACAGTTAATCAAGGATATTCTGGAAATGCAGATTGGAAAATGATAAAAGAATTAAAGGAAATTTCTAATATTCCAATTGTTGGAAATGGGGATATTACAACTCCCGAAGATGCAAAAAAAATGATTGATGAAACAAACTGTGATTATGTTATGATTGGGAGAGGTGCAATGGGAAATCCATTTTTATTTGAACAAATTAACGATTATCTTAAAACTGGAACATACAAAATCTATTCATTTAAGGATAGGCTTGATTCTTTTTTTGAATACCTTCACCTTACAGAAAAATATAAAATAAAATTTGCCAATATTAAAGGACAAGCAATGAGATTTACAAAAGGAATGGATGGAGGGTCAAAATTAAGATCCAAAATTACTTTTACGAAAAATGTTGATGAACTTGAAAAAATTATGAAAAACGCTTACAGTCATTAATCAAATCTCAAGTAATAATTTAGTAATGCCTATTTTTCAAATCTCAAAAAATGTTCTTTAAATATTTTAAGATAAAAATAAATTTACTTAATAAACGTTTGATAAAAATAAATTATTACTTATATATTTGAAGTATGAAATTAATCTATGGAATTAGGAGATGAACACTAAAAATGGCAACAGGATATGTTCTCATAAATTGTGAATTAGGTTCTGAAGAAGCTGTAATTTCAGAACTCAAGTCAATAGAAGGAATAAAGGAAGTACATGGAACCTTTGGTGCATATGATATTTTAGCCAAAGTGGAGTCAGATCAAGTAGAAAAGCTTCGCGAGACTATAACTTGGAAAATCAGAAAAATTCCAAAAATTAGATCAACACTAACACTAATGGGAATCGAAGGACAAGAATAGAAAAAGACCTTCTCTGTCTATTCAAAAGTTATTTTTTTTAAGTTTGATTAGGTTTATTTTCAAACTACTCACCAAAAAATTCACTCCATTCTTTTCCAAGAATTTGAATTATTTTGTAAGCTAATCTGTCGATGTTGATATTGGGCTCAGCAGTAATTAAAAGAATCATTTTTTTCAAAGGGAAACTCATCATTACTAATTTTTCTCGTCTTGAAGCAGAATATTTCACAGCTCCCATAGAATAATCAAAATTCTTCCTAGCAGAAATCCTTACTGCTAATTCACGAAAAATTCTCTGTTGTTCTTCATCATTTTCAAATGGAATGATACCATCTCGAAGATGACTTTTAAGTAATTTTCCTTCCATATTTACAAATCCTGCAAATCTAATTCCACTTTCAGAAATAATTTCACCTAGTATTTTCTCAAATAAATTTTCTGAAATTTCATTATCCATCTTTCTCACCTAACAATTATAGATTTTATCTCAATAAAAGACATGCTCTAAAAAATCTTAATACATCCAACCCAAAAAATAGAGTCTTAAAAGATAATCATTCTAAACCTTATTCAAAAATGGTCAATTTTTTAAGAATAAAAAATTCTACTTTATGTTAAAAATTAAAATAAAATAATTAGAGGGCTTCGCTTCCTCTCTTTTTTGATGCAATGTTAAGGACATCTTCAACATTTTCTATTGATATTATTCCATCCCCACTATTTCCAGTAAAAGCTGCATCTGCGATTGCAGAGACCACTGATTCTGCTAGGGGATCATCAACTATGGTACTAACTGTGGCTACCTTGTTGTATTCTGCCTCAAAGGTGCCTGTTCCTCTACCTGCTCTCATAGTTTGTCTTTTTCCGGAACCACGTCCGTTCCCCTCTAGTATGGTGTAACCTCCAACTTTTTCTTTAATTGCATCAGAAACTGCACCAACTTTGTCGGTTTGTATAGTTGCCTCTATTCGTTTCATTTGCATTCCTAAATCCCTATTATTTAAAAAAGATCATATGTTTTAATAGAAACTCTGTGATACACTATGTCTTTGGTTATTTTATTATCCTCTGATCTTTTTAGTTATTATCCAAACCTTATTTCATGAAAAGTGATGAAAAACGATCACACCGATTGAATTACCTTTTGAAATTTTACCTGAGCAATCCAAGGGAAAAAGATCTATACTTACGAGCAAAGCAAATGGGTGTTACTGATAATACTGCCAAAGACTACATTAGAACAGTAATTATTCAGGCTAAAAAAATCCATTCAAATTAATCCTAAATTAAAAATTCTGATTCGTTATTTGATTTCTATCCCCTGCTAATATTTTACCTGAAAAATATTATTTCTCCTTACTTATCTAAAACACGGTAACTTCATAAACAATCTATTCCAAGAATAATTCAAGTATGTCTGATCCTATTCTGGATGATGTTCAAGCCCTACTGGAAAAAGAATTCGGAGATAAACGAATACTTGAACAGATCCTACGGGCAGCTCAGAACAATGAAGTGATCAGCAATTTTGAACGTAACTATGTCAGAAAATTAGCAGAAAAACACCTAGGCAAAAAACCCCTTGTCGAAAACAAAATTCCAGATACTCCTAAACCAACCTCTCCTGATGTAGTAATCCCTCCTTCACCTTTAGTTAAACCCCAAACAGTCCAGACATTTGCAACTCCTCCCAAAACTACAAAATCAAATTCAAAAAATACTCAAATCATTTTAGGAATTGGTGTAATAGCACTAATCGCAATCATAATTGCGGTTGTTTCTCTAAGTGGGGTTTCTGATACTTCTAGTATAGTGTCTCCTAGTCAACCATCAACCTCGTCAAAACCGTTTTCAGTCCAAACAGATTCATCAACATACCAAAAAGGAGATATAATTTCAATTAGTGGAAAATCTGTTCTTTCTTTGGGAAGTCAAATTACACTATCGATAGAAAATTCGGATAATGAATTAGTCTGGTCCGAACAAGTGACAGTGAAAAGAGATGGGATTTTTTCTACCTTAACATTTGCAGGTGGCTCTGGATGGGAAAAGGATGGTACATTTACAATAAAAGCTGAAAGCGATTCTGAGGATACCACCAGTACGTTCTCATTTGTTGGGTGATTTTCCAAATTCTTTCCAATGAGAGTCAATTATTTTTCTTAGACTCTCTACGCTAATTTCTTCCATGTGTTCACGATAAACAATGAACTTGTTTTGTTTAGCCTGTGACTCTTCATAAATATCTCTGGTGTTTTTTGGTATTACTCCATTTTTCCATTGTCCCATTTCAAATATCCATATCTTTGAATCAGGATCTGAAAAATCAATATCATCACATCCAATAATATACAAAAAGCATTTTGAAGACTGATTTAATTTTTCATGCAATTTTTCATATGCGATCATTTGTCCCGTAGCGATATTGATTTTATCGTTATGAAATCCCTTGAATTCTAGGATAGTAAAACCTCCATTATGCTCAATTAACCAGTCAATATCAGTCCCACCAGATGCAACCATTCCGTGAACAATTAGATTTCCAAGAACCTCTCGCCCACGAGTAAACTCTGCTTCATCATGAATCTGATATTTTCCCCTTGGACTTTTCCGCACGAATTGATTCATTTTATACTTGCCTGAAGGCACGGATTCTTTCTCATACAAATTATCTATCAAATCATCAACTTCTTTGTTCACGAGTTTCCAGTTGATTTACCTGATGATAAGATATTTTGTAAAATAAAATAAAGTTATACTATTTTTTTAAAATTCAACGGCAGAGGTACTCTCCATTTGACCCTTTGTACAAAATATAGTACTCTTCAGGATTTTTTCTATTTTTTTTTGCTTCTAGAGCTTCTTGATACAAATCAAAATGCTCAATTAGATACAATTGACCGTCGGAATTTTCAAAGTAATCGATTCCAATCAAATTGAATCCATTTTCTGGAGTAAATTCTTTCTTTTCTTTTTCAAATAATTCGTCAGTCATTTCTTTTATCTTTAGAGTATATATTTTTCAACTGTATTTTTACTGGTCATATATCATTAAATTTTTCTCTTCTAAAAGTGAATGTAAGTTGTGAACAGAACGATAAACATCAGATTCTTTTTTAGCACCAGTACAAACAAGTTTACCTGAGGCAAACAACAAAATTACTGTTTTAGGATCAAGCATTCTATGTATCAATCCTGGAAACTGCTCGGGCTCATACATACTACGCGGCAAAGTTTTGGCAGCTTTTTCTAAATGAATTTTACCTCCAAGATTAATCGCAGCTACAATATTTTGTACAGTGATTAGTGCATCTTTTTTTATTTTGATTTTTTCTTTTCTCAATTTTTGGACTACAGTGTTTACTGCCTTTATTGCAAGTTCTTCCGATTTAGCACCAGTACATACCATTTTTCCCGTCCGAAAAATCAAGGTGGCAGTTCTAGGTGTTTTTAATCTAAACACTAATCCTGGGAATTGTTCTGGATGATATTCAGTATCAGGAAATTTTTCAGTTATATTTACGAGATCAATTTTCTGGTCTACTGATGCTGAGGCCACCACATTTTCAACACTAACAATCGGCTTGGTCTCAGGCATGCCGAGGGTCTTTAAATAGGCCCTTTATATATAGTAGAGAGGATTTTTTAAAATTTTACAATTTTTTAATGATGACCAATCCATTGATATCGAAATTCTTCATCAATAATATCACTAACAATATCTGTATTTTTTACGATATTTTTTGGCAATTTTACATCAAAGAATCCCAGTTGGCCCTTCCACGGAATTGGAATTCGAAATGGTTTTGCATTTTTTAAAATAAACCCAAATTTTTTATTTTGCAAATTTTTGGAAGCAAGATGATATTTTTGATCCATCTTTATTTCCTTTAAAGAATTATATTTTTTAATATTATACAATTCAGCTTTACCAACAATAGCTCCTGTAACAAATTTCTTTTTAATTTTTAATCTTTTACAATCTTCTTTTCTAATTTTGATTGGAGAATGAATTAAAAACTCTCCACGAAGACTTGTCTTCCAATTTCTTAATTCTATAGTTTTCTTTCCTGAAACTATTAAATCCGCAAATGGTTGAGACACTGAAAGGCATTTCAAGATATTATTCAGTAGCTGCTTTAATGTACTGACCAGGATTTTTACCCATTCCTTCAGGCAAATTTGTTATTCCGCCATTCAAACTCTGAGTAATAATCCCTTTACTGGCTAGTACTTGTGCAGCCATAAGTGAGGTATTTCCAGCCATACATACTAACAGTGATTTACCTTTAGATCCATCCAAATCCTTACTGAGGTCTTCTGGAACTTCTTGTTTTGTTAACAAATCATTGATTGTTCGCGCTTTTTGAACTGAAATTTTTGACTTATCAACACCTAATGATTTTGCAATAATCTCTAGTCCTTCCTCACGTGGAGTGTATTGAGTATGAACCCAAACAATTCTGTCATAACCATCTACAACTGATGATGCTTCTTCTAGAGAAATATTCATAGGTATTTTACTATTCGACATTTGTTCAAAATTCTTTTTGTATTTTTCAATTCCATCTGCTACTATAACTACAAATTTTTTAGCCTTTTCTGAATTTGCCATTTCCATTGCAGAATACAATTCTAGAGCCGTACTTTCACCAATGTCATGCCCCTTATCGACAAAAAACTTGAGAAGCTTTTTTGCTTTTTCAAAATCTACTTCGGGCTCTGCTGCAAAGGTTTCAGGTTTGTATAATGTTAACCCCAAAGCTTTGGCTTTTGTTCTAATTCCTGCTACATCCTGTCCTGGAATAGGAAAAACAACATGAATTGGTTTCTTATCGTATTTTTGAGCCATATATTGACTCAAACCTCCTGAAGTTCCACCAGTTCCAAATGAACAAAATATTTGATAATCTTCTAAAGAATCTCCGTTTTCATGTAATTGTTGGTCGATTTCAGGAGCAGTGACAGTTCTATGAACATCAATATTCAATTCATTATCGTATTGTTTTGGACAGAATAAATCGTAAATCTTTGCAAGAAGTCTTGCCAAATTAATAATATCTTGTTTGGCTAATAGTTTCTCTATCTCTTCAATATTTATGTCAAAAATTTCTGGATTAAATCCAAGCTCTGATAACTGTGATCTTACATTTGCCGCAGTTGCTTTTGCAGCCAGCTCATCAGCTTTATTTTCCATTCCAGGTGCTGGACAAATATCCATATCCAAATCCATAATTCTAATTTTTTCATTTCTTAGTTCTTTGAAGACCCCTTCTTGTAATTTTCTTGATACAAGTGCAACCACATTAACTCCAAGTTTTGATAATTGTCCAAGTGCTATTCCAAAATTTCCGGAAGTAGCTTCAATCACAGTTTGATTTCTTCTTAAATTTCCAGAAATAATTGCATTATGAATGATATGAGTTGCAGCTCTGACTTTAATCGAACCACTTAGTAATGCTGAGTCAAACTTTCCATAAACTTTTAGATCCTTGTCATCAAAATCTAGTTTGTAGATACTCTTTGCACATTCTTTCAAATCCTCGGTAAGATCCACTAATGGTGTAGCATTGACAATCTTTCCGTTGTCTAAATGTGGAACCTTATCCCATATCTCTTGTTGAAATTTCTCAAGAAGAGCACTGTCAACGTTATTTTCTTCCAAAAATCTTTTCCTCTAAAATTTCTTCTATTGGAATCCATATAAATATCTGATATGAAGTCGTCTCCCGAATCTAGTTCTCAAATTATCCGTCTAAAATTCTAATAACTTTACTTGGAATATCCTTTAGCCTGCTTACTGCCAAAGTTTTCTCATATCCAAGATGCTTGAGATTTGTTGCAATCGTAGTGGATCTAATAGTATTTGGACCTAACCCTATAGCAACCATCTTTATTCCTAAACCTTTGAAAGATTTTGTCATGTTTCTGACTGCATTGGGATCTGCAGGCTCGCCATCTGTCAATGTTAAAAAAATATCTGGTCTTTTTGATTGTAAAATAGGGAACATTTTTCCATACACTTCTGCTAATGGGGTAGAACCATTTGCAACAATTTGAGCTAATCTTTTAGCAGTAACGGTATTCCATTTCACATTATCGGGTTTTATTTGCCAACAAATTACTTCTCTATTTTGGGTACTAAATGCATAAACTGCAAACTTTACTTTAAGATATGTTAAAACTTCACATAGTGCAAGAGTAGCTTTTTTGTATTCTAATGCATCTGATGCTATACTTGAAGAATGGTCTAACAAAATCACAATTTTTGTTTTGATTGATTTTTTTATATCTGTAAAAAAAGGTTCATTACCTTCAATGTAACTTTCTTCATCAAATTCATCACCACTTCTTAGGTGTTGTTCTTTCCATCCAGACTTCCATTCCTTAAATTTAGTTTTCAAATTATTAATCAAACTAAGATCATAGATTTTTGTTTCATCTACATTATTTGCTGTTGGAGTTTGTACACCGATTATTTCAGGTGTCAATCCTTTATTGTCACTTTTTTTGTTTTCATTTAGTAAAACCTTGTATTCATCATAAACATTATCTCCACTTAGTACAGCTTTTGGATCAATTTTTCCAAAATCACCTTCTTTATTTTTTGAAACTATTGTTAAAAATTTTAACAACTCTTCTTCAGTTAAGGCCATTCCCGCTTTCATAAAAGGCAAAGATACCGGAACCGTTAGAAGAGAATCAATATCTAAAATTTTTATAATTTCGTTTACTTTTTTTTCTAACCATTCCGTATCATGGTTTTCTTTGATTGCCTCATCGACAATTCTTTTGGATACCTGAGATGCTTTTTTTATTTTTTCAAAATGACTGGATTGGATTTCTCCTTTGATTGCCCCAAACATAAAGTATTGATAAAAAGCCTCAACTATCCTTGCCTTTCCATAAACTGTGTGTAATTGCGGTCTTGAAACAAGCAAGTAGGAATAATTAAAAATAATTTCTTCATCCATTCCTTTCCACATTTTTCTACCTAGGTTTTCTATTCTACTTGTTTCCAATGTATTTAGAATAAATCCAAAGGCATGATCATTGCTAAGAATTTTTTTACAGAATTTTATTCTCATGGCTTCATACCATAACGAAGTTCTAAATTGCCTGTATCTTTGAAAATAATTACCTATTCGTTTTTCAATCGGAGTTAAAATTACCTTATTTTCCGTTAGTCTAGTTCGCGTTTCCACTTTATCTGAAAATTCTACCACAACATTTTCTTTTTCAGACCATCTTCGAACTAAAAAAGTAGCAATTTCCACCAAAGTTTCATTTCTTAGCTCTAAAAATTGCATCTAACTACCAAACATTGATGTTATGATGTCTCTTACTTTTTGATATTCTATATTTCCCCATTGCGTGTATACGTTACCAAAAACTATGGTGGCAGCTTCTTTTGGTGTCATTTTTTTATCTAATAATTTGGCAAAAGCAATTGTTTCTCTTAGACTAGGAGAATAAAATAATTCTTCTACTGCTGCTGCTTGACGAAGGGTGTTTGCTAATTTTATTCCCTGAAGAAGTTCTGAATCAAAATCTCCTGAAGCATATTTTTTTACAATTTCTAATTCTATATCTTCTGGTGGATATTCTAAACTAATCCTAACCGGAAATCTACTTAGTAATTGAGGTGGCAGCTCTTTGGTCCCACTATGTGTTAACGGATTAATGGTTGCAATTACAAACCAATTCTCTTTTGCTTTAACCACTTCTCCTGTTGATTCTTTTAATACAATTTGTCGTCGATCATCGAGAGCCTCATCTAGTCGTAACAATACATCAGCTTCAGCAGAGTTTATTTCATCAAGATATAACATGCTTCCCTCCCTCATTGATTTTATCAACAACCCTTCATCAAAGGTGACTGTTCCATCAGTCAGTGTCTTGGTTCCTACCAAATGACTTTCTCTTGTTCTTAAACTAAAATTGATGGATTCAAGGTTTATCCCCTTATTTTTTGCAAAATCTCTGACTAGGGAGGTTTTTCCCGTTCCTTTTGGACCAATAATTATTACAAAAAGACCCGAATCAAATGCTTTGTTTAAAATTTGAAGGGAATTATTCCAATCAAGATAGGACGATTCTGACAAGTAAGAGTTAGTGGTAATTCACAATATTTAATTTTAGATCTAACTTGCAAACGATTCTATTTTTGCAAATGACTCATTCAAAGTTTTATGTAATGATTTATTCCATTCTTCAAATCCTGACGGATCTTTTGGATAATTATAATAATGTTCGACTAACCACTGATTTTGTCCAGATGTGTATCTTAGACCTTCTGCCACAGTTTTATTCATGATTCCTCTGATAATCATTCCAATTTTTCCAAGTCCAGAAAAGTCAGGATGTTCTCCTTTGCTAATTGATTCTACATCAAGATTTCCCAAAAAGTGTTTCATTCCATAACTGATCTGCTCATTAGTCAGTGTTTGTACTAACCTTCTAAAAAGTTCCAAACCTGCAGTCTTGTACCCATATTCCTTGATAAAATCAAGATTATACTGCCAAAGATTTTTTTCCGAAACATCGTTTTGCTCAATTGCCTGTACTACATTATTTCCGATAACTGTACCTGCAATAAGTGCAGGACCAATACCACCTGCATCAATTGGTTTTGGCATCCAAGCTGAATCTCCAACCATCATGTATCCGCCTGATACCATACAATCGTTTTGTCTTCTAACTGAAACTTGGAAAATTCCTGAATTATTGTGAATGTCTTCTGGGTCTTGTGATAACTTTTCATTTTTTATTACTGGATTTCTATGCAAATATTCTTCCATTAGTGATTGAACATTATCTTTTTTCCCTAACCTTTGGTTTCTTTTTTCTAGTATTGTTTTTTCAACTCCTAAACCGATATTGACTTTCTTTTCTCCTTTTGGAAAAACCCATCCATAGCCTCCTGGTGCAATGTCTTGGTCTAGATGAATTATACAATAATCTGGATCAAACTCAGTTAGGTCTTTTGTTCCAGGCTCAAAATACATGATGTATCTTCCAGTAGATTCTAAATCTCGTCTATCGATTCTTTTTTCAACTTTTGTAGAGTTCTTCAAAGTATTACGCAACATGGAAGTGACACCGGTTGCATCTACTACAATTTTTGCAGTTTTTTTGTATGGTTGTTTTGTTTTATTATCGATTCCTTGAACTCCTACTACTTGTTGTTCATCATAAATTAAACCAGTTAGATTAATTTCAAAATCAAATTCCACTCCCATTTTTTTTGCTCTGGCATTTTGAATTTCTGGTAATTTTTGACGATTAAGCATGTACCCTGCTCCATCAAATGGTATTGCTGTTTCTTTATCAGGAGAAAATGCCATTACACCTTTTACATCATGTTCAATTTCAGGTCGTGTCCACTGTACCTTGATTCTTTCTGCCATATAGTCAACTGCTTCTTTTGAGCAAGCATCTCCACATGTCCAACCTGATAGCGATTTTCTTCCAGGATAAATTTCAGGATTTCTATCAATAGAGAGTATTTTCAAATTTTGATTTGAATAATGTGAAATAGCTTGGGCTGCAATAGTTCCTGTGAGGCCACCTCCGGCTACTATTACATCATAGTCTTCCACGATAGAAATCGTCGTTAATCCGTATTTAAAATAATACTTTACTTACATCTGGTGAATTGTATGCGATACGATTCAAAATTGGGTCGGTTCGTCGCGGCTTCTTCAAAGCTTTCGCTCAGACTGGAGCGGCTATTATCTCCTCATTCCCACTAATTCATCCGATCTTTCTTATTTAATCTAGTTGACCTTTTGAAAAATTTCACTAAAAATTTTCACTGTCTCTTTTTTGTTGTAAATTGGAGTATGAATTTTCAGTTTTATGGCTTCTTTTTCAGCAAAGGAAATTTTTCCTTGCACGAATTCTTGTTTATCCAATCTTACATGTAAAGTAGAATTTTCAGTCCTTTCCTCAATTTCTTGTATTATTTCTATAATTTGACTTTTTGACAGAACCCTCAAGAATTTTTCCATAAATTGCTTTGCAGGTTTTTTTGAAATTTTTATTCTAAGGATTGTAATTGGATTTTCAAAATGACCAGTAACATTTGAAATGGAAAATTCTTCCTCCTTTAAATCAAATATTTCATTAAAAGCATCAAAAAATCGTGAGGTTTCTTCAGTTGCATGCACAATCACATCAATTGTTATCTCTAATTTTGCCATTTTAGTAAAAGAAGAAACGCGGTAGGTTTAGGCTTCAAGCAATGCTATTTCTTTATCTGCAGTTCTAATTAATTTCACTTTCTCAAGACCTACGTGTCTAATTCTAATGACTTTTTTTGCTGCAGCCATAATATCTGAATTAATTTTACCATAACAGGTAGCTTGAACAAATTGATCAATTGTCATTTCTGGTACTGTTTTGTTGATAATATCTCTTGCAATTAATCGTAAAGCATGTTTTCTTGAAGTGTTTAGTTGTCTATGTGTAAGAGCAATTACTTTAATTCTAAAAATATATCCATCTTTTGTCTTTACATCTATGATGAAATTTATTTTTGATGAACCTCTCCTAACCAAACTTCTCAAAAATTCTTTTGAATATTCAAATCGTTTGAAAATAGAACTTGCCTTATCATCTTCTACTTTGTGTAGCTGGAAATACATTTTGTATTGGTGTTGAGAAGGATCTCCTTTTAGGATATCATACAAAGTAACTTCTAAAACTCTACCTGAAGCATTTTCATCATCTGTTATTGGAACGTAAGCTATTGGAACATTGTTAAATGAATCTGGAGCATTTACTGTGATCCATTTCTTTTCTCTCCACTTGTCCTTTACTCGACCTTTTCTACGTGCCAATTATTATCGACCTTCGAACCCAAAATATAAGGGTATGCGACTAAATGGTATTTTTTCCAAGGTATTTTTGTAAAACACCTGGTATTGTAATATGCCCATCTTTATTTTGAAAATTCTCCAAAATTGAAACTAAAACTCTGGAGGTTGCAATTAAAGTACTATTTAGAGTATGCAAATATTTTGTTTCCTCATTTGTTTTTTCTCGATAACGAATCTTCAATCTTCTTGCTTGAAAATCCAAACAGTTTGAACAAGATACAATTTCTCTGTATGCATTTTGCCCTGCCATCCAGGCCTCAATATCATATGTTTTTGCAGATATTTTCCCCATGTCGCCTGACGATAGCAGCATTACTCTGAAAGGAATTTCCAAATTTTGATAAAATTCTTCGGCAATGGACAACATCCTTTCATGTTCCTTCCCAGAATCTTCTGGACGGGTAAAAACAAACTGCTCTATTTTATCAAATTGATGTACTCTGAAGATCCCCTTTTGGTCCCTTCCATGGGCTCCTGCCTCTTTCCTAAAGCATGGACTAACCCCTGCATACCTTAATGGCAAATCTTTACCTTCAATAATTTCCTTAGAATGCATGGCAGCCATTGCATGTTCTGAGGTTCCTATCATGTAAAGATCCTCATCTTCAATTTTATAGATTACTTCTTCAAAATCCTCTGCAATTACTGCCCCTTCCATTGATTGATGATTAATCATGTATGGTGGCTGAACAAGAGAATAATTTTTTTCTGCTAAGAAATCTAAAGCATAATGTATTAGGGCTTGATTTAATCTCACTAAATCATTTTTCAGGTAATAAAATCTTGCACCAGCTACTTTTGCGGCTCTTTCCAAATCAACCAATTCCAAATTTTCAGAAATATCTATATGATCATTTACCTTGAAATCAAATTTTGGAATTTCACCCCATTTTTTAATTTCTTTGTTTGCAGAATCGTCATTACCAATGGGAACTGATTTATCAATAAGATTTGGAATAGTGAATGCTAATTTCGTATAGTTTTTCTCTACTTGTTCTTGAGAGGACTCTAATTGAGATAATTCTTTAGATAATTCTTTCATTTCATCTAGAATTTTTGTTGCATCCTCACCTTTCTTTTTTTTCTGAGAAATTTCTAATGCTACTTGATTTTTCTTTTTTCGAAGATCATCTGTTTTCAAAATAAAATCTCTTCTCTGCTTATCTGCATATATCAGACCTTCAAGGTCAAAGTCCACATTCCTTGACTTTAGCATTTCTTGAACTAATTGAGGATTTTCTTTGATTAATTTTGGATCTAACACTATTCAATCACCTTCAAAGCCACCTGAACATGAGCTAAAACTTCATCGATTGTACCAATCAATTTTTTCATATCCTCCCTATTTTCAAAATTAAAAACAACCTTGTTATCAACATTCTCAACATTTAGACTTAATCCTTTTGGAAAATTTACGTTATCCGGATCTAGGGCCTTTTTTACAGTTAGAGCTTTTTCCTTTGATAAATTATTGAGAATTATCTGAACTTGACATGTTAAGGACATTTACATCTAAATAATCTAAAAAGTCATTTAATTTGTCTTTAGTTATTTTTGCTCCAGCTGCGGCATCATGACCTCCTCCTATTCCATCAAACTTCTTGGCACCAGTTTTCATTAATTCACTTAGATTTACTGCTGATTTACATCCAAATGATTTTCTGGATGAGAATTTAATGGTGTTTTCCTCGCCATTAGTTCTTAAAATTACAATTTTTCCTGAATTTTTTGGGGAACCTGCAATCAAAGATGAAATAGTTCCTGTCATCATTTCGGGAACTATTCCTTCGCCATTTACCATGACACAAGTCTCACTTTCTGAAATTCTCCACCTTTCATTGGTTAACACATTCATGTATTCTCGAATTAATTTCCTGTACTCTGTGAGTATGGTTTCACCTTCTCTTAGAATCTTGTTTCTATCTCCCATACAAATTGCCATACCTACACCGGATTTGCTAATTCGACCACATGAGTTTAACATAGTGGAAAATTCTCTTCCATCTCGCAAAAAGCTCCTTCTATCTTCTCTGGGAAATGTGTAGGTATAACCAATCAATTCCGACATAATGTCTGTAGCATTTTTTCCAGCGGTAAATTTTGTAATTTCCTCAATGACCATTCTTTTTTCATCCTCATTTAGCTCTGCTGGAACTCTCCATCTACCCCCTTCTTTTAGTGAAATTCCAGAAGAATTGAGCAAAGATAAACACGTATCTCTATTCCAAGTTAGTCCTTCAATAAAGGGCTGAGAAGTAAAGGCAAGTGAATCTGGAAGAGATCTGGTCTCCCTTCCTACTAAAAGCAAATCCAAATCAATATCTAAAAGACCCAGTTCCTTAGCAGTATTTGCAATCTCAAAATTTTTGCCTGTAAATGATTTTCTTTCTCCCTGATCTTGCCTATCTCCTAGTGCCGCCACTACTGCTACTGCGGATAAATCAGAATTTTTATCATCCAGTGACATTGCTGCTAAATAGGCCATTCCGCCAGCACAGATTTCTGTTCCTCCATCCATACCATATTTCCAAGCATTTATGACTCTGGGATTATCATATTCGTCTTCTGAAATTTGGTGATGATCAAGTACAAACCAATTATCTTCTAAAGATTGATCAATATTACTTGCAAAACCTCCACCTAGATCAGTTACAATATGGAAATCTCTGGAATCTTGTTTCAGGGAATCTACTACATTTTGACTAAATTCTTTTGAAGTTCTAAGAGTGCATTTTGCACCTGCTCTGATCAGGGCTTTTGTGATAATACTTCCTGAGGTTAAGCCGTCGCAGTCAATATGTGTGGTAACTGAAATCGATTTTTGGGATTTTATACATTCAGAAATCTTATCTTTGAAAAGGGAAAGAGAATCTTCAAGAGATTTTGACATTATTCTAATTGGGCAACCACGGATTTATATTTCCAGTTTTGTGGTATTCGACCAATTCTTTTGTAATATACTGATAATCTGTGGACTTTGGCTTCAATTAATTCAAGAGATCTTACATTTCTATTATCTCCCTTGTTGGCCTTGAGATGCTTTTGAAGACCTACTGCCTTTTTGACAATATTTTCTAGATCTTCGGGCATTTCTGGCATGAGTTTATTTTCTTCTAATATTTCCCCAACACTCTTTTTTGTAATTGGTTTTATCAAAGGAATTGAATGTTGGTCTCTTAATTTAATCCCGATCTGACTTGGAGTCAAACCATCTTTGGCATACTTGATAACTAACTCCTCGATTTCTTTTGGACCTAATGTTATCCATGAAGGAGCACGTAAGGTTGCGGGTCTAATAGAATGTGCTTTGCCATGTCTATGAGTATGCATTCGTCCCATGTGGCGACTAAATTTAAAACAAAATTAAACGTTACTTATTCGGATCTCGTACATATTATTCAAAATTTGGAGTTCAGAATAAAGGTTAAATAAGTACACTGGTTTCAAAACGACAGGTAAACGGTATGAACAACAAAGTACTATTAACAGCATCCTTAATGGCTGTATTTGCAATCGGAACCTTAGGTCCTTCATATGTATTTGCACAATACATGGGTAATGTTGGTGACCAGGGAGAAACAGGAGCATATACCTTAGAAGAGGCTTTAGAGATTCAAAAAAGAAGAATTGAATCAGCAGAGGCAAACCCTGCATCCGGATCAGGAACTCCGTATCTTGACGCAGACGGTGTTGGTGGTGCAGCAGTAATCTCAGCAGCAGTCTTTGGTGGTATTGCAGGAGCATTCTTCCTTAAAGGAAGATCTGGCAAATACGCAGCAATGGGTAGAGGATAAAAAAATACCTAACTTTTCTCTTATTTTATTATTAGTCCCTTAGTGGAAATACTGATCTCGTACTTTTTGATAATAAGAGAAATGTATATATCGCAGAAATTGAGCCAAATACACAATGACTCCTATAGTAGGAACTTTCCTAAGCATCCTGTCATCAGTAACAGGGCAATTAGGACCAAACTATGATCCATTATTCTACGATGTAATGATTTACATCTTTGGTACCATGATGTTCTCAATATTCCTTTTGGGAATTATATCATTCTGGTTACGTGTACACGGATGGTCATACAAGGACAACCGTGAGAGATGGATTGATGAATTAGACAGACACTTTGAAAGAGAAGGTATCGGTCTCATTCCAGACAACGGCAAATACTGGTAAAATAACTTCCTTTCTTCTTTTCATTATTTTTATTGACTCTAGAAAGAATACTTTATAGATAATTTTTAGAAATTTTTAAAGTCTAAAAATCTACTTTTCAGGAAGGAAATCAGTGTCTTTAGATTCATCATAGGCCTTTGATGTAAATTCTGCCCTGTAATTATATCCGTCTTGAAGTGGATGACGGATAAAGTGCTCTGATTCTTTATCGTTAACAAATATTGCAGATTTGGATTGATCCATATCTCTTAATGGAAAGTCCCACATCCACAAAAAGTGACCAATCTCAAATGGGTATTCTTCTTCCCATTCTGCGTAAATTGTCCCATCATTAGTTAGTGTGTACAAAGTTTTCTTACATATGTCATCAATTCCAATGTTTGCAGGAATTTCTGCTTTTTCTCCATCTACTATTAATTCTAAACTTGCTTGGATTTTGTATGGTGTAATTCTATCATTAATGCATACCTTAAGTGGGTCATTTGGATTTAGGGCTGTTTGAGCAAAGGTACTAACGGCAGCAGCTGAAATTCCAATAATGGCAGTGATTGCAAGAAATTTTAAGGTCTTTTTTCTCTTGTATGGATCTCCCATCCCTGGCCAAATCATGTGATTTCTTCCTAAAGATTACTTAAAGTCGTTTCCCTTAACC
>CAJHXZ010000195.1_pt1 | contig 16980 bp, 24 predicted proteins | sample 9198621 | NCBI WGS metagenome assembly CAJHXZ01 (sample SAMEA7708352, study PRJEB35096) | sediment metagenome | biome: marine neritic benthic zone biome [ENVO:01000025]; feature: sediment [ENVO:00002007]; material: shallow marine sediment [ENVO:03000034] sea grass bed [ENVO_01000059] ...
AAGATGTCTGCATGGGTATTCCAATAGAAGTCACATCTGAAGGAAAAATGAAAATTCAACCAATTGATCTTGATGTTTCTGAAAAAGAATTATTCAAACGATCAGCACAAACAATTCGCACTAACATAGAGGCTGTCCAGAAATCATCAAACTAGGAAATTTAGTCCATATCCAATAAAGTAAGCAACAAAAGCTGCAATCCCTCCGATAATCAGAGTATAAAGACCAGAATTTATTTTAGATTTTTTAACGATTTTACCTTTGATCATTCCTACTAGAAAAAATGCAGATGCAACAAATATGGTAGATAAAATAAAAGCATCAGAATTGGGATCAACTCCCATTGCAATAAATATCATAAATGGAATTAGAGGAATAAGCCCAATCAAATTGAACCCCACAAATGTACTGATTGAACTATCTAAGGGACGTTTTTCATCTTCTATTAATCCTAATTCTTCTTTCATCATTGTATCAATCCAAACTTTTCTCCTTGATGTGATTATTCGAACTACTTCTTCAAGCAGCTCATCTTTGAATCCTTTTTTTGAATAGATTTCTCTAATCTCGTCTTTTTCTTGGTCTTCTAGATTTTCAATCTCCCATTCTTCCTGCTTTCGTTTCATTTCGATGTATTCATTTCTAGCCTTTGAGGCCTGATAGTTGGCAGCAGCCATTGAAAAGCCATCAGCAAAAAGATTTGCAAAGCCGAGAATCAAAATTATTCCTGGAGATAATGATGCACCTACCACACCTGCTACAATAGCAAAGGTTGTAACTGCCCCATCAATAGAACCATAGATGAAGTCATCAAAATGCCACTTCATGATTATAGATTAGAATTTGTCATTGATTAAATATATTCTCAAAATTTTTTAATTAACGATTGCCTTTGTGATATCTGTTTTACTGATAATTCCTGCAATAGAATCATTTCCATCAAGAACAACTAACCCACTAACATTATTATCCAAAATTAAATTGCATGCACTTGATATTTCTTCATTAAATCTAATGGATACAATACCCTTAGTCATTACTTCACGTGCAAGTGAAATATCTCCAAATCCTTCTTCGGAGAGAAAACCTTTTCTTATTTGGTCTGAAAACCCAAACCCTAAACCATCTTCCTCACTTCCTAATTCAAGTGATATTCTAAATAGATCTCTAAATGAAATAATCCCTATTGGTTCTTCATTTTGATTTTTTACAATTACTCTAGATACTTTATTTTCAAGCATTTTTCTTACTACCTTGAATAGTGGTGCTGCAGAATGAGTGAACACATATTCATGGGTCATATAGTCAACAACTTTTTTCTCTGAGGGGTTTTCCAAATAATATCTTACAAGATCGGTTTTTGTAAATATGCCCTTGATATTATCCTCCGATCCAATAGTAAGTGAACTTACTCCCTTTTCAATCATCATCTTTGCAGATTCTTGGGGAGTTAATCCTTCTTCAACATAGAGTATAGGCTTCATTATCTTGCTAATTGGGATATCATCTAATCCTTGTTTTGTATTCTCTGAAAAAAGAAATAATCCTACGTCTTTTTCTGTGATAATTCCTACCGGCTTGCCAGATTCCACAACAATTAGCCTACTTAGTTTAGATTCTAACAATTTTTTAATAACATCTGATATTGTCGAATTTTTTAGAATAGTTATTGGTTTGTTACTAATTTCATTTACGGACAACAAATACACGAAATTTAATTTCTATAAAAAGATCTGTTATAATTTTCATTTTTGAATGTAAATCCAATTTTTAGAACTTAAAATTTCAACATTGGAAATCATAGTCTTTTTATATATTTGAAGAATTATTAAAACCATCATGGCAAAATTCAAGAAAATTCTGGTTCCACTTGATGGTTCTAACAACTCAACTCGTGGATTAGATCGAGCTATTGAAATTGCAAGAGAAAGCAATGCAGAGATAACTGGATTCTATGTATTTCATTTGCCACTCTTAGCAGGGGTAAAATATTCCCAAAAAATGAAAGATGAGGCACAGGAAAAAGCAGTAAAAGCAATTGGACCTGCAATGAAACGTGCTCAAAAAGCCGGTGCTACATTCAAGTATAAAACTGGAGGTGGCCATACTGGCTCTGAAATTGTCAAATTTGCTCAAAAAGGAAAATATGACATGATCGTAATCGGAGCAAGGGGAGTCGGCGGAGCTAAAGAAGCATTCCTAGGAAGTACCTCAAATTATGTAATGCATAAAACAAAGATTCCTGTTTTAGTGGTAAAGTAAACACGTTTAGGAATTCCAACCATTTTTCTATCCTTCTTTTTGATTAATTTCTAAAAAATCCTAAAACAAAAAACTGTTTATTAAATGAAGTATCCTTCATATTTTGTATAGAAAAAAACTATAGTCAGGGTTAGATTAATCAAAAACACGTGATGGGTATGGTAGAAAGTAATTACGACATATTAGGAATTACAGAGGGCTCTACAGAAAAAGAGATTAGAGATGGATTTAGACGATTAGCTCTTCAATTTCACGCAGATAAAGGAGGAGACAATTTACAATTTATTAAAATTAAACAGGCATATGAAGATCTAAAAACAGGCAAAAAATATCCTGACACAGATATTGAAAAATTAAGAAAATCCAGAGTTTTCACTGGGGATTCTGAAGAAGACATTAGAAGAAAAAATCGAATTTTAGGTAAAGAATTATCAAAAGAAATGCAGGTCGCTCAAGAATGGGCCGCAGCATTGAATAGATCCAATTCAACTGCCAGTAGATTATTTGGATCAAAAACTTTAGGAGAGATTGAACTTGAGAGAAAGGCGAATGGAGCTCTTTCCATTAAGGGAAATTTCATGGCAGGAGAGCTATCTTATGACGGACCTATCATCATGCAAGGTAATATCACAAGTCCCTCTTGGACTGAAGAGTTTAGAACAAAAATCCATCTTACCAAAGGCGATTTCAAATTTGTTGATCCAATTGAAAATAAATACAAAATTGAGAACGGCGCAACAATAATTATCGATGATGGAAACGCTGTACTGGGAAACATTTTTGGAAGAAAATACAGAGTACAAGATCCCGAGGGTAGAGTTGGAATTTATCTTACTCAAGAACACAGAACAAAAATTTTGGTACCTAGAGGAAAAATTATTGCAGAAAATGCTGTGAATACCGTTGATCTTGAAGCAGATACTATTATCGCTTTGAATTTAGAAGATGATGTCAAAATAAAGGGTAGAGAAATTTTACTTTATGGTAACAAAATAACTTATGATGTAATAATTGAATTAAAAAAGGATGGTATACTTAGATTCTTTGAAAGTTTTTCAGTTCAGGGAATAAGCAATGATGTAAAAATTAGATTAGAAAATGGGAAAGAAATTAGGTTATTTGATATTAAAACTAAAAAGATAAAGGATTTGGCAGATGAATTCGTACCAAACAAAGCTGATTATAATAAGGACGACACAATGGTTGGCAAAGGATTTACCATTACATACCAAATGTTGGAAAATCTAGACAAAAAACCTGCCAAATCTAGATGGAAAATTGGGTTTTAATTCCATAACTGAAGATCCATGCCTACTCTAAAATCAAACAGTGTGATTAATCAAAGACTTGATATTCATATTAAATTAGAAGAGAATTGAAATGGCAATTTCTTTTGCAATAAATAAAAAATTAATTCTATTAGTGATGAGCGTTTCTATTATCGCTTTATCTATCACTGCATTTCTAAGTTTTAATTATGCTGAACAAATTCTAAAGGAGCGAACAGGTGAGCAATTATTTGGAGAATCTAATATTCGGGGAGATACTCTAAGACTACTATTTGAATCAAGAATTGAACAAAATCAAATCATATCAACTGATCCTATGATTCAAATTCTGGTAAATGAGCTAAATCAAACTCCAGAAGAAGAATTTTCAGAAACAATTGAAGAAAAACGTCGTGATTTTCTTACACAAATTCAAGCTTTCCAAACATTGATAGGATTTTCTATTGGTTTTGAAGATGTAAAAATTCTAGGAAAAAATGGAGATGTTTTATTTTCACTTGGAAGAACCGACAAAAGTAATTTTGAAAATGATCCATTATTTGAAAATGGAATTCAATCTTCTTTTGTAGAGTTTGAACCATTTCAAAATAATAAAAAAATGATTGTCGTATCTCCTATTTATGCAAAAGATAGCAAAATTGGAGATGAAGCAATTGGAGTTGTAATTTCCAGAATGAGAACTGCAGCAATTGACAGTATCTTACTTAATAGAAGTGGTCTCGGAGAATCAGGAGAAATCTATATCGTAAATAGTAACTTTTTGATGTTATCAGAATCAAGATTTATGGAAAACACCATCTTTACACAAAAAGTAGATACCGTTGCAGTTCAAAAGTGTTTTAATGAAGGAATTGATTATGAAGGATTGTATCCAGATTATAGAGACATCCCAATTTATGGTTCCTCTTACTGTGCAGACGATCTAGGATTTGTGTTATTAGCAGAAATAGATGAAGCTGAAACAATTCAACCTATCCAAACTCTTCAAGGACGAATTTTTGAAACTGGCCTCTTAATTATTACAGGAATGGCAATAATTGCATTTATTGTTTCAAGAACATTTTCCAAACCATTGATTAAATTAAAAAATGCTGCAAACACGATAGCAGATGGAAATTTTGAGGTAAGAACGAAGATTACTACAAAAGATGAGATAGGTGAACTTTCACATGCATTCGATTCTATGGCTCAAAAACTTCAAGAATCTTTGTTGGAAATTAAACAGAAAGAAGATGTGATTAAGCAGCAAGAAGACATACTTTTACAATTTTCAGATTATAGTGAAAAGTATTGTGTTTGCATGGTAGATATAATGAACTCAACAAAAATTACCGCTAATCTATCTGATAAACAAACGAGTGATTTCTATCGTATTTTTCTAAATTCAATAGCAATCACTGTTAGAAATTTTGGTGGGATTGTTGTAAAAAATATTGGAGATGCACTATTATTTTATTTTCCAATTTTACATTCCGAAAACGAACTTACAATAAAAAAATGCCTTAACTGTTGTTTAACATTAGGAGAATCACAGAAAGATATTGCAAAAAAATTAAAACAAGAAAATCTTCCGGAAATTGATTTTAGAACTAGTGCTACCTTTGGAGTTGTAAGAATTGCGCGAACCTCAACATCTTCAGTTAACGATATTTTTGGTTCTACGGTAAATAGATGTGCAAAAATAAACAGAACCGCGCCCGCAAATGGTTTGATAATTGGTGAGGAATTTTATGAAAATGCAAAACATCTTAAAGATTATTCCTTTAAAAAAATTGAAAGTGAGATAGTTTCTCCAGAACATGGGTATGTTGGATATATTGTCTCAAAAGTTCAAAAAGGGAAAGATAATTAAATTAATTCAGTAGATTTTTGTTTTGTAGAAATATCAAAAGAATCTTCAATATTTGAGATAAATATTTTCCCATCTCCTTTTTCACCCGTATGGGCAACTTCCATGATAGCTGAAATAACAGAATCCTGTTGCGAATCATTCACAACTGTAATAATCACATCTGTTGAATTAAATTCAATTTGCTTTCCACCAATTTCAGGCCTATCTCCAGCTCCTTGTCCCAAGGATTCAATCAAAGTAACTCCTCCTACTCCTTTACTTCGAATTGCTTTAACTACTTGTCTTGAAACCTCACTCTGTACAATTGCCTCAATTCGTTTCATGAGATTTTTTAGGAAAATCACCATTTAAAAATATCTAAATAATTTCTAATTATCAAAACTGAAAATCAATAACGAAAATCTTCCTAGGATTAAATAAAATTGAAACGAAAATTTGTATGCTTGTATCGAATATTTGGAATTTTCATAATTGGAGTATTTTCTCTAGTTTCTTCTGCACATGCTGATGACTACATTATTGATATCCCTTATGGAGCATTTAATCCGGAATTAAACACACCTGCAGAAGTGTGGTATGATCCACCAGTTATTTCAATTACTACTGGCGACACTATTACTTGGTATAATGATGATAGAGAAGGTCATACTGTAACTAGTGGGGAGGGCTCTGGAAGATTTGGTTGGATGAGTGATAATTTTGGTACCCCTGATGACTATTTTGATAGCGGTAGATTCATGCCAGGGGAATCTTGGTCATTTAATTTCAAAGAATCTGGAACATTTTCTTACTATTGTACAATCCATCCGTGGATGGAAGGAGTAGTACTTGTCGAAAAAGAAATACCTGATTACCCTCACGATGCAACTGGACAAAAATTAGAGTTTCCACTTTTACAATACACTCCAGATAGAAGAATAGAAGTTAACCTTTCATGGGATCCACCTGTAATTAAAACTCATGAAAAAATTCAATTTGTTTATCAGTTTTATGATCCTGAAACAAATTCCAACTTGGCACAAATGAAATACAATTTAATAATTTTCCAAAATGGAAAAGAAATTTTCCGGGATGAAGGATTGAACCAAATTGGCGGTGATTATCGTAATTATGTTTTTGATGAATCAGGATCGATAATTCTTAGAATAGAAGGTATTGAACCTAAATCTGCCTTAGCTGAGGCGAGTGTAACCGTAGCTGGAAAAGTTGAGAATAAAGCGCAAAGGTCTGTTGATTTTACAGGTGTAGTATATGACAATCCAGAAAAAACTACTCATGAAGCTTTTCATGTAAAGCCAGCTCAAAGACTAGAGCTCTATTATGAGATGACTATTGCAATTATTTCGATACCTGCAGTGATGATGATTGGATTGATAATTTGGATGAAAAAAGCCCCCAAAAATCCTGAGGATAAATCCAGCGCGATTTAATTTTAAAAATATAAAAAGAAATTAAAAATGATTGAATTCGACTAGTCTACTAGTTCGGTCCAACCTTTTACGAAGACTGAATCTTTGTGGAGTGGAACTGGTTGTCCAACTGTAAAGTCCATTGGTCTCATCCAAAAGATTGCTTTTGTTGGGCATACACCGATGCATGCACCATCAGAAATACATCTTTCTGGGTAAAAGACAAATGCTTTACCTCTCTTCCAGCCTTCAACTGGTTTTACTCTAAGGACATCAGGACCAAGAGTTGTACAGATTTCTACACATAGTGCGCATCCGATACACATTTGTTCACTTATGTCTGGAATAATTCCTACTGGCATAACAAAATTTTTCTCTCTTTTGATCTTTATATAATTTACCAAGAAAATCTTGATTATAACACCGTTTGAAGTTTTATAACGCCGTTTGAAAAATTGATCGCTCTACTAAATCATTTTTGAATTTCAAATGATTTACTACGATCTTGATTACTATCTAATGAATTCAGAATCAAACTTGTTTCATACAAACCAAGAGAGTACATTACAGATCTTTTTGATTTTAGAAGATGTCTTCCACTAGGAGATAGTATCAATTCTCCTTTTTCATTTTTTGTAGCCATTGCAGTAACTACAATCATAGATCTTGTTTCTTTTGCTATAGATGATAGTAACATTATGGCTGAGTTGATAAATCTGGCAGATTCTAATTCATCAAACATATTGTAAAGCCCATTTAATGAATCAAAAACTACAAGAGCTTTTTTACATGAAACTTGACTAATTGTTTCTTTTAGGTCCCTTTCCCATGTATCTCTATTTGATAGAAAAAAACTGATATTTTCTTTTTTCTTAATTAATCCGGATTTGACATAACCAGAATAAAGTAAATCAAAATCTAATAAAATCACTGGAAACTCTGACGAATTTACTAATCTTTTTAAAAACTCAGCTTTTAGAAAAGGCTTAGTACATAAGATAATGTTAGGACCATTAGCTGAAAATTCATTTTTAATTTCTACAAAATCATTATCTAAAATATTCTTAGGATTTTTATCCAACACTAATTTAGGAATTAGCAGATATAATAATGAATTTAGATTCTAAAGACATATCTGAAGATTTTCAAACGAATAAAATCTATCTAAATAATGCATCAGTTTCCCTAATGCCAAATCAAAGCATTGAGGCTATGAAAGAATTTTTAATTTCATACAATTCTTTAGGACCAGATTCTATTGACGCTGAGCCTTTTGTAACAGAAAAATTAAAGAACACAAGAAAAATAATTGCAAAAATTGTAAATTGTCAACCTGATGAGATTGTTTTAACTCAAAGTACTACAGATGGTATCAACATTGTAGCTAATGGTCTTTCTTTTGATTCAGAATCTAATATTATAATTCGTGGAATGTCTCATGAACATCATGCAAATTTTTATCCATGGCTTCGACTGCAAAAAAAACTAAAACTAAAAAATCTATCAATTGATGAAAATGGGTTTTTTAATTTTGATGAATTTGATAAATTTCTAGATGATGACACCAAATTAGTATCTCTCAGTCACGCATTGTATAACACAGGCTCAATTTTACCGATCGAAAAAATTGGAAAAATACTTGAAAATAGAATCCCATTTTTTCTTGACAGCGCTCAAACTGTAGGCTGCATAGGTAATTTTGATGTAAAAAAACTAAAATGTAATTTTATGGCTTTTAATGGATCAAAATGGCTGTGTGGGCCAATGGGAACTGGTTTATTTTATTGCGATAGGAAATCTAGTGAATTACTAGAACCTGCTTCCATTGGAGGAGAATCTGCAATGTTATATGAAGACTCAAACTTGGCATTCAAGGATTTACCAGAAAAATTTCAAACTGGATTTCGTAATTACGTTGGAATAGTTGGATTGGAATCTTCGGCAAATTATCTATACAAGTTTGGTATGGAAAATATAAGAAAGAAAATCCTACACCTTTCAAATATGCTAAGAGAAGAATTATCCAAAAATACCAAAATCACAATTTATGGTCCAAAGGATACTGAGGATCGTACCAGCATTATTTCATTTACAATTGATGGAATTGAACCACAAACTGTTGTAGAAAAATTAGAAAAACAAGGAATAATTTTAGCCGTCAGAGAAATTTATGACCAAAAGGTCATTCGAGCTTCTCCTCACTTCTTCAATACTGAATCTGAAATTCTTCAAGTTATAGATGCTATAAAAAAATTATAAGTTCTCTTGTTCTTCTATAACCATCATCGTTAAGGTTGATTGAACTTTGGCAATTTTTCTAATCTTATTTGTAATGATTGCTCTGAGATTTTCAGCATTATCAGAAGATAATTTCAAAACAATATCATATACCCCATAAACTCCTTGAACTTCAAATTTAACATCCTCATCTTGAAGAATTTGTTTTATTTCGTCAATTATCGAACTATCTGAGCCTAAATCTGAATTTAATAAGACATAAGCAGTAGGCATGTTGCAGATTTTCATAGACAGTATTTAACTTTTAATGAATCTCAAAAACTGATTAACCAGAACCAAGATCCATGGATGTGACACAATTAGATCTTACACTAACAATTTCTAGAACTATTCCAAACTTTCCCGGTTCACCTTCCCCTCAATTCATTTCTTGGTCTACTATAGAAGATGATGGCTATAATCTGGAATTACTGTTTTTGAGTTCGCATACCGGTACTCATATTGATGCTCCATTTCATTTTGAAAAAAAAGGATCAAAAATACATCAAATCCCGCTGGCTCGACTAGTAGGAAATGGATTAATAATTAAAATTAAAAAATCAAACAATCAATCCATTACAAAAAAAGATCTCATTGATTTTGAACAAAAACATGGAAAAATAAAAAATTATTCATCAATTTTCTTTTTTACAAATTGGCAGAAAAATTTGAATAAAAAATTTTACTTTACAAATAATCCAGGATTATCAAAATCAGCAGCTGATTACCTTGCATCCAAAAAAATTAATCTGGTTGGAATAGATTCTCCTAGCATTGATCTAGGAATTGACAAGTTCTTTACAACACATAAAATTTTTGCAAAAAATAATATTTTAATTGTTGAAAATCTTTCAAATCTAGAAAAAATTCCAAACGTGGAATTTAATTTTATTATTTTACCCCTAAAACTAAAAGATGCTACTGGTTCTCCAGTTAGAGCAATAGCAGTTTACTGAACAAAGTGAAATCTATTTTTTTTATAATTTTTAGATAAATTACCCACAATCGGAATGTGATTTCCACAAAATTTACATTGATTATTTTCATCAAGATTCCATTCTTCTATATCAAAACTATATCTCTTGATTGCAATATTGTTGCATTCAGGACAATACGTATGCTCTAAAGGATGACCAGGAACATTTCCAATGTAGGCATACTTTAATCCAATTTTTTTAGCAATCTCATGATGCTTCTCTAATGTCTTTACAGGGGTAGAATCAAACTCCATCATTTTATAATCAGGATGAAAACGCAAAAAGTGTATAGGCATTTCAGGTCCGAATTCATCATAAACAAATCTACATAATTTTTCTGCATACACCAAACTATCTCCTACTTGTGGAACAATCAAATCTGTAATCTCAACGTTGATTTTTGTTTTATCTCGAATTTCTAACAAAGTATCAAAAACTGGTTGAGGGTCTGGTACACCAATGTATTTTCTTGTAAATTCTGGTTCGGCACTTCCTTTGAAATCAACTGTTATTGAATCTAAAAATTCATTCATCATATTTACTGATTCTGGAGTATCGTATCCATTTGAAACAAAAACATTATAGAGATTTTTTTGATGAGCTATCACTCCACAATCGCGAGCAAATTCTATGAAAATAGATGGTTCATTGTATGTGTAAGCGATTCCATCAGCTCCATTATCTACAGCAGTTTGGACGACTTCTTCAGGGGTCATATCAGCACCTTCGATTTTTCTTCTCTGACTAATGTCATAATTTTGGCAATATTTACAGAGCCAATTACACCCAGTAGTCGCTATAGAGTAAACTTTTGAGCCTGGATGAAAATGGGTTACGGGTTTTTTTTCAATGGGGTCAACATGACCTGCAATCACCTTACCATATACAAAAAGATCTAATTTTCCATTCTGGTTTCCTCGAATTCCACATAAACCGATTTGACCGTCTGCCATTTCACAATATCTAGCACAAGCTGTACAACGCACCTTTTTGTTGGGTAATTTTTCGTAAAGAATAGCCTCTTTTCCCATCTTACACTAGTTACTCTTTTTCAAATATAAGGTGGATGTATTTTTCGCAATCCTAAAAATATACAACATACAATGAAAATCTATGAGTAAACCGGGGAATGTGTGGAGAAAAGTCCATGGAAAAATTACCAAGCGACCAACCAATTTCTCATGGTTAATTGAAGAAAAGCTTGCAGGTTCTGGGATGCCAACTAGTTTTGATGAGTTAGATTGGATTCTAAATCAAGGAGTAAAATCAATTGTCACGATGACTGAAAATGCATTACCTGAAAAATGGATAAGTGAGATTGGATATCTACACGTTCCCACACCAGATCTAACTGCCCCTGACATGGATAGAATAGATATGGCAGTTGACTTTATTCATGAAAAAATTACAGATAATCAAGCAGTGATGGTTCATTGTGCAGCTGGAATGGGAAGAGCAGGGACTATCTTAGCATGCTATCTAGTAAAGTATAAGAAATATTCTGCAACAGATGCTATAAAAAAAATTAGAAAAGAAAGACCTGGTTCTATTCAATCAGAAACACAAGAGCTAGCAATTACTTTTTTTCAAAAACATGTAGAAAATTAAATAAATTCAGAAACTAGACTTCCATCTACTATTTTGATCTTCAATTTTTTATTTTCCTGAAATATCAAAGTCAAGTCTCCTTCAGGATCTGGATCTTCAACCTTTACCAATTCTAACATTTTAATTTGTTCAAATTTTTCCATTTTTCTCACCTATTCTGGGATGGATACAGTTTCAATCTTTCCATCAACTGCTTTTATGAATAAAAACCTGTTATCTTTGAGAATAAATGTAATTCCACCTTCTTTATCAGGCTCTTCAACTTCAAGAATTGGCTGACCCAAAAGACCATCGTATTTTGCCATATGGAATATCTGGAATAGTTCCTTATATCCCTAATTAAAATAATATTTTTTATATTAATTACCATTTTGCCCTTTTTCCTAGAGTTCTTTAATTTTCAAAGAAATAGTAAATTAATTTAAAACTCCCAAAGGAAAAAATTATACACATAATAGGGATATTTTTTGAAGGGATATTACAATGGATCATAAGGAATTATGTGAAAAAGTCTTGGAATTAGTTCCTCTAGTACGTTTTAGTGGAATTCTAAACACCAGAGGAGATTTAGCTGTTCATAGTAATCGAGATGATACAGCAAAATTACTTTCTGATGACGAAGTAAAAATGTCAGTCCATTATACTTTTCAGAGATGGAACAGTGTCAAAAATCTTGCACACAGAATCGGAAAAGAAAAAACAAACATTACAGAATTTGAAAAAGTCACAATCATCAGTCTTCTATTACATGATGGAAATCTTCTTTTATTGAGTTCAGAGCCAGGAGCAAATTATATGGAAATAATTTCCAAAGTCAAACAAATTATTCCAGATGAATAATTAGGTTAAAAAATTGTCTCTTGTTTGGACATTTGTTTTTGGGATAGTGTTAGTCTATCTTAGTACAAATTTGGTAATAAAAATAGATGAGTTAGATGGATGGCTAAAAGCACTATACTTTATTGTCTTAATTCCTGGATATGGTTTAGTTACATATCAATTACGAATGCATTTCCAAAAGAAGCACCACCCAGAATCAATTAATTGAGTATTTTTCAAGTTATTTTATTCTCAAATTATAAAGTAGTAAACAAGTGAAAAGATATTGAAAGGACTTTTCTGGTTAATTTTTGGACTTTGCGTCTGGTTTATTCCCACTATTGCATTTCAAATTGGTGTCACTTCTGAAAATTCTGATATTACTGCTGAAGAAGCAGTATCTGATATTCCACGAGAATTTGTGATTGTATTATTTGCCATTGCTCTTCCAATCATTTTCAAAGGTGTAATCAATATACGAAAAGAAAGAAAAGCAGAAAAACAGGAATCAAAAAAAGACAAGAAAAGATCAAAAAAGAAGAAATAATTAAAATCTCATTCTAAAGTTGAAATATCGTATTTTTCTCGGATTTGTAACTAGTTTTACTAATTTCATCGCTGATAATTAGATAGTATAATAAATAACCAAATTTTTGATTTTTGATATGAAGAAAATCGAGGCGATAATCAATAGATCAAGGTATACACAAATCGCTGAAAAACTAAACACTATGGGTTACACAATTATTGATAAACGAAACCTAGAGGATAACAAAATTCTAGATAAACAAATCGGATCGAAAGCAGGAGGAACTCTTGGTCTTAAAACAATCCCTCTTTCAAAAATTGAATTGGTTGTAAATGAAAAAGATGCTCGAAAAGTAATTGACTTAATTTCAAAAAAATCAGGATTTACTTCCAGTAAAGTAGGAAAAATTTTTGTCTCTGAAATGGAAGAAGTTGTAGAAATTGATACACTTGAAAGCACTCAAGACCTTGAACTCGAGGAAATTAAATTATCTCCAAAACCAAAAGTTAAACGTAGTAGATTAGTTCCACTTCAAAAATACACATTACTTCGTCTCCAAACAGTTTATGATGAAAATCATGAAACCCTTGCATCAGACCATAGAATAAAATCCTTTAGTGATTTTGTAAACCACTGCATAATGGGTTATCTTCCTTCATTTGAAAAACAACTCAAACATCCTACAGTTGTTTATGGAAATAATTTCAGAGAATTTTAGATTACGCTTTCTCCTTCGTCACCACTAGCAATATCTATTGCTCGTAAAACAGGTGAAACAAAGATTTTTCCAACAGATCCTTTCTCTTTGAGAATGTTTACCACTTGCTCTTCCTTATTTTCTGGAATAACTAATTCAACGACATACTTTTGACTGAATTGGGGTTGAAATATGGCACTTCCTTTAGAAGCATGAATCTCTGGGGGAGGTCTCTTTCCACGACCTCTTACTTTGCTTACAGTCAAACCACCAATCTCGAATTCCTTTAGTGCTTCACTAATTGCCATTACGTCATTATTTCCGAGAAATGCTTGGATTCTTAACATCTAATGATTTCCAAGGTTTTTCACAAATAATAGTTTCAGATTTTGATAATCAAGTGATAATCAAATAGTTATCAAATTTCGTTATTATTATTTAGTTTCACAAACCTGAGAATAACGTTGCCAATAGATACAGGTGATACCGCATGGATGCTCGTAGCAGGAAGCCTAGTGCTTTTAATGATACCTGCGCTTGGTCTTTTTGAATCTGGTTTATTAAGAAAGAAAAATGCTGTATCTGTTTTTATGCAGATTTTCTTTGGTTTAGCATTACTTAGTGTGATGTGGTTTGTATTTGGATTTAGTTTATCATTTGGACCTGACACAACAGGTGGATTAATGGGTAACATGGATTGGGTTTTCCTGAAAGGAGTACCTTGGGATGAAGCGCTTGATTATGCACCGACAATCCCAGGTGTCTTATTTGTAAAATTCCAGCTAATGTTTGCAGCAATCACTCCACTACTGCTTACAGGTACTATAGCAGAACGAATGAAGTTTAGTTCATTTATCATATTCATAGCTTCTTGGTCAATACTGATCTATTACCCATTAGTTCACTGGGTATGGGGAGGTGGCTGGTTAGCACAATTAGGTGTAGTCGACTTTGCAGGAGGTATAGTTATCCACACAAGTGTAGGTATGGGTGCCTTAGCTGCTGCAATAGTACTTGGAAGGAGACGTTTCTTTGGTCCTGCAATTGAAATTCCACACAGTATTCCACTTGCTGTAGTAGGATCTTCACTACTATGGTTGGGATGGTTTGGATTTAATGCAGGAAGTGCCCTAGCATCAGGATCTCTTGCCGGAAATACCGTAATTGTAACTCACATGGCCTCATCAGTCTCTGCTTTAATCTGGGTAGGACTATCTTGGATGAGAACAGGAAAACCGTCAGTGGTTGCTGCTGTAAACGGTGCAATTGCAGGTTTGGCAGGTATTACACCAGCATCAGGATTTGTAAGTGTTGAACATTCATTTGTAATTGGAATTGCAATTGGAATTGCATCATACTCTACAATTGTAATCTTCAAGGAGAAATTGAAGATAGATGACGCATTAGATGTTTCTTCAGTTCACGGAACTGCAGGAATTATTGGCGCCCTAGCAATTGGTATTTTTGCAAGTTCCGCAGTAAACCCATCTGGTCCAGATGGTTTACTCTTTTCAGGTTCTCTAGATCAATTAGGAATTCAAGCAATTGGTGTTGGAGTCGCAGCAGTGTTAGGATTTGGAGGGACTTTCATTATCATGAAAGTTCTAGACTTCTTAGTAGGTGTAAGAGTGTCTCCGGAAGTGGAAGATGCTGGACTAGATATCAGTGAACATGCAGAGAGAGCCTATGCAGATGAAGAAGAATTCAAACTTGAAATGGATGATTTTGTAGAAGACTTGGAGAAAAAGGGTGGATTCTTCGGTGGAAGGAAAAAAGATTAAGACAAGAATTTTGTCTAATTTATTGTAATTTCAATTTCTTTTGAATTATTTTTTATACTATCAGAATCTGTATAATCATGTTTTTGCCAAGAGGCAAAAACTTCAGCTCCAATCTTATGTTTTCCTGTACCGAGATCTGAGGCTTTGATGACAAATTTTTCATTAAAATCAAATAATTCTTGCCTAACCTCTTCTTCAGAGAGGCGAATAAAGGGCTCAAAATTTTTGGCTACTTGTACCCATATCCTTCTATCTTTCATAGGATTTACTAATTTTGGATTTCTAGTCCAAAAAATTGCTGCCTTTCTATAGGTGTCGATTGTTTTGCCTACCTCCTTCTTTCGAAGTCCTCCTGAAGTCAATTTTACACCATACTTTAGCTTGAAGGAGACATCATTATTGTTGTATGCCTTGGTCCAATTTGCCTCATTGAAGGCATTTCGAATGTCTCCATCAATAGAAAATTGAGCATTAATCTCAATTGTATCACCTGAGGAGTACTGATCTTGGTTACAGGTTAGTGAAATTTCTGGAATTTTACTATCACTCATTCTTACCAATCATAATGATTTATATCTACAATAAGTGCGTTTTCCGAGTACATGCACGCACAAGTAGTAAGTTCTGCACCAAAAGAAATCAATCTTTCCATTAAAGACACTGATGTGGGAATTTTATATATTATTCAGCATGAGCTATTACAAACATCTGGTATTGATTTTGCTGGAGTTATCGTAAAACACCCGTTAACCAATGAATGTTGGATGAGAATTAATTCTAACTCTAAACCCATGAAAGAAATTAAAAATGCTACAGAAACCGCAATAAAAACCGCAGACGATCTAAAGAAATTATTTAATTCTACGATTAAGGTAAAGTAAATGAAATTTTGCCCCAAATGTGAGGTCAAATTAAAAAAAGATGGTTCTGACCTTAAATGCTCAAAATGTGGTTTTATTGAAGGAGATGCTTCTACGAAACAAAAAAAAGTAGTCCAAGAAGAATCTACTGAACCCTTCAATGTTTTTGCAGAAAACGAGGGCGAAGAGTCATTACCAACTATCAAAATTGAATGTGAAAGTTGTGGAAATGATGAAGCTGTCTGGTGGATGTTACAAACCAGAAGTGCTGATGAACCCACCACTCAATTTTACAGATGTACAAAATGCAAATACACTTGGCGTAATTACGCATAACGTTTAACTGGAACTTAACGCACCTGAAAATCAGTTTGACTTTTGGAGCAAAAACAAGTGGTTCAGATGATCTTAAAGCAATCATCTCAGCCATATCTACTCTAGTAGAAGAAGCAACTTTTGTAGCTACAGCAGAAGGAATTACTTTCAGAGGAATGGATCTATCGCATGTAGCGTTAATTGATATTTCTTGGCCAAACTCAGCTTTTGAAAAATATGAATGTGACAGTGATATTAAATTTGGAGTTAGAATTGATGAATTTTCTAAACTGATCAAAAGAGCA
>CAJHXZ010000169.1_pt1 | contig 16569 bp, 22 predicted proteins | sample 9198621 | NCBI WGS metagenome assembly CAJHXZ01 (sample SAMEA7708352, study PRJEB35096) | sediment metagenome | biome: marine neritic benthic zone biome [ENVO:01000025]; feature: sediment [ENVO:00002007]; material: shallow marine sediment [ENVO:03000034] sea grass bed [ENVO_01000059] ...
GCATTACTTAGGTTAATTCCGACATTACCAGCACGCAGCCCTGCAATCATTAATTTGGATTCACCTCTTTGGAATTTATCGATTTGATCTTGTCGGAGATTATCGGATTGACCTCCAATTATTGAAACTGGAGAAAATTCCTGAAGACTTTCATGGAGAAGTTTGTGAATGGCTTTATGATGACAAAAAACAACTACACTTTCTTCTATTTCCATAATATTTCTTACAAAATTTATGACATGAGGTATTTTTGCAACTCCTGCAGCTTGTCGTTCACTTTGTATTGCACGTTGAAATGATGCGGACTTGTCAAAGCCACTTTCTGCTTCTTTTTGTTCTTCTTCTAGTTTTTTCCAAATTTTATCAAGTTCTTCAAGATAATAATCAGTGTCAGACGCAATGACTTCCTTGTAACGAACTTTGTCTTTTAGTTCTTTTAAGACATCTGATTTTTTCCTCCTAAGCATCACATGTTTTTGTAATTCATTTCTAAGAGAATCCCTTTTATTTTCCAAGACAATGGCCTTGCCTTTTTCATTTACATAGCAAAAGTATTCGCAAAATTCTTTAAAGCTCCCAAGTAGTCCTGGTCTTAAAATGTCAATTATTGGCCAAATTTCAGAGCCACGATTGTAAATAGGAGTTCCAGAAAGACCAATTCTGTATTTTACAGATTTTAATGCAACTAGTTTTTTTACTGCCTTGTATTTTTGAGTGGTTTTTGAGCGAAGATTATGAACCTCGTCACTCACTATTGTCCTGATGTTTAATTTTGCTAAATCAGGTAACCGTTTGTAAAGTAATTCATAATTAATAATGTAAAAATCAGTTTTTGGAAGGGCTTGCAATTTTCCTGTTCTTATGATTGTGGTGGTAGGAGATTCATTTTCAACAATTCTTCCATTTCGACTTTTTTTCTTTACAAATTTTGAAATCTCACGTTCCCAGTTATTCAAAGTTACAAGGGGCGCAATCACCAAAACAGGAAAAGTTTGTTTTTCTGTTGACACATAAGACAGGGTTTGAACAGTTTTTCCAAGACCCATCTCATCGGCTAGCAAAGCATTGCCAGAGGATTTTAGCAAGAAATCGAGGCCCTCTTTTTGGAAGTTAAGTAATTTTCCTCTAAATTGTTCTCCGCTTTTTGCTCGATTGAGTTTATGTTTAATTGGAGGTAATGTGGGTTTTGGGGCAAAAGTTTTGATGACTTTTCTTTGCCAGGCAGATTTTGATAAAATCTCTAGAGGGTACCTGTCCATCATTGCTTTTAGTTGTTTGACACTTTCAGTGCTGTCAGGTACAATTACCTCATCGATATTTTCACCATACCATGCCTCAGGAACTAGTTTAGAAATCATACTAACTGCACGATGACCAGTAAGTTTCCAGCTCCAAGTTTTTGAATACTTGTCAAGAACATATTCTAATGTTCCAAAGTTTTCCATCGATGTTGCCATAAATTGTGGACTAATCGTTTTTTTGCTTTATGAATCTTCATGTTTGGTTCGATCTTGGCTTTGATCTTAGAAAATTAGTAATAGTTAAAATATGAAGTTGTATTAACTATGAGGAAAAATCAATAATCTAAAGATAAATTCTACCCAATATCACGCATGAATTTATTTATCAAAAAGACAATAATGAAATAGGAATAAAAAAATAATTCAATATGGCTCAAGATGGATTTGCTTGGATTTATCTGGTATTTTTTCTCATAATACCATTATCGAGAATCCTTCCAAAACTCGTACAAAAATGGAAGGAAAAGAATCAAGGCACATCAGAGCAATTTACTCAGAAAGCATATCAAACCACTGAAGAGTCATTCACAGAGCCACCTCCAACCGATCGAAGGGAAGATATTCCCAAAGAGATGAAACCCTTAACACTAGATATGTTAGTTCTAGGAGAATTAAATCGAGGTACCAAGAATTTTAATTCTATTCAAAGGAATTTGGATATTGACAGTAAAATTTTAGATAAAACCTTGCAAAGTTTAGAAAAACAAGGATTGATGAAGGTTCAAAATAAACAAGGCTTGATGGGACCAAAAGTAGAGTTAATCCCTACAGAAAAGGGATTTAAGAAATTTTATTCTTAGAAAGACATGGTATAATTATGGTAAAACATGACCATATTCATTGTCTAAATACCAGCAACCAAGCATGGATGTAAATTTTGGAAAAGCAAAAGCCGTAATTCTTGGTGCAATTATACTAATAATAATAGGGGTTGTTGTCTCCGCATCAATCCAAATAGTTGATGCAGGGAATAGAGGTGTTTTGCTTCACTGGAATGCCGTGGATGTCGCTAGCCCTCCCTTAGAAGAAGGTCTTCATTTTGTAGTTCCCTTCCAAGATTCGGTGGTAAACATTGAAGTTAGAACGTTGAAATTTACCAAAGACACCTCTTCAGCATCCAAAGATCTTCAAACAGTTACCACAGAGGTGACAGTAAACTATAGACCTGCTCCAAACTCAGTCAACACACTATACAAAGAAGTAGGTTTACAATACGAAAGTAGAGTTATTCAACCAGCAGTAGAAGAAGTGGTAAAACAAGTAACTGCAAGATACAATGCAGAGGAATTAATCACAAAAAGACCTCAAGTCAAGGCAGACATTGAACAAGAAATTACCACACGTCTTAATGTGTACAATATCAATACAGATGTCATTTCAATTACTGATTTTCAATTCTCAACATTATTTGCTCAAGCCATTGAATCTAAAGTAGAAGCAGAACAAAAGGCGCTAAAGGCAGAAAATGATTTGATTAGAATAGAGGTAGAGGCAAGACAGTTAGAAGCTCAAGCTGAAGGTCTTGCAGCAGCAAACATTGCTGAAGCAAATGGAGAAGCTGAAGCAATTGAAATTATTAACAAAGCTTTGGCAGAAAATCCAAATTATCTAGAATGGCTCAAAACTAAAGAATGGGATGGAAAATTACCTCTAGTTGTAGGAGAAGGCGGAGTGCCATTTATCTCAATTCCAGTTGAGCCATAAAAGTTAAAAAATTAATCTGTTTTTGATTTTTCTCTAATCGAATCATACATTGCTAGAAATTGCTCAGGTTCATTTTGCCTATACTGTTTAACTAGATCAGAAATTTCATGATCAGACAAATGCTCTCCCTTGTTTTCATAATATTCCTGAATTATCTCAAATTGGGTTTTTTCGATGTGATATTTTCTAAGAGTATCATTGACTGATTTGTTACTCAGAAAATCAAATACAATGAATCGATATATCAAATATCCAGCTATTCCCAAAATAGCTACTATTGTAAGCGGGATTATTATTACATAGGCCATATTGTAAATTGTCTTTCTTTGTATTTCATTGTTTTCTAAATTAATGGGGTTTGTCTATTGGGTGTGGGGGAGTGTTTTCATCATGGCAATCACAGCTGCATAAATGAGTTTCATGGTTTTTTAAACAATCAATGCATTCAAAGTGTTTCCTAGTTTCACAAGCTGCACAAATCATATCTAATAATAAAAAATTCACAAATTTAAATTGCTTGGAGGTTTAATAACTGACCTCGCTTCTATTAAGTAATTTTTCAGTAAGATCTACATAGCCTTGAGGATCAAGTGCCTTTGCAAAATTTTTGTCTACGTTTATCAAATAGATCGAATGAAGTCGAGCGTTCAGAATATCATCGTAACTTACTGGAGGATTTTTGTAATAGATATTGCATAAATCTTGGACTTTTTTTACCTCTTCTTGTTTTCTAGCATTTGGCGGGATTAAGAAAATTTTTGGGATTGGAATTAATCCCATTACAGGTGTGGCAAGGGAGAATTTTGAGCAAAATTTACTATATCTTGCTATTTTACTCATTATTCGAGCAGTAGAATAGTCAATTGTATCCATTGCATGATCTGGTGGAGTAAATCCTGTTTCTATTTCAATTATAGTGTCACCTCCTCCTTTTTTGGCAAACAGATCACATACTAGAATATCAGATACTTGCTTTTCTACCTCAACGGCATATCCATGAGCAATCAGATTAGCAGCACAAATTAATTCCAAAACAGAATGGTTAATTTTCACTAAATTTTTCTTATACATTTCAATAAGCTGTTCTCTAACATAGTTTAGTTTAGGCAAGTCATTTTCAGAGAGAGTCCTTGAGAGTCTTGTTGTTACCTCGGATACATCATTTTGAAATTTTTCTAAATCCATCCTCTAGTTATTGGTAATTTTGGTATTTTAAGAACTAGATGGAAAAAATTACTCAAAAATATTTGAAGAAAAATTAGTTTTTATTCATACATTATCTTAACAACAAAAATCAAAACCAGTTTTTGTGTTTAGAAATACTGTATTCGTAGGATTTTTTGCATTGATACTTTTGTTCCCTCTAGCCTCAAATTCGGAGGCTGTGCAATGGGATTTGTTAATTCAAGCAAACGTAGAGAATTCTCCATTATATTCAGGAGAAAGACCTATTGTATCAGGCATAATTGTTGATCATGCCTCAAAACCAGTACCCAAGGCCACAGTTAACATAAAGTCAGGCTCCATGTCAATTTATACCACAACTAGTCAATCTGGAGAATTTTTGGCAGAATTGGGTAAACAAGACAGGATACCAGGAAATTACATTGTGAATATTACTGCAGAAACCCAGGAAGGAAAAACAGGTATCGCCAGTGTTCAATTCCAAATTAAAGGAGAGCTTTCACCAGTTGCTGTCAGTCAAGAGAAAATATCCACTCCTGAAGCACAAAAATATCTTAGTGCCAATCCCGATGATTTTGATAAAGATCCAATTGGATTTATGTTGTACAATTATTATCAAAAATTATACCAAGAATACCTTGAAGATGAGAAACTAAATGAAAAACTAATTCAGGACAAAGCAATCATTGATGAGAAAAAAGAAATTGAAAATCAATATAGAATAAAAGCCATTGAAGAGTTCCAGCCAGGAATGGGTATTTTTTCTGGTCCTCAATATGAAAACTATGTGAATAGTCTAGATGAAGAAGTAAAAGATACTGTTATCAAACATCTTAATTTTACCAGAAATCTCGTTCAAGAAGCCCAAGATCTAAGAATTGAGATTCTTAAAAATGGCGGAACCGCAAAAGATGCACAGTTAGCATATCTTGAAAAAATTTCCACTAGTAGAGAAATGATAGAGAACTTGGATAGTCTTTCAGAAAACAAGAGAGTAGATTCTAATAATAATTCAACAATCATTAATGAGAATTCAGAGATTCTTGATGCATCAAAAGTATTAGAAAACGAGGCAGAGCCTGCAAACAGTCCAATAAAAGTAGAAGTCGACGGGATTAATGTTGAAGTAGAGTATAGCGAGTCTGTATTTTTTGTAAATGTAAATGGAACCATTTTAGAATTTTTAATTAACGGAACAAATGTTAGTCTCTTAAATGACAAGTAGAAAAAAGAATAATTTATCAGTTCTACGGGTACCTTATATTCAAAATTCGATTAATCAAATCAATGAAAATCAACATACCATTACCTTGTCCTTCATGTGGGGGGAAAATGTATTCTGTAAATTACGAAGAATCATTTTCAATTTTAAAGAAAAGGAGTTGGCAAGTCTGCAAAGAATGTGATTTTGAAAGAGAAACTGATGACTTTAAAAAAATGATTTGCTGTGCCTGAAAATTCTTTTTAAAATTTTCTTACTCTAGTCTTTTTGTAAAAGATGAAGAGTTTGTTTCAAATCCTAAATTTTTATAGAAAAGATGGGCTTCTTTTCTTTGATTTCCAGATTCTAGCCTCAAAATACCGCAGTTTTTCTCTTTTGCTAACAAAATACAGGCATCAATCAGCCTAGTTCCGATTCCTTGCCTTTGATGTTTTTTTGTGACAATTAATTCTGGAATATACATCTCGTAAAATTGCTGATTAAGTCTAGGAAGAAAAATAATGCTTACCATTCCCACCACATTAACATCATTACTTTCAGCAAGTAGAATGGTTTTATCAGAATCTGAAATTTGTTTTTTTACAAGGGTTCTAAAAAAATCCAGGTCACTATCTTTTTGGGGTTTTGGTCGTCCTAATTCATACAAAAGACCCAAAATTATTGGAATGTCATGCTTTTTGGCCTTCCTCACATTAAGCTGCACAATTGAATTAGAAATTCCAGTTAAATCAAGTTTTAGGAACCATTTCTTCGAAGATCTTTTAGCATAATAAAGATCAAAACTACTGCTGTAACGATTTTATCATATCTATGATTTCACCCATTATTACATCATCAGGTTTGAAAAAAAATGTTCCAAGTATTGCAATTATTACCAAAGAAACGGCCCCTGCAATTCGTATCATAATGTCTTTTTTGTTGTGTTTTTTCTGTTCTTTTGATAAACCCTCCAAAACTGTTTTAGCAATTTTTTTTGTCAAGTCTTTTTCATCAATTGAAGAATCAGTTGTTCTAATAGGGTTTAGATTAATATCAGTTACAAAAGGAAAATTTTTTGCGTTGCATTCAGTACAATCAATATTTCTTATTGTGAATTTAAACAAAATGCTAATAAAAAATACAGAATAAACTGCAACAATACTAAGAAAAGAAATTAAATCTCCTTGAACAAAAAGATACCCATAAACTAAAACAAAAAATCCAAGAGGAGGTAAAATAAAAATAAAATTTTGTTTTGCTCTAGATGATTGAAAACTTCTTTTTTTATGAGTTTGTAATTTTAGAGATCCGCAATTAGAACAATGCCTTAAAGGACATACTTGGGTCAAATCATTATACTCTTTTTGACATAACGGACATGTTTGCATTTCTTCCTTAGGCAATCTCTCCTTTAAGAGACTTTTTGAGATTCGAAATTAAATGAAAAATATTGACTTTTAGGCACGAATTATAAAATATTACAAAGATTGGATTTTATCAAGGGCCACTTGAGGAGAAGAGTTGCCAAAATCAAACCAAGTAATCTACCATAAACCATCTTGCATTACATGCAAAAAAACAATTTCTGATATAGACCGCATGAAAATAGATATACAAAAAAGAGATTTTTTTAAAGACCCATTTTCTGAGACAGAGTTAAAAAAAATAATAAAACTATCAGGTCAAAGCCCAAAGGAATTTTTACGAAAAAGAGATAAAATGTACAAAGAGCTAGATTTAGAAAACAACAAGCATACAGAAAATGAGTTAATAAAATTAATGGTAAAATTTCCAGGACTTATTAGACGTCCAATTATCATTAAAAATAATAAAATTCATGTTGGAAAATTTGATGTGAAGAATTTAAAATAAATTTATTGTTCTTTTTTGAAAATACGTATAGCTTCCAGATGAGAACAATTAGCTTTTAGACCTTTTCCATGGTGAAACTTGTAAAAATTTTTGAATCCAGGGCATTCACATGTATCAGATGTTACAAAGTAAGATTTGTTTGGATCAGAGGATGATTTAATTTGGAACAAGTCATCTTCAATTTTTTCAACACCTCCACTTTCAACGAGTTTTTTTGCTTTTCGTATGGTACTTGCACTCATAAAATAATTCTATAATGGTTATTTTTTATTCTTTATTTTTTTCATCACGTTTGACCAGTTTGCATCATCATCTTTTCCCTGGGCTAATGCGTTTTCGTATAAAAGCTCAAAAGTCCAAGAGATTATTTCATTCCAGATAGCTTTAAGGGATTCATCGTCGGTCCAAACAACACTGGTTTTAACGGCATTCATTGCCAAAATATTATTAGCGTTTTTTGTAGGATTTTTTCCCCATTTTTCAAGTACTCTATCACAGAAATCAAGGATATCCTTTTTTGTTAATGCTAATTTATCAGGCTCAAAATTGGTTTTTTTCACTAAAAAATACAGCAAAATGGTACTAAATTAGATTTTTTAATAATATCAATGGTGAATTTGCCGAAAATTTTCTTCAGTTAAGAAATTACTAATATACTAAATTTGATCTCTATTCTGATTAATTGTTATAAACTGATTTTATTATTTGAGGGTATTGGGTTTAAAAAAATACGTTGCAACTCGGCTTGTTACAATGTTTGGTGTTTTGATGATTACTTTACTTCTTACCATATCGCTAGTGGGATCAAATATGGATACTATTCTCAAACAAGGAGTTGTTTTTCAAGTAAGAGGTGAGATTACAGAAGACCCAACCATAGCAAACAGTTTTGCATCGTCAGAAGAGTTTGAAGCGTTTGTTCAGGACCAAATTGATCAAAGAATAGAAACTTTGGGACTTGATGAACCGTGGTATGCACCTCAAAGAATAGGCCTTACGATGTATAAAATTTTATTACTTGATTTTGGTCAGGCCACCTTTCTTACCAGTGATTCAGGATCTACTGATGTACAAGAAATAATTTTAGAAAAATTACCTAGAACCATTTTGTTGTTTACTACTGCAACAATAATCATATCAGTGATTGGAATTTTTCTAGGTGCGCTATCAGGAAGTAAAGTTGGTTCTGTAATAGATAGAATTACATCTAGTTTTGCAATTATTAGTTCCAGTTTTCCTGTTTGGTGGATTGGAATGTTAATGATATTTTTATTTGCATTTGTATACCAGATTTTTCCAGCAAGGGCAACTCCTCCAATACCATCATCGGATCCCGATTATTTTATTTCGTTACTTTATCACATGGCCTTACCTCTAATTACAATTGTAATGATAGGATTTGGAGCGTGGGCATACTTGGTAAGAAATTTCATGGTAGGAATAATGCAAGAAGATTTTATCACATCAAAAAAAGTAATCGGAATAAGTAGAAAAAAAATTATTTACACTCATGCCCTAAAGAATGCAGCACCCCCCATAGTAACCATCCTTGCCCTCAGCCTCTCTGGCTCACTAGGAGGCGCCATAATTACTGAGGCAGTTTTTGATTGGCCAGGCATGGGAAGATTATATTTTGAGGCAATAACCGTAATGGATTTACCCATAATTATTGGGGCGACCTATATTTTGACCGTGTTTTTCTTAATTAGCATATTTATCGCAGATTTGTTGTACGGTTACTTTGATCCTAGAGTGAGAACAGGATCATGAGTAGTATATCTCCACAAGAAATCAAAAACGAGTTTCTACGAAGTAAAATTGGAATTGCAGGAATTAGTATTTTGGCAATTTTGATTACCATTTCAATAGTTGCAATAGTTGCAATTCCTAATGAAACATTTAGCGAGTGGAATAATCCGAGTAGCTGGATATCTTATCCAAAGGTTGCAATTCCAGGCTGGGTAAACTTTTTTTTAATTGAAAAAATTCCAGAGCACAAAATTCTTGAAACACCTATTGAACAAATGGAAACGTCAGGAAACATCTCAGTAATTTCCCATCAATTTGGATTAAACTTTGATTATGATGATTTTCCAAATGACTTTATTTACGAATTTACTGCCAGATACTCAGGTGCCCCTCTTCTTGAAATGTCAGTAATAAGACCAGACGGTACAGAATTGGATCTTTTATCAACATCATTGCCAAATTCCGAAATAGACACACAGCACACTGAAAGAATTTTTTCTACAGATGAATCAATTAAGAAAAAGTTATTCTTACAATCAGATAAATTTGATTTCCCAATTGACAAATTATCTGCAGAGGACATTGTATTTTCTCAGATAAATGTACATGAGCCTCTAAAGGGAGATTACATATTTGTGGTCAATCTTTATGGAATAAACTCTCAAAACACAATTCCAGAATCCACATTGATTGTTGGAGGAAAGGCATTTGGAATAATGGGAACCGATGAGCTCAGACGAGACTTGGCAATCGGTTTACTCTGGGGAACACCTTTAGCTTTATTCATCGGAATAGTAGTAGCAATAGCCTCAGTTGCCATGGGCTTGCTTTATGGAGTATATGCAGGATATAGAGGAAAAAAGACAGATGAGGCAATGATGAGATTTAACGATGTCATTTATGCTCTACCTGCATTGCCATTTCTAATTATTTTATCTGTGACAATCAGTAACAGTATTTTTCTAATGATTGGATTTCTAACTATCTTTGGGTGGGTAGGCATAGCCAAGGTTTCAAGAAGTATGGCCCTTCAGATAAAGACTCGTGGATATATTGATGCAGCAGAAATGATGGGTCAAAAGAAATCAAGGATTATTTTTAGACATATTTTACCTCAGCTTCTCCCATATGCATTTGCTAGTATTGCAATATCAGTTCCTGCAGCAATAACCACAGAAGCAGGCCTCAGCTTCCTTGGTCTAGGAGATCCATCATTTCCTACCTGGGGACAAATTTTACATGACGCAAACGTCTACGGGGCCGCTTCACGTGGTTTATGGTGGTGGATAATGCCACCAGGAGTGATGATAGCAATTACGGGATTAGCTTTTGTTTTTATTGGAAATGCACTAGATGTAATTGTAAATCCTAAACTTCGCAGATAGTCAATTTTGCAGATTAAAATTACGAATCAATTCTATTGCAGAGCTGTTTAATCTTACAGTATAAGTAGCGCAGTTGGGATCATTTGATGCTGACAAGGCTTCTGCAAATTTTATTTTGTTTTGAGCAGAATCAAGTGTTGAATCGCTCTCGCTTACACATAAGGGAAATTTTTTCATCCCTATTTTTTGATTCAACAAATAGTCTATGAATTTTTTATAACTCTCAGTCTCATTCCAGTTAAGGTTTTTTTCCTCACAAATACCAATCCAGACATCAAGTGTATTCTGATAAAGTACCTTTTTTCTTAAATCATCTAAGGTCATCAGATTTTTAGAAATCAGCACGTTGCATTTTTGAACCACATCGAGGGCATGAGCCACCGTTGTGTTTGTTGTTGCAAGCCAGGCAAACATAACGAACCTTTGAATTTCCAGAGCTTGATCCAAAAAAGCCCCCACCAGAACCAGAGTCACCATAGCCACCCATTCTACTCATTGCACGTCTTCTTAGCAGGAGAGGAAATACTATGAAAATTCCTAGTGCAGCGGCTAAACCATATGGAAAAGGCAATATCATCTGCAAACCTATACTGATTGCCAATGAGGCAAACAAGAAAATCAAGTAAGTCTTAAAACTAAACATTTCAAATGAAATACCTTTAAAATCCTTATAAAGTTTTGTCAGTATTTCGCAAATTACCACCAAAATTTTGAATGATTTTTCTCTCAAATAATTTCAAGTTTAATTGAATCACCCTTACTGTCCCATGCAAAAATATCATCATCTCCATAAGGAAATTGAACAATAAGAGATACCAAACCAAAGAAATTATGAAGATCAGTCAAAGAAGGTTCTGCTGAACCACTTGGATGAGAATGAACAATCCCCACATAACTCATATCAAATGGCAAAAATGAATGTGGAAAGCCAGCAAATGTAGGTCCGGTGTGACTAAAGGGAGGTATCACAAGCCCGTCAATTAAGATACGTCCTTCCTTTGATTTTCCTTTTAGAATTAAGATGCTTTCATTGGGGTGTTTTATCTTGCAATAGGATGAAATGCTATCGACGACTTCTTGTTTTAGTGAAACAATTCTTTCAAATTTTTTCTTTTTAAACAGCACAAGGATTGTCTTCAGTCAATACTAATTAATTTTAAGTTGATTGTGTTATGGTATAAGCAGTATTTGAAAATCTTTTAAGTTTTTTTTCAATTTCAACAATCATTTTTGGAATGTTTGTAGAATTTTCATTAATGTCTTTTTGATGAGAAGAAATTTTTGATTCAAGATCTCCTTTTTGTGTTAATATTTTTTCCAAGTTCCTTTCTAATCTTGATAGTTCAGGGTCGTCAAATTCAAGTAATTGTTTCTCCATAGCCTTTTTGTTCTCCTCAAATGCACTGATTTTCTTAATAAATCCTCCAAGGGACTCTTCTGTTTCTGTAAGATGTGCAGAAGTTTTCTCAACGTCTTTTACTGAAATTGAACCTGAAAGTATTCCTTTTCGAATATTTTCAAAAATAAGAATGATACTATCCTTATTTTGAGGTTTGAGTACTTGAATTGGATCATTAATCAGACCAGACAAGAGAGATTTTTGCTCCTTGTCTAGGGATGATACATATTCATATCGGCTAAGGGCTCTTGAAATTTTTGTAAATTGAGATTCAATTTCATTTTTAATTTGATTTTTGGTATCATTAAATGAAGAAAGACTTTGTTTTAACTTCAAATATTCTCGATATTTTTCAGCAGATTTTATTTTTTCAATAGAGTCTTTTACTTTTTTTATTTCAGATTGAAAAGAATCCAAAGTATTTTGATATTCAGAAATCTGTTTATTCTTTATGACAGAATCGTTTTCAAAATTATTAATCCTAGTCAACAGTTCTGCAATTTCATCAGACGCAAATTTTGTATCTTGATAATTTTTAATTAATTTTTTAATTTCGTTGTGACTAGAATTCATTTCAGATAAAATTTCTTTTAATTTTTGAGCGTATTTTTTTGCAAATATATGAATGACACGAGTTTGTCGTCCCAAGACATCACCAATTTTCTTTAATTTTTGATTTAAAATTACATCCAAATTTAGGGCATCATCAAACGAAGAGATCTCTGGCAAGCTTCCACCATCTTTTTTTATTACATCAATTACTTGTTTTTTTCCACGTACAACAATTGTTCTTAGATGTTTATCAATGTCATCAACTTTTAGGTCATCTTTTTCTAAGGTATTTGCAATACTGACAAGTTCTTTAATTAATGGAGATATGCTATTCCCATATGATTTTATTTCAGATACAGTTTGCTTTGTCCTCAAATTTAACAAATCCACGGTAATTTTTTTAACCTCAGATAGAGGGATTTCTTTTTCAAGCGGAATTGTCTCAGGAATCGGTTCAGTCTTTTTTTTACCCCATCCAAATACCATTTGTAACCATTGGTTTTTGGGGATTAAATGTGTTAGACAATTAAATTTAAAATCAAGGCTAAAAAACTCAATAATATGAAGAAAAAAGAATTAAAATCATATCATACTGGAACTGTAAAAAAATCGATTAACATTAATGCCTCAAAACAAAAAGTGTGGAGAAAAATAAGCAATATTGTAGGCCTTCCTTCCTGGCTAATAGACGTTAAAGAGACAGTTTATCTTTCCAAGAAAAAACGCGGAGTTGGTGCAATCCGTGAGATTACATTCAATGACGGCAACACCATAGAAGAACACATAGTTGCTTGGGAAAATGAAAAATTTTTCACATATGTGGCCACAGAAGGACTTCCATTAAGAGCATATGTTGCGACAATTTCCATTAAACCAAAAAGTAAAAATTCTGTCCAATTGACCTGGCAATCTTATTTGAATAGTAAAAAAATGACAGAAAAACAATTTCTAGAATTTCTAGTTTTCATGGGGACTTTTTATGAAACATCTCTTGGGAATTTGAAAGAAGGCTTGGAAAAATAAATTTCCTAATCAAAGTGTAAATACAGTGATTTCAAATTAAAATCATGAGCGATATCAGATTTATTATGATAGGAGTTGTAATGATATTTTTTGGATTTATAGTATTAGGAGTTTTTGGAGATAATTATCAAGCATCAAGTATTGAAACAAACGAATTTGGAAATTGTTTTGAATACTCTGAGGACCAAGAACCAATCCCCATAGATTGTGAGAGTAAAATATTGGATCAAAGTATTTTCTTTGGCATCGTAATTGCCCTAATTATTGCAGGTATTATTGCCCTTGTTAAAGGAGTACGAGGAGATTGGGATAGCAAAGTAAAACCAGAAGACATGGTTGGCCCAGGTAGAGACAATCGTTCTGATGGAAATAACTCAGATGGAACTAAATAAAAAACTCTAAGGCTTTTTAGAAAATTGTTTTAATTTCTTCTTTTCTTCCGAGTCATCTTCTATTCTTTGAAAATATACTTCTTCGTATGGCATTACTAGGAAATACTTGCAAAATTTGCATTTAAGCTTAAGGAAGGATTTATTCATAATTTCCTTTCAAGATAGGCAGGAATCCATAGTTTCAAAAAATAATTTAATTTTTCTCTATGATTTCTTTGAGGTTTTTAAATAACTCATTGATTTCCTTCATTCTTTCATCGAATTGTTCATCTGTCAAAGAATCAGGTTTTACAATAGTCACAATGACTTCAGATTGGTTTCCACTTGGGACAACTCTCATTGGTACTTCCCAAGAAGTTTCCTCATCTTTATACAAGTGATCCAAAATTCCAAATGTCTTGTTTTGCTTGAACTTTAGGTTGGCATCACCGCGGGGTGTTGAAAAGGACCAGGATCCATCATCGTTTTTTGTTGCATCTGGCATCATTTTGGGAGGAGAGTTCAAGATGGCATCAAAGACCTCGCCTGTGTGTCTACTTACAGACATTGTGATAGTTCTAGATCTTGCCATATGGCAGGTATTGAATTCTAGTTAAAAAGCATGTTGCAGAAGTTATAAGTTGTTACTAGGTTTGTCCTAGTCAAAAAATTACCAATGCTATTTTGAATTTTAGATCAGTTCAATAACCTCATATAATATGAACAAAGGAAACAAATGTGCTAAAGGTTAGAATTATAACATTTTTTATTTTTATGGGAATTTATTCCCTCTCATTTCAAATCGGAGCTTCATCAGAAGTTAGTCCAGAAGAAGCAAATGAATTTGTTCAAGAATTTTTGTCAGCTACTCAAGACATTGATGGTTTGGGAATTTTTCTAAACAACATTACGGCTTCATTGCCAATGTTTGTTCCCGGAGTAGGTGCAGCCATTGGAGTCTATTCGGCATGGTCTACAGGATTCGGATTTGCAGCCATTGTAACCATGGCACCTGCCCTAGCCGAAATTGAACCGCTTACTCTATTGTATTATTCCCCATATGGCATGATGGAATTGGTTGCATACTCTATTGCGATGTCACGAAGTTTTCTTGTAGTGTATTTTTTGGTAAAAAAAGTAAATCCAAAATCACTTATCAAACCAAGCCTAATAGAGATTGGAATTGTATTAGCTTTGCTTGGAATTGCAGGAGTTGTAGAAGAATACATGATTAATGTGCCTCAATGAGAGTTTGTTGCCCAGATCCAGCAAAAAATCATAACAAATAGTGGATTTTTATTCTGCCTTTGTCTTTTTTTCTTTTTTTTCTGGAGGATTCACATAAACTTGATAGATGAAATACCATGGGTCCATGTTAATATTTTCTAGATGTTCTTGGATAATTTTTCCTTCACTAACAGGTTCTTCTTTATCAGAATCACTCATCAGTTATTATCCTCATACTAATTAATAAGATTCACCTTATTTAGAAACCCAAGAAAAATTTCCCAGAGTTTTAAATAGCATCTGTTCCTTTTTCGACGGTTCTTATTCGGACCACATCTAGTACGTCAGTGACAAAGATTTTCCCATCACCTGGTTTTCCTGTAGTTGCATTTGTTGCTATAGAATTTACAATTTTACTCAATTCTTCTTCAATGCATACAATCTCTATTTTCCTTTTTGGAACCAAATCATCAGCTTCATAATCCTCAGAGTCTCCTCCTGACCTGATCATTCCTACTTGGTCGCCTCTTCCTCGAACTTCATATGTAGTCATTCCCTTCACCCCTAGTTTTGTGAGAGTTGTTTTTACTTCTTGAAACTTTGTATCCCGAATAATCGCTTCAATTTTTTTCATAACTATTGAGAATCAATCTAAGATAAAAAAGATCAAAGAAATAAAATAAATTTAAAATTTTTGAAATTGTTGTTTTATTTTAAAAAAGCTAAGGCTTTGATGATATCGGTTTTGCTAATAATTCCGATTAGATGTCCATTGCCAGATAACACTCCTGCTCCATTGATGTTATTATCTAAAAGTAATTGACCTGTTTTTGCAAGGTCATCATCATACTTTACAGTCACAATATTTTTGCTCATAATCTCACTTGCTTTTGTACTTCCTCCAAAGCCTGAATCTGAGACAAATCCTTTTCTTGGAAAAATTACAGAAATCAGAGGGTCAGAATTGTCAAGAACATCTTCTTCTTCTCCAAGTTTTAAGGACATGTTAAACAAGTCTCGAAACGTGATAATGCCCACAGGTGTTTCATTTTTATCTCGTAAGACAATTCTAGATATTTTTTCATCTATCATTTTTAGAACGATTTTTGATAATGCAGAATCAGAATACTGCCACGCATAATAAGGAGACATGTACTCTCCCACTGTTTTTTGTCCCTGATGAGTGTCAGCAAAATATTTTACCAAATCAGATTTTGTGAGTATTCCGACAAGATCTTGATTTGAGGAAAGAATTAAGGACCCAATTCCATTTTCCAGCAGAATTTCTGCACATTTATCAAGAGAAGTATTTTCATCTACAGTTACAATTTTTTTTGAAATTTCAGATAGTGGTATTTGGTCTAATTTTCTTTCAGAAGCATCTATGAATAAAAATAATCCCAGATCTTTTTCAGAAACAATATCAGTTATTTTTCCGTTATCAGACACAAGTAAGCGACTTTTTTTCTCATCAATTATTTTTTTTAAAACTTGGGCCAAATTGGCAGATTTCTCTATGGTTATAGGGGAATTCATACATGACTTTGCAGTATCCACAATGTTGCCAAAATTGAGGAGTATAAAAAACACCACCTAATTA
>CAJHXZ010000059.1_pt1 | contig 16264 bp, 19 predicted proteins | sample 9198621 | NCBI WGS metagenome assembly CAJHXZ01 (sample SAMEA7708352, study PRJEB35096) | sediment metagenome | biome: marine neritic benthic zone biome [ENVO:01000025]; feature: sediment [ENVO:00002007]; material: shallow marine sediment [ENVO:03000034] sea grass bed [ENVO_01000059] ...
CTCCTTTTGTTTTCACGATATTTCGCTTTGCAGCCTACCTGAACTTGGTACAGGATCCTACAGTTCTGTTTGGCTTTGCTTCATGTGGGTCGTCTTTTTCATTCCTTCACTGGAAATCTCAGGTTTTACCATCATAGTACGCCAGTTTGGATTCTTTTCTGCTCCGTTGCCAATCATCTCTGATTATCCATCTCCGGATCACATTTCCTGTATGAAGGGAGGAGTTTCCTCTGCCGTAGCAGCGTCTCGTGCTCCAGCTCACACATAATCTTATTTTTTTGATTTAATTTGAATATTCCTTTTTTGGTTTTTTTCCAATAATGAACAAGGTTCCAAATTCCCGTTTCCATTTTTTTCTGCTCTTCAAATCTTTGATTTGTTTTGATTTAGTTTCAAATCCTGTATTGGAAAAAAGATTCTTCCATTCTTTTTTTGAATGTAAATGCATTTGGATTTTCATCATTTCGGCCCATTTGGCAGTTGCTTTATTGTCGGTGTAAAAATCTGTCCCACAAAAAAAATATCCTCCTGGTTTTAATATTTTGAAGATTTTTGTTAACGCCATTTCTATAGAGTCTGAATAGTAAAGAGATTCCATGGAGAAAATAAAATCAAATTTGCCAGAATATTTCCATGTTTCAATATCTGTGTGAATGAATTTTTCTTTAGAATTTTTTATATTTTTTTCTGCCTGAGCAATCATTTTTTTACTTTTGTCAATTCCGATTGCCTTTTTACAGTTGGGATTAGATGCCATTTTCCTAATCACCCATCCATTACCGCAGCCTATATCTAAAAATGAAAATGGTTTGTTAAAGGAAATTTTTTCTAAAAACTTTGATACGTTTTTACCATGCTCTTCTTCCATTAATTCGGCCCGACCGTTTTGAGCCCATTCATCAAAAGTTTTTCTAACAGGATCCATGAATCCATACTTTTCCTATTCCATTATAATCTTAGGATAATTTAGACGATGAACGAGTTCTACGTTTTGCTTATATTCAAATTTTTTATAATTTTAATGAACAGAAATTGCCTGATGAATCTTGTAGAATGTGTGGTGGAGGATTAATTGATTTTTCTCAATGCGCAGAATGTAAAAAAGTCATTAGCCTTATTTGCAAATCCTGTGGAAACAAAACTACAGAACAGTTTCACAGCCAATGCCTTCTAAACTTAAACCAATCAAATTATCTTTCAAAAAATCTTCTTGCCACTGTACATGGGATGACCTTGGCATAATCCTTTACAAATAGGACATTTTCAACCTATCATACCTTCTTAAATTTTAAGTATCATTGGACCACCACTTGAATTCTATGGGCAAGGGGACACTGGTATTTGGACTTGTTGTTATACTCTTAATGCCCGTATATGCCAGTGCTCAAACTCCTGACAGGATTACTATCTTAGATAATTTTGGAGAATATGATCAAGGTGAGCCTCTTTTCATATTTGGACAGGTGGCAAACCCTGATGATAAATCCTTTCTAATAATGCAAATAATTAATCCTCGTGGTGATCTGTGTCAAATTCAACAACTCATCCCTCTTTCAACTGGTGTTTTCATTACTGATGTAATTCCTCTAGATGGGAGACTATGTGGATTAAGTGGAGATTACGAAATTAAACTATTTTATGGGGAATATTCGACTTCTGCAAAATTCCAAGTAACTTCTGATGATTACAATAAACCAATACCAACGGAACTATTGGATTCGGCGGAAATTCTAGTGTCTGAAAAAATCGATTTGATTGATAAAGAGTTTGGAGTGGGAACGACATTTTTTAATAGATTGAATCTTGCGGTATCTAACAATGATTTACAAGAATTAGAGCAAGTCTATGTGGACTTGTCAAATGAATTTTTTACTGACGAGTTTGTTTTCGAAATAACTCCTCTGATAAGACCTGCAATTTCTTCATCTTTGGATTCTGTAGCATCTCTGTTGGAAAATGATGAAATCTCTTTTGAGGTGGCAAAATCCATAGATAGTGAAATTTTTACTGCCTTATTTTATTATGAGATTGGAGACAAGAAAAAAGGTTTAGATATTTTATCTGATGCCTTTGTGGAAATCAGAAATGCCAATCCAACAAAAACTCCTGTAAAAATTCTGACTTTTGATGAAATAGAGGAAATGTTGCTAAATCTGATGAGAAAATCAAACACCATTTTAACCAGACCAGTAAAAGAAGAAATTGGATTTATTTTTGCTCGAGGTACAGGGCCCCTTTACACTTCAGACTTATCTGAATTAGTTGACCTATTATCAAAAGCAAGGTACTTGGATGTGATTTCAAGAAAACAAAGTGATTTACACAAACTAATAACATCTGACTGGAACTCCACAAAAACCACCTTTGAAACAAAATTCACTATTAGTGATGTGCTAGAAAACAAAGAAAATACCCTCAAACTCCATCAGGGCGCGATAATTTTACGTGATTTGGATAAAGTAGAGCGTTTTATTTCTTCAAATTCTACTGAAAATTCTGACCTTGCCAACATCTTGATGCCAAATTGGGATTCCCTAAAATCCAAATTAACGCAAGCATCTTCAGTTGAGAAAATTATTGATTCAGAATCAGAAATTTCCAAAATGAAACAAACTATTGATATTTCTTCTAGGATAAGTAAATCCGTACAAATTTCAAAAGATATTGGTATTGATAATGATCTTGCAAGAGAATGGGAAAGATTACTAGATGAAGTAAAAGATGCATCCTCCATTGATGAAATCTTAGAAATTGTATCTGCCTTTGATGATTCTATGACTGAATTACGTGAAAAACGAAATCCTATATCGATTTTAAAATTTGAGTATCAGGCAATGAAGGACCAGGCAGAACTTCAAGCTGATTACAATAACTTGTTCTTAATTGAAAATGCTCTAAAAATTCTAAATACTGCTGAGCAAATGGAATCTGACAATCCATCAATTACCAGAATTGATAGAATTGAAGTCTTGTTAGTTTGGGTAAGTGAAATTGCTCCAAAAATTAAAGATGACCTTGATAAAAAAGATGAAGATGCGATAAAGGAACGGGCAGGAAATGTATTACAAAGAGCAAAGTCTTTGGAGAATCTTGTGGAGCTAAGTTTGACAAAAAACAGATTCCTTCCAGGATTTATTGAATTTTCAGAAACGTTTAACGAAAAAATTGATGATGTAAGAGATTTGGTAATAGCAAATGATATTGATGCCGCAGATAATTTGGTACGCGATTTATTTTCTGAATGGCGAGACGTTTCTTTTGCCTATGAAGATGATCCTTATGGATCTCCTTCAGGTTATAGTGTAGATGAGTTAAAACGAATAGAATTTAGGGAAAAGCTAGAGGCTTACTCAAATGCTGTTTCAAATTTTAATCATATAGAATTTGCTCAATATTCTACAGAGTATAATAAGATGATTTCAGACGCTTATGATTTAGTTGAAATAGGCAATTTTGTGGATTTGGAGGCAAAAATCCTAGAAATTGGGCAATTCCTTTCAGAGCATCTGGAAGTTGATAACAAAAGAATCATCTACAATATTTCATATGATCTAGAAAAAGAAATCTGGGTTTTACGAGGAGCAGTCGAAAAATCCCGATTTGATGATAGGGAAAACCTCTATGTTACTATTTTCAATATGGATGGAAGTAAACACAGTAACCTAAAGTTTACTGATACCAAACATGGTGAATTTTATACTCAATGGATTGCCCCTGCAGAATCTGGTTTGTATTTTGTAACATTGCAATATCAAAATGTCAAGGCAACCCAAATAATTAACATCGAAGAAGAATTTGATACAGAATACACTGAAACTGATTATGATATGGTTGAAATGTCAAGAGACTTTGAAGAGTTGCAGACATTTGTTGAAAAATTTGGTGGAGAGGAGTATGATGCAGAATCCAGATTTGCCGAAGTCATTGGGGATATCAAGCTTGGACTTGCAAATAGAGATGCAGAAAATGTTGACGAAAAATTAGAAGAATTAAAAAGACTTATTGAAAGATATCTTCCAATCCGTTCCCGTTCTGCAATAATTGAAGCTCAATATGATGGAAATCTTGTTTTATCAGGAGCAGTTCAAAAATCTCTTGCATTTCGAGAAGATTTGTTTGTTGACGTATTTGATCAACAAGGAGATCTAGTGAGGTCTATTGCTTTAAAGGATGATTCATCTGGCAGATTCAACGAATTAATCCAAATGCCCTTTGAACCTGGAGTATACGTGGCTCAACTAGAATACCACAATGTGGTCGTTACTGACTTTTTTAATGTGCCCTAAGCTGATTTTTGTGCTATAACCGATAAAAAAATTATGATGAACAAGTTGTCTTTAGAATTTTCCTTTACAGTTCCTTAGGAGGCATACGTTTTTTCCTTTTTGCTAACTTGCCTGTACTTGAAAACTTGTGGATTGCTATTGGTATCCCAACACTTAGAATGGCAGTCATCCAAAAAAGATTATTCCAATAACCATTCATGAAAATCATGATGTGAGCAATACATCCTAACAACACTGCACCTTTTAGAATGTTTGATGACTGTGACTTCATTTTCATAACTTGTTACGGATAGAAAGTAATAACGACTAATGTGTAATATTATGTTAAAACAGTATATGACTAGTTCAAAAAAAATTTTTAAATAAAAATTATTAGCCGTTTTTAAAATTATTTAAAATATTTTTATTTTCCAATTCCTTTTACTAGTCCAAACAACTGCCTTACCGCCAATTTAGGATGATGCGTTGCAAGTTTTAGCATATTTGATAATCCGAAATCTGCTTTTATAAAATCTAAAAATTCTTCTGATTTTAATTCTTTGATGATATCGAGTTCCTTATCCCACTGTTCATCTGAAAGCCCTATCCATCTATCTTGTACTTTTCCAGCAGATTTTATTTTAGCTTCGATTTCTTTTCTCCAATTGTTTTCGTAGGGCATCAAATCTGATTCAGTTGTTTTTCCAGATTTTATTGCATTTGATGCGACCTCACCTGCTACTCTGCCAAATTTGATTGCATATCTAATTCCTTCAAGTACTAATGGGTTTGCCTGTCCTGCTGAATCTCCTACAAGAATCAAATTATTGTAGACAGTCTTTCTGGATAAACCGTCATTTGGAATTAATCCGTAATGAAACTCTATTGGTGTAATTTTGCCTAAATTATTGATGGGCCCTAGTTTTGATTCCATTAATTCTTTTAATCTCTCAGTTGGATCCACTGATGATTCTGGTTTTCCTACCCCTACCCCAATTCTAACTGTATCTTTACTCATTGGAAAAATCCATGCATATCCTGCAGGCGAATATTTCTCACCTACCATTAACCACCATGTTTCAGGATCTACCTTTTCGGCCTTTACTTCATATTCGGCACCTACACCAAATCTTTTCCACTGGGTTACAAATCCCATTGATTTTGAAACTATCGAGCCAAATCCACTTGCATCAATTATCACTTTTCCAAAAAATGAAACATTGCCTTCAGGATTACTGGCAGTGATCCCTATGATGTCTCCTTTTTCATTTTTAATAACATCCTTGACATTGGTTTTTAGGAAAATATCTGCTCCTGTGTCTTCTGCTTGTTCTGCCAACCATCGATATGTTTTTCTTACATCTAAAACCGCTGCTTGAGGTCTTTGACCACTTATTGTTACTTCGTTATTTGGCGAACAAAAGGAATAATTTTTGATTGGGTTAAAACAATCATCGGGTATTTCATACTCTTTGATATTTTCTATCCATGTTACACCACTAGTTCGGACAGTTTCAGCAATAGATTCTTCTTTTTCTAACAATGCTACCTTGACTCCATTTTTTGAAGCGCTAAGGGCAGCTGACGATCCTGCAGGACCGCCTCCTACTATAACAACATCGAAATGAAATTCTTTATCCAATCAATCTATCCATTTATCTCCAGAATATAATTTTGAGTATTTGAGAGCATTGAGAAATTTTATTTTTTTAATACAGGTGTACCGTTGATATCATATTCTCTTTCAGAATCAAATGTGGTTGTGTGTGACACATCTCTATGCATATAGCTCTGGGTTTCTCCTTCTTTTTTTCTACAAAATTTTTCATGGATCGCTTTTTCAATATTCAAAGTATCTTCATTCTCATGAAATAGCCGTTTTCCACAGTCTTCGCAAATTATTTCAGGCACAAAAACCATCCGTATCAAATCTATTTAGATGTTTCAGAATTTGGTTTGATTATTTTTTATAAAATCAACAGCGTTTTTTAAGAATTTATCTCAAAACCCGAAACTTTAGATGTTTAATTCTCCTGTATTTTTTTGTTGGAAGAATCAAACGTTGTTTCATTTGTAATGTGGGCAATAATCACTGGAATAATTATAGGTGTTACTGGATTTAGCTATCGCGCATACCTTAGGAGAAACAAACATGAGACCTCTACATCTTGAAAAAAAAGGATTACGCGGACTTGCAATAGCTGAAAGTTTTCGACAAAATTCCCGTAAATCTATACTATCTGGGATCGTAATGAGAAGAGATTTTGTAATCGATGGATTTGTTTTTGGAAGTTCTACTATCGATGGTAATGATGCTACTGATTCTATTCTTAAAATGTTTGAAAATTTGAACAGACCTGATATCAACTATCTTTTGATTTCGGGATCGATAATTTCTTTGTATAATATAGTTGATATCAAAAAAATCTACGAATCTCTCCAAATCCCAATAATTGGCATAACCTATAATGAATCTGAAGGAATTAAAAATTCTATAAAACATCATTTCCCCAATTCATATCAATCAAAAATCAGAGAATATAAAAAATTAGGTAATCGAGAAAAGATTACTCTACATACATCTTCAGATGTTTTTATTCGAAAAGAAGGTTGTACAATTCATGATGTAAGATATCTTTTAGATGAATTAACCTTGCATGGTTCTTTTCCTGAACCACTTCGTGTGGCACAATTACTTGCAAAATCGTTATTGCAAAAAGGACTATCCTTCTGAAGCTGTTTTTCCACCATCAACATTTAGAATTGTACCTGTAATCCAGTTTGCCTCATCTGAGGCTAGGAATAATGTTGCATTTGCAACATCTGATGGCTCTCCAATTCTTACTAGCGGAATTCTCTCTTCAATTACTTTACGTGCTTGTGGGTCATCAAGATACGGTTTAATCATTCCAGAATTTATAATTCCTGGATTTACACTATTACATCTGATATGTCTTCTTGCATATTCGACTGCAATCGCTTTTGTAAACATGGATATTGCTGCCTTTGTAGCGGAATATGCTGCAAGATGTACTCTTGGAATTGCTCTTTCACCTGATATTGAACCGATGTTTACTATTGCTCCACTTTTAACATCTGACATTTTTGCAAGAATTGCTTTTGTCATGTGAAAAACACCAAAGAGATTAACGTCGATTAATTTTTTGATTTCCGAATCTTCCATTTCATGGAAATGAACAGGATCGTTAATTGCACCTGCATTGTTTACCAAAATGTCTATTTTTCCATAGGTGTCAATAATCTGGTTTACTGTCTGAAAAACTTGTGATTCGTCAGTTAAATCACATGACATTGAAGCCGTCAACTCATCGTTACCGATTTCCTTTCTTGCTGCTTCTAATTTTTCAAGATCCCGGGCAATTAAAACAACCTTGGATCCCTCTTCTACAAAACGTTTAGCTATTTCTTTTCCAATATCGCTTGATGCTCCGGTCACAATTGATACTTTATCTTTTAATCTCATATTGCAATTTTATTATTGTAACTTATAGAATTTGTGGTGAATTCTAGTCATAAATTTACCTTAAAGAGTTCAATTCTTCTCATTTAGGGTTTTTAGATATGCCAATATTCCTGTGTAGTCTAATTCTCCAAATCCTTCTTTTACGGCATTTTCATAAATTTCCTCAGCTTTTTTGATCATTGGTAATTCTAAACCAAATGATTCCGAAGTCTCAGAAATTGTATTGATGTCTTTTTTCAAATTTTTGAGGGTAAATGTTGCATCAAATTGGTTTTGTATCATCTTATAGGCCTTTTTTTCACTCATTCCAGTTTTAAAATAAGTTGAGTTCAATATTTCTAAAAAAATCCTTGGTTCGATATTTGCTCCTCTTGCAAGAGTAATTCCTTCAGAAATTGCAAGCGCTAACATGGCAATTTGAAGATTCATTGCAAGTTTTACGGTATGTGCCGTACCTGCTTCTCCCAAAAAAAATATTTTATTTGCAATTGTATCTAGTATTTTTTTACATTTATCGAATATGTTTTTCTGACCTGACGCCATCATCACAAGTTCTCCCGTTATTGCAACATTTGGTCCTCCCATAACTGGAGTGTCTAGCATAGAAATGCCATGTTTTAAAAATTCTTGAGAAATAATTTTTGATTCTAATGGATTGATAGTACTCATATCACACACAATAAGATCTTGATGGTTTCCATGAATTATGCCACTTTCTTCAAATGAAACATGCTTTACTGCATTTGCATCTTTTACAACTGTAATTACCATGTCAGAATTTTGAGCAACTTCTTTTGGTGTAGAAACAACACTTGCTCCATTCTTTTTTAATTCATATGTTTTTTCTTTTGTTCTGTTAAATGCTGTCAATTCATAACCTGATTTTAGTAAATGTAAGCCAACGGCGTTGCCAAGCATACCTGTACCTATTAACCCTACTTTCAATTTGTTATCTCCTTAAAAATTTTGATTCTCATAATTAACGTCTCTCCTCATTCTTAACTTCCCATTGACTATTTCCAAATCTTGATATTTCGAATTCTAATTGTCCAATGGTTTTTTCTCCCTTTCTTACCTTGGCATAATCAAATTTTTTCATCCGGAAAATTTTCTCCTTAGGTTTGTATCCTCCTTCAATCACTTTAATTTTAAATCGTTTACTTGCTTTGATTATCATCTTTCTTGCAATTTGAACATCTCCTCTCCACGAGAACATTTCAAATTCTCCAAAATTTTTTGTTTCTATTGAATACCCGTACAATCTGACCTCAAATTTCTTATCTTTTGACTGTTCGTTTAGCCAGGTAATTACCTCTTGGCCATGCCCTTTTTCAATTCCAAATGTTTCAGAATCTTTCATGTATGAAAAATCATGTAAAATTAATACATAATAATCATATTCAAAATGCTGTTAAACTAAAATACCGATTACAAGTAAAAATTTCATGCTTACAGTTGACTGCAGAGATGTAGAGTCTATCAAAAGTGAACTAATTGTCTATGTTTCTGATCAAGTTGCTGCAATCCCTACCTTGAAAACTCATGAATTCATTTTATCAACTATTGAAGATGACGAAACAATTGATACAAACGTTGTAATATCCTCAATCAAAGAATTTCTAGATTCTATAGGGGAAGGTCACAATTTTGCTGTAATTTCAGCAAATAATGTGGTTAGTATTAGATCTATTTCTGGAAAAAAGATTGAGCGTGATACTGCCCCTCAACCGCAAATGTTCTCCTGTACTCACTGTGGATTTGTTACTAGATTTGAAGTTGAACATACTGCCCACATGAAAATTCATTATTTGTGATCTTTTTTCATAATCCTTTTGATCATTAAGGTTCTTTTAATTTCAGGAATATCCGATTGTATTGAAAAATCTAGATGTGGAAATAATTTTTGATATTCTTTGATATAACTAATTGCAACTTCTCTAGTCTTGAATTTTGTACGAATTCCACCCGGTTTTGATTCTTTACCATAAACATCGTAGATAACAATATTGAATGTTTGGGGGTTTACATAATATCTGGTACTACAAAACCACATAATTCCAAAAACTAAAACAAAAAAACCTGTAATGATTCTATCAAAAATTTTACCCATGTGGTGATTTTCAACAGGATCTTTATAAGGACTGACTAAGGTAAAGAATTGTGGAAAAAGGAGAGAAACATAATGTCGCCAAAGTTTATTGTAGTAAATGTGATCTAGTCTTTGAAAATCGAGAAAAATTTGAAAAACACCTTGATTCTCATTTTTCAAATGTCTCTTGTGAGGAATGCCCAATAGACACTGCCATAGCAAAATTTGTGAATCTGTTTAGACGAAAATCTCACAAGAATTTGGAATAAGTTTTTTAAACAAATTCAAACCAATGTTTCTATGAATAAAAAAGGCATTATTATCGGTGCCATTGTGATTATTATTGCAGTAGGAATTATTGCGTCCTACTCGTCATCTTCCAGCGAAACTGTAAACCTGGACATGGGTAGAACTCATGGAACGGTTTCAACTGCAATGGGCTCTCCAATTTTAGGAGATGCATCTGCTCCGATCACTATTGTGGAATTTGGAGATTATCAATGTCATCAATGTTATAATTGGTTCCATAACACCAAGCCTGGAATTCATGAAAATTATATTGCCGAGGGAAAAGCTAAACTTGTTTTTGTGGATTTAGCCTTCTTGGGACGTGATTCTCCAACTGCAGCTCAAGCATCATACTGTGCCGAAGATCAAGGAATGTATTGGGAGTATCATGATCTATTGTACAATTCTCAAGAATCTCGAATTGACAGTGGCTGGGCAAATTCTGAACGACTAAAGGCATTTGCATTTAGTTTGGGTCTTGATATGACCTTGTTTGAAAGTTGTCTTGACTCAGGAAAATATTCGAAACGAGTACAGTACAATGTATCTGAAGCCAAAAAACATGGGGTGCGAGGAACGCCTAATTTCATCATCGTTGGACCAGATAATCAACAAGAACAAATTTCAGGTGCACAACCATACACCGTTTTCAAACAAATTATGGATAACATGATCTGAGTTGGTCGATGTTTTAAAAACAGTATTTTCAAATTATAGATATTCTCTCTTAGCAATTGGAATTTTTATTTCTATGTTGATTGGATTACTTATTTTATCAGAATATATTTTCCTTGAACCATATGTCACAGGCCATATTCCCAAAGACACAGAGTTTGGGTTTTCTTTAATTGTTGTTCTATCAGGATTGTCAGCCTTGGTTCTCCCAATGAACATTTACCGAATTAATATTTTAAAAAACTCTAAAGGAAAAATTGGTAGTGGTGTGTTTGGCTCTTTCATTGGAGCAGCTGCTGGTGCATGTAGTTGTGGCCCTATAGGCTTTGCAATAATCTCTACTTTTGGAAGTGTAGGCGCAACATCTTTAGCATTTCTTACAAGCTATGAAATTCCAATAAGGATAGCTGCCATTGGATTGTTGGCAATTACTTACTATACCACCATAAAATCACTAAAAATAGAATGTAAAATCAAACCTCAATAGGCTCATTTATTTTAAAAAAACCCCTTTTGGGTGTCTCAAGATTCCTAAATTTTTCAGGTTGAATGATTTTTGCAAGTATTTCCAAGCCTGTGATTGTTCGAATGCTTGGTTTGCTAAAGAAGGAATTAGCATCAACCGCAAAAACTTTTTTGTTTTTTACCGCTCGTAATTTTTTCCAATCATGGTCATTTTTTAGAATCTGATCATATTCTTTTAAAGTTCGGTTTGCATCAAAGCCACATGGCATTAGAACGATTATGTCTGGGTCTGAATATGAAATTTCCTTCATACTTAATTTTCTTGAATGTTCTCCTTTCTTACTAATCAGATTTATTCCTCCTGCTGTCTCAATCATTTCTGGAACCCAATGACCTGCAGTAAAAAATGGCTCCATCCATTCAATGGCAAGAACTTTCGGGCTAGATTTATTTGAAATTTGTTTTATCTTTGAAATTCTTTTTTCTAATTCCTTAGTAATTTCATCTGCTCTTTTGGGAATTTCTAGAATCTGACCGATCTCAATTACAGATTTTAAAATCTCCTCTAAACTGTGAGGATCCATGGAATAAGTTGAGGGTTTTTTGTGTAAAATCTGAATAGCTTTGTTTACTTGATTAGTATAAGCTGCACACACTTCACATGTCTCTTGTGCAATTATTAGATCTGGGTTGGCTTTTTTCAAATTAATCTCATTTAAAATAAAAATATCTCTTCCTTGGTTTAGCAAATTACAAGTTTTGCTGTTGATTTCATTGCTTGTTAGATTTTCTGAATCGATGACGGAATGAACAACCTGAGGTTTTGTTTGTGCTTGTTCTGGATATTTACATTCATGTGTTACTCCGAATAAATGATCTTGAAATCCCAATTCATAAATTAATTCAGTTGCACTTGGCAAAAACGATACAATCCTTATTGTCATATCTTCAAACAAATGACTGTTCCTTAAACACTATCGGTTTGGGGTTAATTTTTCAAATTAGTCAAGTTAATAGCCTGATTTTAGGCATAAAACTTGTTGTCTTCTAACTCTCAAGACATTCGAAGATCTATTTTATCAAAATGGCATGAAAATTTATCAAAATATGGAAATTTGTTTTCTTCTGATTCTGTTAGTGGTGCAAGCCCTCCCTCCGTTTTTGTAGGATCTTACAATTATCCCAAAGTTTACGTTGGACCTATGGTTCCACCAGTTCATGGTGATACTAGTTTACTTGACAGTCCAGAAAGATGGATAGGAAAATCATTAGAAGAAATTGTAAATTTTAGATTAAATTTGATACGGGGAATTCAAAAAATATCTGTAACTGCCACAGAAGGAAGATACGTTGAAGATTTACAAGAAATTACAATGTCTTCCAAACCCATAGATTCTGATTTAGAGTTTCATAAATCTGCATCAAACATTTCCATTGATGGTGAAAGCGCACCATTTGGTCCAATAGGGGAAATAAAATCAGCAAAATTTTCTGGTTCTTCCTCCTCTAAATCTATCGAAAAAACTTTCTATGATCATGATTTGAAGGCAAAAGACGCAATTTTAAAATTGTATAATTCCGGAATAGATCTTTCACGTATTCAAAAATGTTTTAGTATTGGAATGCTTGGTCAAGAAAGAAAACTTGTTCCGACAAAATGGAGTATTACTGCCACTGACGATATTATTTCTAAATCATTAACGGACGAAATTTTAGATTATAGTTTAATTGATTCATGTAAAATTTTTTCTTACAGTCATCTAGGAAATAATTTCGCAATTATTTTATTTCCTCATAGATGGATTTACGAAATGATTGAAGCTTGGTATTCAAATGGAATTTTGGGTTTTGGTTCTGATCATGAAGATGCACGAGGAATTCACCATCCTCCATACATAGCTGGTGCATATTTTGCTGCAAAATTAGCGGTGGTTGAATACTTGTCAAAAAATAAAATTCAATCCGGAGTTGTCATTTTACGAGAGATACGACCAGAATATGCAATTCCTGTGGGTGTATGGCAAGTAAGAGAAGGCATAAGGGAAGCAATGAAGGAAGAACCTCTAATTGCTGATAATTTTGATGATGCTATGAGTTTGGCTTCAAAAAAAATGAGTATTAGTAAATTTGAATGGCTTTCTCATGGTAATATTGGAAAATTAATGCGACAAAAAACCCTCTCAGATTTCATTTAAAGTTATTTCATAAAATTACTTACCCTTTGTAAAGTAGAATTTTTGCCTAATGGATTTATGGAAAATATTCGTTGTAACAAATGCAGTAAAACTATCTTAAAATCTGATAAATACGCAATTACAGTATTTTTCGTGCAGGAAATGCCTTCTGAACCTTCTTATGAACATCTTAAATGTCCAGAAAAATTTTCATATGTGAAATAAAAAAGCTTGAGGTATTTATTGGCCAATTTTTTCTTTAAGCATAGTGCAAAATAAAAATCTCTATGTTGGAATTGCAATTATTTCCAGCCCAATTTTATTTGCTTTGATAGTTTTTCCGGATAGCTTTAGTCTAAGTTGGAATCAAGGACGAGGAGGGTTTCTTTTTGCTCTGGCTTTTATTATAGCTGAAACAGTAGGTCTTAGAATTCAAATTTCTAAAAAACAATTGCTGGCAACAATTCCCTTGGCAATCCTTACAATATTGTATATTACTGGATTGGAATATGGACTTCGAGATTTTATTTTAGATTCTGCTGAACAATACAACGTTCAATTAATTTATTCTTGGACATGGATGTGGGATTTCATTATAATGGCTATCTTTGTAATAGCTTCTTTGACCATTTATTTTGGAAAGAGATGGATTAGAATAGCTCCTGCAGGTCCTATATTTTTGGGCGGAAGTGCAATAATCCTGTCCCTAGATGCATTCTTTCCTTATGATACCCTTGGTCCACTACAATATGTTGTTCCATATTTAGTTCAGGCAAACGTTTGGTTGATAGGAGTTTTTGATCTTGGTACTGCCACTGCACGTGATAATATCATGTTCCTAAAAGGGGATTATGGATCAATGGTTCTTCAGGTGTTTTGGCCTTCTGCAGGTGTTCACAGTGTAATTATCTATTCTTTGGTAATGGGTGCTTTTCTTTTAAAAATGAATATTCCAAGAAAACGAAAATCCATTTACTTTACCATTGGCATTGTAGGCACAATTGTAGTAAACATGATAAGAATTTTCTCTCTTTCCTGGTATGCTCTAAAAGTAACAACTAACGCCGAAAAATGGGAGGAATTTCATTCTGTTGCAGGTGAGATAATGTTCCTGCCTTGGTTGTTTGTTTTCCTTTTGATAGTGATACTAATTGAATCACGAAGACTCAAAAGATTAGAATCTGAAGGGAATTCTCAAAAATAGCTTGTAATACTACTTTGATCTTTAACTTCTGAAAGTTCAGATACTTTGACTCCTACTCTTCTTAATGTGATTTTTTGTTCTTCTAATGCATCTTTTAGTAATTGCTCTACATTTTTCTCTAATTCTTCAAAATTTGATGTTGGATTTTTTAGCATTTTTGATTTTGTTTTACTTGATAAATCTGATTGAATTAATTGTATTCCTACTGACTTGAACATTTTATTTTTATCTAAAATCACTTGATGAACTTCTTTGCATAATTGTTGAATGCTTTCTAAAATATAATTAAATTCTATCGAATCTTTTTTCAAAGTCATAATTTTACTGTACTGGATATTAGGCTCTCTTTCTTTTACTGGTTCATTATCAATTCCTCTAACTGCATTGAATATGTAAGTTCCAATTTTGCGACCAAAATTGTTAGTAAGAGTAAATGCATCTAATCTTTTGAGATCTTTAATTGTTTGAAGATGCATTTCAGCAAACTTGTCTTCCGTTTTCTTACCAATGCCTGGAATCTCTCTAATTTTTAATGGCTCTAAAAAATCATCAGCTTTTTCTGGCAAAATAAGTGTTAATCCATCAGGTTTTTGGAAATCGGATGCAATTTTTGAAATAAGCTTATTGGGTGAAATACCCACAGAACATGTAAGATTTAATTTTTCTTTGATTTCGTTTTTTATTTTAGTTCCTAAGGATTTTGCATCTTCCCAATTTTGGTTAACTTTCTTGGTGACATCCAAATATGCCTCATCCTTGCCTACATATTCAAAAATATCACAATTTTCTTTCATAATTTTCATTGCTTTATCAGAAATCTCCAAATAGTAATCAAAGTCTACTGGCAAAAAAACCGCATCTGGTTGGTCTTCTAACCTTTTTTTTGCAAAACTTATTGGAATTCCTGATTTTACTCCAAATTCTCTTGCGTTGTAATTTGCAGTAGCAATTGCTCCACTATCTCCCCCTCTATCAGAAAAAACACATACACATACTGGTTTTGATTTTAATTCAGGTTTTCTGATCTCCTCACATTGAGCATAAAAGTAATCAAAGTCTATGTGGAAAACTATTCTAGTTTCCAATATTGGATTTAATTGGTTTGATTATTACAATATTACGTATTCATCTAAATACTCTAAAATTTCACTGATTTTGTGGATTATCCAATAACTGCCAATGATGATGGAGTAAATATTAAACCTGAACTTATGGAAAAAGAACGTCTCTATCACTGTATTTTTAAAAATAAGGTTCTTTTGGTGTTCAAAGATTCACAAGAATTTCTAAACTGTTATGAGATTGAGGAAGAAGATTTGGTAAATCAAATTAAAAATAGCAAAAGTGATGAAGATGTAGAAAAAATCTTTGAATCTTACGTCCAAAAAGAAGACATCAAAAATTAAATAAAAGCAAACAACTTTTTGATTATTAAAGGAAAATCAAATTGAGTGCCTCAAAAAAGTCAAAAGATGCTGAAGATATTTTATCTGAATTTCAAGATTCACATGCTACAGAACCTGAACCAACACCAGAACCTGAACCAACACCAGAACCTGAACCAACACCAGAACCTGAACCAACACCAGAACCTGAACCAACACCAGAACCTGAACCAAC
>CAJHXZ010000085.1_pt1 | contig 16229 bp, 20 predicted proteins | sample 9198621 | NCBI WGS metagenome assembly CAJHXZ01 (sample SAMEA7708352, study PRJEB35096) | sediment metagenome | biome: marine neritic benthic zone biome [ENVO:01000025]; feature: sediment [ENVO:00002007]; material: shallow marine sediment [ENVO:03000034] sea grass bed [ENVO_01000059] ...
ATAAACACTGATAATGAATTTTATCCAGAAAATCCCACCAAAACAAAAATGAAATTAACCAATGAAATTGAAATATCCATTGAATCAGGTCATATTCCACATCTTAGAGCCAATCTGAATTCTACCTTACGGTTAATCCAGGCAAGTTACGACACTATAGAGTCGATAGATGGTCAATAACTATATCAATATTGGAGAAATTTCAAAATGCTATTATTCAAAAAGTAACTCTAATGATTAATGTCTGATTTTAATCACATTCCCATAAATTTCACTCAGTCTGAACTCATTGAAAAAGATGATGGACATTATTACCAAACACCTAGCGGAGTAATCTATCCATCAATTACAACAATGTTGCAAAAAACTCAATCTCTAGAAAAACAACAAAGTTTACAGAATTGGAGGGAACAAGAAGTTGCTGCAGATTATATCACACAAGAGGCAGCGATTATTGGCTCGGAGACGCACAAATTAATTGAAGATTATCTAAACGGGGAACAAATACTAGAAAAATCTCGACTTTTATCAGAAGCCCATTTTAATAATCTCCTTCCATTTGTGAATAAAATAGATGATATTCATGGAATTGAATTAAGGCTCTATAGCGACAAAATGAAATTAGCTGGAACGTCTGACTGTATCGCAAAATATGATGGAAAATTATCCATAATTGATTATAAAACTAAACGAAGCAATCAACGAGAAGAATGGCTAACAGACCATTTTATTCAAGCCACTTCCTATGGAGTTATGTTTAAGGAGCTTACCGGAATAAAGGTTGAGCAAATAGTAATTCTTGTTTCCAGTGAAAAAAATACTCGAACCGAATTTATGAAAAATCCTGATGACTATCTAGATTCGCTCCAAAAGAGAATAGATCAATTCTATTCCCACTAATCCTTTTGATAGCCGGTAAAGATATAATGAAACTCCAATACCTAAAATAACATGTCATCAGGACAAATGCCTCCTTGGCTTCAGGAACAATTAATGAAAATGCAACAATCTCAACAGAACCTTCAAGCTATAATGCAACAAAAACAGCAAATTGAAATGGAAAAAATTGAGACCGATAAATCTCTTGAAGAACTAAGAAAATCATCTGATGAGGATATTGTCTTTAAACACGCAGGTTCGATTTTGATAAAATCTACAAAAACTGAGCTTGTTGCAGAACTTGAGGAAAAAAAGGAGCTGACCAAAACTCGTTCTACGGTTCTTGAAAAACAAGAAGAACGACTAAAAGAGACATTAAAAGAACAAGAGGCAAAAATCACTGAAATGATGAAAAGTGGCGCCTCTGGTGGAGCAGCAATGTCTGAAGAAAGTTCTCCAGCTGATAACCCTAGAAAATAGAACAATAGATAATTTCAAACAAGATATTAACAAATTAGTGGAATTAGATTTGGTGAAATTAGAAAATTTAAGAATTGTTGTAGATGAAAGAGAAAAGAAAAGCGGAATTCCTGATCTTCTTAAATCCATAGGATTGAGTGTTGAAATGAAGACTCTTCCAATAGGGGATTATATTGTGGCCCCTGAAACCATAGTAGAGAGAAAGAGCATTCGTGACCTTTTGTCTTCTGTGTTTGATGGAAGGTTATTTGACCAATGTACTAGATTAAAAGAAAATTTTGAATTTCCTGTAGTTTTGATGGAGGGAAATGTTGATGAAATTGAAGAGATTGCAGAAAATCCGCTGGTATTTTATGGAGCTCTTTCTACTGTTGTGATTGATTTTAAAATACCGATAATTCCTACTCCTAGTGCTGCGCACACTGCAAAATTACTTGTATCTATGTGTTCTAGAAAGGAATCTCCAAAGGGACCATTTTTAAAAAAAATTAGAAAATCTAATGATTTAGAAAAACAACAGCTTTCTTCTTTATGCAGCCTTCCTGGAATTGGAGAGAAATTTGCTATTAGAATGTTAGAAAAATTTGGTTCTCCACTTAAAGCACTAAATGCTTCTACTTCAGAACTTGCCAAAGTAGAGGGTCTTGGGGAGGCTCGCTCAAAAAAAATAAAAAAAATGTTAGAATCTCAAAGTAAGTTCTTAAAAAAATCTAATCAAAAAACATTACATGATTCATGATTGGTTATTTGTTGAGTGGTAAGGATGATGGTTCCCCCTTGAGCAATTTTCTTTTCAATGGAGTACCACACATGGGACATTCTTTGCCATTTTCGTGGTTGGAGCGACATCCGGGACAATAGTGCACCCATTTTCCTACATCTTGAATACCTTTTGTCATTATTGGAGATATTTTCAATCCCAGATTTTTTGCCACATTGGATATTGCAAAATCATCTGTGATTATTTGTCCTTTTAGTTCTATTCCTAAAGCAATAATTGATACATCTTGTTTTGATAATTGAGGGTAATCTCCAGTGCTTTTTGAGGTTTTAACTGCTAATTTTGTGGCATCTTGTTCTGGATCTTTGATTTTTAATCTATTAGTCTCAATTAATGTCTCCAGAACTTCTTGATGTTTTTTGATGTGTTTAATTTCATCATAGACTAGTGATGTTGTGTAACAGTCACTTGATGTTCGAAATGGAATGCCTGCATAAAATGCACTTGCATCTAGTATGCTAAAATCCAAGTTTACTCATCTGTCTAAGGCCTCTTTTCTTTAATCTTACAAAGACGGCTGGTTTTTTGTATTTTTTAATAATTATAGGCTCTTCATATCCTGCTGATTTTACAACCTGTGCATCCATAACAATGTTGCAATCATGAGATGATATTATTTCTATTTTCTCATCTGGAACTACAATTGATTCTAGTCTGTATACTGGTGCAACAGGAGTGATTATCAAAACATCCAAACTCTCATGGAGAATGGGACCTCCTAAAGAAAACGAGTGACCTGTGGAACCACTGGGGGTTGCAATGATCACTCCATCCATTTTTTTTTTTATTTTATCATTCTGAAATTTAATTTCAATTTCTGCAGTTTTTGTAAGATTTGTTCTATTATTGTAAATCTCATTTAATGCTGGAGGAAATTCTTTTCCTCCACAAGATGCAACTACCCTGATTCTTTTATCTAAAAAGAAATTATCTTTTAAAATTTGGTTTATTGCATCATCTATCTCATCAATAGTGATCTCTGCCAGTATCCCTCTATTTCCTCCTACGTTTATCGTAAGAATAGGGGTATCATTTTCTAAATGTCGGAAAACTCTTAGAGTTGTTCCATCTCCTCCAAGAGTTACAACTAGATCTAACTTCTCTTTTTTTAATTCCTCTAATGATTCAATTTTTTGTGCACCTTCCACCTCTATTGGGGAAATAGTGTAAACCTTGGATTTTTTTGCAAGAAATTTTTTTGCAACGTCTTTGGCAGTTTCTTCAGATTCTTTTGACCCTACTTTGCTAACAATTGCAACTTTTTTTAGTTTCACGCAGTTTTTCTGATTTTTATTTACTTAAAAATGATATTTTTGATATACATTTTTGGAAAAACAATTAAGTATGAAAACAATTTCGTAAAATATCATGAGTTACGCACACCCTGAGGTTTTAGTTGATACAGAATGGATGTCTCAAAACCCTCCAAATGAAAATAGAAAATTAGTAGAAGTTGATTATGATCCCGTAAATGGATATCAAACAGGCCATATCAAGGGAGCCAGCTTAATCTGGTGGAAACGAGATATCAATGATCCTGTAACCAGAGATATTATCAGCAAAAGAAAATTTGAAGAACTAATGTCTAAAAATGGAATTACTGCAGATACCGAAGTTATTCTTTATGGCGACTTTAACAATTGGTTTGCAGCTTTTGTTTTTTGGGTTTTCAAAATTTATGGACATGAGAATCTAAAAATCATGAATGGTGGAAGAAAAAAATGGGAACTAGAAAACAGAGAATATACCACTGAAGAACCTCAACTGCCATCTACACAATATGTGGCACAACCACCTGATGAAGGACTTCGGGCATACTTGTTTGATGTTAGTAGAGCTTTGGATAAAGAAGACACTGTAATGGTTGATGTACGATCCCCTGCAGAATTTACCGGACAAATAACTGCTCCTCCTGAATATCCAATGGAACATGCTCAACGTGGTGGACATATTCCTGGTGCAAACAATATTCCATGGGCCACTGCAGTCAATGATGCTGATGGAACCTTCAAAACAGTTGAGGATCTAAAACAAAATTATGAGCCAAAAGGAGTTACTCCAGATAAAGATGTCATTTGTTATTGTAGAATTGGAGAAAGGTCTTCTCACAGTTGGTTTGTTTTAAAATATCTTCTTGGATATCCTAAGGTTCGAAACTATGATGGGTCTTGGACTGAATGGGGTAACATGATAGGAAACCCTGTGGAAAAATAAATTGCTTTTAGACCTTCCTATCTTGAAGAAGGGATCATTTTACTACATCAAAGATGGCAATTCCGATCTTATCATGGAGGATAAAACAAAACGAGGCCTAGCCATAAAAGAAACCTCCATTGATGAAAAATTAAACGTAAAGGCCGATAAGGGGATGATTCATGATATGGATGGAATCGGCCATTGGGTACCCATCCGTTGGTATTTTTCAAAAAATCAATTTGATTTAGAATATGTTTTAGAGCATGCTGAAGCAATGGAAAAAAAATACACTAAACTTCGTGAACTTACCTGTCCTGATGACGACTAGATAACCTTTTTAAATAAATCCAATCTACTGAAACCAAATGTCATTACTTCTAAAAGATCGTGTTTGGTCAATGGAGGCATCTACTGCAAAACGTGGAGTGTACCCTCTTCATGGTTTCAAATTAGGCCTTTACAGATTGCCAATCACTTTAGAAGATCCGGATGAAATAAAATCAGTCCATGATGGTCTGAAAAAAGCATTTGAAATGGATGCATATGCAGACAGAATTTTTGCAACCTATCGCTGGAAGGAACAAAATATGGATGATCCTGATGCTAAAGGATACGAGGAAGTTGAACTTTCAGTAACCGTAGAGATTGTTACAGGCGAAGTAGTTGACATTATTTATCAAATATTTCCAATAGAAAAATTTGGAGATCCTCAATGGGTAAAAGATTATAGGAAAAAAGCAGATCATTTTGCAAAAATGATTATTGATACTATTTTACGAAATACAATTTTAGCAGATAAGATGATTGATTTTCTCATCAAAGATGAAAAAATTACCGAACTAAATGCCACCATAAAACTTGAAGAAATGACTCCTTTAGCAAAAATAGTTCTTGATGCCAAACCAAAACCAAAGCCAGTTGAAGAAGTAGCTGCAGATGATGGTGGACCTCCTATTCCAGAACTTGATGGTCCCAAATCAGGCCCAATTGATGTGGAATACAAATCAAAAATGAAGGCCACAGCACCATTTAGCGCATCAGGACATTCTATCAAAACATGGGGAAGACGAGGAGCAGATAATAAGCAAATGGGTGTATGGGGAGAATTTGTTTCAGTAGATTATGATATTTGTATTGCCGATGGCGCATGTATAGAAGCATGTCCTGTAGGTGTTTACGAGTGGTTTGATACCCCTGGAAACGTTGCATCTGATAAAAAACCTCTAATGTCAAAAGAACCTGATTGTATATTTTGTCTAGCTTGTGAGGGTGTCTGTCCGCCATCTGCCATCAAGATATTTGAACAGAAGTAAGACTCGTTATTTGCAAGTATAAATAGCCACTAGCCACCTTGGAAACCTAGGGATGGCAATTAACCCTTTTACTGCATTTGTTTTTGATCTGTTTATAGTCTCAGCTATTATTATCACTGCTTACACTCTCAACTTTTACTATCTTACCTTTCTTTCAATCAAAAGAAAAGAGGTATTGACTACAACTGATATGGGTACACCTTCTGTTACTATTCAACTGCCAATCTACAATGAAAAGTATGTTGCAAAAAGGCTAGTCGATGCTGTGTGTGAGCTAGACTATCCTAAAGAAAAAATGAGGATAATGGTGTTAGACGATTCTGATGATGATACCGTTGAACTAATAGCTGACGTTGTAAATGATCAAAAAAAGAAAGGACTTCAAATTGAACATGTAAGACGAGGTACAAGGAAAGGGTACAAAGCTGGTGCGTTAAAGCACGCAATGCAAACAACTGATACTGAATATGTTGCCATATTTGATGCAGACTTTATCCCTCCTGAATGGTTTCTTAAAAGGGCAATCCCACATTTTTCCAAATCAAATATTGGTCTAGTTCAATGTAGATGGGGACATGTAAATGAAAACTATTCGTCAATTACTAGAGCTCAGGCTTTGAGTCTTGATTTTCATTTTCTAATAGAACAAAAAGCAAAAAGTAATTCTCATTTATTTATGAACTTTAATGGGACAGCTGGAATCTGGAAACGCGATTGTATTGAAGATGCGGGAGGTTGGCATACTGCTACACTTGTAGAAGATTTGGATTTGAGTTATCGGGCTCAAATGAAAGGGTGGAAATGCGTTTTCCTACCAGACATTGTAGTCGATGCAGAACTCCCAGTCCAAATGAATGCCGCTAAACGACAACAATTTCGATGGGCAAAAGGATCAATACAATGTGCAATCAAGCTTCTTGCAGGAATTGCAATTAAAAGAAAAGTTGCAATCGAAGCTAAAATTCAAGCCTTTATTCAACTAACACGTCATATTGTTTATCCTTTAATGCTGATTCAATTTCTAGCACTTCCTATTCTTTTGGCTGGTAACATCAATCTCTATGTTGTAAGTTTCATACCAGCTCTAACCATTGCGACATATCTTGCAATGGGCCCTGGTGCATACCTTATGATAATTCAAAAAATGTATCATAAATCTTGGAAATCAAAGGCAAAAATTTTGCCATCATTACTTGTTTACAATGCTGGCATGTCTGTAAACAACACTGTAGCTGTATTTGATGCTGTATTGGGAAAAAAGAACGAATTCTTACGAACTCCAAAATATGGAATTATTAACAAACAAGATGATTGGCGAGATAAAGCATACAATTTACCATTTACAAAAACTACACTGCTTGAGATATTTTTTGGCGTTTACGGCGTAATGGGTATAATGATTTCAATTTTTTCAAACAACCCTATTTTTGCACCAATTATTGCACTTCAAACTATTGGATTTTTCTTTATAGCTTACATGAGTCTGTCCCATACAAGATTTAAAAGAAATAAATCAACCCACACTCGAGTTCTAACTAAGGAAGAAAAAATGGCAAATAAGATTTACAAAATTTCTATGGTTGGTATGGTGGCAATTATTGTCTTTGGAGGATTCATGGCAATCTATGGTTACAATGAAGACATTTATCCACTCGATAGAATGAGAGGTCATTTTGATGGCATAGTCGGCACTTCAGATCCTGCAGTTATCCAGGCTCATTTATTGGATGTCAAGGAAGATTTGGCAATAGTAATGGTGGATATGAAAGAGACCAAAAATGCTGATGGTGAAGTAATAGGCAAAAACCCTGTTTGGATATTTCCTACAGAGTCTACCAACTTTTTGAGAATTGACAATGATGTAGATTCTATGATTGCAAGTATTGAAAAAATCTCAACTGTTCCTAAAGATAGTTCAGGGTATCACACTGGAATGTTGGATATTAACGCACGTGCGACATTAATTAAAGAAAACATCATGGATGCTACTCCTTACATGTATGTGAGTGTATCAAATATTGTCTTTAGCGTGATTTGGATTGCAGTGATAATTGGAATCTTTGCTGCACTAAAGCACAAGAAAGATCAATTAACTGCAGCCGATGAAGTCTCTGGTGTTTAAGAAATATTTAGCTCTTTTCTAATTTCATCTACAGCTCTAATGCCATAGATATCTCGGATTTGCTGAATTCTTATAGATTCTTTTAGCAGGTCTCTTCCTATGGTGTTACTTAAAATTGAAAATACATCGCTAAATCTTATCTCCCATTTATCGGCACAATCAAGAATTTTACTTATCGCCCATTGCCTCACTTCATGTGGTAATGGGATTTTATCTCCTGCCTCTATTGATAACTTGTCAAACAAGTTAACAATATTTGCGGTTTGAGATGCCATACCTTCAATGTCTTTTGCTTCACCATACTTGGATTCTGATTGCATTCTCAAATTAGATTGATATTCGGAGAGCTTTAGCAAAGCCATCATTTCTTTTGATGTGTCCGTGGATGCCTTGCTTGTCACATTTTTTACTGATTGCAATTCCTGGAAAACCTTGTCTGTTTTTTTATGAAATTCTGCACTTAGTGCATCTTGTCTTTGTAACATATCATTCATTGATGAAACTTTTTCTTCAATGGTATTTGTTTTCTCAAAAACATTATTTTTAAAATCTGAAAAATCTTGCTGGACTGATTTTAATCCCTCACCCACAAAAGCAGTTGAATCCGCTCTATGAGAAAGAGCGCCCACATCTGTCTCAATTTTATCAATTTTTCCTCTAAAATCAGAAATGACCTGAGTTTTTCCTGCAAGAGAGTTTATTTCATTTTTTATCGATTCTAACTCTGAGCCTAAATTACCTGCTGAATCTGTTTTGGCAGCAACGGTCTCAAATTGTTGCTTCAGCCCCTCAATAACACCGCCAAGAGAGTCTATTTTAGCAGCTTTTCCAGAAATTGAATCAATCGTCATTTTTATGGCATCAAGCTCAGAATTCAAATTAGAAAAAGATTCTGTTTTTTCAACAATTCTATCGAGTTCATTTTTGAGACTCTCAATTGTTTTAGATGATGACTCAATACCGTCTGTTTTTCCAGATATGGTTTGAATGCTATTTTTTAGACCTTCTATATCCTGGCCTACATTTAATACCGAATCTGTTTTTCCAGAAATGTTTCGTAAATCATCTCGTACCTCATCAATCCTTTGGGCTATTTTGATAATCATTTGGGAATTATTGCGAATAGAATTCATACTATCTTCAACTTGTTGAGACAATTCTTCTGGTTTGGGAGATGATTTTTGTATGTGATTTATTTTATTAACTTCTTCTTGTAGTTTGGAGGTCTGATCATTAATTTTTGTAACTAAATTTGATTGAGTTCTTACCTGATTTAATCCAGCATATAATTTCTGGGTATCATCTTCAATTATGTTTAAACGATTGGATTGTTTTTGTATATTTTCCAGGGTAGAAGTTAAGGTATCGATCATACCCTTCATGGATACAAGTACTTTTTGATTATCTCCAAAAATCTTTGACATTATTTTAATTTCTTTTTGTAATGCTTTGGTAGAATCTGAAACTGTGGCAACTTTTTTTAAGATAGCAGCTGGTGTAGGTTCTCGTTTGGCTCCCTTGGATTTGACTGATGTTTTTGTTTTTTCATTTGATTTTTTTGCTATTTTCTTTTTTTTAGGTTTAGTCACCATATATCTTGAATTGAAAATATTATGATAAAAAAGTTGGGTCTAAAATAAAAAATGTAAAGAGTTACTTATTGACAACATTTGGTTCATGTAGTAACTCATGAAATGTCTTTTCAGCAAGACCGTTTGCTGTTTCGATAAATCCTTTTGGACAAAATTCGCATTGAATCATATAGTACGGTATAGTACCGTACTATTAATACTAAGGTAATCTTACAATTACCGATTATGCAGTCAGATACCCCAGGTCATATCTCTACATCTAGTTCAGTTGACCTACTCATCATTCTACGATTTTACCATATGTATTAGGCATAAAGACGTTCAAAACAGGATGCAATTTCTAAATGAAATCTTTAATTTTAAAACTACACTTATTCTATAATTTTAAACTCAATTTTTTATTTTTGTTAAAAGCACAACTGTTTTTAAACAAATTTGTTGATTGAAATCATGCAAAACCTTCCATTGCAAATTGAATCTGGTGGAATTCAACAATCGCTGAATCAAACAGTGTCAAGCTTGATTGAACAAATCACTCCTGAACTTCCTCATACTACCTTTGTTACTGATTTAGCTTTTATCATGATTATTGGTGCTATAGTTACACTTGCATTTTTCAAAATAAGACAACCGCTGATTATCGGTTATCTTTTTGCTGGAATGCTGATAGGTCCTTTTTCTTCGTTATGGTCTTGGATACTCCCTGCAGGAGGCCCGTCTTCAGATGTTATTGGAAGTGTTGGAATCTTGTCGGATATTTCTGCTCTTAATTTATTTGCCGAAATCGGTGTGATTTTACTATTATTTGTCATTGGAATAGAATTTCCTTATGCTAAAATCAAAAGTATTGGAAGAGTTGCAATTGGTGTAGGTACTATTGGACTATTTTCTACTCTTGGTGCATTATTCTATACTGCAACTGCACTTGGATTAAATTTTATGGATGCATTATTTATTTCTGCAGCACTTTCAATTTCAAGTACTGCAATCATCGTAAAAATCTTTGAAGAAATGGGCACAATCAAAAAAGAATCTTCAATTCTAGTTTTGGGTATCTTGATTGTAGAGGACGTTATTGCTGTAATTTTGATTTCTTCTCTTCAATCTATTGCTCTTGTGGGTTCTGTCTCAATTGAATCAGTGGTAATTGTAGTTCTAGTTGCAACTGGATTAATTGTAGGTACATTTACTGTTGGGACTAGAGTAATTCCTCCTTTAATTGACAGAGTTGCAGCAGCAGAACACCGTGAAATTTTATTGCTGAGCGTTCTTGGGGTTTGCTTTGGATATGCTCTTTTGGCTAATGTTGTAGGCTTGTCTGTGGCCATAGGAGCGTTTTTGGCAGGCGTTCTTGTGGCAGAATCAAAATCAGCCGAAGTAGCAAAGATACTGTCAAGTCCAATTAAAGATATGTTTGTGGCAATATTCTTTATTTCAGTAGGCGCATTGATGGATGTCTCCCAGCTTGAGAATTACATCTATATCGCAATTGCATTAATTGCTGTAGCAACCGGAATGAAATTTGGTGGCAATATGATTGGAAATTTCCTATTCAGACAAAAACGGGGAAAATCACTTCGTTCTGCTTTTGCTTTGGCTGCTCCAAGAGGAGAGTTCTCAATCGTCATAGTGAAGACAGGAGTAGATATTGGTGCTGTAAGCGCATTCTTGTTCCCCTTGGTTGGTGTTATTTCTATAATCACTGCATTTCTTTCAACATTTTTAGTAAAAGCAAGCGACAAAATTGTTCCAGCATTAAAAGAAAAAGATGTCTGAAGAACTAAAAAAACTACTTGAGCAATCCCATGAGGGAATTACTATTTTTGACTTTGATACAAAGCCAGTACCATGTATTATTATGGACGAAAAACGATATGATGAAATTTTATCAAAGGTCGCTGGAAAGGCACTTTCAATAAACACTGATCTTAACATACTTCAAGATGGGCTGGGTCATGTTTTTGTTGAAATTGTTTTGACATTTTCTCAAGGTGGAATTGTTGAAAAAATTCTAGTTAATGCAAACAAGAACTTTTCATTTTTTGATTCTCTTGCCAAAACATCCATGCTTGCCCTTTCCTCTCCACGTTCCTCATATGGAAAAGATAATGTGTTTATGATTCAACTCCCCAAACCTGAAAAAGCAGAAGATGCACTTGAAATCATTGAAAAAGGGATGAAACAACTTGATAATAGATGAGTGGTGCAGTTACCGGGATTTGAACCCGGGTCACGTACTTGGCAAGCACGAGTACTAACCAGACTGTACTATAACTGCAACAATCATGAGAACCGAATTTGGCTATTAAACTGTTTTTAACTATTTCATACAATAAAAACAATGGATGAAATTCTAAAAAACAAAATTGAAGAAAAAATTCAAGAAACTATCTCTAACAAAAATGAATTAAAACAACTAATTCAATTACTATCAACTATTGATGATTCAAAATCATTTTTGCTGGGAATCGTTATTGGACGAATTTACAATGCATTTTACTATCAATCAAAAAGAATCCTAAACCATGAACCCACTGAAGAAGAATTTCAAGAATTTTTAAATTTTATTAAAAGTAAGAAACCTGATTTTGAAAATTTATGGTGATGGTTTTCCATGTTCAAGTACTTTGATTGTAGGTGTACCTGGTAATTTTACACATGCTCCCTTTAGAGCTTTTTTTGCTGCCTCTACATGAGGTCCATTAACGTATAGTTCCATAATGCATTGTCCTTGAACAACTCTTGCTCCTAAACTTACTGCTTTTCCCCATGCTCTTCTCATTCCTTCTTGAAGTCTATCTGCACCTGCTGCTGCAATCATTTTATTTTCTCTAAGTAGGTTGTGTGGGTAAATTCTCAATCTGGAATAATATCCTGATTCACCAGTAGTTTTTTCTAGAGTTTTGTTTGCTGCTAATCTACATGCTTCTATGGCCATATGTCTAATCTGGATTCTTTCATTAATGAGTAGCTGAACACAGAATTCATAATCTGCTTTTTTTCCACCTTGGAATTTTGCAATTTTAATCTGTGGCTTTCCTTTGATGTATTTTTTTCTTGTAAATGGTTGCCCTGTTCCGTCTCTATAGTTAGCGCCATGCATGATATCATAAAACAAAAAGGCCCATATTTTAACGGTTAGACAACTATTTTTCCAATATTTTTATGAAAATTATGTGGATTCTTTATTACCTTTGCAATTATATTGACTTTATAGAGGTTAAAAAAAGGGCGATAAATCAAGATGCTAGATGACGTTTGTGACTTTTGCAAAGGGATAGGAAAATCTTCTACCCAGGTTTGTGTCTATTGTAATGGTACCGGGGAATGGAATCAAGCAGCACAAGCTTATGTGAAAAATCATATCTGTCAATGCATTGTTTTGGATAGAAAATTCTGTCCTGTCTGTAACAAATCTTGCCATCATGATACAACCTTGAATCCAAAACAAAAGATAGATCCTGGCAATGGCGGTATGTCTTCACCAGAATCTTACAAGCCTGAGATTTTAGTGGTTTAGTTTTATCAAATTTCTCCATATCAATTAAAAAAACGCCTTTTCATCAACACAAATATGGAAAACATCTAATTTTATTCTCATAATGGAAGAAACTCCTGTAGTTGAGGGTGAATTAATATCAGATCAAACCAAAATTTCCAACAAAAATATGATTCATGATCTTGAACTCAAGGGATATGGTGAGCTTGAAAAAGAAAAATTATTTCTCAAATTCTTTGAATCTCTTTACTTGCTTTATTCAAACAAATTAATTCTAAAAAAAGGAAAGAAGAAAATTGATTTTGATGGTCTGATGGCCATTTGCCAAAAACAAGACCCAGAGGCATTAACAAAATTTTTGATATACAGAGATTTGAGAAATAGAGGATATGTTGTAAAAGATGGGTTTGGATTTGGTTCTGATTTTAGAGTATACGAAAGAGGTCATTTTGGTGAAAAGGGTGCAAAATTTTTGATATTTGGTCTCAATGAAGGTCAGCAAGAAAAAATGGGAAACCTTCAGAAAAAAATTGAACAAATTACTCAAATGGGAAAGGAACCCATCATTGCTGTAATTGAAAGAAGGGGCGAAGTAATCTATTATAAAATTAATAGAATGAATTTTTATGAAAATAAATCTCGACTAGAGGAATCTTTTCAAATTTAGATGTTGTAAGCCCATTCTGAGGAAAATTTTAAGAGGTTATTTCTTTCTGCATACAAAAAATCGTACACTTCAACATACTTTGTTTTGTTCTCCCACAACTCTTCGAAATCCTTTCTCTTTCGTTCCACTCTTGATTTCTCATTCCATGAAGTAAAAACATCCACTGATTCAAAATCGCGAGTCTGAGTTGAGAATGACTCTTTTGATGTTCCTGTAAATGCAACCATTTGATCATGTTCATCTAAGAATAATCCAATCCTCTCAGAAAATGAATTTGTAATTTGCTCTGAATTTGGAATTGCTACTTTGAGTTCAATTTGACCATTATTTACAATATCTTGGAGTTTTTGAATTTTAGAGTCTTTGATTAAGGCTCCATCAAATCTCTTTGTATACTTTTCAGAAAAAAGCTTGGTCAAAATATTAAGTTCAAATATTTTGAATCTGTGTCCGGTTACCATCCTTAATTTTGCTTTTCCTGTGGAAAAATTATCAAATGCCATGGCAATAGTTGCCAAAGTTTGAATCGATAAAAAATCTACACATCTATCATATTCTATACAATGGCTGAGACAGGGAAAGAAAAATTCTGCTACAATATCGTCTCTATCTGAACGATATTCTTCTTTTAACCCAATATCTCGCAGTCCCATTGATTTTCTTTTATGATTTTGTTATTTAAAGAAACAATTCTTGGCTTTTTAAAAACGGGAAAATCGTCACACATTTGATAAATACTAATCTCTAATCATATTGTCATGAACAAAAAATTAATGACTTCCACACTTGCCGGAACAATCATTGCTCTGGCGATAATTGCAACCTCTATAATTGCAGAAAATCAAGCAGAAGCTGAGACAACTCCTTTTCCTTCAAGGGAAAAAGTAATCTCTGTAACAGGTTTAGCTACCTCCTCAGTCGAGCCTGATTTACTTGTCATAACCTTTGGGGTTGAAAACCAAGAAAAATCAGCAAGCGATGCATTATCAGGAAACTCTGAATCGATGACGAGAATTGTTGATACTATTATGTCATTAGGAATTTCCGAAGATGAAATCAGCACCTCTAGAATTAGTATCTACCCAATCTATGACAGCTATCGGGATCCAGTTACTGAAAAATATACTCAAGAATTAATTGGATATCGTGTTACAAATACGATTTCTGTAGAAACAACCCAACTAGACAAAGCAGCTGATATTATTGATGGTGCAGTCTCATCGGGGGCAAACAGAGTAGACAACGTATCTTTCACTCTCTCACCTCAAAAACAGCTTGAAGTAAAAGATGACCTTTTGGGTAAGGCAGTTCTTAATGCAAAAAAGAAAGCAGAAAATGCGTTAACTCCGCTAAATCATAAAATAATAGGAGTAAAGGCAATTACTTTGTCCGAATTTGGAATGCCTTCCCCTATGCCTGTATTTAGTGCAAGTGCAATGGCCGAAGATGCTGCGTTCAAATCATCAACACCAGTGTTCTCATCAGACCAAGACATTACTACAACTGCAAGCGTAATATTCCTGATAGGAAGCAACTAGCTTTCTTTCTTTTTATTTTCAGAATTATTTTTGAATATGGGTGCTCCAAATATCTTAAAAAGAAGAAAAATTTTAACAAAACTGATTTTAATCCAGTTTTCCTAAAAACTCACAATGGAATCAGGTCTTAGTACCAATAAAGAACGAATACAGCTAATTGATTCAATTCAGTATAGAATATTTTATGCTGAAATCAATTTGGAAAAAATACCTAATTCTGTTCCAATAGATATTTTTCCCAAAGACAAGATATCCTCTGAAATTGCAATAGATGGTTTTTTGTTTTATGCAAATGGGGCTTTGGATTTGGTTTTTTCAGAAATCAACAAAAAACTCAATCTAGGATTGCCCTCAAATCAAATTAATCCTTCTGATATTGTTAATGCTCTAGAAAAACAGAAAACGAAAGATGTAATCTCCCTTGTTGAAGAAATTCAAAAATATTTTCAAAAACCCACTCATGAAGAAAAAATAATCTCTGATCAAGAGTTTAATGAAGGACTTAATCGATATGGTTATGATATTATTGGATTTCATGCTGAATATGAAAATAGAAATCAAACAAAGTACCAACATTTTTGGAATCGTGCCAGTAGCAGATTGTGGGAGATTCGAAATCAGGAAAATTTAGAATCTTATGACTCTCTTCTAAAAAACGCCGGAAACCAAGGCAAAGATAAACCTCGCAACTATTTGAGGGTAAAACTTTCAGTTGAAAATATTCCTGGCACTTATTGGGATTCGGCTCATTATGAAAACCCAAAAAGATATTTCACAAATATCCTAACTCTTGTAAAGCAGTTCATCGATAAAATATTGGCTATCTTAAAACCGTTTTATCCGGTAGATCCAAAATCTGAGCAAAATGCAAAATCTTGAAATTGCTTTGTAATCGAAATTATTTTATTTCTTTCTCTTGAAAATGATTTGGCAACAAGTCTAGGCCATCGCAAAATTATGGTTAATAAGTGTTGGATAAAAAAGGTACCACTAACGATGGCAAGTACAATTAAAATTAGTAGTGAAGGATTTCCCAGAACGGAATCAATGCCCATAACACATGCTCCTCTTTACGCAATATCCAATCAATGTTTCTCCTGGTAGTCGCAAATAGTCGTATCTTTATGAAAGTAACGATATGATACGACATCATGACCTTGCA
>CAJHXZ010000151.1_pt1 | contig 14828 bp, 16 predicted proteins | sample 9198621 | NCBI WGS metagenome assembly CAJHXZ01 (sample SAMEA7708352, study PRJEB35096) | sediment metagenome | biome: marine neritic benthic zone biome [ENVO:01000025]; feature: sediment [ENVO:00002007]; material: shallow marine sediment [ENVO:03000034] sea grass bed [ENVO_01000059] ...
AGAAAATTTTACCATATGCAGGTCACTTAAAACAAAAGATTGGTTTTGAAAATGAGCTTAGATAAATATTAGATATATGGAATTAAAGCATGGGAAAAATCAAAGTTAGATCCGGCAGAGGTACTGGTACCGTAGAAGTAGAAGATTCTGGAAAAAAATGGTCCGGAGACGAATATAGAAAAAAACAGGCAGAAAAGAAGAAAAAGGGAGCAAATAGAATGGTCCATACAGGTAGAGGAACAGGCTCAAAAAGACTAGGAGATATACCTGAACCAAAATCAAGACCCTCCACAGAGGGAATGACTAGAGTTACAGGAAGAGGAACTGGTTCCAGAAAAAGCAAGAATAAAGGAAACTAGTAGTTTTTAATTTCCTTTTTTATATTTTCAAATTTTAGGAATTTTCTAGACGATGCAAAAGTAGTTTTTGTATACTAAACTTTGATATCAGGATTTTCTGACTTTAGTTTTTCCCAATCTGCAAGGAAATTTTTTAGACCTATATCGGTGAGAGGGTGCTTTAACATTTTATCTAAAACTGCTGGGGGTAGTGTTACAACATCTGCACCAATTTTTGCTGCATCAACTACATGAAGAGGATGCCTTACACTTGCAACAAGGATTTGAGTTTGAAAATTATAATTTGAGAAAATTGTTTTGATCTCTTTTATCAAATGCATTCCATCTTGGCCAATATCATCTAATCTGCCAATAAAGGGACTAACATATTTTGCACCTGCTTTTGCTGCAAGGACAGCTTGATTGGGTGAAAAAATTAAAGTTACATTTACAGGTATTCCTTCTGCTGTCAAAGCCTTACATGCTTTTAATCCATCAGGAGTCATTGGAACTTTTACTACCACATTGTCACCATAATCTCGTAATGATCTTCCTTCATCTATCATTCCAGAATATTCAGTGCTGAGAACTTCCAAGCTAACATCCCCTTTGATTATTTTGGTAATCTCTGCCATGCCATCTTTTGGATTTCCCCCTTCCTTTGACATCAAAGATGGATTAGTTGTAATCCCATCTAACAGTCCCATATCATTGAATTTTCTTATAGATTCTAAATTTGCAGTATCTAGAAAGATTTTCATAATTTTTTACTCCTTAATTCCTTGGCTTGTTTTACCATATTAAAAGATGTTATCCCATGCTTTTCTAAAAGCTGTGGAATTTCATTATCCCGTGCAGATTCTCCAAACATATCTTGAGCACCAATTCGTTTTATGGGAACAGAATATCTTTCAGATACAGATTCTGCAACAGCAGAACCCATGCCTCCAAAAATATTATGCTCTTCTGCCGTCACGATGCAACCCGTCTCTCGTGCTGCTTTTTCTAAAATATCGCCATCAATTGGTTTTATAGAAAACATATCTAACACCCTACAAGAAATCCCTTCCTGCTGCAATGCCTCTGCTGCCTCAAGGGCCATTCGTACTGTAATACCACATGCAGCAATAGTACAATCAGAACCATCTCGTAAAGTGATTCCTTTACCAATTTGAAAATCTTGGGATTCAGAATGAACTATTGGTGTTTTTGACCTTGCCATTCTCATATAGAATGGACCATATTCATTTGCCATTAATTTAACTAGATTAGATACTGCAAAAGTATCAGCAGGTATAAAGACACGGAAATTGGGAATTGCCCGCATTATTGCAATATCTTCAATTTGTTGGTGAGATCCACCATCAGGACCTACAGAGAGACCACCATGAGATACAACTAATTTTACATTAAGACCTTTTTTCCCAGGTGGTGATGGATATGCAATACCATTTCTTATTTGATCTACTGCTCGTCCGGGCAAAAAAATTGCATAGGTACTAGCAAAAGAGATTTTACCAGATACTGCCAATCCTGCAGATACAGAGACTAAGTTTCCTTCAGCGATTCCAACATTGAAAAATCTGTTTGGAAATTCTCTTCCAAATCCAGATGTTTTAAGAGAATCAGTAGTGTCTGCACCCACAACAACTACATTAGAATTTTCTTTACCAACTTCAATCAGAGTTTTTGCATAGGCGGTTCTCATATCACTCATTTCGGGTGGATTCAAATCAATCCTTCCTCCTCGGCAATTTTTGTAATTTGATTTTTCTTTTCTCCAACAACATGTAATCCAATCCACTTGTTTACAAGATCAGTTCCTCCTAATTGGTGGGCTTTTTCAATCAAAAGTTTCCTTCTTGTTTTTAGAACTTGGTTTCTAAATTCTCTGATTGTTTCTCTTACATCAGGCTGTCCAATAATGGCACTACCTCCAACAAATGCTCTTGCACCATCTTCAAAACAAGATCCTATATTTTCCAAGTTGACTCCACCATCAGCCTCAATATAGCCTGAAAATTTATGCTCGTTTAAAATGGAATTCAGTTTTTTCATTTTTTCATGGGTTTCTGGAATGTATTTCTGGCCTGATTTTCCAGGCACAACAGACATTACAATCAGTTGATCAAGGCTTGACAGAAATTTGTAGGACCACTCTGGCAAGTCTGTATCAGGATTTATTGCCAGTCCCACTCCGACCTGATTCTGTTTAAGGATATCATGAATTTCTCCAAAACTTGATTCATCACAAACTTCAGTGTGAACAGTGATTACATCACTTCCAGCTTCAACATAATCTCTAACATGTTTTACTGGTTCAGAAATCATCAAGTGAGAATCAAATGGAATTACTGTTAGTGGTCGTAGTTCTTTGATTTTAGTATGATCAAAAGTTTTTGCAGGGACAAATTGGCCATCCATTACATCAAGATGGATATAATCAGCTCTTCCAGTTACACATCTTTTTACTTCATTTTCTAGATTTGTCATATCACCGGCAATAATAGATGGTGCAATCATAAATTGAGATTCGAGTTCTGAATTTATCAGGGGAACCACATCAGAATCAGGAGCTTTTCCGTGCCATTGCGGGTTATCTTCCATATGTTCAACTGATTTTCCTTTAATGGTTCTTGAGATGATAATAGTAGGAACACCTTTTGTTGCATTTGCTTTTGTGATTGCTGAATCAATTTGTTCAATTCTATGACCGTCAATTTCAATTACATTCCAGCCAAAAGATCTCCACTTGTCTCCTGTCTTCCATCTTGATGCATCTTTCCACATTTCAGAAATATTGTCGCCTTCTAATTTTTCATCCAGTGGCATTACTTTTTCAGTGTAGGAATCTTGTTGGATAAAATTTCTATCCAGAAAGGCAGTTAAGTTATCTAATTTGTATTTTGAAGCTGTCATGGCAGCTTCCCAAACTTGTCCTTCATCAGATTCACCATCACCAATTATGGTATAGATATGATGATTTTTGTTGTCAATTTTTGCAGCTAAAGCAATTCCAATAGAATAAGATAATCCAGTTCCCAAGGAACCTCCACAAAATTCTACTCCTGGGCATTTTAAATCTGGATGGCCCTGTAATTTACTTCCAAATTTTCTCAGGGTTTCCATTTCAGATTCAGGAAAATAGCCAGATACTGCCATATTTGAGAACAAACCAGGGGCAGCATGACCTTTTGAGAGAACCAAACGATCTCGGTCTCCCCATGAAGGATTGGTGGGATCATATTTCAAATGCTTGTAAAATAGGCAACCCAAAATTTCAGCCATAGAAAAGGAACCTCCAGGATGGCCAGATCCTGCTAAATTAGTTGATTTTATGACAAGTTTTCTTGCCCTCAAAATATTTTTCTTTATTTGATAATAATTTAAGCCCATGAATGATTCAATTTCTTTGGAATTTTAATAAAAATCTACTTCTGTAAAATTTTAATCTGATCGAAGCTAAGGAATACTGTGGACATTGAAGAAAACATCCCGATTGTGGTATATGATGATCAGTGTTATCTATGCACCAAATTTGCAAAAGTAGTAAATTTCTTTTCAAGAGGAAGGCTTGCAATAATTGGTCATTATTCAGATCAAGGAGTTAAAATTAGAAATCAAGTATTAGACGATTCTGCTCTGGAAATGTTTTGGCTAATAGATGAAAAAACAGCGTTTGGTGGGAGGGCAGCTTTAATTCCACTTTTACAAGCAATATTAAAATCAAAAAACAGAGGATCAAGTACAATACAATTTAAAGATAATTGTACTCAGGAATGTAAAACAGCCAAGTCGGTTTTCATTAGATCTGCAAGTTTGTTTTCAAATAGTAAAAAAATAGAACTAAAGTAAATCTAAATAATGCTTGAAATTTTAGTTTTGTAGTGAAAATAAAAATAGAAAGTTCCAATCCATCTAGGAAAAAAACTGAAGCATTATGTGGTTTTGTTTTAGAAAACTCTGATAAAATACTAGGTTTAAACAAGATTAACTCAAAAATTTCTGATTCTGTTAAACAGTCAATCAAGGATATCAACGGAGAATTTGGAAAAATATCGGTTATTCCTACAAATAACAAATTTCCTGCAAAAAGAATCATCATTGCAGGAATTGGGAAAAAAGAGAAAATCACAAATGATACAATTAGGTTTGTTTCAGGTAAAATTGCACAAAAAGTAAACGAGCTCAAACTAAAGGAATTTTCAATTATATCCCCACCAGGCTTTGTAATTGAGCCTGTTTTGGGCACATCTCAAATAACTGAAGGATGTAAAATGGCCCTTTACAAGTTTGAGAAATTCAAATCAAGAAAAGAATCTTTAACTCCAGACATATCTATTTTTGTTTCAAAGTCAAACAAGATAACAAAGGCAATAAAAAATTCAGAGATTATATCTGATGGGGTAATTTTTACAAAAAGTATTGCTAATTTGCCGCCAAACGAATGTAATCCTACAACTCTATCAACTTTTGCAAAAGACATTGCAAGAAAAAATAAAATGAAATGTACTGTATTTTCAAAAGCCGAATTAAAGAAAAAAGGATTTGGTGGAATCACAGCAGTAGGACAAGGAAGCAAGAATGAACCAAAGCTTGTGATTTTAGAACACAATGGAGGCTCAAAGACAGAAAAACCAATTGTACTAGTTGGAAAAGCTGTCACTTTTGATACTGGTGGTATTTCACTAAAACCGGGAGAAAAAATGGATGAAATGAAATTTGACAAATGCGGGGGTTGCACAGTTTTAGGTATTATGAAAGCAGTATCAGAATTGAAACTCCCAGTTAATGTTGTTGGAATAGTTCCATCGGTTGAAAATATGCCAGGTGGAGAATCTTACAGACCAGGAGATATAATCAAACTATACAGTGGAAAAACTGCTGAAATCCTAAATACAGATGCAGAAGGCAGACTGATTTTAGCAGATGCTTTGTCCTACGGAGAACAACATTATTCGCCAAAAGCAATTATTGATTTTGCAACGTTAACGGGTGCGTGTATTATTGCCCTGGGAACAAATGTAGCTGCAATAGTTTCAACTGATGAAAGACTAAAACAGAAAATTAACGAATCTGCAAAAAGAACCACCGAAGAAGTGTGGGAGCTTCCTCTAAATGATGATTATATGGACATGATAAAATCTGAAGTTGCAGATATGAAAAATATCGGCATAGGAAGGGCAGCAGGCACAATTACAGCTGCTGCATTTTTGAAAAACGCAGTAGAAAAAACTCCATGGGCCCATATTGATATTGCAGGAGTTGCATGGACTCAAGTTGCAACAAAATCCAAACCCTACAATCCAAAAGGAGCTACAGGGTTTGGTGTTAGATTGATTTTAGATTATCTTCAAAATATCTGATTTTAATTATCAAAACTGAAAATTAATTTGCATGTTATTATAGAAAAAATCCCTTGACTGATTATGACAGAAGAGAAAGCCTGTGATTGCAATGACGTTCATCATACAGGTCATGACTACATACATTACAAGCATGTTGGTGATCAATGCATTCATCCTGATGGCCATATTCATAAAATTGGTGAAACATAGTGACAGTAGAAAATGCCATAATGCGATTAAATGATCTAATAATGGAGAGAGAGGAATTGACAAAATTAATTGGAAAAGAAATGAATTATGAAATTTCTGATTCTGCTAAAACTAGCGTTATTGCGACAGTAGATTTTCTTACAGATGAGATTGCAACACTCAAAGAAATTTTAAAAGAATTAGACTAGTATCCTCGACTATTTCTATCAGGTTTGTCTATGTTTGGGTTTCTAAATCCATGTTTTTCCATCATGTGATTTAAGAATCGAATATCATCTGAAAAATCTTGTCCACATACTGTACATCGAGCCATTTGAATAATTGTTAAAAATTCGATATTAATAGATTGATTAAATTTAAAATGCCAGCACTGTTGCTTCCCAAGAGCTCTCGCATCTTAGTAGCACAACAGCGACATTAGGTTTGACTTCCAAGTTCGGAATGGGATTGGGTCGCACCCTAACGCTATGGCCGGCTTGAACATCACTATCAAATTCTTATCTATTAAGGTAACGAATGGGTTTTGGCTATTTCAAAAGAGGTATAAAGCAAGTATTTGCCGAGATACGACATGACCCACAGAGTTGGAGTATTAGATATGGAACTTTGCCAGCCAAAAAAATGTGGGCTAGAGTGCATAAAATACTGTCCAGTAAACAAATCTGGAGCAGATTGTATTGTTTTAAACGAAGAGACAAAGAAAGCCCAGATTGATGAGGATATCTGCAATGGTTGTGGGATATGCGTCAAGGTTTGCCCATTTGATGCCATTACTATTGTAAATCTAGCAAGTGAACTAGCTACAGACAAAATTCATCAATACGGACCAAATTCATTTCGACTATACAGACTTCCCACCCCAAAGAAAGGAGAAGTTGTTGGTTTACTTGGCAGAAATGGAATGGGAAAAAGTACCGTCGTAAATATTCTATCAGGTAATCTCAAACCAAATCTTGGAAGATATGAAAATCCTCCAGAATGGGATGAGATTTTAAAATATTATAGTGGAACTGAACTAAAATCACACTTTGAGAAAATTAAAGAAAAACAAATTCGTGCATCAATCAAACCTCAACAGATTCAACATTTAGCCCAATCTTTTGATGGAACAGGAAACGAATTAATTGAAAAATATGACGAAAGAGGAATTTCAAGACAACTAGTAAAAGAATTAGGTTTAGAGAATTCTATGGAGCAAAGTCTCTCTGAGCTTAGTGGAGGAGAATTACAAAGATTAGCAATAGCAACTGTTGCCTCAAAGGATACTGATTTTTACTTTTTTGATGAACCATCATCCTACAATGATGTATTTCAGAGAACAAGTGTTGCAAGAGTAATTCAGAGTTTAGCTAAACTTGGAAAAAGTGTAATGGTTGTTGAACATGATTTAACACTGCTTGATTTTCTAAGTGATTTTATCGAAGTACTTTATGGAGAACCTACAGCATATGGAATTGTTTCAAATGTATTATCTACCAAAATTGGAATCAATGTATTTCTGGATGGATATCTTCCCACGGAAAATGTCAGGTTTAGGGATAAAAAATTCTCTTTTGATGTTTCCTCGTCTTCTACAGAAGAATTCCAGGCAGGAAGTGAAATTATCACCTATCCAAAACTAGAAAAAAAATTCCAAACTTTTTCCCTAACTGTTGAGCCTGGAAAGGTAAGAAAAGGAGAAGTTCTAGGCATTATGGGTGCTAACGCGCTAGGTAAAACAACTATGATGAAAATGATTGCGGGTGCAACAAAACCAGACATAGGTCAAGTCGACAAAAAAACAAAAATTGCATACAAACCCCAATATCTAGAAAATGATATTGACGTTGAGGTGATTTCCGTTTTAGATAAAGCAAACGAATCACCTATTGAAGGAAGTCAAGAAGAAGAACAAATTGTGGATCCATTGAAAATTAAAAAACTTTACAACAAATCAGTAAAGAACTTGTCAGGAGGAGAGTTGCAAAAAGTAGCTGTTGTCTCTTGCCTTTTACAAAAAGTAGATCTCTATGCTTTAGATGAACCATCTGCATTTTTAGATGTAGAAGATAGAATAGCTGTTGCAAAATTTTTGCAGAAATTTGTTCGCTCCTTTGGAAAATCAGCAATTGTAATTGACCACGATATACAACTAATGGATTTAGTATCGGATTCTATGGTTATCTTTGAAGGAGAATCTGGATTCAAAGGACATGCTACTTCCCCTATGCCAAAACCTGAAGCGATGAACAGATTTCTAAAATCACTGGATATGACATTTAGACGAGATGAAAGAACTCTTAGACCTCGAGTAAATAAACTAGAAAGCAGATTAGACAAAGATCAAAAGGTTTCAGGTAATTTTTACTACAAGAATTGACACGAATGCTAAAAAAATCATTGGAAAGCATTCTCACATCTAAAGAGAGTGAAGAATTAATTTCAGCCTTTGATCAGATAGGAGATATCATAATAGTCAGAATTCCAGATTCGCTTTTATCCAAGAAAAAACTGATTGGAGAAACTTTGCTAAACGAAGTAAAGATTGTAAAAAGTGTTTTTTATCAATCTTCTCCTGTCGAAGGAGACTTTAGAACTAGAAACTTGGAAATTCTTGCAGGCGAGGATAAGACTGAAACAGAATACAAAGAGTTTGGATGCAGATTTGCAGTAGATGTTGCCAATGCCTTTTTTTCTCCTCGTTTATCCACTGAAAGGGAAAGAATTGCAAATCTGACTCAAGATGGTGAAACTATGGTCAACATGTTTGCTGGAGTAGGAATGTTCTCAATTATGGCTGCAAAAAAGAAAAAATGTACAGTTTACAGCATAGATATCAATCCAATAGCCTCAAAACTTTGTGAAAAAAATATCAAACTAAATAAAATTGCAGGAAAAGTCATATCAATTAATGGAGAAGCATCCAAAGTAATAGATGATAAATTACAAGATAAGGCAGATAGAACCTTAATGCTTCTCCCTGAAAGGTCCGATGAATTCCTTGACTCTGCTATTAAAACCACTAAAGATGGAGGCATCATTCATTACTATTCTCATATTCATGCTGATAAAAAATCAGATGCAGGGAAATTATCTGAAGAACATTATTTAGATGTCACACCAGTAAAATCAGAAATTTTAACCTCAAAAATCGTAAGGCCAGTTGGTCCTAGATATTACCAAACAGTAGTAGATGTAAAAATTACAAAATAGATTAATCATCAGAAGATATTGTAGCAGAAGTTGGTTTTGTAGTTGCCATGACATACCCAATCCATGCAATAACTCCAAGAATTCCTCCTGTAATCATAAGGATTGATAATTGTAACACTATTGGACTCCATTCAGATAACATCAACAAATATGCATAAACAAAGAAAGCTGCAATACATAAAATGAATATGGTGATTCCTGTCCCTTTGCGTTTGTCCAACGCGATAAAATTAGTTGTGATATATTTATTGGTTTGAACTATTTTTCAAACTCAATTGCCATAAGATAGGCATCCTCGCCATCACGATAATACGCATTAAGTTGTTGTTTAATAATAAATCCCAATTTTTCATACAGTCGCACAGCCTCAGTGTTGCTACATCTTACTTCAAGATAAAACTCATCACACTTTTTCAATTTTACGCCATTTGTAGATTCTTCAACAAGGGCTTTTCCAATTCCTTTTTTTCGAAATTCTTCAAGTACTGCAATAGATACTACATGTCCTTTTTTTACAAATCCTAATTTCTTAAAATTAGAAAACCCATATTCTGTTTTACACATGACATAACCTACATGTCTTCCACCAATCTCTGCAACAATAAATGCCTCAGGAATTTCTGCAAGCAAACTTTCATAGAAATAGTCTGAATAGTGTTCAGGGAGAGTTTTCAGATTTATCTCCATGACAGGTATTAGATCGCTTGGCTCTGCTCTACGTATTATACAGTCGTCTAATTGTCTGAGAATTACCTGCATGATTAATGTAATTTATTATTGATATTTAATTTTATGAGATAGTATGTTCATTTATTACAAAAATCTCATGTCTTAAATTTAGCGTGTTCCTTTTTCAAAGTTACAAATAAAATAATTAAAAATATCCTGCATTTGGAAAAATATCATATTTGGTTTGGTTTTATGGATTAATTTGGCACAATTTTTTTAGGTGCATTCCTTTAGGATTTAATCATTGACTACAAAGCCATTTAATGGAAAGGTATGGAGTTAATTCATAATGAGCGATTCTAGCCAAGAGGATGTTATTTCAATTGTAAATTCTATGTTTTTGGTAGAACAATTTACAAAAACACAGTATTCTTTGGAATTTAAAATAACTGACCTTAATTTCAAATCAAAATTTGAAGATTTGGCAAGAAGACTTGAGGATATCAATTATGTATGCAGATTGGAAAAAATGGATGATGGAAAATATCTGATTATTCAAAAATTTTCTTCAAAAAAACCTAGAAAATGGCTTAGTGCTTCATGGACTCCAAGAGTTTTGTTTGCAATTGTGGTAACTTTTGTAATGATTGATGGATTTGTTAGAACAGGAAATGCTAATTCAATAATAGATATCGGAGATCCACTTGAGATGGCTGGAATCTACACTCTTGCCCTTTTAGGAATTTTAGGAATACACGAATCAGGACATCTAATAGCTGCCAAGGCCCATAGACTCAAAACTACTTGGCCATACTTTATCCCAGGATTGCCCATAATTGGCATACCTACCTTTGGAGCTTTTATTCAATCCAGAGGATTGACCATAAATCGGGAAATTTTATTTGATGTCGCAATTGCAGGTCCAATTGCAGGACTAGTTATCGCAGTAATAGTTTCTTTATTTGGAGCATATACTGCTCCAGTACTAGAAATCGATGTTGCCCAAGAACTTTATGAAGATTCAAGATTGATAAAATGGGAGCTTGGCGAACCCTTGCTTATGACTGCTAGTTTGAATTTATTTGGAAAAGGTGGGGATGGCCAAGAAGTTTTGATGACGCCTCTTTTGTTTGCAGCGTGGATTGGATATCTAATTACATTTCTAAATTTACTTCCAGCATGGCAGCTAGATGGAGGTCACCTTGCAAGAACCTTAGTGGGGCCAAAAATACATCGATATGCAACATATGGAAGCATGGCAGTATTGGTTTTGTTAGATTTTTGGCTGATGGCAATTTTGATTCTCATTATGAGTTCTCGGAGTCCCAGTGCCAATCCACTTGACGATGTTTCGCCATTATCAAAGAATAGAAAACTAGCTTATGCAGGGGTTGTGATTTTAGCTATTTTGTGTGCACCATTACCTTCTGGCCTTTTACCTTGGTAAAACCCTAGCACCATCTGAAATTACTGAAACTTTTTGTCTTGAACCTTGTGTTTTTAGTATGTAATCCATTGAATCTTTTATTCCAGATAGGGTGATTAGATTTAGTTTCTTTGCATAAAATTCGGGCAGAATTGAGACTAGACCAATTTGAAAATTCTTTTGGACTTCATTTAGGAATAATAAATCCTCCATTCCGTCTATGTACTTTGTTGGGTTTTGAAGTTTTTCAATTGGGAATCTATCTTCAATGTATTGCTGAAGAGCATCAGAACCTAATCCTCCTTTACATTCAGCTACTAATATTGCAAGACCACCATTTTGTATTGCATTAGAGCAGTTCCAAAGAGAAGATAGAGATTTGCTCAGTGTATCGTTGCTAGAGTCTTTTCCGGTACTGATTATCATTGATTTTTGTTTTCCAACATCTTGAATGGCAAAAGATTCTAGGGTTTTGGTAAGTGATGCTGTTTCTGAAGGATGACCTATTGAAAAATCCACAATACCTTTTGAATTGGAAACGATTTCAATTCCTTGTATTTCAAAATTGTTTGAGAATTTCTTTGCCTCCTCAAGACTCTCAGATGGTTGTCCAGGAGTAGGAAAATTTTCTTTTCTTTTGGCATAAGCTGAAAGCATGTTTTCCTGCCCAAATTTTTTGATTAATCTAGTAGATATCGTTTCATATCCAAATAATCCATTAAACTCCATTTCTGCCATAAAAACAAGATTAGAGTTTGATAGTTCATTATGGTCAAATTCATTTACAGAACTTCCCTCGGGCATTCCAGCCCTGACTTGATTCATAATTTTTCTATCGGCTAAAACGTTAGGAAATGGGAGAGATTTTTGCTCACATATTGTAAATAATGAAGAAATGATTTTTTGAATGGATTTTGAATTGTGCAAAACTGCCAAATCCATGGGTTTGGAAAGGTCGATTGCGCTGAGTTTTTCATGAATGGCTGAATCCTCCAATATTGTCCCATCAGAATCAATTTTTTGCTCTAGATTCTCAGCCCTAATGTCTAAAACAACGTCAGTAATACCATAGTTTAACCAGATTTCAGGCACAATAATGTATCCAATACAAACCAAAATAAATCCAGTGTAGTTAATTTTGGTATGGATTTTGTAAAAGAGTTTTCAACCTTTTTGCATGAAAAAAAAATAATTCGATTTGGAGATTTTACTCTAGCTAGCGGTAAGAAGAGCTCATACTATGTAGATTTACGATTGGTTCCTAGCTATCCACATCAATTTAGAAAGATGGTGAAATATCTTCAAAACGAAATAATCAATGGTGTAGGATTGGACAAGTTTGATTCGCTAGTATCTGTTCCAACTGGAGGTTTGGTGATTGCCTCAGCTTTGGCAATAGAAACAGTAAAGCCTCTAATCTATGTTCGAAGCAAACCAAAAGACTATGGAACATCAAAATCAATTGAAGGAAAGATTCAGGAAGGCATGACGGTGGTAATGATAGATGATGTTGCTACAACTGGTGGTTCTGTATTAAATGGGATCAAATCTCTTAAAGATGCAAAAATTACCGTAAAAGATGCCTATGTAATTGTAAATAGGATGGAAGGAGCAGATGAGGCTCTCAAGGATGAAGGAGTAACTTTGCATTCTATCTTAAATGTAATCCAAATCACAAAATCATTACATGAACAGAATCTTGTTGATGATAATATTTTACAAAAAGTAAAGGAACAGATTGGAATAAATTAATTTTTGGCAGCTCAGACAAATGCCTTCCAATCATCATTCAGATATAACTCTGATTCTTCATTGCAGCCAGATGAATTTGATTCGGGTTATTTTAAAACTAACGGAATTAGTATGGATCTAAAAGATTTTAGAATTTTTTCCTTTTAGAATTTGATTTAGTTTAGGCATGATATTGTATTTTTGTAGTTTGAGAACTAAACAAACAACTATGAATTACAATTTTTCAATAGAATAATTCAAGTCCGGATTGCTAAAAAATTATAATATTTGGTGTTTGTTCATTTGTATCAACCATTCATTATTTACAATAGAGATTTTCATATTTTTAATGGCTAAGACCAAATGCAAAATTTGCGGTAATGACTTTGAGAATGAAGATGCAGATTTTTGCTCTAAAGAATGTACATTGGCTGGAGCTTTTTAATTTAATCTAAATTTGGCTTTAAATTAGAAATATTTCAGTCTGCCTAATGACAAAGACATTCACAAGATGAATCTACACAGAAACTATGTTTATTCATAATACACTTAGAGCCAAATTTGGAAAGAGGTGTTTTGATCCATCTCATCAATTAATCTTTCCAGATTTTTTATAATTATTATAAAATATAATAAAATCACACAGATGCTTTAAAAATACAAACCATTCTTTTTGAGATTTTGTTTTTAATTAAAAATTAAGAGTGTATTTTCGAAAAAAATTAAAATAAATTTTAAAGAAAAATAAGAACGAGGTAAAGAGTTATCCCTCTACCCACACTTTGTTTGTACCTTTGTTGGTATTTTGCCAATGGCCATCTACAGCATCTTTTATTTTGTGCATAGAAAAGATGATGCTTGGAATTAATGGTCTTCCATCGGTATGAATGGCTTCAATTCCTAATCCATCACCTATGGTGTCAACAGCCATCATGACATTAAGAGTATCTCCAGCTTTGAATGCAGCCATTGTTTGATTAACAACTACATCTTTGTCATCATTTGATCTAATTGTGCAACGCACATTAGAGTTTGGTATGTCTTTGCCATTTTTCCTAAGCCAGAAATCTACATGTTCTGGAACATTTCCTGCTGTCCTACCTACTTGAGGAGCTGCAATAACCACATAAACTCCAGATTCAATGATTCCAATGTCTGCTGGATGGTCTATTGAATGCTCAATCCCAGATATTGCATCATTTTGGTCCATAAAGACAGGAACCGGTTCTGTTGAATCAGGTCTTTGATCTAAGGTACTGATTATTTGTGCATATTCTATTGGCATTATCATAATGACATATGCATTTCATAAATCCTTATTTCTTCATTTGTAGTTATTTGTAGTTATTTTACGAATAAAAAATGAAATTGTTAAAGTTTAAAATTTTTAATTTGTGTCAATTAAGGGATTTGTTGAATTAGGCTCTTATCAATTACTTTAGAAGGACTAAAGTTTACATCAATTGTTTTGTTGTCAATTATTCCAGAGACATGAACATTGTATTGGGCAGCAATGGTTGGAATGAAAAGAACATAATATCTTCCATTAAATTCACTATCATTTTTTAGTGATACAGGATATGATTTTCCTAAAACAATAATTTCCATTCTTAAGGAATTTTCAAGATTGTCAACTCCTGCCTCAAGGGCTGCAACTTTTGGCATGGATTTTTTAACCATTTTAAAATGCGGACAACCTCCCTCATGACCACTCATACCACCACTCATTCCTTTCATGGCTTTACCATCATGAGAACCATGGGCTTTAGACTCATCGTGTTTGGACATTTTTCCTTGTTGTCCTTTAGTATCATGAGAACTTTGGCCCATACTCTGATCATCATGACTTTTTCCACCACAGCTCATACCTTGTTTGCCTGTATCATTGTGTGAACTAGAATTATCTCCATGACC
>CAJHXZ010000016.1_pt1 | contig 14407 bp, 15 predicted proteins | sample 9198621 | NCBI WGS metagenome assembly CAJHXZ01 (sample SAMEA7708352, study PRJEB35096) | sediment metagenome | biome: marine neritic benthic zone biome [ENVO:01000025]; feature: sediment [ENVO:00002007]; material: shallow marine sediment [ENVO:03000034] sea grass bed [ENVO_01000059] ...
CAATTTTTCCGAGATATAAAATCCCAATTCGTTTACCAAAATATCGAGCAGTAGCCAAATCATGAGTGATATAAATAAATGAAATTTCATATTTTTTTTGAAGTTCTTGCATCAATTCTAGCATTTCAGCTCGTATTGACACATCGAGCATAGAAACAGGCTCATCTGCCAAAATTACCTTTGGCTTGATGGCTAGGGCTCGTGCTAAAACCACTCTCTGTCTTTGCCCTCCAGATAACATGTGAGGATATTTTTTGATAATTTCCTCTGCGGGTTCTAGTTTTACTTCTTTTAGTACTTCTAGGACTCTTTTTTTCCTCAAGCTGGCATCTCCGAATTTGTGGATTTCAAGTGGTTCTGAAATTATATCTAAAATTTTCATACGTGGGTTTATGGAATCATAAGGATCTTGGTGGATCATCTGACAATTCAATTGAATTTTTTCTAAACTTTTTTTATCGTTACCTATTTCAGTACCATCGAAAATTATTTTTCCAGAATCCGCCAAAATAGATTTGAGAATAATTTTTGCAATTGTGGATTTTCCAGATCCTGACTCTCCGGCCAAAACAAAAACTTCTCCTTTACTTACTGAGAACGATACACCGTCTGTGGCCCTCACCGTTGACGTTTTTGAACCAAAAATCTGTTTTTTTACAAAATATTTTTTGAGATTCTCCACTCTTAGAATTTCTTCCATGTGTTATTCTTAAAATAAGAAGTATATCAAGAAATAGTGATCATGGGCAAGTATTTGGGATAAAATATTTATGTTAATTAAAGATTGATCTTACACTTGAACGAAACATTACAAAAAAGTCTTTCTTACAAAAAGTATGTTGTAGATGATAATCTTCAATATTTTAAACCTCATTCAACCAAAGTTGAAAAAACCTTTGCCGACGAAATATTTTCTAGCTTAAATCATGATTCAAAATACATCAACCCTAAATTCTTTTATGATAAAAAAGGATCAGATTTATTTGAAAAAATCTGTACCGTTCCAGAATACTATCCAACACGTACTGAAGTAAAAATTTTAAAAAATCTCCAAAACGATTTATCAAAATACCTTGACGAGGATTTTAGATTGGTGGAATTGGGTAGTGGCTCTTCAGTTAAAACAAGGCTAATTTTAGATGTTTTTTCTCAAATCCAAAGCAAAATAGAGTATTTCCCAATCGATATATCTGAAATTTTAACCGAGAGTTCTGAATTTCTATTACGAGACTATCCAGATCTCCATATCACAGGAATTGTGGATACCTATGAAGGGGGTCTTGAATTTGTGGAAAAATATGATGATAGGAAAAACCTGATAATATTTTTGGGGTCAAGCTATGGGAATTTTACTCCTAACAACGGGAAAATATTTTTGGAAAAAATAAACTCTATTATGAAAAAGGAGGATCTTTTTTTGATTGGATTAGATTTAGTTAAAGATCAAAAAACTTTGGAGGCTGCATATGATGATTCACAAGGAATTACTGCCAAATTTAATCTCAATGTGTTATCTAGAATAAATGATGAATTAGATGCAGATTTTGTATTAAATAATTTTGCACATGTTGCAAAATACAATGAAAAAGAACAAAGAGTAGAAATGTATCTTAAATCGCTAGTTAATCAATCTATAATAATTGCAAAGTCCAATCTTTCATTAAAATTAAAGCAAGAAGAATTAATCCATACTGAATATTCTCACAAATATCAGATATCTCAAATTCATGAATTAATGAACAAAACTGGTTTTACAATAAAACAGATTTGGTTAGATGACAACAAACTATATGCTGTTACTTTGGTATCTAAAAAATAACTCTAAGAATTTTCCACACATCTAAACCCTGAAAACAACCATCTTTCATCTAATCTAAAGAAATTTCTATAACTTCCTCTTATCGACATTTTAGGAGTGCCAAATGATCCTCCTCGTAAAACTTTTTGATTGGTAAACCACTTGTCATTGTATTCGTCAAAACCTGTTTTGAATCCTGGATATCCTGTAAATTCTGACGAGGTCCACTCCCAAATATCTCCAATCATCTGATGACAGCCGTAATGGCTTACCCCTTCGGGAAATGATCCTATTTCTGCGCAACCCCAGAGATGATTTTCCAGCAAATTAGCTCTTTGTTCTGTTGGTAACTCATCCCCCCAAGGAAAGATGGTTTTTTGTTGAGTTTTTTCATTCCAACAAGCTGCTTTTTCCCATTCTGCCTCTGTCGGTAATCTTTTTCCTGCCCATTTGCAATATGCGTCTGCTTCATAGTAACTAATATGACAAACCGGTTCCTTTGGGTTTAATTTTCGCAGTCCTAAAAAGTCGCGAACCATCCAGTCTTTGTTATTTTTTTCCCAATACATTGGAGATTCCCATTCATTTTTCTTTACTTTTTCCCATCCATCTGAGAGCCAAAACTTGTAAGTCTCGTAACCTCCATCTTCGATAAACTTCAGATACTGCTCATTAGTTACAGGACAATTCTCTATGCTGTAATCATTTAGGTATACTTTGTGTTCTGGCAATTCAATATCGTAACAATAATTTTTTCCTCCGTAACCCATGGTATAGATTCCTCCTGTGATATCTACTGATTTTGATTCAAAGGTTTTGGGAATTGGTCTTTCATTTTTCTTCACAGGTCTATATTGGTCAGCTAAAAGGTGTTGTAAATCATAAACTAACAATTCTTGATGTTGGCATTCATGATGAAAACCGATGGTAATTAATCGAATATCTTCATTCGTGAGGTCAATTGATTTAATAAAATTCTCAACTCTTTGGTTGATGTTGTTAAAGTATTGAAAAATCTGATCAACTGTAGGTCTAGATATTATCCCCCTAGATCCTTTGTCATTTGGAACTCCAAATTGCTGATAATAGGAATTCAGATAATCTGAAAATTCTTTAGAATAAAATTCATAATTTTTGTCTAATTTACTTAGAATTGCCTCATAAATCCAGCTTACGTGACCAACATGCCATTTGGGAGGACTCATATAAAATGCCGTTTGAACTACAAAATCATCTTTCTCCAGAGTTTTTACTATTTCTAAAGTCCTGTTTCTTGTTTCTTTGAATAAATCCAACAGAGGTGTTTTCTGATCTTGATCAGCAACGGCAGTCATTACCTCTGATTTTAATTTCCTACATTATTATATTTGCCCAAAACATCAGTACGCAATTGTCCACATGCTGCTGATATTTCAATTCCTTTTTCCACTCTGACTGTACAATTTACTCCGCTATTGTAAAGAATTCTCTCAAATTCAATTACGTTATTTCTGGTGGGACGTTGGAAATCTCCTGCAGTTGGGTTTAGTGGTATTAGGTTTACATGTGAACCATTATTTCTTAAAAGTACTGCAAGTTCATTTGCAATTTCAACAGAATCGTTAACTCCCTCAATCAAAGCATATTCAAAAGTAACCCTTCTGCCTGTTTTCAAAAAAAAGTTTTTGCCCGCATCAATTAATTCTTTAACCGAGTTTTCTCCTGCAGTTGGAACTAACCATTGTCGCAATTTGTCATTTGGTGCATGAAGCGATATTGCAAGCCCAACTTGCAATTTCTCCTCAGCTAATTTTTCAATATTAGGAATAATGCCAATAGTTGAAATTGTGATATTTCTTTGACCAATTCCAAATCCACGTGGATGAGTTAATAATTGGATTGCACGAATGGTTTCAGAATAGTTTGCCAGAGGCTCACCCATTCCCATAAAAACAATATTGGTGACATGTTCTCCCTTATCTGAAAGTATTTTTGCAAAATGAATCACTTGTCCCATAATCTCCTCTGCTTTCATATTTCGCTCAAACCCCATCTGACCTGTGGCACAAAAAACACAGCCCATGGCACATCCAACTTGGGTTGAAACACAGATAGTAGATCTTGGATGACCAAACAGTTTTTTTGGAGGATATTGCATTAGTACTGATTCAACAGGAGTTTCATCTTCTAACTTTAGCAATAATTTTGTAGTTTCTCCGTCTTTACTTGCAATTCTATGCATTTCTTGTGTTGATCCAATTGTGAATCCCTTTTCTGCAAGTGTTTCTCGAAAGGCCGCTGGAAGCTGTTTTATCTCTGAAATATTTTTTGGAAATTTATAATACAAAGCATATAGTATTTGGTCTGCCCGATAACGTGGTTGACCTAATTCTATTACTAATTCTTCCATCTCTTCAGGTAAAAGCCGATAAAGATCTGTCATGATTTTTCAACTATTATATTGAATAAACCATATTATAATTTTGAATTTTGTTTCTAGTATCCTCTAGCAAAGATGGGGGTTGCACTACTTTTTTCATTACAATAGATACAGTTGCCATCTTTATTATCACTATCAAAAGGAATAACTCTAATATCTGCACCTGTATCTTCTTTGATTTTTTCTTCACATTCTTGTTTCCCACACCAAGGTGCATTGAAAAACCCCCCGTTTCCCATTTTTTCTTTAAATTCTGAATAATCTGAAATGTTTTTTGTATTGGATTCTGCTTGTTCTCTTGCAGTTTCTAACATGTTTTTCTGAATTTCATCTAAAACTCCATTGATGTCTTTAATATTATCAAAAATCAAATCTGATTTTTCCTTATTGTATCTCTTGGCTAAAACAACTTTTTGTTGCTGAAGGTCCTTAGGACCAATCTCAATTCTTAATGGTACACCTTTCATCTCCCAGTCATTAAATTTGTATCCTGGAGATAATTCATTTCTATCATCAACATGTATTCGAATTTCTTTAGATTCTAACTCTTCTTTAATTTCTTGGACTTTACGCAATATTCGTTCCTTGTCTTCATCTGAATTGTAGATTGGAACAATGACTACTTGAATGGGGGCAACCTTTGGAGGTAATACTAATCCCTTATCGTCTCCATGAACCATAATCATCGCACCAATTAATCTCCATGAGACTCCCCAGGATGTCTGCCATGCAAAGTGTTCTATGTTGTCTTTATCAGCAAATTTTACCTCAAAAGGTTTGGAAAAATTTTGACCAAGAAAGTGCGATGTTCCCATTTGTAGTGCTTTACCGTCTGGCATTATGGATTCCATTGTTGTAGTGTAAACTGCTCCCACAAACTTTTCTTTTTCACTTTTCTTTCCAGTAACTACTGGTATTGCCAATTCTTCTTCAACCGTATTTTTGTAAATTTCAAGAATTTTTATGACTTCATTTTTTGCTTCTTCTTCAGTAGTGTGAACCGTATGTCCTTCTTGCCATAAAAATTCTGAAGTTCTTAGAAATGGTTTTGTGGCCTTAATCTCGGCTCTAAGTGCCGTATTCCAAAAATTAATTTTTAAGGGTAGATCTCTCCAGCTCTTAATCCATTTTGAATAAAGTGTATACGCAAGAGTCTCGGAGGTTGGTCTAAGTGCTAATCTATCTCCAACTTCGTTTTCTCCTGAATGAGTTACCCAAAAAACCTCTGGATTAAAACCAGCAAAATGTTTTTGTTCTTTTCCTAACAATGATTCTGGAATTAAAACAGGGAGAAATCCATTTCTTATCCCGTTTAAGGAGAATTTTTTATCGAATGTATTTTTTAGTGATTCCCAAATGGAGTAACCATCTGGTCTTAAAACAATTAATCCTTTAACTGGCGCATAATCTGCAAGTTTTGCCTTTAGTACCACTTGTGTGTACCATTCACTGAAATCTTCATTTTTAGATACTGATATGCCTACACTTTCCTTTCCCAATTCAAGTTTTCAAAATCTATTTTTACTAATGAGCCTTTCGTGATGGATTTCTAAATGTAAAATAAGTTACCTTTTCAGTTTAATGGATCGCCTTTGCAAAAGACTTTTCCCATTACTCTGCTCTGGAAATTTGGACATACGAAGCACTGAATAAATTGGGTCTTATCTTCTAAAACAGGACAGTCCACATACTCTTGTTTCATTCTCTTGAGCATCTTGGGACTTACTCCTTTGAGCTTTAACTTTCCTTTTTCATCCATCATTCCTGACTCTTGAAGCACTGCTTTGAGTTCTTTTGATAGTTTTTGTCTTTCTTCAGTTGTCTGTATTTCAACTTCATATTTTCTTTCAAGTTCGTCGCTCATATATTGCCAAAATCATTCCTCGATTTATTACTAGCGTTTTTTTTATTTAAAAACGAATTATTCTTTAAAAGTAGTTTAAAGCATAGTAACTTCTATATCTTTGAACCTCAAATTGTGCCTATGGTAAATGTGATGGTTGTAGAAAATTCAGAAAGACCATTCTGGTCTGCAAAAAAACTTCTAACCTCAATTAATTATGATATTGTATTCCAAACTAGTAATGGTTTTGAGGCAATAGAAAAATATCCTGTGATTAAACCCGATCTTGTACTTTTAGATATTTCTCTTTCAAAATCTGATGGAATGAATGTAATTCGTGAAATTACAAAAAACCATTTAGACTCTAAAATTATTGTTTTAACTTTACTTTCTGATGGAAAATTAATTGAAGAATGCAAGAAATTAGGTGCCAAAGATTGCATTACGATTCCTTACAAGTTGAAAGAATTCGTCACACTTGTAACAAGAATCTCTAATTCATCTCAAAGCAAATCCAAAGTTGCACCGGTTCTTCTAGATTAGACTTTTAGCTTTTTTATTATATAGATAACAGACATTGCGATCTTTTTTTGAAATAAAGTCAAATTAAGAAAGAACAATTCTTAACTTTAATATAATTAGATTTTTGTCTGGTGATCAGAAACCAATTGCTTGTAATTTTTGACGTTGAAGGAGTTCTATACGATGCAGAATATTTGCCCATTCTTGCCGAAAAACTTGGTAAAGAAAATGAAATTTGGGAAATTACCAAAAAAGGCATTCAAGGTGTTATTAATTGGGAAGAGGGATTGCGTACTAGAGTTGATGCTCTAAAGGGATTGGACTATGAAATATGTCAAGATGTAGCAAACGACTTACCTATCATGACAGGGGCTAGAGAAGCCTGTAGAGTTCTCAAAGCTGCTGGGTGGAAAATAATGGCAGTTTCTGGAGGTTTCACAATAATGACTGATAGATTAAAAGAAGAATTGGGATTGGATTATGTATTCTCCAACGAGCTTATCTTTAATGATGGAAAGTTAGATGGCGTAAAAATTAATGTAGATTCAGATAAGGCAAAATCAGCAAAAATAAAAATTGCTGAATGGGGTGAGGACAAAGAAAATATTGCATGTGTTGTAGATGGCGCAAATGATATCAAATTGTTTGATGTGTGTGGTTTAGGAATTGCCTTTAGGGCTCAAGATCTTGTAAAGGATCTTGCAACTACTACACTAGAAGAAAAAGATCTATCAAAAATCTTAGATATAATAAACAAACACTTCAAGATTGAATTAGAAACTCCGACTCCAGCATAAACAATATTTTACTGTCGATTTTAGATAATTGTAATTGCAAGTTATTCCCGTTCTGATAGATAAAGAGATTGAGGTCGATGATAATATATCAAAACTAATCACCGATTCTATGGACATACATGATGGCGATGTTGTAGTTATTGCCCAAAAAATAATTTCCAAACAGGAGGGTCAAACAGTTGATCTATCTACCATCACTCCTTCATTACTTGCACAAGGAATTAGTTCTGAATATAAAAAAAATCCATGTATTGTGGAACTGATCCTTTCAGAATCTAAAAAAATTGTAAGAATGGAAAAAGGAATTTTAATCGTTGAAACCAAAGATGGGTTCATCTGTGCCAATGCTGGTATTGATGAAAGCAATGTCAAAGAGGGATTTGCAACTTTACTTCCAAAAAACTCTGATAATTCTGCAAAAAAAATTCATGATCAAATACAAAAAATCTCTGGAAAAAAAGTGGCGGTAATAATATCTGATACCTTTGGACGTCCCTTTCGAATGGGGCAGACAAATTGTGCGATAGGTGTTTTTGGTATTAATCCTATTCTCGACTATTCGGGGACTCTGGATACTTTTGGAAACGAACTACGTGTTACAGCCATCACAATAGCTGATGAAATTTCTGGAGCTGCAGAATTAGTAATGAAAAAAACTTTGAATTGTCCTGTGGTAATTATACGTGATTATAAATTTGAAAAAGAACCGTCTTCAATTAAACAAATCATCCGCCCAGAAAATGAGGATCTTTTTCGTTAAGCCTAAACTTTCGTAAAGTAGGATTAGCTAATCTGAAATAGATTTTAATATGACAAAACGTCCATGATCAATTAGTATACCTATGTCTGAATCAAATGAAAAAAAACTTGATGCTACTGGTTTGTTCTGCCCTGAACCTGTTTTCAGAACCAAAATTGAAATTGAAAAAATGCAGGTTGGTGAAACACTAAAAGTTTCTGCAGATGATCCAGCAGCTGAAGATGATATTTCAAGATGGGTTCAAAGAAATGGTCATGAGCTTTTAGATCTAAGTAAAGATGGAAACACAATTACATTTCAAATTAAAAAGGTGAAATAATTATGGCAACTAAGGCCGTAACTGATACAGATACAATTGACAGAGTGGGAAATACTCCTATTGTAAAATTAGATTCTCTTAGCACTGATACTGTTACATATTTTGCCAAACTTGAAGGGCACAACCCATTTGGTTCTGTCAAAGACAGAGCTGCATATTGGATGATAAAAGACGGTGAAGAACGAGGAATTCTAACTAAAGGTAAGAGTATCATTATCGAACCTACGTCTGGTAATACTGGAATTGCTCTAACTGGAATTGCAAACCTGTTGGGCTACAAAGTTGAAATCGTAATCCCTGAAAAAGCCAGCAACGAAACAAAAGAAATAATTCGAAATCTTGGTGCCAAAGTATTTGAAACTAGTGATGATTTATGTCCAAAGGTAGGAGCGGGAACTGATCAAAGTATTGCTCTTGCAACATCGATTGCATCATCTAGACCTGATACTTATTACTCGCCAAACCAATATGCAAATGAGGCCAATTTTAAAGGACATTACGTGGGAACTGGGCCTGAGATTTGGAAACAAACCGATGGAAAGGTTACTCACTTTTTTACTGGAGTTGGTACTGGTGGTACGATTACCGGAATTGGAACTTATCTTAAAGAAAAAAATCCTGATATTAAGATCATTGGTTGTCAACCTCAGCAAAACCATTTGATCCAAGGATGGAGAAATTTTGAGGAATCCGCAAAGCCAGATTTATTTTTGAAACGAGAAAATGTTGTAGATGATTGGGTATCTGTTGATAACAAAGAAGCATTTTCTGTTGTCAAAGAAGTATTTGAAAAAGACAAATTGCTGATTAGCCCATCTTCAGCTGCCGTTTATGCTTGCATGAAAAAATATCCTATTGAAGAAAATGCATGTGTTGTTGGTATTTTTGCAGATGATGGAAGAAAATTCAAGAGTGTCTATGATGAGCAAAAAGTAATTTCATCTGAAGAATTCGATTTATACTTAAAAGATGCAAAACACATGTCTGAACTTGCTTACTGATGTAAATCGAGAGTCAGTTATCTTTAATCTTTATCTAAATATTTCTCATAAAAATCTCTGAAAAAAACATTCATGTGTTTTTCATGTTTAAGACAATCCTCGTTTGATTTTGTTAACTGTTCTCTTAGGTCTATAGTCCATTTACTTTGCTGCATGTCTTTTAAATTCATAGATGAGGGGTTTTCTTTAATTTCTTTCAGGTCTTCTAATAACTTCGATCCTAATTGCTTTAGTTTGCTTATTTTCAAAAGAAAAACACTTGATTCTTCTTTATTTATCGAATGCATTAATGAATAAACTAGAGTAAAATATTCGGTAACCTTTTTATGATAATTTTCAAATTCTTCGATTCGTTTTAACCAATATTTCTCTGAAGTATTGTTTTTAATTTTAAAATCATATTGAATTTTAGATAATTCTGCCCCCAGTTTCTCTAATTTTTTATTGTACTCCAAAGTATCTTTCGGGGAACTCATAATAATTCTTGTATGTTTACCAATAAAGAGGTTGAATTTTTTCTATAACCTATGATTTTTCTGTTAAATATTTATCCAAATCAATTGCAGCCATGCAACCAAATGCTGCAGCAGTTATAGCTTGCCTGTAACTTCTATCGTGAACATCACCTGCAGCAAAAATCCCTTCAATGTTTGTATGGGTTTTATTTTTTAAAACAATGTATTCTTCATCATCCAAATCAATTTGATTTTTGAATAATTGTGTGTTAGGTTGATGCCCAATGGCAACAAATAGACCTCCTACATTTAATGTGCTTTCTTCATTTGTTTTGATATTTTTTATTACTGCTTGTTGCATTTTTTGATCTCCTTTGATATCTATAACTTCTGAATCCCAATGAAACTCTATCTTTTCATTGTTCAGAGCTCTTTCTTGCATTATTTTACTTGCACGTAATTCATTTCTTCTATGAACTAAATGGACTTTGGTTGCAAATTTTGTAAGGAATGTTGCCTCTTCTATTGCCGAATCTCCTCCGCCAACAACTATCAATTCTTGATTCCTAAAAAATGGACCATCACAAGTTGCACAATAAGATACCCCTTTGCCTGCAAAGGTTTGTTCCCCTTCTAATCCTAATTTTCGTGGATTTGCTCCGGTTGCAATAATTACTGCCCTGCCTTCATATTCTTCAGAACCCGTTAGAATTTTGAAAGGGCTATTTCTAAAATCAACATTTACAGCTTCATCATCTACAATAGTTGTCCCCATTCTCTGTGTTTGTTTGCGCATTTCTATCATTAGATCTGGACCCATAATTCCATTTTCAAAACCTGGGTAATTTTCAACTTCAGTTGTATTTACCAACTGCCCTCCAGGTAAAATTCCAGACAAAATCAAAGTGTCGTATCCTGCTCTAGCACAATAAATTCCAGCAGTATATCCGGAAGGTCCTGCCCCAATTATTACTACATCAAATTTGGTTTTCTTCTTTTCAGGGATTTTTGGTGAATCGTCTTTACTTTCAAGAACACTTGCACTAGAATCTGCTGCCATCATGAAAATCCTTTGTAAATTTCATTAATTTAAGTGATAGACCTATTAATTTTCTTAGAAATTTACAGAAAATTCTGATCGATCAATTAATTTTTTTTTACCCCAAATCTTTTCTGCCGTTAGTGGTTGGTTTTGTTGGAATCAAGTCTTACTCTCTATCACCCGATTTTGATTTGGGCTTGATTTCTTACTGTTTTACTTGGGTTAGACTTTTCAAATTTCTAGCTCATCTTGGTTTGACCTCCGATCTTTTAGTAAAAATTTGAAATATTCATTATGCAATTTTGGCTACAATTTCCAAAAATTATGAGGTTTGATTCTACTTGAAAAGTAGTAATTGTTTTATGGAAAGATCCGATGCAAACTTTAGAAAAATGTTAAAACCATCTATTCTTGTATTTTCACTAATTTTAGTTGCGTTTGCATCTGATCAGCAAGCTTTGGGTTTTCAAAATACAGAAGAGTATTTGGATTTTCAACCATATACAGGTAATAGACTACTAGTTTTTAATGACACCAGTATTGACTACTGCGTTACCAACAATGATGAAAATCCAGTTTTTAATCACATTGCAGCAAATGCAATCAAAACTTGGCATGATCGTATAGTGGATGTAACGCACAATCCTTTTGTTTGGGATATGACGATGCATATTCAACCAAAAAATACCTCAATTTGTGATGGGTATGTGAATTTTGTTGACACTCCAGATCCAACATTATTCCAACTTTCAGGTGTAGCCGGATTTAGTCATCCATTAACTCCTGTGGCTAATGTTACCATATACACTGATGATTATCAAACTACTTTAAGGAACCTGGCAGAAAAGGATGAAAATTTTTGGAACACTATGACACTTGAAAAATATCAGGATATAATAAAAAATGGAAATCATAAACAATTTGATTACCAAACAATTAACAGAATTACTCTGCATGAAATCGGTCATTCGCTTAGCTTAAACCATCCTGTTACTTCTGATGGAAATTTACGAAGTTCATCTGGTATCATGGGTTACAACATGTCTTATAATCAAATTGACGATGATGAGGTGTTGAACATTGTAAAAGCGTATCCAAACGGATTTTCTAAGGTGTCTGCCGCTGAATCTATCAAATTAGACGATCCAACGAGCAAAAAAATTGTACACCTAGGAGAAATCACCAATCTTACCATAGAATTACCTCATCAGGAAGGAAAATTACCTCCAACTGGCTTTGAGGTGTATGTTTTTCCTGAAGGAACTATCTCTCAAAAAGCAGATTTTGCGCCAATTAAAATTCTAAGAACCGATGGTATGAACCATCTAGTAAACGATGAAAAATATTTGGAAGATATTCATGTATCTGTAACTCATTGGGATACCTTTACCAAAGTATTATCAATTCAATTTAAAGTCGTAAAAGAATTTGAAAATGCTGACATGATTGTGGTGGCACATAGTATGGGAGGTTTTGAAAAACAGTGGTTTCTAAATGATGTAATGTCTGTCAAAAAAGCTCTCTTCTCTAATTTACTATTGGACCTTGAAACTACTGAATACACATATCATCTGATGAGTGTTAATCCTAATCGTCAAATAGAAAAAGAGTCTGCCTTTGAGTTGGAACAAAAAAAATTGTACAATGCGGCTTTAAGTCAATGCCTAATGAAAAAAAATATGAAGAAATGTACAGACGAAATTAATTTTGATGATTTTAAAAACAGTGAAGAGGCAATTCCAATCTGGACACCACTCACAATGTTAATGAAATAATTTTTTGTTTGAAAATTTAACCTATCTTGAAATAATATTATCTAATATCTTTTGGTGCCTTTGACAAAGTTTTCCTATTTCTAATTGTGAATGCAAAAGATCTTTTTGCCAATGTGCGTTAAATAATCTACACTCTAAATCTTCACAAAAAGGTTCTCCTGTTTCATAATAGAAAATTGCTTGCAGTACATATCCTTCTACAATTTTTGCTAATCTTGAATCATTATATTCCAAATAGGTTCCTTTGTATTTTTGTTTGACCGTTTCAACATTTACTCCTTGGGTAAAATTGGTCATCAAATCCAAATAGTATTGTTTTGGCTTTGCTGGTGCCTCAATTATTCCTGTAGTGGAAATTATTGATGGATTTGAGCCTATCAAAGCTCTTCCATGATATCTATAATCATTATAGTCATAAGTACAAGTCAGTTTGTTGGTAAAAAAAATATGAAAAATATTTTCTGTGTGCTCTGTTTCTGAAATTAAATCTGACAATACTTTTTGAAGTTGAAATCCATCATACATGATAATATTTTCAGTATTTGCTGTATCTTGAAAATTTAATTCCTCAAATTCTATCTCTTCATTTGTTGGGTTGTGAATTTCAAAATCTTTTGTAAGACTGAAAATCTTACATTGAGCAATTTTAAATGCAGTTTCTTTGGAAGATGATTTTAAAATATTTTCCCGTCTCTCTACTTGTACAGAAAAAGTATCTTGCAAAAACTTTGCTAAATTATTTAATTGAATCTTAGGTACAGTGGGTTCATCATATAGAATAATTTTTGATATTTTCAATAAACTATCTAACTTGTATTCAGTTATCTTTCTAACTCTTTGATCTTTTCTGCTGCAATCTCTGCTGCTTTTTTACCTGAAAATAACATTGACCCAAATGTAGGGCCCATTCTTGCTAAACCATGAGTTTCAGTAACTGACATTCCTGCAGCAATTAATCCTGGATATACTTCCCCTGTTTTTTCAACCACGTGTTCCTCTCCTTCATTTACATACATTGGATTCATTCCTTTCCAATCAACTAATCCTCTATCTACTAGCCTTTTTACTGCTACTGAGTCGTGTCCAGATGCATCAATGATTATTTTTGCTTCAAATGCTACCGGATCTACACAAGTAATGTTTCTTGGCAATGCTGATACTGGCATCCAGTTGACAACAATTCCTGCAACTCTTCCATTTTTTAAAACAAGATCATCAAATTTAGTAAGATTAAGAAATTTTACACCTGCATCACATGCACCTGCAATCAATTTTGAAACCGCATGTGGTCCGGGAGTAAGGTACAACCCTTCCATGACTTTTTTGTATGGTACTCCAAGTTCATCCCATATTTTTTGAGCAGGCTCTCTGACAGTTACAGGATTCATCATGTATCCTCCTAACCAGTAACCTCCGCCAAGATAATTATTCTGCTCAATAACTAGAACTTTGAAACCCATGTTTGAAAGCTCTCTACTGGCAGTCAGTCCAGCAGGACCGGCTCCGATAATTATTACATCTGATTCTGCCCTATCAATTAAGACATCATGAAATTCATTAGCAATTGCACGTGTAATTTCAACTTCTCTAACATCTGTGAATATTTTTTCTGATTTTTGTGCAATTGTGGCTTCTTGCATTATAAATTTGATTTAATAATTGACATTAATACTTTC
>CAJHXZ010000188.1_pt1 | contig 14349 bp, 15 predicted proteins | sample 9198621 | NCBI WGS metagenome assembly CAJHXZ01 (sample SAMEA7708352, study PRJEB35096) | sediment metagenome | biome: marine neritic benthic zone biome [ENVO:01000025]; feature: sediment [ENVO:00002007]; material: shallow marine sediment [ENVO:03000034] sea grass bed [ENVO_01000059] ...
AGATCACATGCCAACAGTGGCACTTCGAATGTGTTTGGTTTGCGGTCATGTGGGATGTTGTGATTCATCAATAGGGCAACACGCCACAAAACATTTCAAAGACACAGGACATCCAGTTATGCAGGCCATACCAGACAAGTCATGGAAGTGGTGTTACATTCATGAAGAATATTTTTAGGAAGATTTATTTCAAGAAAAGTTATTTTTGTGAAGCTAGCTGATTTACCAGATCAGTTGAAGTAATTATTCCTACAATCTTTCCGTCTTCTGAGACTGCAAGTTTTCTAATTTTTTTATCTGACATCATCTTTGCAGCATCTAAAATTGAATCATTGGGGCTAATTACCTGCAATGGAAATGAGGCAATTTTCTCAACTGAAGTATCCAAAGAAACACCATGTGCTGCAATTTTTATGGCAAAGTCCCTATCAGTGATAATTCCTGAAGGGATTCCATCTTTTTTTACCAATATTGAACCCATACCCCCCTGCTCCATCATCTTTGAGATTTGATTAAGAGTGGTTGCAGGATCAACTGATACTAAGGCCCTAGTCATAACATCTTTTACTTGGGTTTCAGAAAACAATCTTTCTAGAGTATCTTGGTAAGTCATTATATACCATAGTATGCACAAATTCATAGAATATTACTTTTTTGTACAATATAGGCATAAAATTTTTTGAGCCTGAATTTGAGGATTTTTTTATATCCATGATAAAATTATTAGAAATTAATTATTCAGAGGGTCGCAAATGCAAGAATTAACATTAAAAGAAACAATCGGTGAGATACAATACCTAATTTCGAATAGCAATGGCGACACTGGAAGGTTAAATCATATTTTAGAGACAATAAAAAATAATAGAAAATTATATCACTCTGATCAAAAGTTTCTTGAAACCATTCTAGAGGCTAATTTTTCCTTGGAAGAGGAAAAAGAAGAAGAAAATCCAGACAAAGCAATTCTTGAAAAAATTCAAAAATTAATCGAAAACAATTCAGGAGATCCTATGAGATTAAGACACATATACGATTCCATTAAAAAAGGAAAAGAACTTTACCATTCAGACCAAGCATATCTAGAAAGTAAATTAAATTATGATTATGATAGAAATTCAGAATCATCTTTGGTAGGTGAAGAATATCAAAGAGGGCCTGACGAAGAGTTAGAGTCTGAGCCAATAGAAAAACAAAAAGAGAATCCGGAGTTAGAAAAAAATGTTAAAAATACAGGATCAATGCCAAAAGGGTGGACTCCAAAGAAAATAAATCAAGAGGATGAACTAACAGAACTAAATCAAAAAATAGAGAATGAGCAAGAAAATATAGAATCAGAAAAAAAACTTTCAATGGAAATATCACAACAGCGAACAAAATTAACTCAATTAACTCAAAAAAGAAACGAGTATGAAAAACAAGTACAAGTAGAAAAAATTTCTCTTGAATCAAAAATTAAAGAAGAAGAAGAAAAAATAAAAGCCCAAACCAAACTAGCCGAAAGAATTGCATATCAAAGGACAGAGCTTGAAAAAGTTGGAAATGAAAGAAATAAGGTAATAAACATAATTGAAAAGGAAAGGGAAATAGTTGAAAAAAGTCTAAAAAACAAGAAAGAACAGCTTATTCAGGCTCAATTAGAGCAAGATTCAATAGAAAAACAGATTCAGCAAGAGCAAAAAATGTTGGAAGAGATGACTGAATCTCAAAAAGCCCGACTAAAACAACAAGCAAATCTTGCCCAAAAAATCAAAGAAGAGAAAACCTCCCTTGACGAGGTTAAAAAAGAATACGAGATCATCGTGAATCAAGTAGATCAAGAAAAATCCAAATTAGACGAATCAATAAAATTACAAAAATTAATTCAATCAAGAGAAAAAGACCTTAGAAAAACAGAGAATGAAAGGAAAAAATTGGCAGCTCTAATTACAAAAGAAAAGAAAGATCTGGTTAAAAAAACAAAGGAAGAGGATAAAAAATTAAAACTTCAAAAAGACCTCACGAAACAACTAAAAAGAGAAACTTCAGAATATGACAAATTAAAAAAGCACAGAGAGAAGGTAGAATTACAAATAAAAAATCAAAAAAAGAAAATAAAAGAGAAGCAAGGAAAAATAAAAAAACAAATCAAAGAAAAATCAAAAGACCTTCAAAGAATCAAACCGAAAAAAACTTTAAGAGATACAAAGAAACTTTCAACCTCCAGAAAATCAAAAAAATAGAAAGCTTTTCATCTATAGGTTTGTATGAATACCCATATTGATTTTTTTGTTTCATTTTTAGCACAGAAGATGTTCAAATAGCATTCATTTTTTAATAGTAAAAAAACGGGTAAAGTAGTTGTCATTGTATAATCTAGGAGAATGGGATCTGTCTCAAATTACAAAAGACGCCAAAAGCCCTCAATTTCAAAAAAAAATTAAGGAAATCCAGGCAATGTCAAAAAAATTTGAAAAATTAAAATCTCAACTAGATCCTAAAATATCCAAAAAAAAATTCATGAAAATTATTCAAGATGTTGAAGATATTTCAGAGAAAATGAGCCTGATTGGTGGATTTGCTTCTCTTTCTTATTCGGCAAATACGCAATCAGATGAGGCCACCTCATTACTTACCATGATGTCAAAACTAGGTTCAGATATTTCTAATCAAATTCTATTTTTTGTTTTATGGTGGAAAAGTCAAATTGATGAAAAAAATGCTAATAGACTGATTAAAGATGCAGGTGAGCTTTCAGGATACCTTAAACACAAGAGACTAGTTGCAAAATATTCACTAACTGAACCTGAAGAAAAAATCATCAACACATTAGATGTAACTGGAATTTCCGCCTTGGTAAAACTGTATGACAAGATTACCAATGCATTTGAATACAAAATGAAAGTTGCCGGCAAGACAAAAAAACTTACTCGTGAAGAATTAACCAATTTTGTAAGAAGTACCAATTCTAAAACAAGAGAAGAAGCGTATAAGACATTATTTTCTAAATATTTTGAAAACAAGGGTGTAGTAGGAGAAATTTATCAAAACATTGTTCTTAATTGGAAACATGAGGGGGTAGACATCAGAGGATACAAGAGCCCAATATCCATGAGAAACATCGGAAATGATGTAGATGATAAAACAATAGAATCACTTTTACAAGTTTGCAGAAAAAATACAGACGTATTTCAAAAATTCTTTTCTCAAAAAGCCAAAATGCTTAATATGAAAAAACTTCGAAGATACGACATTTATGCACCTGCCACATCAAAACTCAAAGAAAAAAATTATTCTTATGAAAAATCAGTAAAACTTGTTTTTGATTCTCTAGGCAAATTTAGTCCAAAACTAGAGAGTTTTGCAAGAAGAGTTTTTGATGAAAACCACGTTGATTCTTCTGTTCGAACAGGTAAAAGAGATGGTGCATTTTGTAGCACTCTTACTCCAAAACTCACTCCCTTTGTTTTGGTCAATTTTACTGGCAAGTCAAGAGATGTTTTTACTCTAGCTCATGAATTAGGCCATGCAGTACACAGCATTGCTGCCCAAAAAAGATCAATCCTTGTTCATGATGCCCCCCTACCATTAGCAGAGACAGCATCGACGTTTTCAGAACTTTTGTTGTATGACAACATATCAAATGAAATTACGGATAATGAGAAAAAGATAATGTTGTCTGAGAAAATCGATGACCTTTATGCCACAATTATGAGGCAATCATTTTTTACAATTTTTGAGAAAGATGCACATGAGCAAATAGGATCTGGTACAACAATTGATGAAATATCAAACACTTATCTAAAAAATCTAAAAGAACAATTTGGAAATTCAATTAACTTGTCAGATGACTTTGCAATAGAATGGAGTTGCATTCCTCATTTTTATCACACCCCCTTTTACTGCTATGCGTATTCTTTTGGAAATTTACTTGCATTATCATTATTTCAAAGATACAAAAAAGAGGGAAGCGATTTTGCTCCAGCATATCTTAGCATTCTTTCAGCTGGTGGGTCAGAAAAACCTGAAACTTTGTTAAAAGAATACGGATTAGATATTAGATCTCCAAAATTCTGGCAAGAAGGATTCAATTACATCAAGACTCAAGTAAAAGAATTAGATTCCATCACATAGGTTTTTAATAATTAATGGGGCTGACAGTCCAACGCATGGACTGCCAGCTTGTTCCCCGAACGGTTTGAATTCGATGTCAAACTAAAAAAAATATTCAACTGATTTAAACGTTTGAAAATGAATTATTTCCATTCTTGTTTTTTGGGTTTTATTTTTCTAACCGTGCCTACCAAAATTCCGATTGTGAGTCCTAGTTGATAAAGAAAATACAATAAAACCTCAAAAGAACTTGGAGTAAGATCAGTAAATCTGCTTAATCCTGTAAATAACAAAATAAGAAGACTGAAAAAGAAAACAAAACCTTTGGCAGCTCCATGAATGTTGGTCATTTTGAGCAATATCAGAGTCATTATGGTTACAGAAATTGCTAAAACCGCTAAAAATCCGGTATTTACTCCAAAAATTAGGAAAATTACAGATGCAAATTCACCAAAACTTGCCTCTGGAGGAATTGATGAAAAATCGATTTTTTCTGGTGATGCAAACCGCGGAACGCTAAGTAATGCATTTGCAAGAAATAGTACAAACAAAGAGATGGAGACTTTTTTCACATTATTTTGTAACCTAGGAAACCGAAGCAGAATAGCACGACCCAAAATTATTCCTTGTAGTAATCCTATTCCAAAAGCGCAAAGAATTGCAATTAAGGAAAAAACAGGGTCTTGAAATATTTCAACAAGGAATGGAATTAAGGCCAATGCTAGTAATCTAATCTTTCAAATGCCATATTAGTTAGAAGATGGCAGATTGTGGCAATTTTACCAAAAAATTTTCATCTCAAATAAATTAAAAAGTTGCCAATTTAGAGTAAATTTAATAATTTCGTAATTAGAGGAGCAATCTATGCAAAAAATAATCATAATTCTTGTTTTTGGAATTTTTGCAATTACAGTAAATCAAGCATACTCACAAGAGGTGGGTTTGGCCACATTTCAAGAAACAGCTCAAGTGATCATAGATAAAAAATCACAAAATGTTGCTGCTTCAATTACTCTTCAAACTACTAGCATACAAGAAATAAAAATCCCGCCAACCCTTGAGGAAAAAATCCGAGAAAATGAACGAATTTCCTCCATTGTGATTACAAATCAGGATGAATGTATTTTGGGAGTTGTAGAAGAAGCGTGTGTAATAATAAACGTAAAGCGAGACCACAACGACAAAGGAATAATAGAAATTCAAGACTCTACAAAAGCAATAGGGGAATTATTCATCCAGGAGATTAATCAAACATTTGATACCCAAGCCCAATTTCATTCTGTTTATGTACACAGTGATGATCAATTCAACAAAACTCTAGAAACATCAGGTTCTGTTTCAGGAAAAGGAATAGTCTCAGCAGTATACACCATGCCCATGGAGGATACTGGTTCCATGTATGAAAAAATTTCCGCAATTTTGATTCCCAAGGTAATACGAGATTCAGGCGGATTTTATGAAACTGCAAAAGAACTATCACCTAAAAATAATGCAAAGATGACTTTCTCCATAATCCCATTGGATAATAATTCATTACTCCAGTTGAAATTATCCACAGAGTATCTTGGGGAGGAATCAAATCTTAATGAAGTTACACCTTTGAAATTTTTGGGAACAGATGAATTGAAAAGATCGGAATACTTTTCATCAGGATTTTATCCGTTAAACTCAATATTTCAAATTGTGATACTTGACACAGAATCAATCACACTATCAAACATTAGAGGAGATATTGTGCCCACACAAATAATAGATGGCGAAAAAATTCCTACCCAAATCGACAAGAAAGGATGGATTTTTGATCCAGATCAAGGAGAAAGAATTCAAGGGAAATTTATTTTTGGAGAGGAAGAATCCATTCACGCAAATGATTTGATTTTTTCAATTGGAGAAGACAACTCAGATGTTCCAACTGAGACAACTTTTGACGAATCCATAGTAATTTTAATCATCATAATAGTAGGAGGGATTGGGGCAGCTTTGTTTTTCCTAAAAGGATATAAAAAATAATCAGACCAACAGCACTGCGGCTGCAAAAACAGTAGTCCACTTGCCATCTTTATCACCTTTAGTGCTTTGAGTGATGTTCTGTGTTTTGTAAATTTGTCCAGATATGGTCCATTGCTGTCTCTTTTCATCCCAGCTCTTATCAATATCAAAAGGAATTCCAAGTGATGATGCCAACATCTGAGCTGCTATATCCTCAGCATAATCTCCAGCCTGAGATTGATTTTGACCAAATGATTCGTACTCAGACAGATATCCATACCGATTAGGATCTTTTGGTCTTGCAATTCCAACAGATGCAGAACATAATCGATGAGGTTCGTTTGTTTGATTTTTAGAATAAATCGTAAATAGAATCTGTCCCGGTTTTATTTGCTTTAATCCTTCATTTCTTGAAACTAACTTTGCATGTGGAGGAAAAATACTAGATATTAAAACAAGATTGGTTCCTGCAATACCAGCATCTCTCAAAGCAAATTCAAAACTAGTAAGTCTATCTTCGTGAACTCCTTTCCCCTTGGTGAGAAATAATTTTTTTGCGACTAGATCTAGCAATTCTTTCCTTGCTGAATGAACTTATTATTTATACTTTAAAGGAAATTTTCGAATGTTGCTAAAATTTGGGTTAAGATAGACAGTTTTTGCCTCTTGAAAAAACGAGTTTTGTCATAGAAGAATTAGTACCACATGTTATTTTTTTTTAGGTTTTCTTTTTCTCTTATCCCCTTCTTTTGGTTGTTGTGTAAGGAAGATCCAACCAAAAAAGCCGCCTAAGGACAAATTGATCACACCCATAAAAGTAATCAGTAAAGACGTATCAGATGAAAGGCTGGGAGCTATTGTCAAACCAATTACAATACCAAGGATTCCTGTTCCAAAGAACATCATCATGAGAACCTTTAGTCTTATGGGATTGATGTATTTCATTAACGAATTTTCCAGTATTTGGCAATATTATAAAGTGACTGCTGGTTAAAAGGAAAATTCACCAGATTTTGAATCAAAACCAGTCTAAAAAAAGAGTCTGGTAACATTTTAAACCTTCAAATTTTTTATTTTATTTCGTGCCAATGTAGCTCAGTCTGGCTAGAGCATTCGACTTGTAATCGAAAGGTCGTGGGTTCAGATCCCATCATTGGCTTAAATTTTATTTTCAACTAAGAGTTTGTCCAGCTAACACAGTATAAACAAAAATGGAGCCATTAGAAGTAGTTAATCTAACTTGCATATCTCTATCTATCTTGATATCTTTATCAATCTCTAACACAATTGAAACTGTTTGACCAGGTTGTAAAACGGGTGATCTTTCTTTAATGGTGTCAGCAGAAGCATTATTGTTTCCATTTTTCACTATAGCATACTCTCCACTCTCAAGTAAACTAGAAGAATACGGGGTCATTTTGTTACTTGGGCCCATATTTTGATAGGTGTACACGCTACCTGCAACCCTTACTTCTTCAAGAGATACCTTGTGTACACTGTGGTTTTGAACAAATATTGCTATCCGTTCATCTTTCTTCAGGCCGTCGATTATTTGATTACCATGCCAATTTGGTACAGGATTTGAAAGAATCCCATCATGATACCTCAAGCTGTCAGAGTCTGTTGCATCATAACCGATATACAAAATAGTTTCGATACCTGCTAAACCGCTAGCTTGAGCTGAATTGAAATAATTTTGTGCAATAGTAAAATTCAATCCGCCTCCAACAACTGCAACAGCCACTAATAATAGCGTGGCAATAATTGGAGAAACTGCTTTTCTCGAATTAATTCTTTTAAATTTAATTAATGATTTCAATGTAATATTTGTAATAGACAGATGTTACTTGAGTTGAATTTTGTCCGAAATGAACAACATTAAACAATCAATCCCCCAACATGATTTTTTGATTTAATTACAAACAGGAAAAGTTGAAAATTTTTTTGTATTAAAATAATAGCACAAAACTAATTTTGTTTTTTCTAGGCACAATGATTTGAAAATTTTTTATATTTTTTTAAAAATTGGCAATAGGATTAAGTATACAATGCCGACTAAAAAAGAAAGATGAGCTCTGAGGACAATAAACCAACTGAAAATAATTTTGAAAATAAGGAATCAGTTGAACAAGATGTTGAAGAAATAATGAAAGAGGAGGAAATTAACAAACCTCAAGAAGTCTCAGATCACAATACAAATAAAAAATCTACATCCCCTGGAATGATAATTGCATTAGTGGCAGTAGTTGCTGTGGCTGCATTTTTTGCAGGGTCTTATTTTTCAAATCTAGATTCAGATACCGTTACAAAATCAGAGCTAGAGGATGCAATATCAAGACTAGAAGCAAAAATTGGAAATGTACAAGCCCCTACCCCAATACCTACACAACCATCTCAACCCGTAAGAATTTCCATAGACGATGATCCGATTAGAGGAGACCCAGATGCACCCATTACCATTGTAGAGTTTTCTGATTTTCAGTGTCCATTTTGTGCAAGATTCCATGTGCAAACACTCCCAGCGCTTCTTGAAGAATACATAGACAAAGGTAAAGTAAATCTAGTCTACAGAGATTTTCCAATTCAAAGCATTCACCCTAACGCTTTACCCGCTGCAGTAGCTGCAGAATGTGCCAATGAGCAAGGAGAGTATTGGGAGTACCACGACACTCTATTTGAAAAACAAAGTAATTGGGCCAGAGTAGACAGTGCTACAGCAATTACAACTTTTAGTCAATATGCAACAGACATTGGGTTAGAACAACAGCAATTTGATTCCTGTCTTGAGTCTGGAAAATATTTAGAAGAAGTTCAAGGAGACTTGTCAGACGGACGAGATTACGATATCACCGGAACCCCTGGCTTCTTTGTTGGAAATAATGAAATTGGTTTTGTGAAAATAAATGGCGCTCAACCTTTTGAATCATTTCAAAGAATTATTGATGCACAGTTAAATTCGTAAAAAATAACAAGCGTTTATTAGACCTAAACTGACTTTGTCATCTATCGGAATAATGACGGCTAGGCAATGAGCTTTTTCGTCGTTGCTTAAGAGAAGAAAAAGAATGACAAAGTTTAACGAATTAGGAATTAAAGATGAAATTTTAAGAGCGCTAGATGAGCTTGGGTTCGCGGAGGCATTCCCAATCCAGGAAGCTTGTATTCCCGTATTACTTTCTAACAGAGACGTAATCGGACAGGCACATACTGGCTCTGGCAAAACTGCCGCCTTTGCATTATCAATGTTACAACAGATAACTCCAAAAAAAGGAATTCAGGCAATGGTAATTGCCCCTACCAGAGAACTTGCAATGCAAATATCCGATGAGATGAAAAAATTTGCAAAATACACTGGAATCAAGACTGCTACAGTATATGGGGGACAAGGAATGGGTATTCAACTTGATGCATTAGATAGAGGAGTAGAAATTGTTGTTGCAACTCCAGGTAGACTGATTGATCATCTCAAACGTGGATCTATTGAACTAAAAGATGTAGAGCATGTTGTTTTGGATGAGGCAGATACGATGCTCGACATGGGATTTATTGATGATATTCAGTTTATTTTAGATTTGACTCCAGAGGAGAGAACAATGTCCTTGTTTTCCGCCACCATGCCAACTGAAATTCTAAGATTATCAGAAGAATATCTAAGAAATCCAAAGCAATTCCTTTTGGATGCAGATGATCTTAGCGGAGAAGGGATAGACCAAGCATATCTGGTAATTAAAGACAGAGACAAGTTTGATCACCTTATTGATTTTATAAAACAAGTAAAGGGCCAAGTCATAGTATTCTGCTCTACAAAATATAGAACCAGAGACGTTGCAAAATTCCTCCATCAAGAAAAATTTGATGCAGTAGCAATCGAAGGAGACATGTCCCAACATAGACGAGAACAATCAATGGCAAAATTTAGATCTGGTAAAGCAGATATTTTGGTTGCAACAGATGTTGCATCAAGAGGAATTGATGTTCCACGAGTAGAGCTGGTCATTAATTATGATGTTCCAAATCAAGACATGGTATATTTTCATAGAATAGGAAGAACCGCACGGGCAGGAGCAAAAGGCAGAGCAATAACATTTGTATCATATTCATCTGTAGGAGATTGGAATTTAATTAAACGTCAAATTAAAACAGACTTGAAAGATTTGAATAAAGAAATGGGAATAGAAATTAAAATTCCAGACCCACTAAAAAGACAGATACCATCAAGAAGATACGGAGGATCTGGAGGTTCCAGCTATTCTAGAGGATCTCGTTCTGGAGGATATGGTAGATCAAACAGGGGAGGTAGGTCTGATGATAGAGGCAGAGACAGAAAAAGACATGATGACCGTGGAGGTAGAAATCGATACGGTGGTCGTAGCAGATGGTAGTGTAAAACTTAAAGACCTGTCAATCATAATAAAATTAAGATAAAGTAATGCACATAGGATTCATTTTATTAAATTGTGACCTCGGGGCAGAAGAATACATTGTAGATGAATTAAAACAAATGTCCAATGTCAATAATGCATATCTTACTTTTGGAGCATATGATGTGATAGCCGAAGTGCATACAGACAATCAAGATAAATTTGAAAAAGCAGTATCTACAATTCGAAAATTATCACGGGTAGTCAGTACAATGACACTAAATGTAATCAATCCCGAATAATTGTTATAGGAGGCAATTTCTGTTTTATTCAAAATGGAAAAAATAGATTATGAAGGTACAGTTTGGGCAATTAATCACAATAATCCAGAACCACTAGTTGAGCACTCTCTGCACACATTAGAAAGATATGGAATAAAAAAGGAAGATATTGTTTTAACTGATGCTCCTGAAGGGGTCAAGGTTGGAGCAATAGTAGTAGAGATTTGGCCATACCATTTGGATGTGGCACGAGTAAGAACAATTAGAAATGATTCATTTATCAGCGGCACATTATTGACAATAGAATTAAAGCTTGATGAGAACGGAAATTATACCGATTAGTTTTGAAAAAGAAAAAAAAGCAAAATATCATAATTTTAGGAGTCGTAATAGCAATAATAGCAGGGATTGTAAGTTACAATTATTCTGCAGAGCAGACAAGACAAAAAGGATTTAGTTTTGGAAATGATCTGGAACAAATTCAAACAGAGGTAAAAGATTTACAAACTCAATTTTATTCCAAAAAAGCCCAATGGGAAGAAGGAGCAATAACAAAAGAGGAATTATTCCAACATTACGAAAAGCATGTTAAAGAATTTGAAGAGATAATTGTCAGGTATGATAATTTGGAAGCACCAGAATCATTTCAAGGAGCCGTGAATTTGCTAAAGCTTTCATCTGAAACTCAATTAGATAGTGACATACAGTTTATTGAATGGATGAAAACAGGAGACGAAGCCTTCAAGATTAGATCCGATTCTCAATATCAACAGTCCCTAGAATACGAGATGTCAGGATTGGTGGAATATTATTCGGCAAAAACAGGCGTAGAGCCTTAAACTTAATCAAAATATATTGTATGATGTTTTGGTCATCTCACTAATCCATATTCAAAGATAGTAAACTATGTTTTTTTATTTTTAGACAACTCTTGGAATAACAGATGATATAGTAAATAATTCAACTTAACTACTTTGCAGATTTAAAAAAACCAATGACTAAAACAATAATTTTTGCAATCATGACTCTTGCAGTTCTAGTAACATTTCAACAGACAAATGCTGCACCAGAGATCGACGATGAAGTTGTAGTAGGTTTTGAACATGGGGAATCAAAAGCAATTCCTGATTGGGTAGACCAGAATTTCATATGGTATGGGCAAGGACAGATTCAACAAAATGAACTCCTCAATGCTATGAAATTTCTACTGGACAACAACATAATGTTCATCTCAGATGAAGCAGCAATTGAAGTCAATCAACTTCGAGAAGAAAATCAACAGCTAAAAGATTTGGTTGACAATCCACCACCCCCACCTCCGGAAATCATACTAAAACCCGTGCCTGGAGCACTGCCTGAACTTCCTGGATTTCCTGATGATTGTCCTGATGATTGGGAGCCTGTCTGCGGAACGGATGGAAAAACATATGATAACAAATGCAAAGCTGATGAGGCCGAAATAGAAATTGATTATCGCGGGGAATGCGAATCATGTCCACGAGTCTATGAACCAGTTTGCGGAGATGATGGAAAAACCTATGGTAATTCTTGTCTAGCTCATCAGAATGGAGCAGGAATTGAACACAAAGGTGAATGCAGAGATGGTCCACAACCAGAATGTCCTAGAGGATATCTTTGGTTAGAGTGTGCTCAAATGTGTATTCCTCATGATGGTCCTTCTGTTTGTCCTGACAGATATTCTTGGAGCGAACATTCTATGAGTTGTGTTCCAAATTCTGAAGATGTATGTCCAGATAACTGGGATCCAGTTTGTGGTGTTGATGGAGAAACATATGGAAACTTGTGTGAGGCAGAACAAGCAGATGTCAAAGTAAAACATACTGATGTTTGTAGAGAAGAATGCTCCTCTAATGCAGAATGCAGTGATGACCTAGTGTGTAGAGATGGCACTTGTCAAAAGGCATGTTCCATCCAATGTTTGGTGTATGATCCAGTATGCGGAACAGATGGGATAACTTACGGCTGTGGAATGCAAGATGCAGCTTGTCATGGAGTCGAAGTAAAACACGAAGGTGAGTGTAGAGCACTTAGAAGTACAGGTTAACTTCCTCTCTTTTTTATTTTTTAAAATAAAAAAATCACAAAAAGCAAATCTGTTCTTAAATTCTAATTTTGAGGAAATATCTATTTTATGTCAAATAATTTTGAAGCAGTTTGGACAATCTTTTCTGCATTAGAATCACGTTCTGTAGATATCAAAAGAGACGAAGTGTTCATTGGAACAGTAACCATTGTAACTTTTTTTCTTCTAGTAATTATGCTATCAATTGAGCCCAAGGATTCATCAAGATCCTTGGTGATTAGAATCTCCAAGGCATGCTCGAGGCTAATTTTATGCTCCTCCTCATCGACTAGAGGGGTAATTTTACTTGCATAACCTCCTGCAACCTGTCTTCCCATGTTATTTATCACACCTGCAAAACGGACTCCATCTTCGGCCAATAAAGACTTGCATTTTTGTTCAAAGATTTTATTTTCATCAGGTTGCTGACTCATAAATTAATCCAAAATTATCACTAAATAAAATGGTTGTTCATTTTATGATTTGAGAATTTACCTTTTTTTATGACAAATTGTTAAAACAATTTCAAGATTAATTTACAGAAAGGTAACAAGTTACGTAAAAATTCTAAATGGGTTTTATAGATCCTCTAGGAATACAATAAGAATCAACCTATCATTACTAACATTAAGAAAAGGACTCAGGTTTAATTGAATAAAATTTTGGCAACAAGGCATGGATTTGAAATACGGATTAGTCGCTATTCCTATTGCAATTGCTATCTTTGTAGTAGCATTAAGTGGGAGCAGTCAAAATTTTCCAGAATTAAATTCTCAAACACAAGAGATATCTGAACAGATACATGCACAAGTGGCAGACGCAGAAGAACAAAAAGTCCGCGAATATACACTTGTAATTGAAGCTACAGATATTCAAGTATCAGACAATGCAATATGGCATGCTTGGACATACAATGGAACTGTTCCAGCACCAACTCTCAAAGTAAAACAAGGAGAGCTATTACGAGTCAAAGTAATCAATAACCATAATCTGACTCATAGTTTCCATGCTCATATGAGTGACTATGATCCAAAACACGATGGATCCCCAGTCAACATCATTACAGGAGTTGGGGCAGGTTCAATGATCCCTCCAGGTGGCGAATGGACATATGAATACAATGTAAATACTTGGGGTACAACATTTTTCCACGATCATGCAGGATCTGAAGGTCTTGGAATAAAAGATCATATTTTGCAAGGTCTTTATGGTACAATCCTAATTGAACGAGATCCTCCAAGACCCTACATTGACCGACATATTCCAATCGTGATGGCAGAAATAGGCCATGATGTTGAAAGAATGGACAAAGGTCCTGTACCATACTATATCATGAACGGTATGGGAGTACCAGGTGGAGAAAAAGCTCTTGAAGAAATTTTTGCAGAGCAAGGATTAGATGGAATTGTTGGGCAATTCAACTACACATTGCCTGTCTATAAGGCAAAGGTTGGAGAAACAGTTGAATTTCATGTTACAAATCTAGGAGAGCAAATTCATTCATTTCACCTACATGGAAATAAGATGATTTCGAGTACTAATGAAA
>CAJHXZ010000055.1_pt1 | contig 13673 bp, 11 predicted proteins | sample 9198621 | NCBI WGS metagenome assembly CAJHXZ01 (sample SAMEA7708352, study PRJEB35096) | sediment metagenome | biome: marine neritic benthic zone biome [ENVO:01000025]; feature: sediment [ENVO:00002007]; material: shallow marine sediment [ENVO:03000034] sea grass bed [ENVO_01000059] ...
CTTTCATACCAATTTTTTTTCCTAACTTCAGAAACTATAATCTCTTGGGTCGAGGCATCTGATCTATTTTTTAATTTTTCAAGTTTTTTCTTTGTTTTATTTTTAATTTGATCAATTGACTGGATTGCGCCTGATTGACGCTTTGCTTCATTAAACAAAACTGAAGCAATTGATTGCAATGAAGCTTCTGGATTAATTTTTATTTTTTCGTCTTTAATCACAATTAACGAAATTCCTTTTTCTTTTGATAATTTTGCATTATTCTCTTCTAGAATACTTTGAGCATTTGGATCTTCTATCGAAACTATTCCTTTTGATACCATTATGTAGAGGGAATTTGCCAAATTTGTTACATATTTTGATTTTTCCTTGACTGTATCTATGGCCTTTTCCTGTTCTGAAATCTGAGTCTCAAGTTCTTTGATTTTTTTATCAGATTCACTTGTTTGGATTGATCTTCCTTTTTTTACAATATTTTCAGTAAAAACAGTATCTAGTCCTTCCATGAAACTATTGGCTGAAGAATATTCCTGGTCTAATTCTCCTAATTTTATAGGGATTACTTCTGATTTCTCATTTCTAATTATTATAGGATCATGATTTCCCTTTGTCACATCGTTTACAATTCTACTAGTTGTTTCAAAGATTTTTTTAATCTCCTCTTCAGTTAATTCTTTTCCAATTTTTTTAGGATTAACTTTTGCCAATTCGAATATTCCCTCAACATATTTTTTTGGTAAACCCAAAGTACGACCAAACCATTTTCCGGCAATTAATTCTGATTTTTTAAGATCTTCAAAATCTGATTCTGAAATGTTAAAAATATCCAATCCACTTTGTGGAGGAGTTGCATATGTCATTCCTACACCCAATTTTCTATGTCTAACATCAATTGAATGTTGTAAAGCAAGAATTTTCATTTCTTCGTTACAGAGTAAAATATTTCCTTCTCCAAAAAATTCGCCAATAATTACAAATTCTTTGTCAAATCCTGAAAAGGTAAAATATGCAATTCTTTCTGATCCTATCTGCTCAATCTTTTTAATTTTAAACCTAAGAAGATCACTTCTTAATCTTTTCAATAATCTGTTTGGCTCGATTTGATCAATTTTTACTGAAGTTAACCATACTCCTGATGTAGAAATCATCATAAAAATATCTGATTTTTCAGGATGATGTAATTTGAATAATATGCTGTCTTTGGTAATTCCCCAAATGTTACTAACATAGTAACCTTGAACTTCTTCAGAAATCTGATTCACAAGATAATTCAGTTCTATACCTGCAAGTGTCATATCAAAATAATCTATATCTGAAATTATATTGTTGCTGTTCTTTACGCTTAATTTATGACCAAAGATTTTAAACGAGGATTAATTGAGACACACTAGAAATTTACTTGGCAAAGCATAAAAAGAAAACATCAGAACCAACTCCTGAACCGGAAGATTCCAAAATTGAATCTATTGAAGATAAACCAGAGAAAACTCCAGAAACAGAGCCAGAATCAACTCCTAGTATACCTCCAACTGAACCTCCTGTTGATATTGCAGCTAATACTGAAAAAGATCGTAAATTAAACAAATTATTCTGGTTACGGGTTAGCCTTGCCATTATCGCAGGTACTGCGGCTACTTTCATTTTTGAAGATATAGAAGGTGAAGAAAGACGTTGGGCTTCAATTGGCTTTATGATAATAATTTTTGCTGGAACAATCGTAATAGCAAAAGGAATGAAAATGCAATTACCATCTTCTGATAGAAAAAAAATTGTTACTCAAGGAATTGGTAGCTACATTTTCTTGTACTTGTTTATTTGGATTGTAACTTATACACTGGTTCATGCAGAAACTGTCTCTTCTGGAATTAACATTTAATATTTTTATATAAAGGCAGTAAGAAAATGTGGAAATTTAAAACTCCTGGAATACCAGATGAATTTTTTGAAAGAGCTGAAAAAGTACCTATCACAAAAGAAGAAGTACGAACAATTCAATTAAGCAAGGCACGATTAACTCCTGGACAAACAGTACTTGATATTGGATGTGGAAGCGGTTCTATATCCATTGAAGCTGCAATTCAGATAGAAAGTTCAGGAAAGGTAATTGCTATTGATTATGACTCTAATGCTATAGAACTAACAAAAAAAAATATTGAAAAATTTGAAATTTCTAATGTTTCAATTATTCTGGGTAATGCCAAAGAAAAACTCCCAGAATTAGAAATAGCTGATGTTATTTTTATTGGAGGTACAGGTGGAGATACTAGAGATATTGTAGAATTATGTCAGGATAAGTTAAAACCTGGAGGCAGAATTGTTATTGGAATTATCTTAATTGAAACTTTGTACTCAGTTTTAGAAATTCTCGATAAACTTCAATTTGATTCTGTCGATATAACTCAAGTTACAATTTCAAAAAGTAAGAAAACCACTAAAGGAACAATGATGCTTGCCCGAAACCCTGTAACTATAATATCTGCCACTAAAATTTAATCTAGCTTTTTAATTGGGAACAAATTCATAATTTTCATGCCTGAATTAATCGGAATTGGGGTAGGACCTGGGGATCCAGATTTACTGACAGTAAAGGCAGTTAATGCAATTCACAACGCTGACGTAATCATGTGTCCTGCATCAAATGAAAAACGACCTAGTATAGCTCTGTCTATAGTCTCACCTCTAATTGATAAATCTAAAAATCAGGAAATTGTACGACTAATTTTTCCAATGACTAAAGATAAAGAAGTACTTGAAGCTACTTGGAAAAAGAATGCAAAAATAATGGCAGATAAGGTCCTTTCAGGAAAAAATGTGGTATATCTTACAGTAGGAGATCCATATTTGTATAGCACGTGGATGTACATGCATAAGGAAATTGAGACAAATCACCCTTCCATGAAAATAAGCGCAATACCTGGAATTGTTTCAATATTTACATTTGCATCAAAAGTTGGAGTAAGTATTGCTGAAGGTGCAGATAAAGTTTCAATAATTCCTTCTTGTTATGATTTGAGTACTGTAAAAGAAATTGCAAAAAATTCTGAAACAATGGTCTTTCTTAAAGATGGTAGATATTTTGACCAAGTAATTGATTTACTAAAGGATGCAGGATTTCCTGATAACTCTCTTTTTGCAATTGGACAAGACCTTGGAACTGAAAATGAAATAATTAGAAAATTAACATTAGGTGAAGTTAATGATGGTACATTAACTACAAAATACTTTTCAATATTGGTGGTAAAACGTGTCTGACGTTTTTTTTGTTGGATGCGGTCCTGGTGATCCGGAATTAATCACAGTTAAAGCTAAAAAATTAATTCAAAAAGCAGATGTTGTGGTTTACTCTGGTTCATTAATTCCACCGGCAATTCTTAAACTCTGTAAAAAAGGAAAACTCTATGATGCTGCAGGATTAGTCCGAGAGGAAATTTTTGAAATTTTGTATAAAAATGCAAAAAAGGAAAAACTAGTAGTTAGACTACATGACGGAGATCCCTCAATTTATGGGGCCATAAAGGAGCAAATTGACAATTTAAAAGAAAAAGGAATCTCATCAACAGTAGTACCTGGTGTAACGGCATTTTTGGCATCAGCAGCAGCCCTAGAAACTCAACTTACTCTTCCAGGCGTGACTCAAACAATTATTGTGACTAGAGCAGAATCAAGAACAAAGGTGCCAAAAAGAGAAAAAATCTCGGAATTGGCAAAACATAAGGCTACTTTGATTTTCTATTTGAGTGTCCATTTACTGTCTGATATTGTAAAAGAATGTCTTGCAGGAGGATACAAAAAATCTACTCCGGTGGCTGTAGTTTATAGAGCAAGTTGGAAAGATCAAAAAATTGTAAAAGGAAAATTAAGCGATATTGCAGAAAAAATTAGAATGGAAAAAATTACTAGAACAGCAATTGTAATTGTTAGTGAAGTAATCGACTCAAAAACTTATGAATATTCAAAACTTTATGATAAAAAATTTAGCCATGGATATAGAAAATCCAAAATTAAATAGACAAAAATTGTATTTTATTTTTAATACCAATATTTTCTAAATTATTTTGAAACACTCTAGTTTTATCAGAAGAAAATATTTTCAGTGAATTTCTTTTTGATTGTTTGTGTTTTATCTTTGTGAAAATACTTTTTGCAACATCTTCTGCAGGGTCAATAAATTGAATATTAGGATATTCAGTTTCTAAAAATGATTTTAAAAATGGCAAATGAGTACTTGATAAGGTAGCAGTATCTATATTGTGATTAACAAAAATTTCTCTTAAAGTATTTTTTATTATTTTTTTACAATAATTTCTATCTCCAATAAATTTCCCAGATTCTACTAATTGAACAAGGTTTGAAGAATTAATTTTGTGCACCTTAATTTTTTTTGAAATATTACAATTTTTAATATAGGTTGTTAAATTGTTACTTTTTACAACTGCTTCTGTAGCAAGTATTGCAATGTTATTTGTTTTTGAAATTTTAGCTGCTTGTTTTAGAGGTGGATTTACTCCAAGAATTCTGTTATTTGTTATATCAAGCATTATTGTAGGAGTATTTGATCCTATTACAGTCAAGTCTGGATTAAATTTTTCTTGAAGCATTCTAATGGAATTTTTAATTATTTTCTCTAATTCTTTTTTTGATTTTTCCCCATATGGAAAGTTGGCCTGATCTGCAAAATAGATTATATCTGCCTTGCAAACTTTTTGGATGGGTTTGATAATAGATAATGAGCCTAAACCTGAATCAAATACTGCAATTTTAGCCATAGGTGTCCAAATCTTGAACCTGCATAATAGTTTGTTAGCTAAATTTAGTCTAAAGTCGATCTAAATACACACCCCTCATTAAGAATCAATTTCTAAATCACCCAACATGCCAAACTTCGACAAGACTTGGGCTCGACAAGAGACCCAAAGTGTAACTGGCAAAATACGTGATGCAGTACAACCACAAGGTGCATTAAAACCACGAATTCAAACCGCAGTGAATAAACTTCAAGTCCAAATAAGCAAAATGGACTCTATGTTAGGAAAACTGCACGAAAGAGATGCGCAACTCTTCAAGAGAATCGTGACTGCAATGCAGCAACATGATACTAGCTCAAGTAAAGTTCTGTCAAACGAATTAGCTGAAATTCGTAAGGTTACAAAAATGCTCGGCAATGCAAGAATGTCATTGGAACAAGTTCAATTACGATTGACAACTATTCATGACCTTGGCGATGCAATGGTAGCAATTGGACCAGCGATGTCTACAATGAAGGGATTAAAGTCATCACTTGGAAGATTTATGCCAGAAGCAGACTCAGAGTTGAATGCAATGACTCAGACACTCAATGGATTAATGATGGACTCCCTGGCAGGAGATTCATTTAGCCTTGATACTGATACTTCAAGCGAAGAAACTGATAAGATTCTTCAAGAAGCCTCTGCAGTTGCTGAACAACAGATTGGAGATAAATTCCCATCTGTACCATCTCAAACTGGACTTTCGTCTCAATCTTCATCTTCATTTGAATAGAAGATTTAGGCGAAACGTCACTCTTTTTGTTTTTCTTTTCTTAAATTAGCCCCAAATTTTTTCTTTGAATGTATATTTCTTATTTAGAATGTAATTTCCAAATGCTGCAGAAAGAACAGCCAAAACCAAAGCAATTGGATAAGATATTTGATATTCATCTACTAGATAAAATACCATTCCTAACTGAACCAAAGCTCCTATTGAACTGAATAACACAAATTTCCCATACTGCTTGATTGTTCTTTTCTTTGAAAAATCTCTATCACCAAATGTCCAAGTCTTGTTTAACAGAAAATTGGTGGTAATTGAGGCTATGATTCCCATCATGTTTGCGTGAAGATACCATAAATCTGAGATTCCCCCTGCAAAAAGCAAAGAAATAAGATAATTTACTCCAAACCCTGACAATCCTACAGTGTAAAATCTGCTTGCCTTTGAAATAAAACGAACAGATCTTCGTTTTTCTTGTTTTTCTTCAGGTTTTCCAAATTTGTATAGCTTCCATACTGATTTGAAGTAATCTGTAACAGTTGACCTATCTAATTTACTTGAACCAAAGCTTCTATTTTCAAATGTATAGGGTATTTCTTTGACGGCTATCCCGCTTTTCTTCACTAGTATTTCTAATAGAATTTTGTAACCGATGGCATCAAAATTAATTCCTTTTAGTATATTTTTATTAAATGCAAAAAATCCTGACATTGGATCTTTTGTTTTAACTCCTAATCCTTTTTTTGCAATAACAGTTGCAATTTTGCTCATTATTTTTCTTTTTAGTGTCCATCCGTTTATTTTTCCTCCACTGATATATCGAGAAGCAATCACCATATCACATTGATATTTTTTTAAAGACTCTATCATTTTTGGAATAACTTGTGGTGGATGGGAAAAATCACTATCCATCACAACAATGGTATCTCCTTTAGCTTTTTGAATTCCGCTAAGAATAGCAGAACTTAGACCATTTTTGGAAGTTCTGTGGATTACATCCATTGTATAACCAGCAATTTTTTTTACATTTTTTAGATATTCATCTACAATCTTTCCTGTAGAATCTGGAGAATTATCATCCACTACAATTGCTTCAGCGATAATATTTTTTGGCAAATTGTCGCCTATGGATTTTAACATTCGAATAATATTGCTAGATTCGTTGTAGGTAGGAATTATAATAGAAATTTGAGCATTCTCTCTAGAAATAACCCCCTCCGCCTCAGACATACGTTCCCTCCAAAAAACATGGGTTATTAATTTTTAAAAAATTCCCTACCCACCTAAAGGCCATCTCTAACGAAATCTGTCCTGTAAAACCCATTCTATTTTTGTATAAACTATGGATAGGCAGTATATTCCGATAAAATAGAGTAAATATCAGAAATTTTCATCCTTTTTTGCTCCATACTATCTCTCATTCGTATTGTAATTGTATCATCTTCAAGCGTTTGATGATCAACTGTTATTGCAAATGGTGATCCAATCTCATCTAATCTTCTATACCTTCTACCGATTGCCCCTGAATGATCCAAAAATGCATCAAACTTTCTTTTTGTCTGCAGATAAATTTCATCTGTTTTTTCTTTCAACCCATCTTTTTTTACCAGAGATAAAATTCCTACATGAATTGGAGAAAGATATGGTTTTAGGGACAGAACAGTCCTTTCGTTTTCTTTATCATCTCTTAGACTGTGTTCCAAAATAGTGTACAAACTTCGATCTATTCCCATTGAAATTTCAAAAACATGAGGAAGAACTTTTTCATCATTATCCATCACTTCAAATTTTTCTTTACTCTTTTTTGCATGACTGGAAAGATCATAATCAGATCTATAATTACATGCAACTAATTCTAACCATCCAATTGTAGTCTCAACTTCAAAGTCAAAGGCAACCTCTGCATAGAATGCTTTTTCTTTTTCACCAAGTTTTCTAAATCTACTTTTAGTAATATCAATTCCAGTTTTTTCATAAAACTCTGTTAATATTCCAAGATAGTATGCAACAAACTTGTTTGGAATTACTCCTGATTCAACAGCTTCTCTGCAAGTCATAGTTACTGGATCTGAATCAGTTTGAACCCTTATCACAGTATCTTGTATTTCTGAAAATTTCTCCATTTCATCTAATTTTGTTGGATTACAAAATACTTCAATTTCGGCTTGATAGAACTCACGTAATCTAAGTAGACTTTGTCTTGGTGCTATTTCATTTCTGAAACTTTTGCCCACCTGTGCAATCCCTAAAGGTAATTTCCCCCTCATTGTCTTAAACAATCTAGGGAAATCTACAAAAATTGATTGACATGTTTCAGGTCTCAAATAGGCCTCTTCCTCCTCAGGGCCAATTCCTACTCTAAACATCATGTTGAATTTTTTAGTATTTTCGAAAACTCCTTTGCATTTTGGACATTTTATGTCATTTTCATTGATAGCCTTATCAAACTCTTCCAAATCTGCGCTCTCTGGAATTTCTATTTTTGTGATCTCTGCTATGGTTCTATCAGCCCTGAATGTTGCTTTACATTTGGTACATTTTATGATAGGATCTGCAAAACTTCCCAAGTGTCCAGAGGCCTCAAAAACTGATTTTGACATTATTTGTGATCCGTCTATCTCAAGCATTCCATCTCTTCTAATCAATTCTCTTCGCCATAATTCAAGAAATTTATTTTTCAAACCTACACCCGTTGGACCGTATTCCCAAAACCCTGCTTGTGCATCAGAATAAACTTCACAACTTGGAAAATAAAATCCTCGTTCAAGAGCTAGTTTCATTACTTCTTCATAATTCATGACATCATTTCTCCAATTTTTCAAAAATTCTTTATGCTAACTCCTTTACAATTCTTACATTTTCAAAGTCATCTCTAGTGTCATCAATAGGAGTTTCTAAGACAATTGGAATTTTTTTCTTTGTAATCAGTTTAACTACTTCTCTCATTCCCTCTTCTCCAATATTTCCTAAGCCAATATGATAATGTCTATCTAAATTACAACCTATTTCCCCTTTGGCATCATTCAAATGTAAAATTTTTAGATTTTCCATCCCTACATATTTTTCAAATTCTTTAAAAGTTTCTTTTACTCCCTTTTGAGTTCTTAAATCATAACCAGAAACAAATGCATGACATGTATCAAGACATACGCCAAATTTTTTAGATGGTTTTAGTTGCTTGAAAATTTCTCCTAATTGTTCAAATTCTGATCCAACAGAATTTTTTTGCCCTGCAGTGTTTTCCAATAAAATCATCACATCATTTTTTACTTGACCAGCTTTTGTTAATCCTTTAACAAGGCGTTTTATCCCTGCTTCCTCTCCTGTTCCTAAATGGCTACCAAGATGGGTCACAAGATATGGTATTCCTAATTTTCCACACCTTTCAACTTCTTCAATTAAAGAATTAACTGATTTTTCAAACCCATCTTCTTTGGGTGATGAGAGATTGGGTAGATAAGGCATGTGAGCACAGGTTGCCAATCTATCAATTTGACTATTCTTTAACTTCTCTTTGAAATTTTTTACGTCCAAATCTGTTAATTCTTTGGCGTGCCATCCCCTTGGATTTCGAGTAAAAATCTGAAAAGCGGAGCATTTTCTTTCTACTGCATTATCCACTGCCTTGTCGATCGAACCAGAAATTGAAACATGACAGCCGATCTGCATATTTGAAGATTTTAACTAAACATTATTTAAATCAGCAATTGGCTTGAAATGAAAACCAGATTTTTAAGTCAATATCCTTAATGATTATTCATGATTACGCTTGGAAAAGATGAGATTGCAAAGTATCCCTTTTTAGCAGATGCGGGCCAATATCTAAAAGATAAGGGCTTTACTCTTCAACAATTTGGCACAGACCCAGATCTTAAATTATCTGTAGACAAAGCATTCAATAGAGTTCTAGTTTCTACGGAAGGCAAAATATACAAATCTGATCTAATCGATGGTGAAGCTTCAAAAGATTTTGTTTTAGAAAGGGAAGTTTTTTCTTTTCTTCTAGCTATTGTCTTACTAAAATTAACTGGGATGACCACTTTAATCAAAAGATTTGCTCTTGCAGAAGCAAGACGTGCAGAAAAATATTTAGAAAAAGATCTTGCAAACATTACCGATGAATCAAAAAAAGAATTAGCAATTAGAATTATTGATGATTTATTCTCAATTCAAATTAAGAAACAAGATGATTATTTTATTATCCCAGTATCAAACTATCTTAAACATTCTATTAACTTCCATGAAAGAGAATGGAAATTAATTAATAGACATGTAGAAAATGGATTTGTTTTTCTATCTTCGCATGAAACAGTTCGATTAATAAGAAAAGAATTGGGTAATTATATCAGCTCGAAAATTATTAACGCAAAGGCACCTTCCATGATTACAGGATTCGAAGAACCAGTAGACAAGTTAATTTCATTATCCAAAAAATTTGTAACTCATACAATTACTACAGGCGAATATCCACCATGCATTAAACACGCTATTGAAATTCTAGAAAAAGGAGAGAATCTTCCACATTCAGGGAGATTCATGTTAGCCACGTTTTTGTTATCTAGAAATCAATCAGTACAACAAATAGCACCATTATTTAAAAACGCACCAGATTACAATGAGCGAGTTACATTATATCAGCTAAATCATCTTGCAGGAACCTCTGGAAGCGGAACTCAATATTCGTGCCCATCTTGTGAAAAATTAAAAACACAAAATCTTTGTTTTGCTATTCCTGAATGTGATAATATTCTAAATCCCTTACAATTTGGAAGAAAGAGAAAGTAAATGCAAGAAAAAGAAATTAAATTTTTAGAAGAATCATTTAAAAAATATTATTTCGATCATTTTGACCTAATTCACGTTCCTGAAAGAACTTCAGAACGAGAATTTGGATTTCAAAAATTCAATTCTGGAATGACTAGGCATATTTCTCTAAAAGATAACAAAGAATTACACCTACTACTGATGCAAAATACTCCTTCTGATGTTTATTGTTCTAATGCATATTATTCATTTCCAAATTTGGCCATGAATGAAAAGGATTGGAAAGAAGCAGATCTTATTTTTGATATTGATGCAAAAGATCTTCATCTAAATTGTAGATCAAATCATTGTGTTACAAAATGTAACGAATGTAATCATGTATCAAGTTTAAATGATCATTGTTTAAAATGTCAATCATCAAAAATTAACATTAAATCTTTACCATGCAAAAATTGTATTGAAGAATCAAAAAAAGAAGTTTTCAAACTATCAAATATTTTAACAGAAGATTTAGCAGTAGAAAAAGACAATATCCAAGTATATTTCTCTGGAAATGAAGGATTTCATGTCTACGTATACAATTCCCAATTTCAAGAACTTGGCTCAAGAGAAAGATCCGAATTAGTAGATTACATAATGTTTAGAGGTACTATTCCTGAAACCTTTGGAATGAAAAAATTAAAACCAAACAGATCCCTATTTCCTGAAATAGGAGACAAGGGTTGGCGAGGAAGATTTTCTAAAGAAATATTTGGTTCTAAATCCAAGCGTCCTAAAATTATATCAGAATTAATTTCAAATGGATATTCCGATTTTCAAAAAAGATTAGAAAATATTTCCACAACAATTGGAGCTCAAATTGATCCCAATGTAACTATGGATATTCATAGAATTTTTAGACTTCCCGGTTCTCTAAATAGTAAAAGCGGTCTAACGAAAATTTTATGCAAAGATCTTAGAAAATTCGATCCATATTCTGAGTCTTCATTTTTAAATGAAAATTCTATAGAGATACTAGCTGACTGTCCAATCGAGTTTAAACTAAAAAATAAGAAATTTGGTCCCTTTGAAAAAGAAATAACCACCGTTCCAACATATGCTGCAGCATACATGATTTGTAAAAATTTAGCAACAATCTCATAAATTTAGATAATATTAGTAAATTTTCACGGAAAATTTGATCTTTTAATCTACCAATTAAGAAAAATTATGATAAAATTTTATTTTTTCTGGTAAGACATTAATTTGCCAAACCATAACGAAGGTTGATTTTGTATAGCGCCGCTACTGATAAGCAAGCTCCACCTCCTGATGCTGGAAAATACGTTCGTTTAGGAATTGTTGCAATTATTGTAGTCGCAATAGTGGCAATAGTAGGAAATCAAGGCGTAATATTGTCAATGAATTTCACGGAATTTGGAGAGAAATTCACAAAACCGCTTTACTACTCACTTGTGTCAGCTATCATTCTTTCAGCAATAGCGCTTGTACGTGTAAATATTATATCCAGATCCTCAATCTTTTGGTATGCAATAAAAACCGCAATAGGTTTTGTTGCACAAGGTCCACAACAATCAATTTCAAATAATATTTCAAGCTTTAAAGATTTCAAACTAAGTACACCTCAATTTGTAATATGGCAAATTACCAAAATTTTGCTGTTTGGTGCATTTTTTGTCAATACAATGTTTGGATTTGCAGCAGTATCCTTCATTGATGGTAATTCTTTAGGTATAGAAAACTTACCGGCGTTATTTTCTTTACCATTTGTAACTCCTGATACTAATCCCAATTATGCAGCAGAACAAGTTGTTCCAATGATTCCAGCTTTGATAATCTTAATTCCTTCAATATTAGCTGCGGTTGGTCTTCGTTTGGTCTTATACGTTGGAATTCATAGAGTAATTGATGTAATTACACTATTTATTCAGGATACAAATGAAGGAAAGCCTAGATACCTAAACTACGTATCTATTATTGAATCCATTCTAGGAATTGGAATTATCTGGGTTGGATTTAATTTATTTTTTACAGATCAACTTGATTATAACTCAAGATATGTTATAGGAGGAGTTTTACTAGTTGGCTTTGCATTTTTAGCTTTTTCGTTTGCAGATAGAATAAGATCTAGAGTTTTAACTCACATGTTCAAGAGAGATGTTTACATTAGAATTTTTACCATTCTAGTAATCATAATAATCGTAGTAGCAGTTATTTCCGTAAATAACAGCATTGCTGATTCTAAAAAAATTGAATATTTAGGACCTTATACTGCACAACAAATTGGCGTTAATCGATATCTTGGAGAATTAAACACCATTCAAGAAAATAATCATGAGGTAAAATTACAAAGTATATCTCCAAACAATATCAAAAATTACGTTGGGCAAAATAATGATGTTTTAGATGTTATTAGAATTTGGGATTGGGAAGCAGCTTTTGCCAAACTAAAGCCTGAAATTGGTCTGATACCTTATGTGGACTTTGAAGATAATGATATTCTTCGATTTGACAATAATCTATACTGGACAGCCTCTATGAGGCCTGAACTTCCCTCGACTGTAGCTGCCGAAAATAGATGGTATAACGAACACCTAGTTTACACCCACGTCCCAAATGGATTTCTTACCCTTGATGCAACAGACGGGAATATTGTAGACAGCAGTGAATTTTTCAATCAAAGAGAAATTTATTATGGCGAAGGTGGTCTTTTTGAACAAACTTGGTCAGCATATCCTCTTTCAAGAGGAGATGTTAGTGCTGAATTGGGAGGAGTATTTTATGATGGTGAGGGAGGTTTAGATGTATCTCCACCCTTAAGTTGGATTTTTGAACCAAATTTCCTTCTGTCATTCCCAACAGAATCTGTTCATATCATGAGATACAAAGATGTTCATGATAGAATGGAAATCTTGTATCCTTATTTCTTGTATGATTTATTTGGAAAAGAACTAGATTCTCTTCCAGTAACTGATGGAGAAAATTCCTATTGGCTAGTTCCCTTAATCATCGGGTTTGATACAGGTGATGTACCATGGTCTGTTGGAAATCCCTATTTACGATTAGTAGGATATGCACTAGTTGACACACAAGATGGCGAAATTCAGTTATTGAAAACTGGTGATGATTTTTTTACTGATATGTTTTCAGAACAATACTCTGAACAGTTTGTCCCAATTCCATATTGGCTAGAAGAACAAATCAGATATCCCTCTGAACTATTTAATTGGAAAACAGAAATGTATAACATCTATCATGTAACCGATGTTGAAACATTCATTCAAGCAAATGAATTCTATGAAATTCCAACTGGTCTGGACACATATTATATCGAAGCAAAACCTCCTGGATTTGAAACCACCGAATTTATTGGTCTCCTTTCACTTGAATTAAGAGGA
>CAJHXZ010000081.1_pt1 | contig 13609 bp, 16 predicted proteins | sample 9198621 | NCBI WGS metagenome assembly CAJHXZ01 (sample SAMEA7708352, study PRJEB35096) | sediment metagenome | biome: marine neritic benthic zone biome [ENVO:01000025]; feature: sediment [ENVO:00002007]; material: shallow marine sediment [ENVO:03000034] sea grass bed [ENVO_01000059] ...
AAGGAAGGATTTTCAAATTCTAATTCTACATTATATGCTGAGCCTTGCTCTGTTTTTTCAATTAGATCGCTTTCTGTAATCATCACACCAATTTGTGAGGCTGAAGCATACTGTGAATAACCAAAGATGCTCATGCCTATTACGAATGTAATGATCACAACCTTCCTTGATTTATTCATGCGTAATTCTCAAAAAATTCCTTTTTAATTAAACAGAGAAAAAATCCCAATAACGTGTGTAAAATTTTTGATCTAGTCTTAAAGCTCCTTAGAGCTAACAGGATAAATTAAAACTCCTTAATTCAGGTATAGATGGCCAAAATAAAGCTGAAATTTGGGGAAAATGAAATTGAGGTTGATTCTAGAGATTTCTATGTTGATAACCAAACTTTAGGAGAAGTCATCGAAAATCTTGCAAAACTTTTAGAAGAAAATCAATCACAACCAATTTATGAAAATCCACCTACTGCTCCAATCACAAATGAGTCTAATTTTGACAGTTTAAATTCTTTAGAAGATGTTGAAATTTTCGAACCAGAATTTAACGAACCAAAACCCATTTCATCAATTGAAATTAAAGATAAATTAAAAATCTTAGAAAATAATACTTTCTTTAATTCACCAAGAACCGTTACTGAAACAGTGGAACAATTACGTGAGTATGGTTGGGTGGCAAGCCCATTAGATGTTTCAAAAGCTTTAGTAAATATGGCTTCAAATAAAGAAATATCAAAAAATTCTACTGAAAATAGAACGCACTATTTTGTAGAAGAAGCACTGTTGACTAACTAGTATAGTTACATTTCTTACAAGAATCAAAAATTTCTCCTTCCAGGTGATCAAAATGTGCATTACAATTTTTACAAGTGTGATGCATATCGAAATACCCATCTTCTTCAGTTGCTCCCACTTGATTTGAATCAAGTTCTGTCTTTCCACATTTTATGCAATGACACCCACATTCAATTTTCATAATACTTTATTCCAGATAATCTATGTATAGTTCTTCCACCTATAGAAACTATTGGAAAAAAAAAGAGAGATTCCGCTTGAAATTGATGATCATTTCAAACTTTTTGGAAAAGAACCATGGGAAGTAGAATATGGTGAAAAATGCCCAGTTTGTAATATTCGAATAGATGAATACGGTTTTTGCTCTTGCGGATCAAGCGGAGATTAAATCTAATTCTTTCTTTTTAAGAAAAATACACTAACAATAACAATTCCACTAATCACCAATCCAACTACCAAATATTCAACTGAAAATTGAATTTCTGAGTCATCTGCAAACTCTTCAATTTCTGGAACTAGTGATCCAGAAATTAATACCTCTCCTGAAGTTGGAGGCCTAATATTTAGCCAAACATGAGTTCCATTGTTAATATATTCATGAAAAAATATCTTTTCTTCATTTAACCATACTTGATATGGACCAGACAGCAATTCTGTGGGTATCATTGTAGTAACAAAGTTATTGTTTCCTGTTACTTGAAAATTCATTTCTGCTGAATTTGGCTCAAAATTAAATTGACTTATTTCTGCCCAAGTTCTAAATTCAATCAAAAGGTCTCCTTCTTTCATCTTAATGCTTTCAAATAATTTTGGCTCATTTAGTGAATATTCCAAAATCATCTGACAACCATGACATTTAATCCCCCTTGTTTCACCGATATAGGCAGGTTTTTCATTTACGAAAATTAGATCTACTTCTTCTGGAAATAGAAAAGCCGTACTCTCTAGGTAAAGGAATTCCCAAGTCCATACATTATCAATAAGAACTAACTCATCTGCAAGATCATATTCGATAATTGTATCTTGATTTGATGGCATGATCATTACAGATTCATTGTTGCTCATCTCACCATACAGAACATCGTTTCCTTCTGTGTCTTTGACCAAAAGATTTGTTATGGTACCATTAATCAGGTCTATTTGAAGAGGAAAATCTAAATCATCTACAACATGTATCACATGAACACCTCCAGATGAATTGATGGTTACTTCAACTGATTTTTGTTTGCTATTCTCATTTAATAGTTGAGCATTTACTATTGGAACAACAATTAACAAAGAAAAAATTATTAAAAAAATTACAGAATAAAATCTCATCTATTCCACTGTTACATGAAGCATTTTAGCCTCTTCCAAAGGACAATCATTACCATCTCTTTGTAAATTAACAATTTTGTCTGCCACTTCCATTCCTTCAGTCACTTCACCAAAAACTGTGTACTGTCTGTCTAAAAATGTGCTATCTGCTGTTACAATGAAAAACTGCGAGCCTGCACTATCTGGATCTTGTGATCTAGCCATTGAAACAATTCCACGTAAATGAGATCTAGAGTTAAATTCAGCCTTGATAGAATAGCCTGGACCTCCAGTACCCCAAGAACCCTTGTCTCCACCTTTTGTATTTGGGTCTCCCCCCTGAATCATGAATCCTGGAATAACTCTATGAAAAAGAGTTCCGTCATAGAATCCATCTCGAGCCAACTTTTCAAAATTTCTGACTGTTTCAGGAGCTAGTTCAGGAAGTGTCTTGAAGGAAATTTTTCCTAAATTTGTATCAATTATAATATTACTCAATAAGAAATTTTTACAGTATCACTTTAAGAATCTTTTGTGTAAAAATTCTCGAAAATTATTAAAGATGACGATTTTAAAATGAAATTTTTTCAATTGTTAATCTGCTATTCGTTAATTAAATTATATTTTTTTTACCTTTGTTAAAAAAAAAAAAAAAAATGTCCAAAGTCGTACATTATTAAAATAAATAAAAATCAAAAAAACTTCATTCTAAAAGTTATAGTGTTATATAGAACAAATAAAATTAGAATTCGTTGAATCGTACAAATCAGAGCACGATCATTAAAGAAGCAATTAATTCTTATCTAGACAAGGGAGTTACCGACAAACAAGACATCTATACCAAAGTAGTAGATGAACTTGGTGTTCCACGACCAACTGTTAGAAGAGTAGCAAGAGATCTTCGAACTGAATTATTACAAAAAATTCAGATCTTGCAATCTGACATGCCTAAAACTACTCCTGAAGAAGACGAATAAATTCGGCTCCTTTTTCTTTTTAATTATTATCATCTATTGATTTCTAGCATTACTGTTATATGCTATGAATTTTTGGTCTAAATAATGGGCTATTTAGGTAACCATTTAGCTACTGTAGTAACAGGAGTTTTTGCAGCAGTACTAACTGGATTGTGGCCAGTTTTTGTAGACTTTGCCCCAATCTTAGATTTTGTGTTTATCATGGCAGTTCCAATAACTTGGTTTCTGACCTTCACATGCTGGATTTCACAAAAGAGTACTGATTATTCTCACAAACATGCACCTCAAACTAGTCACGAAAAAAAAAGCTTGAGTAGAAATCCTCAAGTTGCTCAACTATATACTGCAGATGGAAAACGTGCAAGTCAAACTGAGATTAAAGAAGCAAAAACAGAATTATCTCAAGAGCTGAACTCTCTTAAAGAAACTGTAAAAATAAAAGATGATGAAATTGACAGACTAAACCAAGAAATTTCTAATTTACAAACTTTGGTACAAATTGAATCATTAAAAACTGAACTTGCTAATCTTAAGATGTTAGCTTCTAAAAAATAGAATTAATCTTTACAATGACAACAAACTATTCCGTGATTTCCTTTACATCCTGGACAACTAACAGCACCTCCATAATGACACTTGCATGAACATATTTCGGTAAGATCTTTTTTTTCACTCAATTCTGTACTAATTATATCATGATTATATTTGACTCTTACACTCTTATTATTCAAATTACAAGTTTTTTGCAAATAAAATAAAAATTTTAATTTGAATGAAACTTGATTTGATTCCCTCAAAATCAAAACTATTCACCAAATTAGTCCTATCAAAAATAAAAATTATTTGTTTTAATCTTTTTCTAATTAGAAATAATCCATGTCATGTTTTAAGCTGAAATTAAAATTTATGAAATCACTTTTCAAGAAATATGTAATCAAATTAAAAGATCAAATTATTTTTATTTTTGTAGATTTAAGGCCATTTTTAGAGTTCCATCAACCATTTCATTTAGTCTCTTTTTTGATGATTCATCAAAAATACCATTATCCGAAATTGAATCAGTCGTTAAAAATACCGCTTTAGGATTAGTAATTACTCGAAAATACGATAGTAATTGAGTAATTAGAGTTTGAACATCAATAAATCCAATATTACCTGCAGCCATTATTACCATTCCAGCAACTTTTCCTTCTGTATTTTTATAGTTAACATACTCAAACAGATTTTTTAGTGCTGAACTAAAAAAAGAATTGTAAATTGGAGATCCAATTAGCCATACATCTGCCTCCATTATTTCCTTGGCTGCATTTTTTGTAACTTCATTATATTCCTCATCTGGTCCTCTGTAACATTCAACTTGATCTTCAGCGAGGTTAATGTATTTGACATTTGTCTGTTTTAATTTTGTATATTCGAAAACGTGTTTCATTGCTAATTGAGTGTTAGAATTTTTTCTTGGACTAGCAGAAAGTACAACAATCTTCATAACTTTTCAAATTTATCTTTCTATTTAAACCGGAATATTTTTTTTAAATTAATAACGGGCTTGGAGGGCTTCGATCCCTCGACCTGTAACTTAGGAGGCTACCACGCTATCCATATTTCGCGTCAAATTGACTCTGCGCCACAAGCCCAGCAAAAAAAATACTTGTAATTATTTAAGCGTAATCAGGATTAGCTTTTATTACTTTCTGAATGTTTTTCCAGGTTATGTTTTCCTTATCTTCCCATTTTTCAAAATAAATTACATCTTTTAGATCAAGTCTTGGAAGCCAACCAGAAGTTTCTAGATCAGGTTTTGGTGCAAACTCATCCACATATCCCAAACACAAGTAAGCTACAGGTACAACATGACTAGGTAATTCCAATACTTCTTTTAGAATGTCGTTTGAAAGAATACTTACCCATCCAAGACCAACACCTTCTGTTCTAGCAGCAAGCCAAAGGTTCTGAATCGCACAACAAACACTATACAATCCAGCCTCAGGAATACTTGATCTTCCAATCACAAAAGGACCGAATTTTGATGGGTCATAAGTCACACAAAGATTTACCGGAGATTCTAAAATTCCTTCGAGTTTAAATGAAAGATATTTTGATTTTTTAGGTTCTTCAACTAATTGTGATGAACGATCTTTTTCTTCTTTAAAGGATTTTTTGATTTTGGCCTTGGTTTGAGAGTCTTTAATCAATATGAAATTCCAGGGCTGAGAGAAACCAACTGAAGGTGCATGATGAGCAGCATTTAGAATTCTGGATAGAACCTCATCTTCTATTAATCTAGAGGTAAAATGTGACCTAACATCTCTTCTGGAATGAATCGCCTTGTATAATCCATTTTTCTCCTCATTGGTAAATTCTTCAGTCATCTTTCCTGCTACTCAATCCATCATGTGTTAAACGTTAATAATGTCTGCACCTTGTCTTGTTTTTCAATGGGCCGGTAGTCTAGCTGGTTAGGATACCGCCTCGACACGGCGGTGATCGTGAGTTCGAATCTCACTCGGCCCACTTTTTTCATATTGTACTATCAAATTCCTTTTCAGCTATACTCCATGAACTTTCAGTAGTTATTACTCCTTCAGCTCTGAGACTAGTTATGGTATTATCCAGAATTGCTTGATAGATTTCATTAGTAACCTCTGATTTGTTTAGTTCAAATGTATTCTTTATTGGAATTTCAGCTCCACTGCTAAATATTGCCCTACCAGGCATTGGAATATCTGCAACTGAATATTGTCCGGACCCCAATAATTTTCCTTCTGCATATAATTCATAAGTTATCAATGAAATCGTAAACGTTTTCTCACCAGGATTTTTTACCAAAAATGTTACCTCTATTTTTGCAGTATTTTCAATTTTATTTAGACTAAGTAATTCCCAATCTGTCAATTCAATTTCAACTCGTTCTAATTCAGGAGTATCTAAAGTACCATACCAAAGAATAGCTCCCATCAGACCTAAACATCCTACAATTGCCGCATAAACTACTAGTTTACTTTGAAGTGCCAAATCAATGATAGCACATGTGTATCAACTAAAAAAGGTTGTCAAGATCCAAATACATAATATTTGATTTATCATACAAAATTTTGTGGCTGTAGAACAAGCAATTCTTACATGGATTCATTTAATTGCTGCTGCAATTTGGGTTGGAGGTTCTATTTTTATTGGAATTGTATTTTCACCTATTCTAAAATCAATTTCTACCTCAGTTGAAGACCGAATCCAAATAATGATTAAAGTTGGTAAAAGATTCAACAAAGTTGCAGTTCCTTCGTTAATTATTCTAATGGTTACAGGATTGTATAATTCTCACATGCTATTGAGTAAACCTGACTTGTTAATGGCTACAAGCTATGGAACATTTCTTGCTATCAAGATAGTTTTAGTGATTGCCCTAATCATTACCTATGCTGTTCATGTTAGGGTAATTAGAAAAGATGTGGAAGATCAAATAATGTCCAAACAAATGCCACTTGAACAGATCCAAAAACTAAGAAAGAAAATTATCATTCTAGGAGAGATTACAGTTGTTTTATCAGTTGCAATTCTTTTCTTTGCAGCATTACTTGATGCTGGAGTTTGAGACTCCTTCGATTCTTACTTCATAACCATCTCTTAATCTCCCAATTCCATACTTGCATCCTGTAATTTTAGATGCTACAAACAGGTTTGTCTCTAAATGTTTTGATATCCTATCGACTTGAAATATCGTCATTCCATTTGCAAGGCTTGCAGGTAACACTAACATATCTGCTAGATTTTCATCTACTCCTAATTTATTTTGGATAAATTTTTCTAAATCTATGTGAAATTGTTTGGTTTTATAATCAAAAATAGAATCGATTCCAATGATTGAATCCTCATCAACACTACTAATTGTTAAGGAAGCCCCAGAATTAAGAGCAAATTCTTCTTGTATTTTAACATCAACAGTAAAATTATTTTCAATTAATTTTTCTTCAATTTCTTTTATCTGTCTTTTTATAAATTCCGAATCGATTTTAGAAAATGTACAAAATATTTTTGCGTTTTTCTTTTTACGTTGTGTTAGGATAATGGGATTAATTTTTTCAGATGAAGATACTTCTAATTCTACTATTCCTCCCCCTTTAGGATAATACCCTCGTTTGATTACACCTATTGAAAAATTAATTCCCATTCGTGCATAAGCTTCTTTTAAAATTGTTTTAGTGTAATCAATTGTGGGACTCCAAATAACATTTGTTCCCCCTTTAATGGAAAGACTTAGTGTTTTTTTAGATATTGCAACAGCAGGAATCAAAACTTGAAGAATTAATGAAATACTTCCTGCTGTTCTAATATCTTCTCTAAGATTAAGACTTTGTATATCCTTTGGATTAAAATCCAAACTTGTAGCTCCAATTGTTATTTGATCAAGATCGGCATCACAAATTTTTTTCAAGATTTTCAATGCTGTAAGATGTTGAGGTTTTAGACCTGGAGTTTTTCTGTTTTTTCGAATATTTTCTATTTTTATTGGTTTTTTCAGGATACATGATAGGGTTATTGCAGTTCTAACAATTTGTCCTCCTCCTTCACCAAATGATCCATCAATTTCTAAAAAATCCATTATCTTTTCATAGAATACTTGCTTTATGATAGTTTTTTAAAAGAAAATTTTTACCTATTGATATGAACGGGCTACTAATTGGAAGATTTCAACCATTTCATTTAGGTCATCTTGAAGCTTTACGTTTTGCATTATCCAAAGTAGACAAACTATGGGTAGGATTAGGAAGCTCAAACAAGCCTACTCAAAAAAACAATCCATTTTCTGCGAATGAACGCAAAAAAATGATCTTGTCATCCATTGATGAATCAATCAAGAAAAAAATCGAAATTTTCTTTATTCCAGATTTTGAAGATCACAAAAAATGGGTAGAACATATTGATACTATTGTTCCTAAATTTGATATTGTTTTTACAAATGATGATATGACAAAATATCTTTATTCAAAACGAGATACTAATGTTCTTTCAATTCCTTTTACTGAAAGAAATGTTTTATCAGGAACTCATATTCGCGATCTCATGATTAGCGATCAACCATGGGAAGAATTGGTACCAGATGGAACAAAAAAATTTTTAATTGAAACTAATGCCCAACTTCGGCTAAAAAATCTCTAATTATAAATAAAACCCAAAAGATGTCCAAATGGAGATAAGAATTGGAATATCTATCGATGCTTCCGGGCCCAACAAATGTACCTAATAGAGTCATGCGAGCAATGCTGGCTCCAATAATTAATCATAGAAGTGACGATTTCGTAGAATTATACACTGATGTGGTAGATAAAACTCAGCAAGTATTTGAAACTAAAAATGATATCGTGGCATTATCAGCATCTGGAACAGGTGCTGTTGAAGCAGGAGTTATTAATCTAGTAAAGAAGGGTGACAAAGTCATTATTCCTGTAAACGGCGAATTTAGTAACAGACTATGTCAATTAATTGAAGGACAAGGTGCAAATGTTGTAAAACTTGAAACTCCACCAGGACAGAATGCAACTTTTGATCAAGTAAAAGAAGCGTTTGACAATAACAAGGATGTCAAAGCATTCTATGTTGTTCACAATGAAACTTCAACAGGAACAATGGTAAATTATCTTGATAAAGTATCTGACTTAACATCTCGAAATGATTCGTTCTACGTGGTAGACTCTGTCTCCTTGCTAGGAGGAGCACCACTTCCAGTAGACAAATGGAACATAGACGTATGTATGACTGGTGCACAAAAAGCAATTGCTGCACCACCAGGTATCTCACCAATCTCAGTTAGTGCTAAAGCCAAAAAGTACATGATTGAAAATCCACCACCTACAATGTATTTCAATTTAGCAAGATATTTCAAATATTATGATGAGGAAAAACACACTCCATTTACACCTGCATTGCCTTTACTTTATGCATACAGAGAAGCTCTCTCAATTTTACTAGAGGAAGGTCTACAAAACGTCTTTAATCGTCATAAAGTTTGTTCAGATGCATTATATTCTGGACTTAGTGCAATGGGTCTTTCTCCATTTGCTAAAGAAGAAGATCGTTCAATCTCAATTGTTGCATTAAATTATCTTGATGGACTTGAAGACAAAACTTTCAGAAACACACTTGCAAACAAATTCAAAGTTCTTGTTGCTGGAGGATTTGGAAATCTTAAAGGTAAAGTTTTCAGAGTTGGCTGTATGGGCGAAGTTAGTCCATATCATGTAATGCGGACTATTTCTGCAATTTCATCGACATTGGCAATGATGGGATATCAAGTAGATGCCCAAGCAGGTCTCAAAACAGCAGAAGAAAAACTAAAAACTCTATAATTCATGTTAACTTAATATTAGGAATTTCGAGATCGATGACATTGGCTTTCGATAAAGGTTCCTTGATACTAGTTGATTATGTTGCAAAGGTTAAGGATACTGAAGAGGTTTTTGATACAACTTTAGAAGAAGATGCAAAAAAATACTCCATTCATGAAACCAATGTAAAATATCAACCAAAATTGGTTTCTGTCGGAGAAGTTTCTTATCCAGTTCTAAAAGGATTGGATGAGGCTTTAACAAAAACTGCTGTAGGTGACAAACTTACAGTTGAAGTAACACCAGAGAAAGGATTCGGCGAACGCGATTCCACCAAAGTTAGAATGATTCCTCTTAGAAAACTTGGTGAAGATGCAGAAAAAGTTTCAGTAGGGGATACAATTGAAATTGATAATAAAAGAGGAATAATTCGTTTTATCGGATCAGGCAGAGTCCAAATTGATTATAATCATAGATACGCTGGAAAAACTATCATTTATGATGTAAATGTCATAAAATCATTAGATTCTGAAAATGACAAAATTGAAGGAATACTACAGAATCGATTACCAGTAGAAAATTCAAAAATCGAATTATCAATTAAAGAAAAAGACGCAAACATTACAATTCCTGAAGAAATAGTTAGAGCAGATGGTCTTCAAATAATGAAACATTTCATTCAACAAGATATTTTCAAGTTTGTTCCATCCTTAGAAAAGGTAAACTTTGTTGAGACCTATAAAAACAAACAAACTCAAACAAAGAAATCTGAAACTAAAGAAGAAAAAGCCCCAGAACCAAAAACAGCTTAAATCAAATTACATTAGTAATTTTTGCTAAATTCTTTGCCTTTTGCTCTGTCATTTTAATTTCTTTTAAAATTGTGTACCGTTCAGGTCTCAATTCTTGTGCCATCATCAAGGCATCTATTATTTCATTTTTTTTCAAACCAATTTGTTTTGCAGTAGTTGGTGCGCCAACTTCTTTTAGTGTTCTAACAATTTTTTTCCAATCCTTCCCATGTAATTTTGCCATCAATATAGTTCCGATTCCACATTTTTCTCCATGTAATCCCTTTCCTGGAGCAATTTTATCTAGTGCATGAGAGAAAAGATGTTCAGAACCGGAACATGGTCTACTGCTACCTGCAATACATGATGCTACACCTGCACTGATTAAGGCCTCGACAATAACTCGAGCATCCAAACCTTTCTTGGAATATTTGCTAGAATTTTCCATTACAATTTGAGCACTCATCATAGCCAAATCTGCAGAATACATTCCATAATACTCACCGGTTTTTTCATGTCCTAGTTGCCAATCTTTAACAGCTATAATGTTTGCAATCAGATCCCCACACCCACTTGCCAAAAGCTTGGATGGCGCTTTTTTAATTATACCAATATCAACAAAAACCCCTAATGGAGCTGTGGCAACAATAGAATGAGGTTTATCACTTTTGACTGAAACAAAGGGACTGGCCATTCCATCATGAGATGCGGCAGTAGGGACACTAACAAAAGGAATATCTAGATTAAATGAAACCATTTTTGCAGTATCTACAGAACGCCCTCCTCCAATCCCAGCAACTATGTCACTATGATCTTTTTTTACATCTTTTTCAATTTGATTTAAAGTTCCAATTTGATTATCTTTTGATGTATGCCAAACAAACTTAATTTTTTTTAATTTTAATGATTTTTCAATTTTTTTCTTGAGAATTTTTTTTACATTAATTCCAGATATCAATGAAACTTTTTTAGACTTGTTTAAAGAAAACAAAAATTCTCCAAATTCATCAATGTTGTTTTCACCTACCACAATTAACCTTGGTAATTCCATGGTATGCGATTGCATGTGTTCCTCCTTTTTTGTCATTATTTATCACTTGAAGAGATCAAAAAGTTATTTAAAAGGGTGAATGCCACCTACAATATCTCTAAAGGTGTATCTTTGTCAAATAATGTTCAAGAAAAAATTCTGCACGGAACTACCACTGTAGGTATCAAGGCTAAAGATGGTATTGTATTATGTGCTGACATGCGAGCCAGTGCTGGCTACTTTATAGCAAATAACAATACTATGAAAATACAAAAAATCGATGACCACGCAGGATTAACATTAGCAGGAGGCGTAGCTGACGCTCAAAACATTGTTGATGTTTTACGATATCACTCAAATCTTCATAGAGTAGAAAAACATGGACCAATCTCAATTCATTCTCTTAGTAGATTATGCTCTCTAATTTTTCATCAAAATCGCGGATATCCCTTTATGGCTGATATTCTCCTTGGCGGATTTGATGCAAATGGACCAGCATTGTTTAATGTTGATATGTTTGGTTCTATTGAAGAAAAATCATACGTAACGACTGGAAGTGGTTCTCCAGTTGCATATGGTCTATTAGAAGAAGAATATCGAGATGATCTAACAGTAGAAGAAGCAAAAAAAGTTGCATTGAGAGCAGTAAAAGCTGCAATCGTAAGAAATATTGGTACAGGTGATGGAATCAATATTGCCGTTATGGATAAAGATGGATTCCGTCTTTTAACAGATGAACAAAAGAAAGCAATTATTGAGCTTTAGCAATTTAATGAATTAGTAACTCTCATCAAACTTTCGTGATTTAATGCAAAGGAAACTACAAGAAAAAGAATTACCTACTAGCCAAAATATAATGGCCACCATACTGCAAAGTATTCCTAAAGAAGCAAGTCTAACAAAAATAGAGTACGAGGGACCAAGAATTGCACTTTATACAAATTCACCTCGTTATCTTTTAGAACACAATGATTCAATTTCAAATCTTGTAAACATTATCAAAAAACGCATTGTAATTAGAACCGATGAGTCAATAAGAAAACCCGAAGATGAGGCAAGACGAATAATAGCAGAGTCTGTTCCAGAAGATGCCAAACTACAGGGAACTCTTTTTGATACCACTACTGGCGAGATTTCAGTTGAAGCAAAACGACCTTGGTTGCTTCAAAGAAATGCAAAGGAATTCAATCATGCTGAAGTAACTGAAAAAACAGGCTGGAAAATTCGTGTAAGAAAAGCAACGACCATCCCATCTCGTACAATTCAAACCATTAATGCAACTCTCAAACAGTCCTCTGTAGACAGAAGCCGACAATTAAGAGAGATAGGTGATGAAATTTTCAGACCCAGGTTAACTCAAAAATCTGAAGTCTCTTTGTTTACTCTGGGAGGATTTGGACAGGTTGGAAGGTCTTCAATGTTGCTGTCTACTCCTGAAAGTAAAATTTTGATAGATTGTGGAGTTAATCCTGGTGCTGCAAGTCCAATGGAATCATTTCCTAGGCTCGACTGGGCAAATATTACACTTGATGATTTAGATGCAGTAGTAATAGGCCATGCTCACTTAGATCATACAGGATTCTTACCAGTTCTATGCAAATATGGTTACAAAGGACCAATCTATTGTACAGAACCAACTCTCCCAATGATGAATCTAATTCAACTAGATGCAATCAAAGTTGCATCAGCTCAAGGAAGAACTCCAATGTATTCAGATAGAGATGTAAAACATATCATGAGACAAGCAATTACACTTCCATACGGAACTGTTACTGACATTTCTCCAGATATCAAACTGGTATTTGCAAATGCCGGACACATTTTAGGTTCAGCACTATGTCATTTTCATATTGGCAATGGTGATCATAACTTTGTTTATTCAGGTGATATCAAATTTGGAAAAAGCATTCTCTTTGAAGCTGCCAATTGGAATTTCCCTAGAGTAGAAACACTACTTATTGAAAGTACATACGGCGCTAAAGAAGATATTCAACCTTCACGTCAAGAAGTAGAGTCTGCATTCATCAATGCTGTAAATAATACACTTGCTGACGGTGGCAAAGTCCTTATCCCAATTCCTGCAGTGGGTCGTGCTCAGGAAATAATGATGGTAATTGATTATTACATGAAATCAGGTGAAATGGTTGAAGCACCAGTATTCACTGAAGGAATGATCTCTGAGGCATCAGCAATTCATGAAGCATACCCTGAATATCTTGCAAGAGAATTAAAGCAAAAAATCTTAGAGACAGATGATAATCCGTTTGATTCTGAATATTTTACAAACGTTGAACATCCTGATGGTAGAGAAGAAGCATTAAGAGAAGATTCTCCATGTATTATTCTTGCAACATCTGGTATGCTTGAAGGAGGTCCAGTTTTAGAATATTTCAAAAATATTGCA
>CAJHXZ010000132.1_pt1 | contig 12969 bp, 18 predicted proteins | sample 9198621 | NCBI WGS metagenome assembly CAJHXZ01 (sample SAMEA7708352, study PRJEB35096) | sediment metagenome | biome: marine neritic benthic zone biome [ENVO:01000025]; feature: sediment [ENVO:00002007]; material: shallow marine sediment [ENVO:03000034] sea grass bed [ENVO_01000059] ...
ATTGCTAAATCATTGTAACTGTGTTGCGTTTAGACTAGATGACATACAAGATTATTTTCTTGATGATGTTCAAATGAAAATAATGAATACGTTTTTAGAAAATGATGTGGATCTGACAATAGGGATTATTGGAGGTAAAATAGGCGATGATCCTAAATTAACATCATTTTTGAAATACAATAAGAATAACCCACATCTTAAATTTGCAAATCATGGCTGGAATCATGAAGATTTTACTCTATTCTCAAAAGAGAAGCAAGAGATGCTACTTTTACGCACAAATGATAAGATTAACAACCTTTTTGGAGTAGAACCCGATGTCTTCATACCACCTCTAAATAACTATAACAAAGATACAATTTCTGCACTAAATTCCTTAGAATTTTCTCATTTTAGTTCCGAATTGGATTTTGCCAATCCCCCATTTCCAACATCGGGATTAAAATTATATCATTTTCCGCAGACAGCATTTTCTGGAGAATTGGATAAAAAAGATAAGATGTTTGTTGGAGTCTCACATACAATCACCCTTGAACAAATCAATGAAAGTATTGAAACATTCGGATTTGCAGTAGTTACATTACACCCTCAAGAGTTTTCAATGCAGGAGGACGGAGATAATAAAAATAAAATTAACACACAGCAGTTAAAAGAATTGAAATTATTATTATCAAAATTAAAAGATAGTGATATTAGGATTGTATCTCTAGATGAAATAAATTCCGAAAAATTGTTGGTTCCTCCTTGGGTAAAACATAATGCCAAATGGTGGGCTGAAGAAAAAATTAATGATGATACCTTTGTGAGTGGGCTTCAATTTTTAATAAATGAAGATTTTATTCGTGTAGATCCAACAGAAAATCAAACATCTAAATCCACTGAGATCCCGACTTGGATAAAAAATAATGCAAGATGGTGGTCCCAGGATTTATTATCTGATGAAGAATTTGTAAAAAGCATTCAGTATTTAATTGATCAAAGAATATTTAGAATTTAAAATATAGATTTTAGTCTAACCAATTGGATTTTTTCAACGACAAATACAATCAATAGGATTTGAACTGTTTTAATCATAAATAATCAATTTCTTAGGTATTAATGTAAAAATGCAGAATTTTAGGATCATTCAAGAATAATAGAATGGATTTCTAGAATGGTAAATATTTTTTTAAAATATTCTAACCTGTAGAAAAGGTAGGATCCTTGTAAATTACTTCGTTTAAAAGTGCATCTAGAATTTGTTTTTGTCCACCTGCATTATCAATCGTTACCAATAAAATTCTGTTATCAGACAAGGGCATTGTTACTCTTCGTAGTTTTTCATATACTGCTAGCGTGTATAATCCTCGCCCAATCTCATCAAAATGTTTCATTCTAGATTTCCAAGCAGAGGCTGCATGACGTAAAGTGTCTTGAGTAGATTCAGGAGACAGGAACAAGTCAGCTCCCTCCTTGCTTTTAGATGAAATAAGGTTTCCATCCAAATCACTTATTGCCACAAATCTGATGTTATCATCAATTGCCAATATCTTGTTCATTTGATCTTCTTCAGACATTTTTATCTAAAAATACGTGAATATCATAAAATTTAAAGATACTTCTTAATTCTCCAATTGAATTTGTATCATTTTATGAAAATTCTAAAGTTTTTTGAAAAACGAATAAGGGATCAAATTTTAAAATCACATAATTTGGATTTTCTTTTGATTTGGAAATTAAATTAAATATTTTAAAAAAACTCAAGATCCATGAAATATACCAAATACATTTGTAAGTTGTGTAAAATGATACTTTCGGAAAAAGATGAATTTTGTCCTGATTGTGGATCTCAAGGAAAAAAAATTAAGTTAAACCCCATTTCAAAGGAATTACATTGAATTTTGGTACATGTGGAATGAATTTAGGAATAAAAATAAAAACAATCCTTTTAGTGTATATTTGTGAGCAAAACTGAATCAAAAGAGAAAATCTCTGTTTGTGATGTAATGAAGACAAATACTTCAAAAGTAATTCAAAAATTTGAATCAAAAATTCCCGCCAATTTTCAGCAAAACTCTGATCTTTATACTGCTTATCTCCATACATTAGATGATGTGTATGGCACCTGTTACGTTTCAGAAAAAGAATTTTTTGATAAATTAAACATTGACCAGGGAGTGTTAAAGTCAATTCAAGAATTTACTAAAATATTTACCGATACATGGATGGACCAAATTGACCAGTATTCAAAATATAGAGATGAGTTTATTCAAATCCAAATTTCATCACTTCAGGTTTATGATAACTTTATGCATGCAATGATGGATTCTTATGCAAAAGCTCTTGCTCAATTCAACAAATCAACAAATTAATCAAAATAACATGTAACAAATTGAATTATAGCTATTAAAATAAAAAATTCAAAGTAAAAAATAATTAGAAATGCCTTGAAAAATAAAAAACCTATTCTTGATTTTTAAAATAAAGTTTGATTACTTTATCCACCACTGAATTGGTGTCTGCATCTTTTTCTGCACTTACTAAAAGCAGATTATCATCTCCCAAATAGAAAGAGAAACGCTTGATCTTGTCATATTCGGCCAAAGTGTAAATAGTTTTTCCTAACCATTTTGACATTTCTTTTCTTGATTTCCAATCCATTACAGACAAATTTACAAGCTCATTTTCCCTATGGTTTGAAAGCAAGTTGGTGACGCCTTCACGTATACCCCCTCCTAGACGAGTAGCCCATTCATCATATACTGTGGCAAATCGGATTTTAGGGTCAGATTCTAAGATTTGTGCACAAAATGATTCATAATTCATCGATATTTCCACATCGTCTTAATTATTAGAGTTTTATTGGCTTCAAATTTACGAAAATTTGGTTTTTACGAAGAATTTTAGAAGATTGCTATCAATTCTCAAGTTAATCATATCGTTGGCTTTCAGAGATTTTCCAGCAGTGATCATAGGTAAACAGGTCAGCTCCTCCTAATTTATCAATCCAATCTGGAACTGTAGCGTCATTACATTGTTGGGTAACAGTATCTGCATAAATTTGGAAAACTAGTCCAACTTTCATATTTCATCAAAAAGAATAACCTATTGTAATCTTTAGCAATCAAAGAATGTTACAATATGGAATAAACTAGTAATTCAAAAAAGAGTTTATTTGTAAAAAATCATTTGTGTTCAAATTTGTTGGTTTAACTTCTAGTATTTGGAAAAATTCTAAACCTAAACTTACAATTGCAATTACAAATACGATAAAGGCAATAAGAATGGCTAAAGTGACACCTTTCATATGTTATGAATAGTTTTTTTCTTTTTTATTTTTTCATGTCTAATCTAATAGGTAAAAGAGATCAATTAATTGACATTTAAAAAACGGATTCTAGTTTTACTTTGACATGAATTCCTTTTCCATGGGCACGAAGGTCTTTGTTTATCTCCAGAATTTTCCAATGTTGATCTTTCAATAAAATGTTAGCTTCGGAATTTGTTTTGAAATGATCTATTAAATGAGAAGGTAAATCTTCAAAGTTTTCATATTTTGCTATTGTGTTTTCGTTTCCATCAACCCATTGTACAAATTCTATAAGGGTAGCTTCGAAAAAATCATCATGAGGCATTTGAGTTTATCTGGTTGAAATTGGTTTTAACTGTTATCTTAGTCAAGATATAATTAAGATGTTAATTGGTTGATATCAAAAGTTAAACTCGATTAAACTTCATTTGGATTTTAATTTTTTTATCTGTTCATTTATTGAATTGATATTTTTTTTCCAAATTTCGATAAACTCTGTTTGTTTTTCGATTTTCTTTTTTACTTCCTCTGATGGACTGCCATTTTGTGTGGATAGGCGCCTTTCAAGTTGATTTTTAATTTCTGTATGAAAATTCAGCTTTTCTTTGGCTTCTAGGAGCTTTTTTTCATGATATTTTTTCACTTTTTCTTTTAAAAAATTCAAGATATGATATTCCACGAAGGGTAATTAAAAAATATTCAATTCCATAAATTCTTTCAACACGTAATTTACTCAGAAATTTAATTCTCCATTTAGAATTTTCTTATTTAGTTGGAAAAAACCAAATTATCCTCTGTTCATTTTGAACAAACAGAGGATTATGATCCTCAAAAACTAGACAATTTAATGAAAATCTTGCATGTAGATGATTCTCCAGAAATTTGCAAGCTATATGCAGACATGTTATCAATTGGAAATCATAATGTATCGAGCGTAAATGATGGTAGAGATGGATTAAGCCTTGCTCTAAAAAATGATTTTGATTTAATTCTACTTGATATATGCATGCCAACATATAGCGGAATGGAGTTTATCTATGATTTAAAATCCAAAAGACCTTCTGAACTAAACAAAGTTGTGATAGTAAGTGTCTTAGAATTAAGTGAAAGTCATAAAAAAGAACTTTTAAAGCTTGGAATTCATTCAGTGGAAGAAAAGCCAGCCACCATTCAAAAACTTGAAAAAATAAAACAAGATTTGTTATTAAAACAATAAGAAATACTTTGGGATAGTTGAAAAATATGAAAAGAAAATTGAATCGTCTAAATTCAGTCAATAGAGGGTTCTGTAATTTTTCATTTAGCAGATTATTTTAGGAACTAAAACAAAAAAGAAAAAGAATATTCCCTATTGGAAGGGATCAATGAATGGACAGTTGACAATGTGATCTGAATCCATCGGTCTTGCAAGCCCAACAGAAATCAAACCTGCCTGTTGATATGCATCAATGTCAGCTTTTGTTTCAAGTACTGCTGCAGAGTTTGGATCTTCCCAGCCAATCATGAATATTCTCCACATTGGAGAATAATTTTCATCACCTGGTGCACCTGCTGCAATTCCTGGTTGGAATCCCAAAGGACCAGAACCTGTAATTCCATTACTAAATTGGAATAGATCGACTGCTGCCGAGTTTGCAATTAGACTTGCAGATGTTGGTGCATCAACTACACCCATCATTCCTGCAGGACCACTTGGAGTGGCATCAGTTACGATATAGTAAATGGTTCTACCGTCTGGACCCCAACCTCTGTGAGCTATGAAGGTTACTGTCATTTCTTCTGTGTCGATGTCTAGTACTTGTCCTCCACCGTATGGTGTATCATCAGCCAAAGTCTTGTCCTCTTTTACCATCATCTGACCATCTGGCCAAACAATCTGTGGCATGTTGAGAACTACTGGGATTGGAGATAGTGTTACATCACCTGCAGATTCAGCTTGCATAATCATCTCTTCTGAATCCAATACACTTGGAATTGCACCATCATTCCATGTAACATGTACATGAGAAGTTAGTGCAGAATAGATCTCTGGCTGAGCTGGTGTGCTGGTAAAGACCTCACCTTGGAATCCATGGACTCCATCACCTTCTACTCCGTTTGTAAACATGAATGTTTTAGAGAGTGCCTCATCAGGGGCATTTGCCAACAATGGTGCAAGCTCTACTTGCCATCCTTGGTTTTCAGTGATGACTTCTGCATGTGTAGGATCACTGGAATCAGTAATGATATAGTACACTGAATCACCATTGTAAAATCCTTGATGCATAGGAATCGTTGCAGGAACATTTGCTCTTGATAGTGCAAGCAAAGAACCAGGACCTGCTACCTCTACTCCTTCCTCTACAGATACATTATCATTAGATTGGACTATTGTACCCCAACCTCTTGTAACGACTTTATTTGCAGAGGATTCATGTAGACAAGCATGATTTCCGGTCTGAGTTTTTTTTACAAGAACATCGCCATCTTTACATGTGACCATGTCAATTGCAAATGATTCGGAGATAATATTTGGAGAAACAAATACCATCAATAATGGAATCATTGCGACAATAGTCAATTTTGTTGTAAAATTTGATGTCATTGATTGCAAAAAAAGCAAATACTATAAAATATTTTCACCAATTTTGTGAAGAAATGAAAAAATGTAATTATTCGATGATTTTCAAAATTTTTCTGGCAGTTTTGTCAATGTCCACATCAGGCTCTGCAGATACAAAAAGAACCATATCATCAACTAAAAAGGTCAAGGTCACCACATTTGTTCTCCTTGCAGCAGCATATTCAACACGTCCAAGATTTTCATCAAATTCTTGTCTGGTACGTATCCTTAAAACTGCCTCAATGAACATCTTTTTTCGTTCATCTTCATTTTTGAGAGGGGTTACATCCTCTCTGAATCTTCCGACGACCATATTTCCCATAAAGTCTAAGAACCCAGCAAACCTGATTTCTGCCTCTTTTGCTAGGAGATCACATTTTTGTTGATATGATTGATTTTCTGAGGACATATGTACACTACAGATTTTTTGGATAAATATAATCTATTGATTATCGATTTTGATACTATCAAAGTCAAATTTTTTGTGAGATTATTTAGTTATTCTTCTAAGGTATTAGTTGAGATAATTTCTTTTGTGCATAAATTGTTCCAATCATTCCAAAAACAATTCCAGGAATCAAAGTCATCATCCAAACGTTGGCAATAATATTTGACGATGAATGTATTACATCATAGGAAAAAACATCATTAAAAACATAAAAATCTAGAAAAGTCATTGCCAGCATTGGAAAACAAAACATAAAAAACATAGAGCCTAAAATTGAACCTGAAATTTTACTTGAATGAGTTTGAAGAAATTTAGATTTTGTTTTGTTGTGTAAAATATAATCTGCAAAAACTGCACTTATCATTGGTGCCACAAACCACGGAAGATAAAACAAAAGTTTTTCAGATGTAATGATATTGGCGGTAATATTCATTGTGAGAAATACCAGAGCTGCTGCACTTGCAGCACCAAATCTGTTCACAGTACGTGATGCAAACCAAAAGATTAATGAAAATGAGAATGGTAAAATTGTTACTCCAAGTATTATCGCCACATATGGATTTGGATTGAAATTATGTGTATCCCCTTCTGAAATAGGCAATACAAAGAAAAAGATTAACCACATCACACTAAACCATAAAATACCGAATGTGATTGGAAGAATAATTCTTAGAAGATTATTTTCCCGATTAGTATCAAAATAAATTCTTGCGAACCCAATAGTAGAACCAATCGTGGTGATTATTATTCCAAGAGCTAAAACCAGATGTGTTGGACTAAGTAAACCATCTATTCCAAATAATTCATGCCAGTAAAAGTCTCCAGGTCCAGCAGTTATTTGCATAACAGCCCCAATAATGACTAGCTTCGTACCAAAAACAAAGGATTTACCTCGCACCTCTTTTCTGGTTAAAACCAGAGATAACCCCAAAATTGCACTAATCAGGCTTATTCCCACGCCTGTATACAAGACCATATGTGATGGTGTGAAAAAGGTTTCAGGAGTTCTAAGCAAATGAGATGTAATATCCCAACTTGCGCCCCACATTGAAAGACTAACCCCTACCAGACCTATGAAGAAAGAAGTCAAAAAGAGATTCCTAGTATCAAAATTCAGATTGCTTTTAGAAGTTTTCAATTATTCACAGGACATATTGGAAGTTCATAAATTCTTCTAATTTTGCAATTCAAGAAAACATAGTACAAAAAAACTAAATTTTAAAGATTGGGCAAAAGTGCCCAATCCTAGGACGCAAGGCCAGCTAATAGAAAAACGAATGACAATCCTATCAGTGGGTATGTTACAAAATATTTTGATAAAATTTTACTTAAAAGACTCTCGTAGAAATTATCAGTACAAATGATCAGTATGTCCTATATACTATATTTTAAAAACAAAGGTAATTGGAACTGTCACCAAATAACTAATCGTTTTTGGTCTTAAGATCCAATTTAAAAATTAATTATTATACAATACCCTTTTTTACAATATGTAGGATCACCTAATATTCTATTAATTAATATTAATCCAAAAGGAACAAAAGTTACATAAATCCTTCGAGTTGTTTAAGATGAGAATTGAATCATGTCGTAATTGTGGTAATACCATTTCGGTTTTAAAATACTGCCAAGTATGCAATCAACCAACTCAATTAAGATGTAACAATTGTTCAAAATTTGTAGATGATCCTATTCATTCTCAGTGTGAAATTGTTAGTGCGGAATGTAGTTAATTAAAAAATTTATTTTTCTGCTATTACAAAATCTACTTTATAATTTAGTGTAGTCCTTGGATTTATCCTTAGATTCCATGAAATCTTTGATGATTGATCAGTATTTCGGATAATTCTAAATTTCAAATTTTTTAAATTGTTTCTCAAACTAGTCTCATCCAGAGGCTTTTTTACTGAATTTATGCCTCTATCATAATCATAGGGATCAGATAATAACAAAAATCCTTTCTGAATCTGAGTAGATATTTTTTTTAAAAAATCCACAGGTTCAATTAATTCTAAGAGGTTCAAGGCTACGATCAAGTCAAATTTAGTTTTGCCAAAAACAGGAGATAATGAATCGGCTACAAAATAATCTAAATTTTCTTTGGATTCTCGTGTAGCAAGTTTAATTGCGCTGAAGGAGCGATCAATTCCAAATACTGTTTGATTCGAATCTGCAAGAAATGAACTCATTTTTCCAATAGAGCAACCATATTCTAAGACCATTTTCGAGTTAGGGAGTTTTTGAATCTCACTTTTAATTTTAGAATAAAATCTTGATTTACTGCTTTTTTGATAGATTAGAGCCCATTTTTCTTCAAGATTTGTCCTATCTTCAAATTTTTGGTTTTTAGATAAAGATTTTTTTATAAAAATTTTCATTTGGTTTGATACTGAACTTACCAGCCGTCCTCCAAGATTTCTTCTGTTTGAGATATAGTTTGAAAAATCATCCCAAAGTATTGGGATTTTTTCAATTATAGGGTAATCCGATTTACATGCTACACATTCTAAAATTCCCTCTTCAATTTCTCGTTGTTTTTTGAATACTTCAAGTTCTAATTTAGAACCGCATTTTATGCATCTTAGATAATCCAAGCTGAATTCTTTCAATGGTAAATTTGAGTTACTTTATTTTTGAATTAATAGTTTCTTTTGGAACTAGATCAAGATAATATTAAATGTAGTTTCATTAAAGAAAAATAAAATGACTGAATATGAAGAGTTTGCTGAGGCTTTACTTGATCAGTTATTAGTTGAAATTAATGAAGAAAAAGAAAACTCAGATTTAGCCTCAAAAATTGATGAGGATCCTTCATTTAATGTGACTTTTGAGTCATTAGAGGATGCAAGTGAAAAAATATTTCCATGGGTAAAACAAGAAATTAACAAATTTACTGGTTTGAAAGTTCCTGAAACTACACAAATAAAATTTCCAGAATTGCAAGAATTAAAAAAATTAAAGGGAAAACGAATTTTTACCACCGAGGATGCAAGAGAGTTTGTAGATTCTTTAGTAGAGGCAATTTCAAGAGAAGATAAAGGTAAGATTGCTAGCTTGATGAAGCAAGATTCGATAAAATTTCTTGTTTATTCTACCTATGCAAAAAATTACATTTCAAAAATTTCTGTAACTTTTGGAGATTATTTAGATGATACAATATATCTAAATAAATTATTTTTCTCAATCTTGCCAAAGATTAAACTTTACAATCAAGGTGCTCCCTTTGAGTCAGGTTTTGAAGTAATGAAGTCTAGTTACATAGGTGCCATCAAAATGACAATGCTTGAAGAATCTATTCATGCAATTCAACAAAATCTTTACACTAGTAACAAAGAGGCAGTGGTTCAGGTCAATAGAGTGTATGAGGAGCTTGCCAAGATAATATTAGATTTAGATGATTCTACACTTTCAAATATTTTTGATTACATGAATCTAGAACCTGTACCAGATGAATTTCCAATTGCAAAAAGAGCAAATTTGTTTTTTGTTTTAAATCCTGAAAATTTTATTTTGGGAACTTTACCTCCTGATCAGATGGCAACAAAAGAAGGACAAATTGATACAAAACTATCAGAGATGATTCCGGAATTATCTGGCATTTACAGTAGATGGTTAAAACCAAGACAGGAACAATATTCTGCAATGACAGTTATTCAAGGAATGGCTACGTTTGTAATTAAAAACATCTTAAAAGATGATCCGGATTTTAAAAATTATCTTTCTGTTTTTAAGGGAACCGAAATTAGTGCTTTTCAGGCTCAAAAAAACCTTGGAGTTAATTTTACAGAGTCAGTATACACAAAATTAGGTCAAGGAACCTTCAAAAAATTGATTGAAGACCCGCCAAATACTTTGGAATTAAAAGATTCACAATTATACCTCCAGAGGATACTAGAGCCATAATTGCAAGAAAAATTTGATCCGTTTGTTGCTGAATGGCTTTCTTTTGTGACAAATCCCAACTTTAATCTTGTTGAAAAATGCCTGAAATTTGCTCAAATTTTGGAATACCCGGATTTAGAAATTGAACAATACATTCAAAGAATAAATCAAATGGGACAAACATTAAGAGAAACGATAAGTGATGTTAAAAATCCTACTTATTTGGTTTCAATTTTAAATGAATTTCTTTTCAACAATCTAGGATTTTTTGGGGATGTTGATGATTACTATAATCCAAAAAATAATTTTCTAAACCAAGTAATTGATAAAAAATCAGGCCTTCCAATAACTTTGTCAATTTTATATGTAGAAATTGCAAAATTCATTGATTTAAATTTGAAAATAGTTGGCTTTCCAAGTCATGTTTTAGTAAAACATGGAGAGGATATGATTTTAGATCCATTCAACGATGGTAGATTAGTAGACATTGATGATTTGCAGGAGATACTTGATAGAAATTTTGATGGACAATTAGAATTTGAACCCGAGTTTCTTGATGAAATTAAATCTGAACAAGTATTAGTTAGATTAGCTCGTAATTTAAAAAATTCTTATTTTCAATCATATGCAAATGAAAAAGCACTCAAATGTGTAAACATGACATTGGCAATTGAACCAGAGTCCCCTGAAGATATTAGAGATAAAGGAATATTGGAAGAAAAATTATTGAATCATGAAATAGCATTAAAGTATCTTAATCAATATCTTGAGCTAAACCCAAACGGGGAGGATGTTGATTTTGTTTTAGAATTGATTAGAGAAATTAAAACAAAAATTAATCAATGATAGAATCTATATCTTGTCCTTTTTTGATCATGCCAATTTCATGTCGAGCTATCTTGTTTCTTAGTGCTCGTTTAATGATATCCACTTCGCTTCGGAGTAAAGCAATCTCATCTTCTAGTTTTGCTACTCGTTCATAGATTGTTTCTGCGTCAGAACTCATAATTACTTATCATAAAAAAATTGTCTTAAAAAGTTATGGGTAAATTTGTTGATGGACAGGTTAGCTTTTTGAACTATAATTCAAATTCTTGTCGGCACTTTTCGCACTTGCCTCGTTCTTGACCAGGTTGGCCAAGAATGAAAATTTTACCAATAGTCATACATTCAGGACACATTCCGGTGGTAGCATTTTTTGGGCCGCTTCGAATGATTTTCTGAGTTTTTCTTCGTCCCATTGCTATTATGCCCATAAACGGTCTATTAAATTTAATTTTTAGTGGCGCGGGGAGGGGGATTTGAACCCCCGTGTCCCGAAGGACATAGGATTAGCAATCCTACGCCATACCGGGCTAGGCGACCCCCGCATAAAGAAGGCTTGAATTAATCTGTAAATAAATTCAATCGTCGCCAAATTGGCTATAATTATTCACGATATCATCAATGGGAACACGCTTCCCACCTACAATTTTTAGATCTACAGAAATTTGTTTGTCAGAGATTGTGATAATGTTGTAGGTGTTTTCAAATAATCCTCTAACCCTTTCAGATGTTGCTGTTCCCGCATTAACCACCATTAGTTTTCCAAAATTCCAAGCCCAGGGCCTATGTTTGTGTCCACATAAAACAAGATCAACTTTAGTGTCTAAGATGGTTCTTAGGACATCTCCAGCATCCACTACTGTCAATTGATCTGAACCGGTATCAGGGATGGCAACTAGATGATGATGCATAGCTAAAATTTTCACTTTGTCAGAGTATTTTTTCATGGTTCGTTCCAACCAAAGGTTTTGACGATATCCGACCTCACCTTCGTTTCTGTCAGGTCTTGCAGTTCCTAAGGTGATTAGAACAACGTCTTTGTTTAGTTCGTTTACAGATTCAAAGGGAAAATATTTTTTGAATAACAAATATCCAGTATTACGATAATCATGGTTGCCGCTAATTGAAATTATTTTTTTTGCATTGAATTTTCCTAAAAGGATTTTACATTTGTCATACTCTTTCATTAAACCTTCATTTGTTAAATCGCCTGTTACAACGATATAGTCTGGGTGAAGTTGATTTACTTCTTCTACAAGAATATCAAATTTCTCTTGTAAAAATTGTGATCCAATATGTAAATCAGAAAGTTGAATTATTATCATTTTTATTATTTTGAACAGATTATTTAATAAACTATCACCAATAGATTATGTAAACCCTTTTTGAAATTCAAGGTAGAATTAAATAATAAACCCATTAAATTTTTCCAGTTTTGAGTAAAAAGGCAGCAGTTATGAAAGGGGATGGAATTGGACCCGAAGTTGTTGATTCAATGCTCAGAGTTTTGAAGGAATGTAATTTTCAATCAGAGTTAATTCAATGTGAGGCAGGCTCAGAACAATGGGATAAAAACGGCAGAAAAGATGCATCATACATTCCAGATTCTACCATGAGTACTTTGGAGGAAGCAGATTGTTGTTTCAAAGGCCCGACTACAACAATACCAGTTCCGGGTGCACCAAGAAGTGTTGCAGTTACATTAAGACAAAAATTTGATCTTTATGCAAATATTAGACCAACTAAAACTTATGATAGATTAACTCCAGATAGAAAACTTGATTGCGTATGTTTCAGAGAAGCTACTGAAGGTCTGTACACAGGTGTAGAAGCAAAAATTACAGATGATGCTGCAATTGCAATTAGAAAGATTACAAGACATGGAAGTAGAAGATTAGTTGACTCTGCAGTAGATTGGGCAAA
>CAJHXZ010000162.1_pt1 | contig 12674 bp, 17 predicted proteins | sample 9198621 | NCBI WGS metagenome assembly CAJHXZ01 (sample SAMEA7708352, study PRJEB35096) | sediment metagenome | biome: marine neritic benthic zone biome [ENVO:01000025]; feature: sediment [ENVO:00002007]; material: shallow marine sediment [ENVO:03000034] sea grass bed [ENVO_01000059] ...
CAGTCCTACATGTTCTGTAAGGTATATGATAATTTTGGGCATGTATCCTGGTTCGCCACAACACCATGCTACAAATCCTGAAGGAATGGTTTCTCCTTGATCTGTTGCAAAATTTATCTCAGGTTGATAAATCAATGTTCCTGAAACTAGAGAAAAGAAAATGCCGTAGCAAACAAATGTCACAAAGAAAATTTTTCGTGACTTTGAATTCCAAGTAGAAATTGCAATTATTGTAAAAAGATCTTTTTTTCCTAATTCTACCTTTTCTCGATGAAAGATGTATAGCCCGTAAGTAATTGCGCCCAAACATGCTATTAGGGCAATGTAAAAACCATAGGCAATCCTTTGAATTGAATCAAATGCATCAGGGGTTACTAATTCCGGATCTTGATAACGTGAATAGATTAAAAATAAAATTGCAATAGACACAAAGCCTAGAATCATTAATTTTCTCCCACTTTTTCTTGGCTTTACAATCTCATTTTTCATTGTGGTGCCTCAGGTATTATTGCATTAAATTCTATCTTTATTTTTTTATAGAAATCCTAGCTTAGTTTAGGAACAAAAATATAGATAATTGCAATTATTTCCAATCTTCCAAAAATCATTAGGAATCCTAAAAAGATCTTTGTGGCAGGATCTGTGTCAAAATCAATTACTCCTGCAGATAACCCTCCTGTGGTTATCACGCCTGCAGATTCAAAAAAGGCATTTTCATAGCTTACATCCTCTATTGAAGCCAAGTGTCCTGCAGTAATCAGTGCAATTATTGGAAACAGGGCAACTATGATCAAAGTAGAGTAGACTTCTTTTTTTGTTTCAACTGATAATTGCTCCCGTTTTTCTTTGTTGAAAATATTCAAAGCATTCTTCAAATAAAACAGTCTAAATATTTTCATGCCTCCTGCAGTAGAAAATCCACATCCTCCAATGAACATTAAAAGAATCAAAATTCCATGAGCTGTTGAATTTAATCCAGATAAACTCTCTTGTTGAAGTCCTGCGGTAGTACTGGCAGATACAGAATAAAATGCGCTATCTAGAGGATTATAACCACTAATTGCCATAAACAATACTGTCGCAGTAATGAGGATGGCAAAATAAGCTAAAACTTCTTTTCCTAATTTTGGTGACAAGAATTTCTTCCTGACAAATCCATAATGGAATGTAAACGGCAAAGCACCAAGAATCATCGCTCCCATTAAAACAATTTCTTCTTGCCATAGAAGGTCATCTAGTATGGTGGAGTCTGGAAGGAATCCACCTGTAGCCAAGGTGCTCATTGCTAATGAAAAATTATCAATAAGATTCCCTCCACCGAAAACCCAAAGCAGTAATGCAACTATTACGATGTAAAGTGCAAATATTATGGTAATTGTTCCAAATAGTTCTCTCATGTGTAAAGTTCTACCTGAGATAAAACCTCTCATCGATTGTAGCTTTGATTCAGGATAAAAGGCAGTAATTACAAGATAGATGAAACTCATCCCTCCCACTAATTGTGTAAAGCTTCTGTAAAAGGTAAAACTCTGGGCTAAATCCTCCGGATTATCAAATAATGAAATTCCTCCTGTTGTAAACCCGGCTGCACTTGAAAAGAATGCATTTGAAAAGGCCTCCCCTGGAGACACATCAGGGGATGCAACGTACAGATACGGTGTGGTCCCAAATAGTGTCAATAAGAATAAACTTACAAAAACCAGGACCGAGGCTTGCTGAAGGTTTAGGCTGGCTTTTTCTCCATATGAATTTAGAAAAAATCCAGTTACAAGCAATAATACGGTGTTTAGATAAATCCCAGTAGCAATATCTGTCTCTGCCAATACTGTGGCAACAATTGCAGGAACTAGTAGTAACACTCCTGCAAATTGTAAAACAAATCCAAGATTTCCTAAAATTGCCTTTACAGGGGGGCTAAGAAGACGTGGTGGGGTGGCAGTTGCCTCCCTTATTGCATTTGCAATGGATGCTTGAAAGATAATTCCAATTACTTGATTTTTTTTGTTAATTATGGGAAGCTTTCTGATGCTGTTATCTCTCATTTTATGAAGTGCATCTTGTAGTGTGTCTTTTTCGTTTATTGTAATCAAAGGGGTACTCATAACATCTTTGAGGGTTGTAGCTTCGGCGTACACTGTTGAATCGCTGACTTTGCTTAAAATATCCTCATCAGTTACAATCCCAATTGGATCTCTATTCTGATCAGTTACGATGATGTCATCTGCCTCATAATGTTGAAGCATTCGTGCAGCATCTCTTGTCAATGTATTTTGGTTAAGCAAAAGTACATCCTTGTCCATGTACTGGGATACTGGTTTTGTAAGGATGTATGATACGGCCTTTTCAGGATTAGTCGACATTAAGCTATCATTTATTGTTCATGTTAAATAATTTGGGGTATGGTAAATTGGATCGTCAAAAATTTAGGCATAAATTTTGCTCAAAATTCATATCTTTATATGCATTGAATCTATACTTTAACTGATAAAATGGATATTGATGAAAAACAAGATCCGGATTATGAGTCAGTCAAGATTGATTATGTAGGTTTTGTGGATCCTTATGCTGTTGAAGGAATGGTTGTTCTTAAAGCATCAAATGATAAAGAATTTCACATGAGGGCCTTTTCTGGAGAAGTTGCAAAACACATTTCCAGTTTTTCAGAAACACCTGAAGAATCGGTTCCATCGATTTACAAAATGATTGAAGAGATTTGTGAAGAAAATGAGCTTGTGTTAGTCAAAGTCAAAATTTATGAAAGTGGTGAAGTATTACGTGCAAATCTGTACTTTACTGGCAAAAAAGACCTTGTTTTGAGGAATTATCGTGCCTCAGATGCTCTAGCATTGGGGGCATTTTATAAAATTCCAATACTGGTTAGGAAAAATTTGCTTAAAGCAAGTATGGAAGCATAGATTATTCAAAAAAATTTTCAGGAAAAAGGGCTTTTATTCTGAACATTTCTTTTTGGTATTGGTCAAGGTCTGACTGAATTTTTCTAAGTTCGGTCTCATCCAAAGTTTGCCTTTTTTTCTGGTCTAACTCTTGAACTTTACTCTTTAGTGTTTTGTACATTAACGAGTATTCTGGAAACTTTTTTGGAAGTTCTGTCATTTTTGTTTGTACAATTTTATTAGATAAATTATTTTCCTAAATTTCAACAGGTCTCTGCTTAAATTTTTTTCCTACTGAATTTATCCCCTCAATTAACTCTTGAATTTTTGGATAAATCATTTTACTTTCTCTTAAGTCGTTTTTTATTATTCTAAGATAATGAAACAGTTTTTTTGTCTGTTTGTTTTTTTGAGTTTTTGACATTGGCGAGTTTGCAATGTCCTTAAGATTGGCAGAAATATCACAAAGCTTAATCAGCTTAGCATCCGATGTGGCATTTTTTAATTGCTTTACGTATTGTAGTTCTTTTTCTTTTTTTGATAGTTTAGAGTCTTTTGATAATGATAAAACAAGAACTGAAATGGTGTTTCCAAATATTTCATTTATCTCATCAAATGATGTTTCTGTGTGTTCTAATGTGTCGTGAAGCCAGGCCGCGCTTAGAGTATCTTGATTGGTTATCCCTAAATTTTTTAACCTGTTTACCACTCCTTCTAAATGATCTGAGAACAAAGTTTTTCCATCTTTTCTTTTCTGATTTTTGTGCTTGTCTTTTGAAAATTTTTGAGCCTTGTTTACAATATCTGAATCCAACAACACGTATCAAATGATGTGGTTATGTAGAGTTTTCAATATTAAATTAAATTGCTTCATAATTCGGCAAACTCATCATTTTTCAGACATAGCTTCTTTAATCATCAGCTAATCCAAAATTTGTCTTATAATACTATTAATGGTTATTATTCATCTGAGTCCTGAGCATCTACCCGTTCAAAAGTCATATCAGCTCTTTGACATGACTCGCATTTTTCCATTAAACCAAACTCATTCCTGTATTCACCTTTTCCGTCACATCTAAGACAAGTCACTGAATTTTGATTATCTTAGGTGAGCATTAAGTTTTCATCCTTCAAAATACTCAAACTCATTTTGTTCAGGATAGGGTAAGAAATTAAAAAAAGGTACGTATCATAATATAGTAATTCTTTAAATTGATCAAAACAACAATGATCAATGGCTGAAACGAATAGGATTCATGGTAAACAAACACCGCAAATGAAAATTCTTAAAAATAAACCAATCTCATATGGCGCCAAACTTTTGATTGTATTGTTACCCATGGCAATTGTTCCTATGGTCAGTTATGATTTTTTAATTTTTTATTTTAAACATTCTACAGTGATATATTCAAGTATAATATTTGGTTTGATGGCAGGAATTAATTTATTATATATTTGTGAAAAAGTGCCGAAGATATTTTTACGAAAAAAATCTACAATCTAATTTTAGATTTTAGCTGTACTTACAACCTTAATTTTTTCTAAGATTTAATGGGCGGTCAATAAGTTACTTTACGAATTAAATGAGGCTCTTTAAGCATAATTGAAATATCATTTGGAGCAGACAAATCAACTTGTTTTAAATTTTGATTTGTAACTACAATTAATGCCTCACAACGTGAGCATAGTATGGTTTTTCCTCCTGATCTATTTTCAAATATTATGCTTTTTTCTAATCTATCTTCCTTGTTACATGTAGGACATAGTCGAGGTTCTTTTAGAATTGTGATTATTTCTCGAATGAAAATGCTTCTAGGCATTTGATGAATTTGGGCGATTGGCAATAAAGAGTTTTGATTTAATGTTAATTGGCACCCAGCAATTTTATTTCAAACATCAAACCGTTTAATTATCTGAAACAAAACGTTAGGTATTCAACATATTCCCTAATCTGGCCAATTAACAATTTTGATTAGATCTTAAGGAACATAAATTTTGTTAGAAATTTTATTGGATCTCTTAATTGTTTTCTGGAGTGTCGAACCATTTTTCAAATAAAGGGATCAAGAATTTTTTTGAATGGCATTTATTCCTAGCTAAAAATTACAAATTAAGTGCATTGTTTTTAAAATAATTAATACTAAATGTTAAATAGTAAAATTTCCTATACTAATTAATGTCGTTAGTTGTAAAATCTGGCGATTAGACCGCGTGGCCTCGCAGAACGAAAAAGGCAATCAGGCATTCAAAGACCTGACCACGGGAGGAAATCTCTCAAGGTTCTGTAAAAAAGGGGTTACGCCTTTTTAATTTTCAAGAAGATATCATTGGATATGAAAAATTTCTTTAGGTAACTATTTCATCTAATCTGCCCTCTTCTTGGGCTCTTCGAATCTCCATAGCAATTCTTCTTCCAACCCCAAAGGTTTGTCCGTACTGGTATTTTGTGTATGGGCTAGTTGTTGCAACAATTGGATTGCCTGGAACTCTGAGGGAGACATCATACACCACTAAATCCAAATCTTTTGTAATTACGCTTTGGAGGGAAAATGGACCGATTATCCCTGGAGCGTATTCTCTTTTAACGGCTGCCACAAACTTGTCACCCATTTTAATTACTTTTTCTAAAAGTGATTCTCTAATACTTGCAGGTGTATGACCTACCTCTATATTTTGGAGGTCAATATCCATCTCCATTTGTTGTCGTGCAGGAAGTGCATTATAGTCATGAACATTTGTTTGCAATCTTCTTTCAATTCCAATAAAATCAACTTGATCAGAAATTGGAGTATGAAAATAATTAAAATTCATGTATGTTCCTATCGCCAATTCCTCGATACTTGATTTTTCTAAATCTTTTCGGGAAATCACCCCTTGCTTTATTTTAGCTTCTGATTTTTCTACATAGTCTTTGTAAGATGAAACTGTAAAAAAGGCTCGCTCAAGAGGTCTGTTTTTTTCTTGAACTTTAACGATGCAGGGTTTGTTGATATTTTTAGGATTTTTAAATAATTTTGGATATTTTATTCTGGCTTTTTCTAGTAAATAATATTGATTGCGTTTTGCAGTTCTCTCTTCTGCTTGAAACAGTTTTCTGTTTCCAAAGATTGGTACTTTGAAAGTATTTTCAAGAATTTTGTAACCTAGGTATACTGTTAATGATCTATGAGGAACTACAATTGTATTTGTATCTCTTAGGATTTTTTGGTTTTTTGCAGATGCCATATCTTTGAATTTATCTAATACTACAATCTCATCTGCTATCCTTCCAAATCTTTGATATGGTCCCTCCCTGCCTTTCTGACAGTAAACTGCAGTTTGAAAATTCTCCTCCTTTGCACCATCCATTACTTCAAGTGCGGAATGACTTCCCAAAACCCCAATTTTGACATCAGAGTAATCATTTACAATTTTCTTTATTTCTGAGGATTTTATCACAATTTGGATAAAAAACAGGAGGTAATATAGCTAATTTCCAATAATTTTGATCGATTAGAGGATCACAAGATTTTTTTTAAAAGTAATTTTAATGAATACGTGTTTTATTCTGTAGAATTACAAATGGCAGGGGTAATTCTTCTAACTGCTATGGTTGCTGGTGGGGTTTCTCTCTGGTTTAAAAGAAGAAGAGAACAGAAGAATCTGGATGAGGCCCAGAATGAAGAGGCTCAGGATTACTAGTGCTAAACCCTCAATTGCAACCATTAGATAAAATACCTTGAATCAATAGATTATTCATGAAACTAATCATCGGGATTACTGGTAGCACCGGCGCAATCTATGGCATTAGGATGCTTGAAGTACTAAAGAAATTGAAGGTTCAAACTCATCTGGTAATTTCTGAATGGGGTGAAAAATGCATTACTATGGAAACAGAGTATACAAGTGATTATGTAAAATCTTTGGCAACAAGCAATTCTGATGAGAAAAATATGGCATCAAGTGTATCCAGTGGAACTCACAAAGTTGATGGTATGATAATTACGCCTTGCAGCATGAAAACCTTGGCTGCAATTGCAAACGGCTATGATGATACTCTAGTTGCAAGAGCTGCTGGCGTTACAATAAAAGAATCTAGAAAATTAATTTTAATGGTTAGGGAAACTCCTCTTTCTGCAATACATCTTGAAAACATGTTGAAATTATCAAGACTTGGAGTTGTAATTTTACCTCCGGTTACAGAATTTTATACAAAACCAAAAACTATCGACGATATTGTAAATCATGCCGTGGGAAAATGTTTGGACCAATTTGATTTAGAGCACGATTTATACCCTCGATGGGGAACTTTCTAGATATACTTGACAAAAGTAAAATTTCAAAAATTTACAAAATCTACAAGGGAAAGGATTTTTGAAACCGCTACAGACTTTGAATCTTTCCAAATAATAATGCCACAATTTTTTCCGTCAATTAGAATCATCTCTGTTAGACCTGAAACTACCTTAGTTGAAGAGCACGTTGTAATTGGGGGAAGGGAGTTAGTGATCATGGCAAAACATGTGATTAACTCGCCAAAAGTTCATGAGACTTTTGTAGTGGGAGGTGATGCAAAAGGCACTCATATTATTGAAGAATATGAGCAGTTATCCGAAGGAACTCAAATTACAGTCACTGTCGATTTTAAACCTCGAGGTTCTATGAGGTTATCTGGAATTTTTGGAAAAGTGAATGTAGAAAATGAATTTTCTAAAATCATGGATGAATTAATTATTGTTGCTGAAACCTAGTCAGATTTAGTCTCGGTACTGTTTGCATCGCTAGATTTTTCCTTAAAATCTTTGAGCTCTTTTTCACCTTCAATTTTTCCCTTTTCAAACTCTCCTTTTGCCTTTCCAAACGTTTTAGCAAGTTCAGGTATTTTTTTGGCTCCAAAAATCAAGACAACTGCTATAATTATTACAAATATCCATTCTTGACCTGCAATGAAATTGCTGATATTACTCAGGAACATCTAGTTTTCACTTCATCGATTTTAGATTTAAGTGTTCTTTGGCTAAAATATGAGTAAATTTTCTCATTTGCGCAAAAATGCATTTTTTCATTTTTGCCTATTTTTCATGATTTTTTTTATTATTTTGATAATGGGAATCGGGTAATTAATTTAAAATATTTTAAAAATTCTTTATCCGCTTTCTTGGCCCATGATAATGGTCGAAACAAAAATGTTTCCACTAGTTGTGGTTAATTTGACTTGTGTATCTCTGGGAATGTTGTAAGAATTTTTTAAATCCGCAAGGATAGTTAGAGTTTCACCTGGTTGGATTGTCGGAGCTGGATTTGCTAACAAATCTCCATCTTTTGTTCCATCATGGCCTGTTAATAATACATATTCTCCTGGTTGGGGTTTTGTTGAACCATGATTCCATACTCCAATTCCAAATGGAGGTGGAGTGACAGTATATGATGTAAATTCGTAGGTTTCTCCAAAAATTCTAATTTCAGAAAAGAATATCTGTTCTACACTATTATTTTCCACATAGATTGCTATTCTCTCATTAAAATTCTTTAATCCATTAGATTCTCCGCAACAATTTTCTGGCAAAATTTCTATTCCATCATGAGCCTTTACTTGTTGAACATCCCTTGCATCATAACCTATTATTTTGATCAACTCTACTGAAGGTGTTACGCTTATCTGGGTTTCACCAAAAAACTCTTGTGCAAATACAAAGACCATACTTCCTCCAATAACTGTTATTGCAACAAGCAAAAGGGTTGCAATTACTGGAGCTACTCCTCGGCGTTGTGATATTTTTAAATTCTTTCTAACACAGATTTTTTTTAAATTCATATTATTATTCATTAATCAATACCTCTCTTGCCCTGATCGCTGATCGCATACTTTTACTTAAAGTGTATCATTGGTTTTGTTACAATTTGTTTATCTGGGCATAACTTACACGCATAAGAATTCACATTATGATCTTATGCAAAATTTTGTATTTTTTTTCAAATAAATGAAATTAATCAATTAATACATGTTATAATGTATTCAAATTTTTTCGTTCTTTACGCTCAATGATTCCCATACCTGCAAAATACAAAGCAATCATTGGACCTGCGATAAACCACATTGTGACTCCGCTTCCGTCTGGTGTGATTACTGCACCAAAAATAACAATAATTACAATCGCATATCGAATATTTTTTCTCCAAAAGTTTGCATCAATCATACCTGATGCTGTAATTGCATACATTACCAAAGGAAGTTGAAATGACAATCCAAATGCTAACAAAAATTGTAAAACAAATGTGACAAAATCAATTACGTTAAGAAAAGTAACAAGACCTGCAGATTCTCCATATCGATAAAGAAAATCCAGAATGTAAGGAATTACAAAATTATAGGAAAATACACATCCTGCTATGAATAATCCGAGTGCTGGAATAGAGATACTTCTACTAACATTAATTTCATTTTCTTTTAGTGCAGGTCTTATGAAACCAACCAACTCTTTGATGATTACTGGCATTCCAACTACAATTCCTACCAAAGCTGCAATGTATACTTGGGCAAAAAATGCCTGGCCAGGTGCTGTTTGGATTAATTGTACATCTTGAGGTACTAGATTGTCTTTCATATGATTTGTAATCTGTGCAGCAATGTTATCCAATGGCTCTGGAGTTGGATAGTATAATGTAACTCCAGCAAATTCAATCGCCTCAGCATGAAAGGTAAGGATGAAAACTGTAATTATCCCAATTATTATGACGATTCGTAAAACACGTTTTCTTAGTTCATCAAGATGATTACGAATTTCGCTTAATTCTGACATATGGGATCTATTTGTCTTAAACTAACTTATCTATTTACCCGGTATGGGTAATAATTTTGCCTCAGGCAAACCTCCATCTTTCATTTCTTCTTGAGTGAGGTCTTGAAACTCCAAGGTAATTATTGCCTTGGCTTTGAACTTCTCTTCCATTTCCCCTGCTAGAGTGGCAATTTCCTTGGGCGAATAGATTTCTTTTGAATCCTTTAGAAAAATTCTCTCTCCTTTCTCCATCTCTTTTCCGCCATATTTATCCTGAAAAAATTTTGTAATTGAAGGTAAATCTGAGCGTGGAATGTTGTTGTAATAATATGTCATTCCTTTCACGGACTCGTAATCATAAGGTGTTCCGTTTTTGTAAAGAAACAATCCGATGAATCTTGCTTCCTCTTCTGGGTCTTTTGTACATTTAATCTCCCAGTTTAACAATTTACTTTGATCATATGAGAATTCTTTCATTTCATCTGGGCTGATTTTCCAGTATCTTTGCTTTGACAATCACTTTTTTGAATATTTTCTATTATAAATTCTATTATGAACCTAGATTATTCAATTTACAACTTCTTTTATATGAAATAGTGATAATAAGAACATGGGAGCAAGAGTAACCATTGTTTTGGGAGATACCAATGCTGAAAGGTTAAGAAATCTTCAAGCAAAAATGATAAAGACCTCTTCAAAATCTGTAAGTTTTTCTCATGTCTTAAATGAGGTTTTGGAAGAAGGATTAAAAAAATACAAACCATAAACGAAACCAAAAAACTATTCTTTAGGAGTTACCTCTAATTCTAATAATGCAAATCAGAGAAGACGATCCATTACATCCAATCAAAATTAACGACTATCCAAAGTTATTTGATTTTGTGTTAACTTCTAATGGATTAATCTACTTTCAAGAATTAAAACGAAAATATTTTCTTCAAAAAAATTTAACACTTGATGAATACAATAAACTCAGATTACTCTACATTTACTATGCATCTGCCAATAGAAATGTAGTGGAAGTATCAATGTGGCAAAAATTATGTATTAGTCTGGATGAAAAAGGAATTATTGAGAAAAACATGTTTTCCTCAAAACAAGATTTGATACACCAATCGTTAATCATAAAAAATCCTCAGTATGTTGAAGGTCTTTACAAAACACACATCGATTTTATTAAAAAATCCAATCATAAAATTTCAAGTTGATACTGGCTCTGGGCGGTCTAGTATACACAACTCGTCCTCAAAACCAGGTATCTGGTTAGTATTGCAATCTAAGTATAAAAGCTCAAAAAAAATTCGGAACACAGATTAACCTCAATTTTATTTTTCAAGACACTAATGGCTACTTACACTGTTCATGTGACCATTGAAAACAAGCCTGGAATTAGTGATCCAGAAGGAGAGACAATTCTAAATGATCTTGTTCTTAAAGGAACTCACAAGACGGTCTCTAAAATTAAGACTGCTCAGATGCTAAAATTCACAATTAAAGAAAAAGACAAAAAAACTGCTAAATCAAAAATCCAAGAAATCTGTGATGAATTACGAATTTACAATCCTATGGTAAGTAAAGTAACCATAGATGTATTTGGCTAGTCTGGTTCTAGTATTTCAACTGTTTTCTATTACAAGAAATATTCCTTTTTTCTTTTTTTTTTTTAGATATTTCAAATGCATTTTTATCAAAATCTAATGTATTGACTTTTTTCCATAATTTCATGTACTTGTTTAATGGCGATCACTAAATGATATCCACACAATTTTTTTGACTAGATTCAAATTAAATATCTCTTTTAGGTAAAATTGTCGTGAAGGTTGGGGTTGTAGTTTTTCCAGGCAGTAATTGCGATCGTGACATGTTTCACGTTTTAACTGATGTATTCAATCTTGACGCTCAATTTTTCTGGCATGAAAAGGGACTTCCCAAGAACATTGATGCAGTGATCCTTCCTGGTGGATTCTCTTATGGGGATAGATTGAGGGCTGGTGTGATTGCAGCACATAGTCCAGTCATAAAAGATGTGCAAAAAATGTCAGAAAAAGGAATTCCTATTTTGGGGGTCTGCAACGGATTTCAAATACTTGTAGAATCTGGGCTTTTACCTGGTGTGCTCCTCAAAAATACTTCTTTGAATTTTATGTGCGAATGGACTAATTTGATAGTCGAAAACAACAAAACCCCTTTTACAAATCAATTAAAACTAAATCAAAAAATTCCTATTCCTATTGCCAATGGAGAGGGAAGATACTTTGTTGATCCTGACACTTTAAAATCATTAAAGAAAAAAAATCAAATTGTTTTCAGATATGAAAAAGTAGTAAATGGCTCATCAGATAAAATTGCCGGAGTATGCAATGAAGATGGAAACGTAGTTGGAATGATGCCCCATCCAGAACGAGCAGCCGAATCAGAAATTAACCCAATTGATAACAAACCATCTTCTCTAATTTTTGAATCACTACTAACTACAATGGGTGTTTCACATTGAGTTTAGAGCCACAAGAACTAGATGATTTAAAATCCAAGATAGGCCGAGAACCTACATCTACTGAGTTACAAATAGTAGCGGCCGAATGGTCTGAGCATTGTTCTTACAAATCATCTAAAAAACATCTCAAAATGTTACCTATGACAGGCCCGTTAGTAATCTCTGAGAAAGGTTATGATTCAGGTGTTTTAGATGTTGGAGACGGTTATGTAATAACAGCTCATATTGAAAGTCACAATCATCCATCAGCTGTTGAGCCTTATGGAGGTGCAGCAACTGGAGTAGGAGGAGTGGTTCGTGATATCTTATCTGCAGGAACGCGTCCTATTGCAATTTTTGACGGGTTACGGTTTGGAGATATTGAAAAAGATCAACAAGCCAGATGGCTTTTCAAAAATGCTGTAACTGGAATTGCAGACTATGGAAATTGTTTAGGAATACCAACAATTGGTGGTGAGGTAGAATTTGATGAATGTTATTCAAAATATGCTCTAGTGGATGTTGCAGCAGTTGGATTTGGAAAAAAAG